>Ga0307979_1000442_pt1 | contig 28011 bp, 22 predicted proteins | sample OrgLakmetage1058_FD_201833 | JGI IMG/M metagenome (GOLD analysis project Ga0307979, IMG submission 201833) | Saline water microbial communities from Organic Lake, Antarctica - #1058 | ecosystem: Environmental > Aquatic > Non-marine Saline and Alkaline > Saline | place: Antarctica: Organic Lake...
ATGAACCAGCTTGCCTTTGTGGTAGCGTGGGCCTTGCATTGGCCTGCACACCGCGTTGCGCAGGAAGGGGAAGAAAAGCGCGACTTGCTTCGCAGACAGACGACGAGCAACAGAAAGGGCCGGAACCCGGTACTGTGAATGGTTTCAACAACCACAAGCTTTGATCGATGGGGCGAGGGCGAAGCATGCGCAGATGAAATACATGCGCCACCAGCCACCAGGGGCCCGGGGCCAGTGGAACCGTGGGCATATTTAGAGGCTTTCGCTTGGCCTGCAGTAGCCCGCATCAGATGCAAGCCTGCGTCATAACGGGCATGCGGCTTGATGAATGACTGAATGACTAGCATGAACAAACCATTGCAGACGATGTCTATGCTATATATTTTTTTCCGATTCCCCCTCTCTGTACTCGGAACAGATCGTAATTGCTACAGTACTGTACTTCTCGCACGAAGAACGAAGAACTTCCCGAGAACGTTCCTCGTGCGAAGCACAACAGTGTACACCAGCAAGCTACTACTTCCTTGAAACAGCTTAGAAACACCTTACGCAGTGCAAGAGCATAGTATTCCAACAGCCGAACCAATATCGCACGCCGCGCCAACCATGACATCGCTCTCGAACTTCCGCAATGTGAAGTCCACGACGACTATCCAGAACACGGCGGTGTACAAAGCCGAAGTCTCAATCAAGAAGCTGGTCGACGTCGTCCAGGACGTTTCCTGGTCGATGGAAGGCTCGCGCCTGGACAATGCCATCCGCGGCATCAAGTTCATTTTCGACAAATGCTGCGGAGACACGGATCACTTTGCGCTCATCGCGTTCAACAACAGCGTTCACACGGTCACCCCGCGCCGACCGAAGTACGCCGTCAAGTGGGCCACCGTGGCCGCTGAGACGCGCAAGTGCTGCGGCGGCCGCACCCGGCTTTGGGATGCTGTCTTGACGGCGATGAATGACATCAAGGGCATGAAGCGGGACAAGGACGTTCACGTGGACCTCGTAGTGATCACTGACGGTGATGACAACGAATCGGGCCGCGGGTCTGTGGCGCGGCTGGAGGCGGCCATGGAGAAGCCGGGCATCTCCAACTTCCACGCCATCTTTTTAGCCTGTTGCGGGGCCGACGTCGCCGACATGCAGAGGATTCAGAAGGGCAAGAAGCACGTGCGCGTCTTCGAGGAGAAGTCTTCGGACCCTGAAGCAATCGCTCGGGCGTTTGGCCGCGCGCAGACTGTTTTGCTGGAGCGGCGCACCACGTACACCCTGGACGGGAGCGGCAGCGGTGCTCGAGTGGTCAGCACCAAGCAGACGATCACGGCCAAGGGCCCGAAGAACGCCTCCAAGAAGGTCCTCGCCGCAGCCGCCACCGAAATGAGGAGAACTTCTGCTCCCTTGCAGATCACCCACAACGGCGGAGGCGGCTCGGCAAGCCGAAAGCAGCTCCTTCTGACTGCCACCAACAAGGCGTCACCTCTCAAAGTCGACGTGAAGAGTGGTGGTGGTAAGGGCAAGGGCAAGGGCAAGGGAAAAGGCAAGGGCAAGGGAAAAGGCAAGGGCAGTCAAGGACAAGCCCACTGAAAGGGAAGCTAGACTACCAGGGCGGCCAATTGAAAGGCCCTGATACTGAAGCCGTGACAGGGTGTGTGTTGTCTTTTGATGTAAATATATGTAAAATAAATGAATATTGGGCCGGGCTAAAGCAAAATATTGTCGTGAGTCACTGCGGAATCGCTGTGTTAAGTAAACACCATTTTGACTGTTTTTATGTAAATAAATGTCTCAAATAAATGAAATATATTGGGCCGGGCTAAAATAAAGTATTGTGGTGAGTCACAGCTGGATTGCCTTGTTAAGTAAACAGCGCGACTATCAAGCCCAGACGCAGAAGCCCACTGTGCGTGGGAAGTAGGCCAAATCAAAGCGACTCGGAGGAAAGACCTGTGGAGCCGTGTATCAATAGCGCAGCGAGCTCAGCGAAATCCTTAATTTTGACACAGGCCCCGAGTGTCCGGAATTAGAAGGCCAGCAGGCCGACTGGGAATTCAAAGCAACTAGTACTACAGAAGGAGGGCCCTGTCAGGTGCACAGGCGAGAGTGGCCATGGAAGTGGAGGTAACGGTCCAAAGGGGCCCGCTCATCTACGCCCTGAGAATCTCACACAGAAGAGGAGATCCCACCCACCGAGGAGGGGGCCACAACGAAGTCCCTTGGGCGACCTAAAAGGAGAGTCGCCCGTTCGCCCGTCCTCGATCAATTACATGGCCTCATTTGTGTGCGAGCTTCTGCCTGAATAAGTACTCAATTTTGCCCTCGTAATAGAGTTAAGGGGCGAGGGCGAGGCAGGCGCAGATAAAATACATGCGCCACCAGCCACCAGGGGCCCGGGGCCAGTGGAACCCGGGGCATATCTTAGAGGCTCTCGCTTGGCCTGCAGTAGCCCGCATCAGATGCAAGCCTGCGCCATAACGGGCATGCGGCTTGATGAATGACTGAATGACCAGCATGAACAAACCACTGTAGACGATGTCTATGCTATATATTTTTTTCCTGATTCCCCCTCTCTGTACTCAGAACAGATCGTAATTGCTACTGTACTTCTCGCACGAAGAACGAAGAACTTCCCGAGAACGTTCCTCGTGCGAAGCACAACAGTGTACACCAGCAAGCTACTACTTCTTTGAAACAGCTTAGAAACACCTTACGCAGTGCAAGAGCATAGTATTCCAACAGCCGAACCAATATCGCACGCCGCGCCAACCATGACATCGCTCTCGAACTTCCGCAATGTGAAGTCCACGACGACTATCCAGAACACGGCTATGTTATAAGGGAGGGATGGTTTCTACATGCAGGTTCCTCAAACATACATCTCAAACACCACTCACACACCTCACTTCTATGGCCACCCGGGCATGTGCGCCTGATTAGCTCCCTAGATCTAGTTTATACTGCTTTCCTTTTTATCTAAGTTTTATTCCGCCCCCTCGGGCTCGGGACCTGTCTTTAAACACCGTGCTGTCGTGCTTGTGTTTTTTTGTGAAGCATATCCGCGACTCCATTCGACGATCGACGTCGGTCATATTCAAGGATCTCACGTGACGTCGAGGTGGATTTTCTGCGCTTGATGCTTGAAGTGCTGGAAGCTGGAAGCTAGAAGCTAAGAACCAAGAAAAATAAAATTTTCATTCGCTAGTACCCAAATATCTTGAGCTTTTTGTGTTCTGAATGATTATGGACTAGGCAAAGAGCGCCTCACTTATCTCTCTCTCACGGACTTCTCATTCCTATTTAACCAGTCATTTACACGCGAAAAAAGCCCCTTTCACCGAAGGGAGCGCACTCACAAAGTCGCCAGCTTGTCCAAGTCCCCAACCTCCATGGACACCGCTGCCTGTCGCGGCGCTCCACCTAGCACTTTCCCAGCCCCGCTACTGCTGGTAGCAAAGGCGCCGAAGGTGTTGCTGCTACCTTCGTCTGCAGCAGCAGCAGCAGCAGCGGCGGCGGTGCTTTTGTTTCGGGAGCGGCTGCGGGACGAGAGCACCATGACGAAGTTGTCCACCGGTTCAATGCCCGGCAAGTCGTCGGTTTCCATGGTCGCTCGGCTCATGCGGAAGTTGTCGTAGGACGTGGTGCGGCCGCCAGACGCGCGGGAGCGGCGCGCCCCACCTCCTCCGCCGCCGCCGCCTCGGCTCTTGGTGGTGCGCCCACCCATGGACACGTCCATGGCGTCTGCGCGGGCGTGGGCGCGGGCGTCGTTGGCCTCGAGCTGCTCGATGGCGTCTTCGCGGTCCACGCCGAGCATCAGCTGGAAGTTACCCGGCGACAAGTACATGGCCCCCAACACCCAATCCGTGAACTCGTCGTCGGTCATACCCTGAAACCTCGAGCAGTCGACCACCAGGGTTGCGAGAACGGCCACTGCCACAAATATTGCGAACGCGTAGAAGGTCGCCCACACGGTCTCGGTTAAGCTGCCCAAGTTTTCAAACTGGTACAAGTCATAGGCATCAACGCCCAAGTACGGGTTAACGGTGGCCATGGTCAAGTTCACGTATTTCACTTTAGGCCCATTGGTTGGCGCCACGGTGGTCACTTCCGCGGCCGACGGAGGCGAGGTCGGCGTTGGAGTGGGCGCAAAGGTTTGGCACTGCGCGAGGTCGTTGTTGATCGTAGCGAACGCAGAACCCGTAGGACAGGTGCACGAAATAGTAAATTGTGAGGGGACGTCTACGCAGGTCGCGTCTCTTGGGCACACGGGGTCGTACACGAGGGGCAACTGATCTAGGTTGGGCAGCATGCGGGCCCCAATGGAGGTGGCCGAGAGTTTGTAGGCGCCCTGCGCTTCTCCCGCTGCGTTGTTGTCACAGGACTGCCAGTGCCAAGAGTTGTCCACATTGTTGACTTGCGAAGCAGCCCCACCGAGGGTGACGCCTTTTTCGGTGCGTGACCCCTCTTCCAGGTTTCCGACAATGCGCAAATTGGCCAAGTTGGTGTTCCTTGACAAGACCGTGTAGCCGTTGCCCACCGAGGAAGTGGAATTGCGAAGCCGCAACGCAATGACGTCACTGCCCAAGTTGAAGGACACGGAGTCCAGCACGACCCGCTCGCCTTCGATGACCTAATATACAACCAATCAAAAAGAAAAGAAAAAAAAGATAAAATCAGATTTGCTTCATTCATTTCCGGACACAAGCACAGTACGAACGAGGCAAGAACAAAGGAAAATTCTTGCGGTACTACGACAACGCACCGTCATGTTGTCGTAGTTTTCACGAAGGCTTCCCAATTCATAGCCGGCAGCCACGTTGCACTGCTCGTAGACTGCATCGGGCGTCCAGGTACTCGCGCTCCCCGCAGGATTCAAACCTTTGAAAGTGTTGTTGTAGAAATTCACGTCGCGGGCCACCAGAAAGGACTCCACACCGGTGAGGGCACCGCCAATGCGGGCGACGTTGTCAGCAAGGAGGCCTTCCTTCAGCTGCACTCCGTAGTACAGGTTGTTAGGCACGTGCTTGTCCACTTTGGCGCACGCGCGCGCAAAGAGGGCCCCGCCTTCCCGGGCTGTATTGCTTACGATCGTAAACTCGGACATCAGCACGGCAAACATGCTGTCCGCGTAAATCACCCCGCCTTTGGAAATGGCTTCGTTGCCGGCGGCTGTGAACCCCTCTAGGTGCACCGTGCTGTCTTTCGCAAAGAGCCATCCCCCGTCAACGTCAGCCAAATTGTCATTGGCCGTTAGGTTGACACCGTTCAATTCGCTGCCTTGGTCTACATAGAGGGAACCACCCCGGCCGTTGGGGTTGAGCGCAGTGTCACCGGTGAAGGAGCACCCAACGAGGTTGGTTTTCGAGTTGGAAACCAGCAGCGCGCCGCGGCGGTTGTTGGCAAAAGTAACGGCTGTCAAATTGGCCGTTACCACGCCATGGTGGCCGCCCGAGAGCCCTACGAGGGCTACAGCGCGGGACGCATTGGTAGTGCTGTTCACGGTGCCGCCAACCAGGTTGACCCGGGTGGTATCCCCCGTCGCGTACAAGCAAGCCCCGCTGCCGTCAGCGTGCATCGAGTGGCAAATCAAGTCACTTGCCTCCAGAAACGCGCTGTTGCTGGCGTAAATGCCCCCGCCGCGCCACACTTGCCGCCGGCAGCCGGACCCAATGCCCTTCTGACAGTTCGCGGACACCTGCCCCAGGGGGAGCGTTAAACTACCCTCCAAGGTGTTGGCCAGGGTAAGACGAGTCGCCAAGAGGTGGGCACCGTCTCCGTCGAGGTAGAACCCCCCACCCAAGGCGCTCATTTCACGCCCACAATTGGCGTCGGACACCACCACGTCGACGACTTCCACTGAGGAAGACGCCGCCACCGCTACGCCCCCACCATAGTCCGTGGCATAGGCGCCCGAGACGGTGCCGTTGCGAAAATGCGCTTTCAAGTGCCCCCCACTTGCCGCAAAGAACCCACCGCGCACGCCCGCCGCCGCCCCTGCGCTGGTAAAGTCCTCTAGGCGCAGGTTGCCTCCCGATTGCCACAAGTCGCCGCCGGACTCGGTGGCGTTGCACTGCTCAAACGTCGAGGACAACACCGTCGTCGCCGCGGAGGCATTCGACGCGAGCGCACCTCCGTACAGGGCGCTGTTGTGCTTAAAAGCAGTGGTTTTAGCGGTGAACGTGCCCCCCTCAGCCACGAACACTGCTCCTCCGCCGCCCACGAGCGCCGTGTTCTCGCGCACGCTGCAGGCCTCTAAATCAACCGTGCCTTCCACATAGAAGGCGCCACCGTTGCCAGACACAGCTTGCGAGGAATGGAAGGTAGTGCCCACGCCGAGCACTTGACCGCCAGCGCGCACGACTGCGATGGCCCCTTCGTCCGCTGACGACTCAATCTCCAAGGCTCCAAGATGAAGCGTGCCGTACACCTGTGAGAGCCAATCATGAGAACAACAAGACACCAAAAAGGAGTTCGCGATTGAAAAGGCGACAATCTTCCTGCTACCGCACTCTATCACAATTATTTTCAAATCATTGAGCATGCGCCCGCAGCTAGAGCATGCTCCTCGTCGTGATGTTAGAGAACAGGTAGACGAGAGTGTGCCGTCCCCCTGCCCTTGCCCCTGCCGCTCCCGTTAAGGCGTGGGAAATCTCACCTCAAACATCGGGGTACTTCCATTAGTGCGACTCAATTCATTGAAAGCAGTGCTTGGATTGAAGTATAGCGTGTATCCGACAGGAACCACGACCGAGTAGGTCGGTTGCATAACGTAATTCTCGTTTTGTGTGACCCATTCGACTGTCTTGTCCGCTCGGGCAATGAAATCATTGTATGCTGACTTCTCAATGTCCCCCGACGACAGAGAAACCGTCACTATGGCGCTCACTGATGGTACCAGCAATGTAATTGCCGCCGCCATCAGGCCCATGAGCCCGCGGGCTCTTTTGGGCAGCACCATCTCCGCTATCACTGCTGCACCACAGCACCACCCTGAGTTGATCATTCGACCAATCAGCAATCAGCGTGTCTTTCATACCTGTACCTGGTACTTTTACAAGTCGCAAAAACTGATAAAACGAAAAAACGTCAAGACGTCGCAAACACGACAAATATCCGAGACCATGTCTAGTGTCACGAACGGGCAAAATAGGGGTGCAACCGTTGACATCAGCTCATTAGGCTAGTAGATAGCTATGCCTAAGCACACGAGCTCCCGTGGTGGCGTTGGTAGAGTCTCAACCCCATCGAAAAGTTCTTCGCGGGCACAAAAGCCAGCACGCGTGACCTCTCCATCGATTGACTTAGATGCCCGCCCCAAATCAAGCAGGAGCAGCAGTAACAGTCCGGCAGCCAAGACGAGAAGTAGCCCGAACAAAGATGGTGATAGTAAAGACGAAGTGCTATCATCAAAGAAATACCCTCTTCTTCCGGTGAGAGGATCTTTTGGGTGTCACCTTGCCATAACCTAACTACTGTACGTAAATCTATTCCACATCTGGAACTCCTGAGGAGCTGTCGTAGCCACTCATGGAATTATCTAATACTGGTTGCTTTTGTTTTGTCTTACACAGGTTACTGTGGGGGGCTGGCTATGGGTGCTACCAGAGGAGGAGCAGAGGCAGTGGCGGATTGCACAAGTCGTAAGCAAGGACCGCCGCAGCATTTCACTCCAAGCTCAAAGGCTAGCGCCAGATGCTAGTCGCAGTAGCGCGAAGAAAAGTAAATTAAGCCTTAAAAGCAAAGGCAACGAGAGCTCGTTGCACAGCTGGGAGCCGATAACACTGGAACACGGAAAGTTTCCTGTGTTGTACTGCAACGCTCACGAAATATCCGAAGCTGTTGCGGAAGCTGGCGAACCTAGTAGTAGCGGTAGCAGCGGTACGAGTGGCAACAGCAGGGCTTCACCTACGCTCAAGAGTAAGCGCGCATCATCTTCTTCACCGACGATAGCGAGTACACCAGGCGCCGCCAGTGGCTCTGCGGCTCCTGCTCTAACAGCGGTGGCCTCGACTGAGGATTTAAGCACGCTCCCACAGTTGCACGAAGCAAGCATTGTGCACACTTTGCATCGGCGCGCGACTGCAGATCCAAATCCACAGGTATTAATGATAACACATAAGCGAGGCTAGGCCCCAGCAAACATGAACCTGAGAGCGGTTACCTTAAGTCAAGACGAGTGTCTTCTCTCTATGCCTCGTTCTCATGAAAGCAGAGTCTAACTTTCTTTTTGTTTGTTCCCTCATGTGGTAGATCTACACGTGGGCTGGTCCTTCACTGCTCGTTGCAATAAATCCTCTCATGCCTCAGCCGCAGCCTCGCGCTCGTGCTTTCTACTCTCGCCGTCGCGCCTCTTCGAAAAGCCATTATTCATCAACAGCACTGCAACCACCACATCCGTATGCGCTTGCTGAGACAGCCTTGCAGCGAATGGTTCAGCGTGCTGCTACACTTGCTGCTGCTGTTACAGGTGCTGGAACTGATGATGCAAGTGCTGCCAGGGCTTCAAGCGAGAGGCCTCAGAATCAAAGCATAGTGCTGCTGGGTGAGTCCGGCAGTGGCAAAACAGAGACCGCAAAGCTCCTCATTGCTTACTTGCGCCGGCGCTCGACAATAGTCGCACCACGGCCCGAAGATTATCTTGCCGCTGCTGGTGACGAAATCAGCAGCCATGGAGCATCATCACATCAAAGTGGAGCCAGTAAGAAGTCACAGAAGAGCTGCAGTGGTGATTTATTGTCGTTCTCAGCGTCTTCGTCGTCTGAAAGCGAAAGCGAAAGCGAAGACAGCGACGGACCGAGCCAAGGCCATGATGAAACGCAGCGGCGGCGGATGCGCACCAAGAAAGCAGTCGACCGAGCATCCGAGCACAGAACTCGCAAGTCATCTCATAATACTTCTATTTTCGGCCTGAAAGATTTGGTTTTATTGTTCGAGTGTTTCACTCACGCGGCTACCCCTCAAAACCCCAACTCCAGTCGTTGTGGCCGCTTTATCAAAGTGCATTACGCAACAAGAGAGCCTTTGCCCGCTCTAGCAACTGCAACAGCTGGACATAATTTGGGCAACTTTGAGCATGTGGGCAACAATGACGACGGCTATGATGAAGATCACGGTGGTGGAGGCGACAGTAGTACCCCAACCACCTCTGGGAGAAATGAGATCGAGTGGTTGCGCGTCGGTGCATCCATTGACCTCTTTGGGCTCGACCTCAGCCGTGTTACGGGCAACGCGAGTAGCATCCGGAGTAGTGGACCGAGCAGCAATCAAGGCATAAGTAGCAGTATCGTTGAAGGTGGTAGCAGCGGCGATGGAGATGGCATCAACAAGTTTGAATTACCTCATCGCAGCTTTCACGCCCTTCATGCCCTTTTAAGGGGGGCACCGCCAACGTTACGGCAACAACTGCAGCTGCCTGACCTGCTTGCCAGCAGCAGCACTGGCAGTGGGGCAGTCAGCAGCAGTAGCAAGAGCGCTAAGGGTAGCAAGAGCAGCAGTCGTAAGAGTGGCATCAGCGAGCACGATTCGCAGCTAGCTATTTTGTCAGCGCAAGAAAAAGGTTTTCAGTTGGTTAACAGATCTCTCGACAGACTGAGCCACAGTAATAGTCTTAGCAGCAGCGGTGGTGGTGGTGCTTATAGTGACGGTGAGAAAGATATCGACGAAGAAACTGTCAATGGCGTTGCCACCACCACGATGAGTAGTACAAGTAGAGTAATCAGCGACAAAGCTGAGCATGCAAGCAGTATAGCATGGTACGTGGTTGCAGCCGTGTTGCATTTAGAGCACATTCAAATAGGTGAAGTAGATTCAGAAGCAGGGTGTATTGCGAAACTTCACCCTCACCTCAAAGAAGAGCCTTCGAACGACAACAAAAGCAATGTCGTTAATGATGACGACGATGATGGCTTTGGGGAAGAAATTAAGGATGAGAGCGATAGCAGTAACGATACCAGCGACAGAAATGGCAGCGGTGATGACGGCGCATTCAGCATGCCGGCGGCTTTAGCTTCAAGTCAACAGAATCGAGCCCAAGAGAAGGAGTCCTCGTCACAGAGCAAAGTATCGCTGGAAGCAGCAGCAGCAGTCTTAGGGGTACCTCCAAATAAACTTTCCCAACTGCTGACTGAGAAAAGAATGGGTTTATCCTCGGGCGACGCTTTTACGGTAATCAAGCAGAGCACATTTTTTTCTATTCGTGACCCTTAATTTCACCTTTCTTCCTAATTTCTGGTAATATCTCAAGACTATGTGTAATCAATCTACCTTTCTCTCTTCTTCTTTCTTCTCTCCTTCATTTTCCAATTCAGGTGAGCCTCAAAGCAAATGAAGCTTGTCGTGCTCGCAACGTCACCGCTCGCGCTCTCTATAGCGCCCTTGTCCACTCGCTCGTACACCAGGCTAACACTGTTCTAGACCCATCAACTGGCTGCGCAAGTCATGTACAATCCACTAGTGCACATTCTCAACCTGCTGTAGCTGGCAGTAGCTGCAGCCAATCGAAAGACATTTCGCGATTCAATCGGGCCTGGGTTGGAGTGCTCGACATTGGAGGGTTTGAGTCCCCTGTGGTCAACACTGCCAAAGACGAAGAATTAGAAAATCCCCTCCTGAGAGGAGGAATAGGAGGTGGACTAGCTGCCTTGCTCGCGAACCACGCCGACGAGTTCTTGCAGAACGCATTCATCCAAAGCCACGTGCGTGCCACCGTGCAAAACTACGAGTCTGACGGCTTATTGTTATCTGGCGGTCTGCATTCCTTGTTTAGCAAGAGTGAGAGTAGTAGTAGCACCAGTCGTAGCCTCACGTTGAGGAGCAATACCGAAGACGGGAACAGCATCGAAGCTCTTCAATCAAGCTTAAGCTTAGTGGGCGATCCCCAAGGTGGCATGCTGAGCTCCCTCGATGACGTATGCAGCAGTGCGCGCCCGAACGAGGTCTGATAAAAAGCGCCATTCTTCCTTGTCTTATTTTTGTCCAGCTACTCCTATTTTTTTGAAGGATGTGTATTTTTGAAGTTGCAGGTCTGTGCAGCATGTATACACGATTTATATGCTACCTTCCTTGTCTGCAGGTTGCGTGGCTTAGTAGTTTACGCACACGGCATCGGGGGCACGTGGCATGGAAAGAGATTCGTTTTGATGGGCCGTATGAAGACCGAGGCACTAGGCGCAGTCGCAACAACACTAGCAACAGTAGTAGCAACAACAGTGGTAGTGCTATTGTTAGCGATGTCTTTGCTGTGAAGCACTATGCTGGCCTCGTGCAATATTCCCTTCGTCCGTTGGAGCCGCATTCTAGCCAAGGCAACGACAGCAATAATGACCAAAACAGCAAAGGCAAAAGCTCAAAAGACGGCAGCAGTAGTGAAGGCCAGTGGATTGAAGTTAACCATTTTTCCTCGTGGCCTTTGGAATTACCGTCGCTATTAGCAAGCTCCACTCATCCTGCAGTACGAGCACTCGTAGACTTTTTACCTGGCTACAAAAAAGTTGTGCCACATGGAACTGCTGCTACTGCAGGCGTTGCCACAACTACTGGTAGCAGCAATGAAAGTACCAGCAGCCTCAGTATCATTGGCGACAACAATCATAATAGTGCCACAGCAGGGTCGGAGCTACGCAATGCGCTCAAAAGAGTGGAAGCTACTTTAACACTATGCGATATTGCCTACGTGCGCTGTTTACGCCCTCACAGTTGCCCCATCCTATCGCTACCAAAAGCCAACAACACTAGCAGCCAACAACTTTTTGATCGTGCCTATGTGGCTGCACAGGTAAGAAAGAGAAAGTATAATTATTAGCAGAGATTTTTTCGAAGGTCTTCTTGTGTTTTCTTCTTTTCTCGTACTTTGCTCATACAATCATCTAGTTCAATTCTATCTATAACGTAGCATTTACGATAACATGTCCACCTACATCTTCATCTGCATCAACTCATGACCTAAATATGCACCTTTCTCATTCCAATATTCTTCTTTGAACACACTTCTGTACTACATGTAGGTGCGCGCCCAAGGTCTGGTGGCTGCGGGCCAGGTAGCATCCATGGGGTTCCCAGTGCGCGTGCCGTACAATGACCCTAAATTCACGGTTCTATCTGCTGCTTTGGGCACGGAAGGCCGTGCTGCTCTTGTAACCTTATCGGCCTCAAGTAGCAATATCCACGAAAACAAAAACAATAGCAGTGGCAGCAGCAGCAAGAAAAGTCTCTTTGGCAACCTACTTGGAAGCAGCACTAGCAGCAACAGCAGCAGTAAGAGCAACAACACCAACAGCAATACCCTAGTGAATCCGCCTGCTGACATGGCGGCTCTGCTGTGGGCTTTCAATATCGACTCGTCACAATTTCGGGTGGGAAACACAGCGGTTTATTTCCGGTCTCATATCGATGCGGTGGCAGTGTTTCACCAGCTATTAGCTCATCTTCAGGCTGCAAACAATGACAGCGACGATGAGAGTGCTAGTAGTACCTTAGTAACCAAAATTTCAGAAGCAGGGGCAGTGCAGCACGAAGCAAAGGGAGGCGAAGAAACAGTGCAGGCGTTATTTTTGAATGCGCGTACTGAGCTCGAGAAAGCACAAGACCTCAGCCGAAGCAGTGCTGAAGCTGTGACAACGAACAATCAAAAGCTGGTGAATGCGAAGAAGCGTCAACCATGATTATTACAGTAATGAAAACAGTGTAATGTTCAAGAGAGACAGAGAGAGCAAGTTACAAAATTAAATTTGCATCTCGTCATTACCATTTTCTCTTTCCAACTTTTGAAAATCAGGTTGAATTGGAAGAGCAACATCGATTGGCATCTGAGGAATTATTCAACTCAAAAGCTTTACAAGGGGAGGCAGACCGTATCAGCGAACAGATCAAACAACTCGCGGAGGGGAGGTATGCCGTAGTGACGCATAAGTGTACTCTAATACACACTAATGATTCCTTGCACTAAACTCAGATATCAAAAATAAAGATGGAGATAAAGCACAGTGAATTGAATTTAACAATAATTAGAAATATGGTTCGATTAATCTTGGCTACCATTAAGGAATTATAAAGCAATGACCTGATTTGACGTGTTGCATCATCGTTTGCTTATCTTGCATGCATGTGCGCCATGTGTTTAATGCTTGCGCTTTCCATTGAATAGCCGCCTGGACTCAAGCCCCTCATCACCAGAGGAAGAAGCGCAATCATCATCAGAGGAAATCAGCGCTTTAGCGCACAGTGCCATTGCCCAAGAAAAAGCAACAGTTGTGGTGGCAGCAGCAGAGTCCAAAGTTGCAAAACTGGTTCAGGCCCAGCGCAATTGCCGTGCTCAGGCGTCAGCTGCAGCTGAGGCGTCAGCACATCTGTTCGATCTTATAGAGTATATGGAGCAGGCAGTCGAGGAGGTAAATGGCGATGATGGCATTAAAAGATATTCAGTACCAAGTTTATTTGTACAGATTCGATATTTGGGACGTTCTTTCCAATGAGAAAATTTGTGCCGAAAGAGAAAAAGACGTCAACTATCGTTAGCGCCTGAGTGCCACCGTTGTGTTTGCGCATCTATGCGTACTACACAGATATTTTGTTTTTACTCACATGTGCATGTCTATTGTTTTTGGGTAGGTGCATTTTCATGTGGTCGCCACAACGGCAGCAACTCGAGATTTAAGACTGGAAGATGTCACACAATTCTCAGCGGACGCTCACGCTGCTTATGAGCGACTACAACTCCTCACCGCACAGTCTTTGGACATCTCGACCGCGCGAGGGAGTTTTGAAGCTGATGAAGAATTAGATTTAGACAGCGGTGAGGTTGAGGCATCAGCAGCAGGTGGAGGAGAGAAAGCAGCAAAAGCCGTCTCTGCACTGTTTCTGGAAGCGCAAGCAGCTCTAGCAACCGCTCAATCTGCAAAAGATGCCTACTTGCTCACCAAAGAAGAAGGCGAGTTTATGGCTCGACGAGAAGCAAAAACCGCGAGAGACGTGGTGCTCGAAGCAGAGAAAGCTTTGAATGCAATCAAGCGAAGTGCTGCGGTAGTGGGTAAAAAGAGCGCGCTAGGTGCGTCTTCATCTTCATCTTCTTCGTCGAGCTTTGGAGGCAAAAATCGCCACAACAACAATAGTGGGAACTTAGACGGCACAGTGGCAGCCACCCGCAATAAAGGAACCCTGCTGTGGACGGAGCTGTCGGAATTAGCGCACAATTTGGTGAGCGTTTGCGTGTGGTTTTCCTCTTATACTTCCGTTTCTACCCTTTTCTCAACTTACACAGATCTGCAATTGGCAAGAACATTTCCGTTGTGGAATGATAGTTTTTTTACTTGTATTCTCTTGGACATCTTACATGTATGTAGGTCGAGCTACGAGACGACGCCAAAAATGCGAAGCTAGGGCTTGAAGACCATCTAACGTCAACGTTGAGCTCGGAAGCGACGCCTGAAGTGCAGGAAACAATGGCAGCTTATGCGGCTTCTCCTCATGGTGACAATTTGAAAGAACGCGTGCTTTTACGCAAGCTTGACTCGATGCCCCTCCTGGTCGTGTCAGCTGCTGGCTCTTCTCCTGCTTCACCAACTCGTAGTGGCGCTGCGACTGCTACAAAGAACGGCAGTGGTAGCACCTCTGTTGACTTAGCTTTGACGCCTTCTGAACTCGCCGAGCATGCTGCCGCAGCCGCTGCTGCCTGTACTGCCGTCAACACGGCTGCTAGCAGCCTCCACGCACGCGTGCGAGATGCTGCATTGGCCCTGGCACGCACGAGAGGGGCTGCAGCGGCTGCGGCCGAAGCAGACTCTGTTTCTCGTGCCCTCAAAGCGCTAGCCATTACCACCTGGGAAGGCGTAGAGTCGGCGACTGCACATGTGAAGCAAGCCAACAAACTCGCCCGGCGCGCGGTGAATTCCGCGGTAGAAGGCAATTTACCGAGCGCACAAGAATTAATCGTGGGTGCCAAGCAAGCAGGTGCCAGTGTAGAAGAAGTGCGCAAGAAAGCAGAGCAGGCCTCGAAACAAGTGGAAGAGCTGGGTTTGAAACTAGAGCAGCACCAACAAGTTTGCCTGGAGTCCTGTGAGCTGGCCAAAACCAACTTCAGTGCTTGTGAAGATTCTCTGGAGAGCGTGGAGGTCCAAATGGAAGATGCTGAAGACGCCATAGAGCTTGGCCTGAGCTTACATGCTGCGCGCGCTATTGCGGCGAGCCGAGTGCAACAAGCCCTCTCTAAGAATAGTCCATCGAATGGCAAGAAGAATGAGAAGAAGGCCGCGTTTTCTTTGAAAGATGGCAAGCACGGCAACAGCAACAGTAGTAGTAGTAGTAGTGGCAGTGCTTTAAGCTTAGATGTGATGATTGCAGACATGAGCGGACTTCGCGCAGCTGGCGGCAGCCTCAGCGAAGGGGTGAATAGCAGCAGTAGTGGTGATACTATGGCTGCTGAAGGAGGAAAAATCATGACCACTTCTGATGGCACTGCGTCTACAACTGCAACAGCTGACGCTCCTTCGAGCAAAGGCAATGGTAATAACGACGATGACGATGGATTTGGTTCAACAGATGATGAAGCCGAGGTGCCCAAGACTGTTGCTAAAGATGGCTCGAAAACAAATGTGAACGACATTGAGGAGGGCGATGACGACGACGGTTTTGGGTCCACCGACGACGAAAAAGACGACGACCAACCGGAAGCAAGTGGAATGGCTGGAGATGAGAGTGGTGCACCTCCAGTGCGATTTCGGCACGGGACAGTAAGTGCTCTCTCCAACGCAAAGGATGCGCCCACAGTAGCCACCACCACCACTACAGGAGTTGGAGGATCGACTCGTCCTCTCAAACAAGCCACCTGCCCTCTGAAGCATCCCCTAGTAGCACCTACGGCTGCCTCCTCTGTGCCCGATGGGCTGGTCTGCAGCAGTTGTGCCGTTGGCTTGAGTGTGGCGTCGTTTGACCTCATTCGCAGCTGCGCAGGCTGCGATTACCACCTGTGCCCTGCCTGTTTTGAGCGAGACTCGCGCCGTGCCAACTACCGGCAGGGGACTCTGATGGATGACGACGACGACGACGAAGATGAAGTCGTAGGTTTGAGTGCGCGGCTCGGCGGCGCTGGTGGTGACGTAAGCAACGGCAATAAGGATGTGAACGGCAGCAGCAGCAGCGGTGGCAGTACCAAGAAACCAGCACTGGAAGACGCGGCGATCACTACCCTGAAAGAATTTCGCGACAAACGACGAGAGCGCTCCCGGAGCCGGAGCCGCAGCCGCGAGCGAGCGAAAGAAAGGCGGGACGACAAAGGGGCACTGGAAGAGGCCACCGCGCCAGTGCTGCTGTTGAACGCAGGCAAGCGCCGGAGCCGCAGTTTGGAGAAACAGAAGCAAGTCATGGCAGAGTCCGCGGAGCATACTGGCGGCGGTGGCGGCGCGAGCGGCGACCGTGACAGCGACAGCGGCAGCGAGCATGGCGGCAGCCGTTTGCTGAAGAACCGCACCTCAAGACCGATGCCAAAACCCCGTACGCGAGGTGGAAAAAATACAGGATTAAAGGATAGCAGCAGCACTGGCGACTTTGGAGGCGGAGGTGCCGGTGCTGCAGTAGAAGCAGCGGTTGGGTTAGTGGATACCTTGGGTGCTGCTGCTTCAGCTGGAATGAACGCTTTACTTGGCTCCGATGCTAATGGCGCTCAAGAATCAAAGAGTGGAGACTCCTCCTCTGCCACCACCGCTGGTTTCGGCGATGACAAATTCGGCGACGATGACAAATTCGGCGATGACGGCGAAATTGGCGAGGAGTCGAAGCACAAGCACTGGTACAATTTGGCGATTGAGTGCGAGGACGAGTCGAAGCTCGAGGAAGCTCTGGAGGCTTACGAACGAGCGCTCGAATTGAAGGAAGATTTCGCGGAATGCTACTACAACATGGTGCGTTCTTTGGTTGGGGTGGACACTTTTTACAATACAAAGCAACTTCAAATAGGAGGATAACTTTGGCTCCATGGTGAAAGAGAGGGCAACAGAAGAGTAAAGACCAAGAAACTACTTTAAGCGCAGTATTATGTTCCACACGTTTCCAATTTGACACTGTCCTCCTATTAATTTTGCTTACTTTACAGGGCCTGTTGCTCGAGCGCATGGACGATCCCGAGCTGGCGGAAGACGCTTACCAGTCCGCCATCTTTCATTTCAATCAAGACGTAGAGGCCATTGATGCGCACTACAATCGTTTAGAGCGCCGCAAGCACCGCCAAGCCACGCGTCAAGAACGTTTGCTGCAGAAAAACAGCTCAGGCAGCGGGAAAACAGCATCTGCGAACAGCCAAGAAAAGGAGAAGCGAACGAAACAACGAAAGGGAGGCGAACAAGAAGGCCCTCTTTCGTGGGAGGACGCCTCTAGCGAGGAAGAAGATGAGGATGACGGCTCTGGGTCAGAGTATTCAGAAGGCGGCGAAGGCGATTGGAGCGGGCCCGAAGATTGGACCGAAGACTGGGCCGACGATTGGGCCGACGGCAACGACGACAACTCCGACGGCAATGGTGAAAACCCCGACGGCTCCTCGGCTTTGACAACGATGACGTACCCGCCCTTGTTGGCGCAGTGCCACTACAACTTCGCGCTTTTGCTCCACGAACGGCGAGCACTGGTGGATGCAGCGCTGCAGTACCAATTAGCCGTGGACTGCCGAGCAGCACAGGGGGAAGGCTTGTACGTAGAATTATACTATACTAGGGAAACGAGAGAGCTAAGAAAGAGAGTTAATTAAAAAGCATTGCTCTTAACTGATTTACCTCCTATTAAATGTAGATTGGACTGCGTCTGTGTATATATTTTCACTATATTTTTGCACTTTGTGGTTGTATTGAAGGTACGTCGATGCGGCGTATAACTTAAAAATTGTAGAAACCCAGCTCAAGGTGGCTGCGAAAAAAGCCCGAAAAGACGACTTTGCTGGGACGCGTAAGACCAAAGGACTCGGGAAAAAGGCGAAGAAAACAAGAAACTCCTCCAAGAAGAAGAAATCAAAAGTGTTATTGCAGCGTCAGAAAAGAAGCAATGCTGATGACGACGACGACGATGATAGCATTGTTTCATCAGTTGACCAGGAGCAGCAACAGCAGCGGCAGCGGCAGCAACGTGATTCGACCAAAGGAGATTCTAGCCTAATTTCAGGAGGAAAACAGAAGAAGTCCAAGGAGGAGAAGACGAAAAGACGCCTCAGTGGAGAGAGCAACGACCATAACGATGATAACGGTGGAGGCAATGAATCCGACTCAAGTCGTGTCAGCGACAGCAGCCGAGGATCCACTTGGAGCAGAGGCGACCGATCGAGAGATTCGAGCCTGAGCAGCTTTGGAGGCGCAAGTGGAGGCGCAAGCGACAACGACGACAACAGTGTGCAAAGCAGCATGATGAAATCAGAGGGTCGAAACCGCAACAATGGTGAAAGGGTGAGGAGGAGGAGAACGTCGTCACTGGGCTCGAACACAACCACTTCTTCGCTCTCTGCGTCTTCATCATCGTCGTCATTGAATTCAAGGTCATCATCATCTTCTTCATCTTCTTCATCTTCTTCATCGTCATCGTCATCCGCGGAGTCCTCCTCCTCTTCTGACGCTATGAGCGGCGAAGAAGGTGCTTTGGCCAATTTGTTAGACAGTGACGACGAAGATTGGTACACAGCAGCTTTGGAAGCAAAGCAGAAGCTAGCGCAGCACAATCACGGTAAAAACAGCGGCAAGAACAGCAGCAGCGGAGGAGGAACTAGCGCTATGTCACCAAGCTCAAAATTGGCTCCGAAAACAGAGGCTAGCCTTCGAGATGATGACTCGACTTTGAACGATTCTGACAGCACACCTCTTGTTGGCAGAAAGAAGAAGAAGAAGAAGGGTTCATCCTCCAAGAAAGGCAGCACGAAGATGCAAAGTCTTAATGGCAGCAATAGTGGTAGCTCATCTGACAGTAACAGCGACGATACTTCATCCTCGTCGCGCGATTCTTCAGTATCGTCGTCGTCTTCCTTGTCGTTGTCTGTATCTTCAGAGCAAATGTCGATGTCATATGACAGTGAATCGAGTGCATCCATCTTGGTGCCAAAACACAGCTCTCAGTCATCTCGGAAAGATAAACAGCACCGCACGAGTGAGAAAACCTCTTCGACTAAGAAGCAGCAATCAAAGGAAAGAAGCAGACATTCTTCCTCTCCTGGTGCTGAAGGTAACAAAGAAACCAAGATTACGATTGAATATGCCTCTAATACCAAAGCGAGTACCAAAGCATATAAAGATGAGCCAGCTAAGGATGAAAAGAAGAGCACAAAAGCGCAGAAAAGGAGGAACTCACTGTCTGGCGCTGCTGGCGCTGCTGCTGGCGGTGGCGGAAAAGGAAAAGAAGGCAAAAAAGATGACGATGGAGGATTGAGCAGTTACTGGGGCATGGCCTCGGCTGAAGACGAACAGCGCGCTGCTCGAGAGCAAGAAGACATTCGTTTAGCAGCAGTGCAAGAGGCCCAAGAGCTCGCGCATTGGCTGGAAGCGACGCAGAACAACGACAAAAAGCACTCTCTGAACCACCATGCGTCGTGTTGGAGCGTGCTTTCAGGCTTCATGTCCACTTGCAGCGCGCACACTCAGAGTGCGTGTGGGAATGGCTTCTTCTTTTCGTGTTGTTACTGTAGTCAGGAAAGCCAAGATGAACGCCGTGCGGCTCAAGCGAAAGCTCGCGAAGCTCGTTTGCAAAAGTATCGCCAACCAAACCGTCAGGAAGACGACGAGGGAAAAGGAGGCAGAGGCAGAGAAAATGGAGATGATGGCGGTGGCGGTGGCGTAGAGATGCCTCCAACTAGTGGTAAAGGCAAGAAATTAAGCGCCAGCCACCAAACCCATTCGCCGCCTACGAGTGAAAGGATGGCTGACCGCGGCAATGTAAGTGCAGCCAGCATAAGTCCCTCCTCAGGCAAGGAGACGACTAAAGGGGACCTCGGAGTCGACAAAGTTGGCACGAAAGGTGAGAAAGGCCAGCAGTCGCCAGAAACAGCCAATAAAGGCAACAAGCATAGAGATGGCTCGAAAAAACAACCAAGGGCTCGGCAAGAGCGCAAGGGAGGCAGTGGCGGTGCCAATGGCAGTGCATCAAAGAACGCTGGGAAGAAGAGCACGGGTGCCGAGAGCGGGCAGAGCATGGGCAGCAATGGTAGTTATAATGGTGGTGGTGGAGCTGAAGGTGACGATGACGTCAGTGACGCCGATTCCTTACGTTCGAGTGCGTCTGCGAGCTCTTCTTCCGTGGTATCATCTGCGTCATCGACTACTAGCACTGCCACTGGTGGAAGCACTGCGTCCAAGACCCAGTCCGGTGAAGGGCTGTTTGCGGGCGTGCAACTGCCGAAAGGAAAGGCCCTTGCTCGCGCGCAACAGAAAAAGCGGACAAACGACGTGAAGGGCAACAGCAGTAACAGCGAAGCACTGTATGGGAACGCGAAGAGCACTATATAGGCCACAGCCAGCATCCTGAATCATGTACGCTATACGTGCATATTCCAGATAATTTCCAGCATCATGCGACTAACAGGAAGAAATACAAAGCAAAGCAGCTCATATTTAAAGGGATAAAGGGTTTCTGATAACAGAAGAAGGACTAATCAGAATCGGGCGGCTCAGCCGATATGCGCTGCATGATTTTTCATATGGACCCGGTGTTGCCGGTGTTAAGTTTTGAATGGCGATGTCAGATGTCAGATGTCAGGAGTGCATCGGCACTTTTTTTTGGACGAAACACCAAACACCAAACACGGCGGTGTATGCTCTAAAAAATTCCGATTGCTCTTCATTTCACTTCAAAGAATCTTATCTAATTCACTGTGTCGTTTGAATCACAAAAAAAAGAATACATGGCTGCGATAACCCCTTGCATGCCCACACAAATCGAAATAGGCTTGAACCCGAGCTATTTTTACCTAAGCAAAGATACAGTTCTTTTCTATCTTTCGCGTGTGCACAGCAAGCTAACGAAGGCCGCCTTGAATACAATCAATCAACCAAGCAACCAACCAACCAACCCGCATTCACCTCACGAAGCTCACTTCTGTCCTTTCAGCTACCCACCCGGGAACTCACAACGCAGGGTTGGCCTTGAGCACAGGTGGGGGTTTCTCTTCCGACGGATACACGAGCAGGCACAAGAGCTGAACCGCGCTGAGGACGGCGCCGATTGCACTAGGGAACACCACCCCCACCGAATTGATGGCCAGGCCATAGTAGACCCAGGTGCAGCAGTTGGCAAAGGCCACAGCGCTCATGGGCGCGCATAGGGCCGCCGAACTGCGAGCGCGCAGCACTCCTCGCAAAGCGGTAAGGGGGCTGGCGTAGAAGCTGATCCCGACCACGTTGACAACGGCCACGTACAACTTGAGCTGGCTCGGTTTGTCGCCCGCGAAAGGGCCCTATATTAGTAAAAAAAAAAGGAAAGAGATTAAGTTTTTATAGCCATGCATGAAACATTCCACACGAAAGAAGTACCCAAGTCACAAGAGGCCAAGTCCAGAATTGATACATGAAGGGGTACAAAGCATCCATCATGACGTCTATTTTCAAAAGAATGTACCAGGGCTAAAGTGAAGATGCTGCCTACAAACAAGCCGGAGAGCCCTTTGACGACCCGGTTGAGCAACTTCCGCTGACCCGGGGTGCCCACCTGAGTACAAATAAGTATTAGAGGAAGAAATGGTGGAGGAGACAGCAGGCAGTGAGAGTAAGGTAACACGAATACGCAATAACCAGAGAAATTATGATTAAAGACACGAGTTATTGAGCTATAAAAATGGCCGATCGATGTTAGAAGTACCTTCAAAGCAGTTGCGTACATCCACAGCCCTAGCAGAATACCGGGCATGTTGCCTGCTACTAGATAATAGTCTTCCGCAAGGAAACCGTACGAAGTCCAGCCCACGCAATTGCCCAGTAACATAGCAAAGGGCAAAGGGTTCAGAGCACCGAGCGAACCTTTCTTGCGTGCGGCCTGTACGGCTGGCACGCCCGCGAGGTACATGCCGTTAGTCAACAGGGCTCCGATGACAGGCGCGGTGGTGGTTGCAAAGGACATGGTCGGCACAGCGTGACGCACTACAGGACGGACAGGAGTTTTCAAAGCCATTCGACGAGAAGGCTGAAATGCTAGCGCGGTAGCTAAATAGATCGGAAGGATAGAGAGCGCGCGCATCTTTCAAATATGTGCTCTTGAATCCGGCTAGTGTCAAGCAAATTTATGATCTTTAGTGCCGCCGCGATTTGTCTAAACCCCCGACTTGTCACCGAATGATTGGACTACGAGGGTTATCATACGAAGACGTCAATAAATGCTAGTTGATTCACGGTGCTTGCTTGGCAATAGCTTGGCAGTTGCAAACGATAAGTAGGCACAAGCAGTTGATGTTTGTTGATGCGCTTATTATGAAGTGCTTGCTTGCTTGTTGGACACAGAAGTTCCTCGAGGGCAAATAATTCATACAGTACGCAGAAGGATCCAAGAATCCAAGATCCAAGATCCAAGATCCAAGAAGGCCTGCTGGATAGATCCAAACGAGGTTGATTGATTGCCCCCTCATCGACTATTTTGTCTCCTTTGGTTCTATGAAAGTTCATGAGCACGGGAGTAAGGGCGGTTCCATGAATTAACCCTAGCGGCTGTTGACAGCATTCTGAGCTAGCAACGTAAGCCAAACACTTATTTATAAATAGTAAGTAATAGCTACCTTCGAGGTAGTCAGTCTTTCACAATGGTCAGCCGGCGCCAACCTATGCGCTTTGTGTTCCTAGCTGTAACTGCTCTACTAGTAGGCGTGGGAGCTCTGAGAGGCCCCGGTGGGCTCGAATGCAAGACTGCGAAGGAGTGCAACGCGCTAGCTGCGCGGGAGCGCGCCATATTGCAGGCGTCACGCGAGGCGGCAAAAGCTGAAGCTGACAAACTAGAAGCTGACGCAGTCCGCTCCGCCGGTGGGCAAGTATCGTCTGGTGGCAGCGGCAGTGACGACGGCGATGACAGCAGAGGCGGCAACCGAGACGACGACCCGCCAGCAGCTCGAGCTGGAAGAGCGAAAGCATCGAAAGTGAACGTGAAGTCGAATGCCGCGATGGCACGTGCGCAGCAGCAGCAGCAACAGCGTGGGAGCAGGAGCAGTGGGAACGGGCCTCAGCACATTGCCCGCTTCGCCTGCGCGGTGGTGCTCGTGAGTGGACCCTCGGGGCTGCGCTTTGCGTCTGACGAACACGTCGAACGCTTCAAGCAAAACGCCAAAGGTGGCTCCCAACGATTCAACACTTGTGTACAAGTTATTTTGGACAACAATACTGTGTACCCTACACAGTACTGTAGTAAGCATTGTGAATGAAGGTTCACCATAAAGGCTAGCCACCTTGTTTGCCCCCAACTTTGAACATTGTTTTTGCACAATTTGTTTAGCTATGCTTCCTTCACATACGACCGTAAAACCACAAGGTTGCGTGGTGTACGTCTCGGCGGCGCCGCACTACCGCCGCCGCGCCATCGAGCTGGCAGGCGGCGGCTTCAGTGGGGCCCAGAACGTGTTCGTGCGCAAGTTCGACGAGATCATGCGCCGAGGCACCGACGGCGTGCCGTTGGACCACCAGCCGCCTCAGGTACCTTGTCAAGCATAATTCAACTTGTTCCGATCATAAATGACATCTTTGCGCTGTAACGATGGCGCTATAGTAGCATTGGCTATGGTCGCTCTGCTTGCACAGATTCAGTAGTTCATTGAGATGAATATTCGCACATGTTTTACAGTTGCTGCATCTTTGGTATCTAACTAACTAACTAACTTTTCTTCTCTATCATCATTTCGATTTAATCTTGTACTCTCCCTTAATGTGTCTCTATCCAAATTCACACTCACCAGTGGCTAGCGCGCGTCGCCCACGTGCTCCGAGCAATGCGATCCCCTAAATGGGAAGACTTCGAGCTGGTGGTGCTCACCCACTCCGACTTAGAACCCACGCAGCCGTATGCCGCAGCTTTGACTGAAGTTCGCAGCGCCCCTACCAAGCTCTTTGTCCTCGGGGAAGGGCTCGTGTACGCGTCGGGCAAACAGTTTTACGAATCCTTTCAGCACGCGGGCACCTGGGACGACGTGCCGTTCAATCAAGCGCTGGTGAGAGTATTACGCAAACGATATTTCAAAGTTTGAAAGAATAGGAGGCTGCAACTTGCCTACTAGTGAAGACAGCACTGTAATGTAAATGCGTACGCACTATTCCCAGTGCAATATGTGATGCAAGTGTAACCAATGTTGCCATTAAAAGAAAGACACATGATTAAAACTACTGTATACCATTACCATATTTTCCTCCACTTACCCTACCACATACGCTTGAAACACACACAGGCGCTGGTCCCTGGCGCCGATGCCCTCACCGCTGGCGCTCGTGCCGCCGCTCGCGCCACTTCCACCTCCTTCTGTGGGGATTTCGTGAAGGCGTCGAGGCTGCTGAGGCACGCGTGCGCTCCAGATATTGCGGGTGATCCGCGTGATGAGTCAGCAGCAGGGTGAGTTAATCTAAGTACCGCTAGAACGATGAATTGGCAGGTTGAGTGTCAGTAGTGATTTATATGCACCTCTCTCTCTCTCTCTCCCTTTCTGCCTTTTCTTGAAATGATCTCACCTTATAAATATGCGCTTTACTTTTGCCACCTCGTTTTATGGAAAAACGAACGTGCATGCTTGAATGCGAACTCACAATTTCACGGCCCAACATGTGCATGTGATGTGTTGTTGCATTCACTGCGCTCCACACTACACTACACTATATGGTAGGTCCTGCCTCTGCAACGGCGCTCTCGGCCCAGCCTCGCAAACGCGGCAAGTGGCGGACCTGTGGTGGCAAGAAGTACAGTGGGTGTTTGCGTTCTCGCCCGCGGCCAGTGGAGGGCTTCTGACGAGAGGGCTTGACGACCCGGAGCTGTGAGTGCGTTGCTTCGTACTATATTCGTGGAAAGTGGTTTGTGGGTAGAGGTGAGGGGTACTGGCAGTGATCACTATGATACATACAGAAGAAATAGTGGAGATTGTGGGCGCACCATCATTTAATTGTAGCGTATGTCTTACTTTTCTGATGTATGCGGTGCATTTTTTCTATTCTTGTTGAAAACTTTTTATATAAAATAAATCTAAAAAATATATGTAAAAATTCATGTCTGTGTTCCGGTGGTGTGTCGCAACATTTACATGTATGTGCGCCGACAACAACACCCCCAAAGTTACGTGCACGACCGTGAATTAGTGGCAATGGCGCCGGCGAAAGCCACCGTGTGCAGCTCGAGCTTAGCCTTCGTGGGGGCTGGCCAGGTGAGAGGCTAGAACGAATGATAGCGGTATTGAGAATGACGGGGTCCCGTTTTTTTTCTGTTCAATGTTCGAGTCATCTTCAATGTTATATTCTTGAGTAAAGCAAGGGAAAATTAGCCTTTTTATTTTGACTTTTGTGGTCTTTCCTCCTCTCCTTCATCGAACTAATGTGATATTTCATTGTCAACAGACGGCGGGCGGAAGTTTGGAAGAAAACGCGATGATTTCTCCACTGGGCCGCCGCGGCAACCCTCTGACCGGAGAGTCAGCTTCGGTGAAAGGGATTGGCGCAGTGGCTGCGGCGTCGAAGCGAGATGATCCGGTACGACTTTAGTACTGTTGTACTATAGATCTACGACTAAGCTAGGTTTTGTCCGTTGGGGGCATTATCATGGTATTGTCGTAGCATCTACATTAAGCGGCACATACTATTAATGATTGCAGGAAAACTCTTACTTCTTTTTTCTACATTCCATTGAGATTGTGTTGTGTGCCCTATGCTGAATGGCATATATCTGCTGCTGCTGCTGCTGCTTTTTGCTGTTATAACAGGTGCTTCGACTCGACGGCCTTTTATTCGATCATTTCGTGACCCCAGACTCATCTCGTCTCGGTGTGTCGCCTGTTGACTACACCCCAAACCCAAACAGCCAACAGCAACGGCGCCGACTGCTTCATGAGAGTGGTACTAGCGCACCTGGTACTAGCGCACCTGCGCACAGTGAGATTGATCATCACAATTACACACACTACAGTGCTGGAAGCTCCAGCAAGAGTGACAGCGGAAGTAGCAGAAGCAATAACAGCGCACCAGAATTTCTTCATCAGCAAGATCCAACTCTTACGCATGACCACCATCGCCAACGTGAGGCAGAGCTGATTGACTCTTTCCTGGTGGTAGGGCCGAGAGGGCTCACTCCAGAGCAAAGAATGCATCGTTGGGCTAGGCTTGCGACTGCCACTGCTAATGCCACTCAAATAAGGAATGAGCAACAACAACAACAACAAGAGCAACAACAACAACAAGAGTTAGAACAGCAACTAGAGCAAGAGACGGACCCGCGTCATAGAGGAGAAAAGAGGCGCTCACTTTTAGCCACGGTGTTCAACAAACAAACGGGCAAAGTTACCGGAGGTGCCGGCGCTTTCGCTGGTGCACGAGGAGGAAGTGGTGGTAGCTGGGCGAAGAACAAAGGTGGCAACAATGGTGGTGGCAGCGGTGGCGGTAGTATTGATGCTGGCGTGTTTGGAGACCTCATTCTAGGGGACGGCAACGGTGGCTCCTTCAGCGGTAGCAGCGGCGGTGGTGGTTTGGTGAGTGTGCAATGGTAGTTGGTTAGGGTAGGTGACACTGGTGATGACTATGCATTTGTCTCCGTCTCATCTTTTCCAGCACTCCTGCTCCTCTTGTGTAAACTCTGAAGTCGCAACGCAGTGTGCTCCTATATTTCCAAGTATTCCATTATCTCATTTCTCACCTTCATCGATCGTTCTCTCTAGAGCACCATCGGTAACGGTTTGGGCGGAGAAAGCGGTACGGTTACCGGCAGCAGTGGGGGATTTACCGGCAACAACGGTCGCTTCAAAGGAGGAGGAAGTGGGAACAGAGGCGGGGGGAAAGGCGGCGGACAAGGCGGAGGCGGGTTTTTGAAGAACGCTGCAGCGCATTTCTCGGCTGAAGTTGAAGGCATTCGACAAGTAAGTAGTTGGTTATTGCATTTGCGAACATATGCAACTTTGAATCTACAGTGCCTCCTTCTAGAGATTAATTTCTTCATTTTGTTCTTGTTGCTTGCTTTTGTATCACACAGGACTTCGGCGGCCGCCATAATCACCATTACAGCAGTAACGGCGGTAGTACCGGCGCCGAAGCAATCACCTTGACAGCAGCAGATCGAGAACCAGCTACCTTTGGCTTTTCCTCGGCGCAGGTTTGGTTTGGGTCGACTTTTCCTAAGAGACATTTTCAATCGCTGTAGTACGCTGTGCTACGGCAAAATAGTCGATGAGCTTTATGCCCCCTCGTACGAGTCGCTTTTTTGGGTTGTCTGTATCTTTTTGAAGCAAGATAGCCCTTCATATAGTATTATTTCACCAGTGGTCTACTTATTTTGTTGCCCTTCTTGCTCTTCATTGCTCCCACCCTCACTCCGGGGGAAATTGGCGTGATGTAAAATTGAATGGAATTTTTCTCGTGAAAAAAGCAGAACAGCGAACCCACCAACAGCCTTGGCGCTGTGGAGGACAGAGCTCAGGGTGTGATTGCGTCATCGGTGAAGAGACCCGAGGCAGCCGCAGTGGACCGTTACGTGCATGGCAAGATCTTGCCGGCTTACGCTAATCACATTCAGGTGTGCGTGTCTGTGTGTGTGTGTGTGTGTGTTTTTTTTTGCTTGTCGCAGCTTCAGATGCTGCTTCTACTGACGTGTACTTATTCCTGTCAACTTTGCTCTCTCAAAGTATATTATTTTCTCTTCGTTTGTATGCAAGCAAACTTTTCAAAAACTAATTTTCCCCTCCATCTTTTTCTACTCCTCGTTCTCATGATGTCCTTCCTCTTCATTCTAATCGTCCTTCTTCTTCTTCTTCTTCTTCTTCTTCTTCTTCTATTTCTCTGCTCTATCCTCAGGCTACCTGCTCCAAGCCACCAGCCGTGGCGCTCGGGTCTCTGCCTTCTTTGTTTCTCGACTTTGGCCCAC
>Ga0307979_1000443_pt1 | contig 28008 bp, 22 predicted proteins | sample OrgLakmetage1058_FD_201833 | JGI IMG/M metagenome (GOLD analysis project Ga0307979, IMG submission 201833) | Saline water microbial communities from Organic Lake, Antarctica - #1058 | ecosystem: Environmental > Aquatic > Non-marine Saline and Alkaline > Saline | place: Antarctica: Organic Lake...
TAAGCGCCTTCGAAGTTTCCATAACAGGTGTGCTCGTAGCATGTGCCGTGTGAACCTCCATCATACCTTCCGCCACCATATCACTTCCGCGAGTCTTTTCCGTCGCTTGGGCATTCTTGACATCGATAGTTACGTTCATAATCGGATTCTTCGTTGGGCTGGCCACGTCGCACGTATGCCGATGAGCCGGGCGCCACGGCAGTTACTGACTGGTTGGGTATCGCATTCTCGACCGATTGGTTGTCCACAGATGACTTGGGGCAGGACGTTGGAGAACGCACTCAAAAGTAAGGACATTTCGAAGGATTTCGATGAGTGGATCGCCATTGCCAAGGACAGGTCGAAGTGGAGACAGCTGACTCACTTCATTCCCAAACCTCCTGATGCCTGACGGCTGAAGGGCACCTCGAGAGAAAATGATTACGATTGCATTACGCGAAAGGACACTCAGCCCAGTCAGACTTGTTCTGAAGGTTACATTTTTCTGTTGCTATATGCCACAGTGGTGTTTCTTTGTATTTCGGGGAGTATCAACTAGACTAGACTAGACCGAGATTCAACCAAGAACCAGAACCAAGAGTTATCGGGTGATTACTACAGCTCTATAAGCTATAAGTAAGTAATTAAGTAAGCAAGCAAGTAAGTAAGTAAGTAACGAAGGGCGAGCATAGGAATGGTCGGAATGGCTTGGGGCTTGGGACCCTAGAATTGGGGGTTTCGTAAAACCGCAGGGAAGATTTGCGCCTGGCTATGTAAATAGAAGATAGAAGGAACAACGAAAGCACGTGTTTCACATCTATTCTTCTTCCATTGTACTTTCTTTTGTTGCTTCCTCATTCACGGCAGCACCTTCTACACTATCTTTTAAGGCTTCTGCTCCTGACGCCGAATCATTGGTACCGCTATTGGCGCTCGCCGCAGTAAACGTTGCTTTGAGACTTGCCACCACTGCATCAGCATTAGCGCCAGGCGGCAAACAAAGACCTATGAAGCCGCCGCCCCCGTAAGCCACGCTTCCAGCGGACTCAAGTGCAGCGCTGTCGTCTTCTCCTGTAGCAGCAGCATTGGTTTCCAACACGCGCACGAGCCTCAGCCGCTGCGCATCGTCACGAGGAGGCGCGGTGGAGTCATTGCTTTCTTTGTTGCTCCGAGAGCGCCGCCCACTGCCGCTGTTCTTGGCGCGACCATTGCCATCTTTGCCGTTGCTACCACCACCACTGCCTCCGGCTTGCCCCTTTTTGAGCGCGTCCTTGGTGGCATGCCACGCCAGCAGCACCGCGCCCGCTAGGACATGCTCAACCACCATCCGACTGCTCGAGCTTCGCTCGAACTCTGCGCGCCAAAGTTCTTCGGGGGGCTTGGGATGCGAATCATTTCCCTCACCGGAGTCGTCGTCACCGCTGCTCTGGTGGTGGTGGCTTGGGTCGTATATATATGGTTCATACCGGTCCCGCAGGGCTTTGGCCCGCAGCGCATGTGCCCCCGAGTTCGGGCTGAACACTTTCAACGATTCGCTCCACGTGCCGCCCACTGCCGCTGTAGAGGGTGACACCGCTGCTTTCCCGTCACTGCCTGCCTCGCTGCTACTGCTGCCACTGTTGCCACTGTTGCCTACGAGGCGAGCACCATCGTTGGGCGCTACGAGCAGCACCGCTTTTTCACCTTTTACTGCGCGCAACGCAATCCAAAGCGTGCCAACTGCCTGCTGATCTTGACCGTCTTCTTGAACACCTGCTGAGGTGTTTCCCAAAGCTGCTTGTGCTTCGTCCCAGGTCATGCCGCGATCACACTCCACTTTCTGGTACCATACGGCATTGGTGCCTGCTCCTGAGGCGATGGCCACGTTGCCACTAGCACTGATGCTGCTTTGATTCATGCCATCGGGAATAGTACCGTCGGCAATTGTACCGTCGGCGCCTGTGCCGTTGATTGCTTCCTGCCCGGGGCACCCAATCAAAATCGGTGGGCCGAGGCAAGCTACAGTGCGACCTCGCAGACTCTCCACGCCACCACCGCCACCACCGCTGCCGCCACTAGCGGCTCCTCCTTTCGCCAAACGGCGCTTTTCAGCACGGCTCAGCGCGTCGTGCGCTGCGGTGAAGTAAGCAAAGAGCAACTGCTGCGGCACCAGCCGTAAGCCCAGCAAACGGTTCAGAAAGCGCGCTACCGTAGCAGCTTCTTTGCCATTGCTGCTGCCACCGCTGACATTGCCACTGCCGCCGCCGCTGCTAGAAGTTGAACCGTTGCCAGTTCGGCGGCGCTTTGAGGCTGACGAGGGCTGTTCTGGCGCTTGCAAGACTAAAGTGTCTTTTGGTGAGGGCTCTTCAACTTTGTTCGTAGTAGTGGTACCCTCTAGTTTTGGGTCCGGCGGCAGCAACCCTACGTCACTGAGCCAGAGGCGAGCTGCGATGAAGAAGTCGATGTTGTCCGCTGACAATGGTGGCGACAATGATTCTGCCGGCGACGACGATATTACAGGAGCAGCCTCTAACTCAGTCGCAGCAACAGCAGCGGCAGTGGCAATATTATCAGCAGTGGTGGCAGTGGTAGTTTCAGTACTGGCCTCGTCTTCAAGAAGCATCTTCGAGGCAGGCGAAGAAGTTGAAGCCTCCTTGTCTGTCTGCTCGCTATCTGTGGTAGGCAGCATGATAGGCGCGAGGCGCTTCAAAGCGCGTTCCTGCTCGTCGAGCGGCAGTGGCGGTGGATCCTGAAGGGCACCTGCTGCTTCACAACCGGCCAGAAAAGCTGCGGACGAATTGACGCCTTCAGTATTCTGGTCACCGCCACCACTTTCCTTACTGCTGATGCTGCCACTGTTGCCGTCACTACCAGTAGCTAGTAAGGCAGCTACTTGTTCGCTGGCTTTTCGGCGCACGGTGCCGACCATGAGGTCTAATGCTTTTTGGCCAATGGGAGTGTCCAAGTCGAAGGCAGCTAGGCCGAGACCCTGAGCACCGCTGGTGGCGCGGCGATCGCCCTAATATATAGAGTGTCGCAAAAGAAAATCACGAAAGGAAAGAAGGAAAAAAAAGTAGAAACGGAGACAGCGGGTTTCTTTCTTCAGGTGAGGGGGGAGCAAAAAGAAGCTGAGAGAGATCGAAGATTTTGGTTGAATACAAGTAAAAAGCGTTATGGGCGCGAATGAATCAAAATGAGCATGCTTTGAGCGTATCATAGGTGCATTAACCTGAGTGAGGGCACCAAGCAACTGCAACCTCCGCGCAGCTGCGGCAGCAAAACGATGTTCGCCGCCCACGGCTGACAGCAAAAAGCGATACTCCGGGCCGTGCACCTTGTTGCATCACATCCCAGAAGGAAGGTAAGTCAAATGAAAGAGATCAATGACTGCTGGAAAACTTCCTTTGCAATAAAATATCTTAGAACAAGAATCCTGCCCTTCAATTTACGAAAGCGGCACAAATACCTGGTTGCTGCGATGCGTGCGTCCGAGCTGCTGGACGGCCTTGTCTGCAGACCTTTGAAGGAAAAAGACACGTAAAGGGGAGAAAAAATACATAAGAACAAGCAAGATAAGATAAAAGAATCTTCAGTTCAGGAGCGTGACTTTGCCAGAAAACTCCTTACCATGGTAGCTCCACAGTCAGGTGCACGCGCCGAAGCTGATTGGCTGCGCGGCGGTCCGCCTGGAGCGAAATTCCCGAGCTCGCTGCTTCCGAGAGCACCGCCACTTTCTTGTCGCCCCTCATGAACGCCTCGCGCTCAAACACGTTGACTTGGTCTAATGTAATCACCGAGGAATGATTGGTCAGCGCGCTACTGCTGCTGCTGCTGCTGCTACTACTACTACGACTACTATTACTACTACTACGACTACTATTACTACTATCACTATTGCTGCTGATACTACCGCCGCTGCTGCTGCTGATGAGGGCATTGGTTTGGATATGGTTGCTGTCTAGGGTTGTCGCTACCAAAGCATCTGATGTTTCCACTGCTGCATTAGGTAACATCGCCATACCATTATCCATGCCCTCCGCAGCAGCTGTTTCCTCTGCGGTTGTGTCTGACGTCTGCGCAAGCGTGAGGTGCGCGTTGCGCGGTTCGAAGGAACGCTGGCCCGTGATTGGATCAACCACAAACCGCCCTCGTCGGCCCGTCAACTCCGCCACCTGGGAAGGTCCTCCTAGCCGCCTTAGCAGCTCGTCCAGTGGGTTTTCCATTCCTTCGAGTACATGGTCTAAGCCACTTCGCAACTTGGCCATCCGCGCAGCGATTCTGGCCCTTCGCGCGACCGCGTTTTCGTAGCGCTGTGCACAGGTCGCTGCATCTGCGGCCTTTTTGGCTTCGAGCGCATCCGCATCTCGATCGCGCGTGTCCTCGGGCTTCAGCGACGACCCGATCACGCCTTCTTTCACGCCAGCGACGTGGCTCACCGCTAAGGTATGCCCCACCCCACGCGTCTGCAAAGCGTGCCTTGCGAGGGCTTGGCGAAGAGCCAGGGCGCCATCCGAAGGCGAGGCATGCTGCAACTTGCGCGCGAGCTTAGCGTGCAGCTTGTGCTTGGCACTGTTGTTATTACTGGAGGTGGAGGTGGCTTCAGAGTTGGCTGCTATGGAAGCAGTGCTCGCAGCACCAGCAACAGCACCAGCACCAGCACCAGCAGTCACAGCCGCGGGAAGAGGTGGATCAAAGGGCAGAATGTCATGCTCAGCGGCCCAGCCCCAAGTGGGGGCAGAGCCGTAGTACACCACGAATCGCACCGACTTGTTGCTAAAGAAGGACAAGGCACACAAAAAAAAGGAAGGTGTACACACACAAAGACGACAAGAAACGAAATATGTGAGACGTGAGTCGCAAAGAATCGCTTCGAAGACTATTTTGCCTCCACTCAAACCCTCTCCTTTTTCTCCAAGGCAAATGAATGCCTACCGGCAGTGTTTCGGCAGCGGAGTCAGTGCTCGTTGCTCCGGGCTCGGCTCGGCAATAAAACCCGGCCAAAACGGGTCGTGCACGCCGGCTTGGGCCCACACGATTTCTTCCACCACATGACTACTGCTACTGACCACACCACCACCATTCTTTGGTGCTGCGAGTGCGTCACTGCTGGCTACTTCAGCTGCCCCGGAGCCACTACCACCCTTTTCAGCAGTTGCTTGGCTACTGTCAAGCGATGCGTTGCCATTACCAGTGGCAGGCGCATTATCATTTGTAGCAGCAGCAGCAGCAGTCCCGTTGCGGCCCCGTTTCCGGCGCTTGCCACTGACAGTGCTTCCGTCTGGGTTGGTCGCAACTACGACTTCATCGTCAAAGGGAGCGCTGGCAGCCAAAATAGACGCATTTGCTGCATTGGACTTGAATCGCCGCTGAGCTCTGGCAAGTTCACTGGCATCGAGGTCTTCAAGCGTGCCATCAGCATCTAGACGGTTCTTCCATAAGGCATCGTCAGTGCCCACTTCGCCTCCAGCAGCTGCTGCTGCTCCCGAGGCAGCAAGGGTGGACGAAGAAGAAGAAGGAGGCAAGAAGGCGACGATGCGGCCGTCCATGGGCGACGAGCGGCCCTGCCAGCTGAAGAAGCGCCGAGTGCGAGACCACAAGTGCCGAGCCCCATTTTTGCTCAAGCTGTTCTCCTTCTTGGTGGTCGCCTTCTCGCTCACAGATATTGCTGCTGCTGCTGCTGCTGCTGCCCGGCGTGCCCGCCCAGTCCTGTTCGCTACACTCGATGCTTCTTCAACTGTGGCAGTAGGAGCGGGAATAAGAGCAGGATTAAGAGCTGGAGCTTCAACATCAGTGCGCCATCCACTGCTGGGTGCATGCGCCCCGGGAACCGCACCAGCCTCTGAAGAAGAGGAGTCTACCAGCTGCCAGCCGTCGATCTCCAGTGCGGGGCCAATCAGCTCAACGTCAGCTTGAGCCACGGCTAGATTCTTAGCTTCGGCCGCGACCAGGGCTGCAGCAGCAGTGCAGTCGTCGCAGAACCAGTCGCCGTCGGGAATCGCGCTCAGCGGTGGCGTCAAGCAGTACATGTGAAAGGGCAGGTCGCAATGGTCGCAGAGCACCGCAAGGTCATCGTCGCCTAATTGCCCACATGCTGCGCACGGCTCGCCTTCCTCCTGGCCGCAATCTCCATTGCCCTCAGCTGTATCCATGGCCACAGCAGCAGCATCATCTTTGTCCGCGTCAGTGCTAGCTTTGCTCTCTGGTGCAGTTTTGTGGTCCTCTTCATCTTCTTCGTCGTGGTCGCTGTCGTTGTCGTCCAATTCCGGGATTTCATCCTCGGACTGATTCCCATTCGAGTCACCTTCAGCAATCTCAGACTCAACAGTCGCACCGTTGCCACTGTCACCACCGTTATCACCAGACGCGGGCACTCGCAAAGCACTTGCTGCCAGCTGCTTTTGCTGCCGTGCTTCGTACCTGACCTTGTTGCGCGCTCCTGCGTCGGCAAACACCGCCGCTTGCTCCGGACTCAACTGGCGCCAGCGCGCTGCTACTTCTGCAAAACTTACAGTGGGTCTTCCCTTGGCACTCGCGCGACGCCGCATCGCAGCACCGAACACCGCGTAGCCTGTCCAAAATTTGGGGGGGGCTTTCTTGGATGCTTCGACCTTCTCACCAGAAGCTCCTCCTCCTCCGCTGCCTCCATTCTTGCCTCCACCCTTGCCGTTGGGATCATCGTCGTCATCTGAAGAGGAAGACGAGTCATCCAAGTCACTCTCCCCTGGCTCGGCATACTTTCGCCGAGTCTTTCCGAGCACCCCCGCAGCCGCGCTCCGAGTGCCGCGAGCTTTGGCCAAAACAGCGGCTTGAGCGGCGGCTGCTTCTGCCTGCAGCTTTTCGACTTCTTCGGGGGCGGGTGGCAGCGCAAAGCACACGCGCACACACTGCTCGACAGTTGCCAAGGGTGCCGAAAACCCGCTGTCACTTCCACTGCCACCACCACCACCATCTGCGAAAACATCAGCGCTGTCAATACCGCCAAAGTCACCACTACCTCCTGCTGCCCCTGCTGCTCCAGAGCCCATTGACGATGATGCCGTGGCCCTCGCGTCGCCAGTGGATTGCAACCCAATCACGCAGCATTTGCCCTCCGCGAGTGCTGCTTCGGCCAGGGCGACCGCCGCTGGCACCTTGAGAGCCACGCACATGGACCGAAAGCAGCGCTGGTGTGCGCCCCAAAAGTACGTCAGCACCCGCTGCCGGAGCTTCTTTTGTTCGGCCAACCGGACCGACGGGTCGGCTTGCGCGGCCGCAGCCGCGGCCGCTGCGGCGGCTTGCGCGGCCTGGCTCCGCTTGCTGTTGTTGGCGAAGATGGAAGGTGCTTGCGCGGCTGCTTCGGCGGAATCGTCTTCGCCTTCGAACTGCTCCGCTGACATAGAAGCGCTGCTGTAGGTCCCTACTTCGTTGCAATCCAGGGCTTCATTCAGCTCTCGAAACAATTCACACCACAAGTCAGCCAGCAAGTCATAGGCCAGCTCTCTCGCAGGGTCACGAAGCGCCGCATACTTGGCAGAGTCAACGAGCGCAAAGGAGCAGGCTTGGAAGCTCAAGGTGCGGCACAGGAAACTGCCAGACGCTTTGAGATGCATGGCGACGAGCTCCAGCATCCCTACCCCGCCCAAGGCGACTTCCGCGAGGAGTTCGTTCAAGCCACGCGGAAATGCCGTGCCCGCACCCCATAGGCCAAGCCGAGGCATGTCTTTTGATGAGTTACGAGAGCGACGAGCACAAGAGGGTGAAATGAGAGAGAGTAAGATCCGGGAGCTGCTCAAAGCAATGCAAAAGATTACGCATCACTAGCACTAGCACGACTACATGTCGAAATACTAATAAATATGCGCATACTTAGAATGCATTCCTTACACGAGAGGTGGCGCGGTTCCGAGACCCCCGTCGCACTGCAGTACACCACACGAGCGTTGGGGAGCATGGTCTGCAAGTCCCCAACGGCACAGCCGGTGCGAGACCCTCCACTGGCGCCCTTGGCCTTGTGCGACTCGTCGAAGAGCAAGAGCCCTTCGAACGAGGAGGCCCCTTTGGGGGGTGCTTTGGGCGTGCCTGGCTTGGTGCGCTTCCGGGGCGGGGGCTTGCTGCCACTCTTCTTCTTGCTAGCACCGCCTTCCTCTTGTCCTTCCAAGCTCTTGGTTTCGGTCGCAGCCTGCACACTTCCGCCTCCTTCAGCGGCTTGATTAGGAGATGCACTGATTGCGTTCAGGTTGCTGCTTTGAGTGCTACACCACTGCACCAGTTGCTGCAAACGGCTGCGGCCCCCACTGGCTTTGGCAGTTAAGCTGGAGTAGGTAACGAAGATGACGCCACGATCGAGCTTGATGGTGCCGTAAGGGAGCTGGTTGAGTGCGACTACAGGGAAGTCAGGCAGGCCGGTGTCGCGAAGGTCGCGCTCGGCGTCCAATTTCAAGTCTAGAGAACGCAGCAATACGTCATAAGTTATGAGCAGGCAAGGATAGCATCACAAGACCACCACTAGGTCTCACGATAGTGATACCTCTTAACGGATTGTCAGGTCTCAAGAGCGAAGCGTGCATCGGATCACACAATCAAATGCTTGGTTTGAAGTATGATAACGCTTGAAGAGGAGAAAGGGTTCATACAAGTACCATTGGAGGTGGAGAACCACATGTGCTTTAAGCGCCCACGCAGCACATTTTCGTGCACCAAGCCTGCCAATTGTCGGCCTTTTCCCATCCCCGCGCTATAGGGAACACACACACATCAAACCATTGCTGACGTGAAAAATTGGGGGGAATTGGGGGAGATTTAAAAGGAAAAAAAAATGAGACACAAATTCAACGAAAAGCTGTACGCACCCATCGCCAAGATAAAAGCCAGCGCGAACGAAGCCTTGGCCACTCGCGTCTGGAATTAGTGTCTCATGTCGCATGCAAGCGTACACCACCGTTTCCAGCTGCAGGGAGCTCAGGCCACATTTCTCGTCCGTTGGCATGGCGAGGTTATAGTTGGGCCGGGGCGGAGCTACCGCTGCCAGCGACGCTGTTTCCACCACTGCATCGGGGTGGGGACTGTAGAAAAATGGTTGAGTGGGATATAACAAAAAAAATAGGTTGAAATAATAGAGGATTGTCCTCAGTTGGATGGAATATTGAAAATTATTATAAATATTATCCATGAATCAAAAGTCCAACCTGCCCAGTTGAAGGTGCTGCGGTTGGTACGTTGAAAAGCTCACGTCTTCTGTGACGTCCTCGAGCTCTGCAGCCGCTTCAATGGCATCCATGGCTTCCCTTTCGGCATCGCGAGCCGCTTGGCGAATGGCCTCCTCTTCTGCAAGCTTCGCGAGCCGCGCTTCCTCGATGGCCGCCAACTGGGCCTGACGAGCGGCTTCCTGCGCTGCCAGCATCGCTTGATGCGCTGCCCGCTCGGCCGCCAGCCTGTCTCGCGCCGCCTGTTCTTGTATCAACGCTTGCTCGCGCGCTGCTTCAAAGGCTTTCTGACTTGTAACTATTTCTTCGTAAATGAGTTCACGGTGTTCGCTCTCAACGCGTTCCACGGTGGATGCAAGGTTTCCTGTCGTAGTTGGGAGCGTCAACGCAATTTCTCGATCACTGCACCTCAACCCTGTTGCCCGCGATGTCACACGCAATATAACCAGTTCCAAGGGGCACATTTTTACGAAAGGTAGGATGCGATCCATGAAAGAAGTGTCGTTATCATTAGACACCCGCTGCAGCAGTATTCCGTTGGCTGACTTCAAAATGTCCCCCTCGCGAAGCCCCAGATGGTCACTTTGACCACCTGGAGCAACACCTTGCACCATGACACCCCATGGCATGATTTGCGGTGGCTGCTCAGGCTGTACGCCAAGAATAGTGATCGACAATCCTTTATCCTCGCCGTGAATAGTAACAGTAAATGTCTGAAGCATGTACGGAGAAGCAGGTTCCTGAGGTGAAAGATCACTAGAAGTCGCAAGGGGCAGATTGGTAGCTGCATCGGCACTTCCGACCACAGGTACGTGCTGCCGTGCGAATACGTTTCGAAATGCCACGAGGTCGAGAGGGCACTTTTGCATAAAAGGAAGGCAACGAGCCATAAATCTGAAGAAGAAGAATACGAGTAATAGAAAAGAGAGGAATTTAAGCAAGTCTACAAGCTATGATCAACGTCAGGCTGAGCTCAGACTTACGCATCTTCTGATTCATTGGGGAGGCGCTGTAAAAGGGTGCCACCTGCCGATTTAATCACATCACCCTCACGAAGGCCAGCTCGCTCGCCCGAACCGCCAGGGAGAATAGTTTTGACAACAAGTCCCCACGGCCCTCGTGCCTGGCCATCCTCTGGACCTTCGAGAACCGACAAAATAAGGCCCTTCACGGAATCATCTAATCTGAACGTCAACTCTTGTAACGGAGTTCGCCGCAACGCAATTTGATGTCGCATGGTGCTGGCGGAAATGGCAGTGGTAGCTCTTATTGCTGACGTAGCTCTTTGAAACACGCCCACAGCAGCTTGTCGAGTTGACTCTGCGAAATACTTCGCCGCAGCCGTCTCTCGCGCCTCCCGGGCTGCTGCCATGGCAGCCCCAGCCGCTTCGCTTGCTTCCTGAGCGGCAGCCTCTAAGTCTAACTTTGTATCGGTGTAAATTCTGTTGCGCCAGCGGTCTTTCAAGTTTCCGTTCGTACGGTTCACCAGGATGTCTTTGAACTCAGGATCTTCCTTGATGAGTTGCCATTTGTTCAATTGAAGGCCATGCCGAGCCATGCCTTTCCGAAGTGCTTCAGATTCAATGTCAGTCCAATCAACCTTGGGGCGCATCGTTGTACTGGATTGTTGTGATGTATCCGCCCCGACTTGTGCTCCTAACTCAGGACCGGTGACATTCCTCGGAGGCTTGGGTGGCGCCGCACCAATACTCGAACTGCTGTTGCTGCTGCTGCTATTTGAACTACTGCTGCTGCTACTGCCACTGTTGCCTTTGCTCGTAGCGGCGCTGCGAACGCAGGCTGAAAGCTGTGCATGAAGCGATTGAAGCAACTGGGAGTCGTTCACTGGACGCGGACCTTCCGCTAAGCCCGGCGGAGGTGCACGCTCCCTAGGGCCTTGGTTGTCTTCCATTTCATCGTCGCTAGAGCTTGTGCTTGAGGGCAGTGATGTGCTAGCTTGGAGGGCTGGACTTGGCGGCAATTGAGTTGTGTCAATGACTAGCTTGGGTGCCGTCGCATTTGACTTCTTTGGGGATCCAGGATTTGGCGCCACTTCTTTCGCTGCCGGAGCAGAATATTCCGTAGCGTTGGTAGTCAGGCGGCCTCTCTCATCTAGCTCAGCCCGTACTGTATCGAACACCTTGGCCCGCCATCGATCCTTCAGATTATTGTTGCTGCGATTGACGAGTGCCGGACCTAATTCGGTGTCGTTTTTGATGAGGACCCACTTGTTCACTTTGAGACCATGTCGGAGCATGCCCTTGCACAAGGCTTCCGATTCAGCATCCGTCCAGTCACGTTTCGATGCGTTGAGCTCTGTTCCGTTAGCCTCCATGGCTTCGGACAGAGCCGGTCACTCCGACCTCACAACTTGTGGCGGCGGGCGAACCGGGATGCGAGGTGCTGAGGCGTAAAACCAAGAATTGATGAGGTAGGGTTGCGTTGGTTAGGGTTAGGTGAGGGGGTCGGTGTAAAAAAATACGGTGTTGCCCTTTCGGGACTTCTCTGCTCCGATTTCCGACGACGTGCTCGCGTCGCCATTACTTTTTACGGTCTCACGGTCTTCCATCTCCTCCTCGCCTATTTCTCCACTCCTTCATACAACTTGAAGACTTGAATTGGCCCACGAATGATTTTTAATTTACTAGCTAGAGTCCGCCTGTGAGCTGCGGGATGATCTACGGCTGTACTTAATTGTGGAATTCACCTCAAGTAGGTCTATCATCCTATCTGGGCCCATCATGGACGCTATTATCCCCACGTTGGAGCAGTCGCCGGCTAGCCCGGCAATGAAGGACGAATCGAGCGCGCTATGGGGCTGCATGGTCGCACCCTTTGCTGAGTTCGGAGATGAGCGCGGCCCAGAGGTGGTTGGACCCGAGCACACCATTCACCGGTGTGCAGAGTGCTTTGGCTACCTGAGCCCGCTTTGCGAGGTGCAGTCGCGGTGGTGGCGGTGCGGTCTATGCGGGCACCCAAACCAAATCACCGCCAGCACCTACTCTAGTCGCATTACAGGCGAGTCGCCGGAGCTCGTGAATGCATGCTACGAGTACGTAGTGCCACTCGACTCGCATGCCGCAGCACTCGGGGACGCGGGGGGCAGTGCGCCCGTGGGTGGCTCTCCTAGTGGTGCTGCGCGCGCTGCGCAAAAGCGGCTCGGGCGAAGCTTTGAGACTCCAGTAAATGCTTGCCCACCACTATTCCTCGCAGTGGTAGACGAAACGGCCGACTCATTAGCTCTAGAAGCGGTTTGCGACGCCCTTGATGCTCTGGTTGCAGCCGCCCCACCTGGTGCTAGGTTCGGGCTCATTACTTACTCGGATCGCCTCGGGCTTTATGACCTCGGTGGAGCAGCATACACTGCTAGCAGCAGCAATATTAGCAGCAGCGTCAGCGCTAGTAATACTCCCGCGGCTGTGTTTCCCTCAGTGAGTTATTTACCTTTAGGGCGACTGGTGCTGCCTACACCAGAAGAAGAAGCGCGCGGCGTGCAGCCCACTTTGGACTACGAAGGCAGCGACAACGAAGACGATGACCTCGGTGGTGGTGAGAGCAGCGGCAGCAGCGGTGGTAGCAGAGGCGACGTGTTGGGCGTGGCCGATGTATTAGAAATCGACGAGCTCACGGCATCCCTCGACGACGACCTCAGCGTGCGCATGGTGAAAGCGAGCTTGAGGTCGTTGCCAGACGAAGCCAGCCGGCGCGCTGCCGAAAGAGACGCCCCATGCTCTTGCCTCGGCCTGGCCGTCGCGCGCATCGTCGAGCTCTTGTTGGGCAGCCCCGACGAAGGCCACGTTAGTGGCAACCGCCGCCTCAAGTGCGCGGGCGTCAAGTTGATGTGCTTTGTGGCCGCCCCTTGCTCCCACGGCCCAGGGGCCGTTCTGGAGGCCCCAACCACTACGAGTTTAAGCGCCATGGGCCAAAGTTCACCCGTGGTCGCAGCTCCTGGGACCTTTGTTGGGCAGGCTGCGCTGGCGAACTACTCGAAGTGGGGCACTCGGTGCGGCCTCGGTGGCGTGAGCGTAGACCTGCTTGGAGTTGGGGCTGGCGCGCTCCCACCTCTGGGTCTTAGCTTGATGGCACCCCTGGCACGCTTCTCGGGGGGCTGCGTGCGGCTGCACCCGCACTTGGGGACCCCCGCTGCAGCCACGCGGCTCTCGCAGGACTGCGCCAAAGTGGCGAGGCGCCCCATCGCGTGGCGCGGCTGTTTGCGGGTGCGCACTTCGAGGGATGCCGTGGTCTCAGCCGAAGAGACCTACGGGACCGGAGTGCTTGACCCTTCACTAGGAGGCAGCAGTGCAGCTCCAGGCGAAGTGCTTTTGCATTTAGCAGGTGTGCGTTTGTTGCCTGGAGATGGAGGGCTTTTCACCTGCCAACTCTCTTACTGGGCATATGTTGTTGTGGCGAATGAAGTGTGGAATATTTCTTTTGTCTTGACGCTTAAGCAACCTGTTTATTTCATCGTCGTGGTTTCATCTTTCTCCTCTTTTATTTTTTGTGAACTGGTAGCATGCGATCCCGAGCAGACAATCGCGCTCGGTTTTTCTTTCGGGGCAGCGTCAGCTGAAGCAGCAGGGGGTCTCCATCGAGGCACCGTGGTGCAAGTAGCCTTCGCGTACACCACACTCATGGAAGACTTCGAAGCGGGTGATGGTGGAAGCAGTAGCAGTAATAGCATCACTGGTGACCGGATTAAGCTTTCTGGAGAGCGCCAAAAGAAGTACTACACGGTGCGGCGGCTGCGCATCATCAATTTGGGCATTCCGCGCGCGTCGTCCTGCGCTCAGGTGCTCGGAAGCTTGCAGCTAGACGCTACCTTAATGCTTTTGGCGCACAAGGCCGCTCATGAAGCTGCCCCTAGAGGCTTAACGCTAGGGCCTTGTTCTACGGATCTTGCCGGCGCAGCTGTAGCTCTGGCCTCGTCGTCCTTGACCAGCTTTAGTGGCAGCAGCAGCAGCAGCGGCCAAAGTAGCGAGTCTGGCGAAGACCAAGAAGTAGCAGGGCCTTGGAGCGAAGCGCGTGCTCTCTTGCAGGACTGGCTGGTGAGGATAACTGTAGCCGCCGCCGAAGCACCCCCAGGTGGCCAAGGAGGGCGAGACCGCCACGGCCGTCTGGGGCGAGACCGCCACGACGACGATGACGACGACGACGATGGCTATGGTGGTGGTTCGGTGCGCATGTCGAGCGGCGGGTTCTTGAACGCCGAGCAGGTGCGCAGCGGCGGTGTTGACATCGAGAGCGTGCTCGGGCGACGGCTCGGCTTATTGGCGCCTTTCGTGCATGCCCTAGCGTACTCGTCCCTCCTCGCTACTCGCAGCAGCAGCAAAAAGAGCAAGCCCACTCCGAAAGCTGCTGCCGAGTTCTTGTCGTTTGAACGACGAGCGGAAGACGCGTTTGTGACCGCAGAGTCAGCCTTGTGCCACCAGACACCAGCTGAATTTCGAAAAACGTGCTACCCGGACCTTATTACGGTACAAGAAAGCAATCACTAATTAGTTTACTTTGCACTGATGCATTCACCTATAGATTCCAAACACCGTGTGTGTTTCCGAGCTCCTGCTCCTGCTCACGACCGTTCATCCCTATTTTTCTCTAATTTTCTCCCAGATTCTTCGCCTTGACGTAGACCAGCCACCACCAACTTCATCTCCAGGAAGCTCAACTACTTCACCAGCCAAAAGTGGTGGGGCTGCATCTGATAGAGCCCGTTTGGACCTGGATGCAGAACGCGAGTGCTGGGGTGCCTTCTTGCGGCTGAACCAGGCAGCCGTGGCGCAGCACGCTCCACCGGTGGCCGGCGCGGCGTCGTCAGTGCACGGCGCTCGAGCTGCTGGGAAGCTCTTGCTGTTGGACGCGGGCAGCGACAAAGTTGTGATGTACTCGCCTACACCACCGCCATTAGCGTCTGGAAGGAGCACGGCTCCTGCAGCAGCCATCGATGTGCCATCACCGTCCCTCCTGCCGCAGCCTCCCCACCTGTTGCAAACTTCGCCGACGAAAACATCTGCGCCTGCTCCTGCTGCTGTGCCAATTTCCACCGCAGATGAAAGTGCTGAAGCTGCAGACGAGCTCGCAAACCTCCCTGGTGCTGACAAAGCCTTCGCTGGCTTCGAAGCCCTTTCTTTGCTTGCGGAGTCGGCGCCTAAGAAGACATCGTTGCCTTCCTCCAATGCGCACTCTGATGGGTCATCAACAGGGCCATCATTATTAGAGGTGCAGAATACAGACAAAGAGGTGCCTCAACCACCACCACCGCTTGAGTTTCCGCCCCCCGAGAACTGCGCAGTCATGCAGGCTGTGCGGCGACACGCCGAAGCGAGCCGCTTTACCCCCTTGGTAGTGGTGTGCTGCGCTGGCAGCGCCGACGCCAAAGCCCACTTTGATGCGTCATTGGTGGAGGACAAGCGCGGCGCTCAGAGTTATGCTTCCTTTGCGGCGAAAGTGCTTGAGGAGGCCGCGCGAGAGCTTGAAGCACGATAAATCTATACCCTTTGTTTCCACTTGCTTCTTGCTTTCTGGTCGTGTAATGTGCGTTTTTTAGAGCACTGCCGCACTAGGATTTAGACTTATATGGTATTTTGAGTATGGATTTGTTGTGAAAGAAAGAGGCCCCTGAACACTGAGATGCATTTATATTTATTTTCTGCGTGCTGCATGCACTAATATACGAAAGAACCAAGAACGGAAATTTCGAATTTTTCTCGTTCTCATGGGCCTTGTGATATTCAACCAAGGCTCCTATACCTAAATGACTTGGCCGTTGCGCCGTTGCTGCTTCTGCTTGCCCCCTGTGATTTTCGCCTTTTAAGACCTAAGAATTTAGTAGTTCGATTCGAGAGCACGTAGATACTTCTGACGAGCAATTGTCCTATTCATAATTCACGTGGAGGCGAGTACAGAGGCGCAATAAAAATCAACGTGAAAAACAGAACTAGTCTGGTATGTCCTCTTTACCCCACGAATTTCCTCTGCCTTGATCGAATGCCCGATTTAACGGTTCAACCACAGGCAACAGGTTTGTAATTCGATGGGGCATCACAAATACCAAGTGGTCTCTTTGATTTCCTCATCAGGGAAACGCCGCCAGTGCCTCAAAGCAAGTTGTCGTTTTCTTTCGATCTCTGCTTCGCCCACACAATCAGCGGTGGCAACTCCTATGCCTTCGCATCCGCCTTCCTCGAGGCTCCAATACCGGTTGGCAGCCGCTGCTGCTGAATAACCGCTGGAATTGCTGCTGCTGCCATTGTCGCTACTGATGCCGCCTAGTCCAGATTCGGGCGAAGCAGAGCTCCTTTCAAGTGGAGCATCATCTGGCAGCACAGCTTCATTGTCCCAGTCTTCTTTGGATTCCAAGAGCGAAGGCCAAAACGGGTAGGTTCGGCACTGCACCGGGCGCACGTCGTAAATGGAGCACTGCCCAAAAGGGTCCAAAAACACGCAACCGTAGTCAAGGGCTGCGCTCTCAGCAGGTACTGCTGCTGCTGACGAATGCGGCGGCGATGAAGGCTCAAGCACAGGATTTGTTCCCACGCCGCGGACTAGCGACAGCCATCGGTCTGAAGGTGGGCCAGCAGTGGAGCGTGTGTAAAGATCTTCGAAAGCTTGGTCCTCCATGTTCAAGTGCTGGGCAATGGCGTGCGCTTCTTCGGGAGCGAGCCAGACGTCACCTTATGCAAAAGCATTTAGAGAGCAATTGAGGCCCTTAATCCTACCACAATGTGTTGGAACTCATCTATATGGGATCTCTTTGGGAAAAGACGTTCGCACCGTCTTGTTTGCAACATTTGCCGCAGCCCGTGCACTCGAACTTCAGTCCGCTGCTATACCAACTATCCCCACCCAAAAACTTGGGTAATCTAGACCGTAAGATGCTTGGCAATTGTAGAGCTAGAGTTGGCAGAAAAAGATGTAAGGCTAGGATAAATCTTAGGTTTGACATGTAGAGAAACTGTGCTGTTAAGGGCACTTTTATCAAGCAGCCTGGCTAGTTCTCAATGACTTATTCTGAATCCTCTAAGTTTATCGCCTCTTAATTCGCGAAAGCGCGACAAGCAAAGCGTGGTGGGTTTGAAAGCTTCGGGTGCTTCAGGCCTAGACTTCACAGTTGATTGCTTGCATGATTGCAGATTGCAGTTGATTGCTGCAGCGAAGCAGCGAAGCTCAGTATCTGTATACAGTACAACCTCCAGCTACTAGCCTCCAGCTCTCCAGTTCCAGAAATTACCACACAGCGTGAACCTGTACTTACGCCTGTACAAATATAACTCATCAGCTCAAGCTGCTACACAGCTGTTGGGGCTTTGGGCTTACATCCTTAATTGCAGTTATTTTCTGGGCTCTGCAATGCACTGTTCGATGCCAAATTAAAACCCATGAACTTGCTATTGACTATTGACAATTAAACCCTGCACTCCTGCACTCGACATAACTTAATTATTTCCAGCTTCCAGCGGTTCGCTTGTGTTTTTGTTTCAGTTAAAATTTCGTGTGACGTGTGTCTATTGACTATTATTGACGTAAGTATAAGTTTTGCGCATAGAGGTATCGGCTATCATACCACTATTTAATGATATATTACATGGTAATGAAACCATCTTAGCTTCTACTTACAGGTGGAAAGCTTATGGAACTAACGGCTGAATCTGAAGACCGGGCAGCCAAGCCTAAAAACTTGGCGGCTTAATCCTGAGTCCCAAAGAGAGCGACGTGAATAGGTTTCTAAATCGATATCGATTGAACGCATGGCCTCATAGATCTGATATCTCAATAACCTTATCGTAGCTCACCAACTACCCCCACCTCCGCCGCGGCTGCTACCGTTGCCCATTGACCCGCCACCTCGTTCGCCACTAAACGAAACGTCTGATGGAACATTTGCCCATGATGACAACGCAGGCTCAATTCCTGGGGGCTCCGAGTGTACATTCGGGCTGCGGTGAAACCAGCCTCGGCCATGGTTGAAAGTTCTGCGACGCGCCGCTGATGCTTTGGCTTCTGCTTCAGCGTGAGCTCGAACGTCGGGCCAACGTCTGACACTTTCCTGTGCAAGATTCTTCTGAGACTGAGTCCATTCATTACCGCTGGTAGGTCCAAGTTCAGGCACAGATCCAGGATGCACGATTTCAGGGCCATAATGCGTTAGAAGCCTGCGTGACTCATCTGACATCCATGGCTCGGAAAAGGGCCCGAGTTGACTACCTGTGGAGTCGCGGTTAGCCTTGTGGCCTCTGGGGTTCCAGGTGATCGAGAAAGTGGTACCACGTTTCCCAAAACCCCTAGGTGGAACAAGACCACCATTAGAGTAGCCTAAGTGAGATGATGAGATGGCTGCAGTCGATGCCAGTAAGTTTCGCATTCGCATGCTCCAAAGCACTTCATGAGGAGCTTTTGGGTGTTTGGAGGTTCCTTTCGGGTCACTATCAAAGTCACAATGCCCAGGGCTACAGATTGGACAGAATGGAGAGCTACTTTCCAAGGACCAGCCTATATTAGGTGGCGCGGAATGAGCCCCAAATCTCCATAGGCACGCTTCACATACGCAGTGTCCGCACGGGAATACGGCTCCTCCATCAACGCCTAAACCTCCAGGGATGCGGTGCAGTTTTCGTGATAAACATACAACACATGTACGCGCCCGAATGTCTGGGTCTTTAGGTAAGGCTGGATCAATGGGAGGCGGTAGACCCGGTGACGGTGGTGCATCATCTGGTCCAGAAGTCACAGCAACAGCAGCAGCTTCTGCTGCTTCGGCCAAAGCTCGATTAAATAGTGCTGCTCGGCGACGAAAGTGTATAACAGACCATAGATATTGAGCTCCTGCAAAGAGTGCCACTACGCCGATGGTCGCTATGCCCTCGATGAAATTGCGAGACATGAAGCCCCGACGTTTGAGGGATTGGTGCCCAGACTTCATTTTCCTTTCGTTGAGCTTGTTACCAATCATTACAAGCGCCTGTGACATAGCCTCAGCAGCTCGTCCAGCGCGCAAATGTGTGCGCATCTCTTTGATTACGTTGCTCATATCTGCATCATCGAAAAATAATTTCGCGCCAGTTCCTAGTTTGAAGCCTATCTTTCTCTGTTCAATGGCTAGGATCATAACGATACCGTTGTCGCAAGCAGGATGCCCCACTCCCCAAGTATCCATGATATTTTGAGCGGCGGTTTCGGCATCGCCCTCATCAAAGTCGTTGCGTCCCGCTGATTCTACCACTGCCGCCGCTACTTCAAATCCTTGCTCACCAGCGTCGCCACAGGTTGCGTTGATTCGCCGTAGGTCATTGAGCAAGGATGCTACACGCAGAACCCCCTTCTCACCTAACACACCGTCTTGGTCACAAACATATGCAGGCTTCCCGATACTACAGGCTGCTAAATTTGCTGGAATTGCGGGGTTGGGAACCACAGTGCTGCCTATAGTTGCACCTATGAGTGTGCTTAGGGGCTGTGCGTTGGTAAACGACATGAGAGCCATAGATGCTACGAATAGGAAGACTTTAGTCATTTCGTACGCTGATATCGACTAGAATTTCAAATATGAAATGTTTGAGAACAATCAGCTCTTTTAATTTCTCATAATTGTCGTTTTGTAACGCTGTTATTGCAGCTAGAGGATAGCGGTCTTCTTGCAGCCTTAATGGCATCAACGAAAGTTGCGGATATATGATGTGTGCGTACGAAGATGAGAAGAAAAGATGAGTCAGTCTTCAGTAGACGACGACTAGCTACGAGCTACGGGGTCATTTTTGTTGTTGTGTATGTGTTATGTGTTATGTGCCAAACAAGGAGGTGCCAAGTGCCAAGCGCCAAGGTAAGTTCTCCGTGACCCGTGACTTTGAACATCGCAAATTAAAGCTTCGCGCTTCGTTCTTCGTACCCTTTCTTGTGGCTTTAAATCGCCGTCTCTGGCGAGTGCGGAATCTCCACACTCTCACTCTCTAGCTTATTTGTTTCCCTCGTAATCGTTATCCCCATTTTACTCTTTGTTTCCGAGTCGGAGTCTCTAGTTTTCAAGTCCAGGGATCTAAAGCCCGATGTATGTATCCTTGCGCTCCTCTGTATCTCCATGTACGTCGGTCTTTAAATCAGTAAGCAGAAGACGCGAAGCGCGAAGAGGCCGAGGAATAGCTGGTAGCTGTATTTTGTATTTTCTGGAGTTCATCTATATTTCATATGTATCTGTGAGTTCCATTAGAAGAATCCATGGTTGAAGGAATCCCTTGTAGAATAAGGGTCCACTTTTGACTTGGCATGTATGAATTCACCACTGCTAGCCTCTCTGAATTCCAGGCACACCGGCGCGAATCATGGGCAGCGGCGTGCTCAACCCTTCGCTCCACTTGCCTTGGTGCACTCGGCTCGTTTCCCGCAAGGCCTTCGACCGCTCGCTCCACACGTCTGCTGTATTGGAGACACCCTCAACCGAGGCGTGAGATCCCGTCTTCAGCAGCAAGGCACCTGGCTTCAAGCTATCGGCGCTCTTGCTGTTCAAGCCGCTTCTGCTACCGCTGATTGTAGCACTGTTGCTACTAGCGCCGCTCCGGTGCATGTTACTACCGCCGCCGTCATTACCACTTCTAGTACCAAATTCGTTGGACATTCTATTCTTTTCGCGCCGTGCAGCGTTTCGAATGGTGTTGGCCGCCTGCGCTTGGAGCGCTTGTGCTTGGGCGTGCTGCGCGCGCCGTTTCTGCATGTTGGGCCCCCATTCTGGCGCGCTCAAGTGGTCGTAGGTGTGCTGCAGGCGGTGGGCGAGGCGCACTTCTTCCGGTGTGACGTGGCGTTTGGCCGCCATTCGCTGCACGGACTCCGCCCAGGCACCCTTGGTTTATAAGATAGGAAGACAAGCACAGTAAACAAAATTGCAATGTGATGAGCAACGGAAAAGAAAGCAGCTTAGCTACATAGCCCATCGACTTCATCCCACTAGGACATTGGTTTTCTACATCTTGATCCAAACCTTGTGGCTGATGTATTTGCGGACTGCATTTCTTGATAAGTCTAAGAGGGTGCACACGCCGGGTCCCACCGCCCTTAGGGTGTAGCGCCTCGTCTCTTCGAACATGGGGTGCATGCTGTCGCCCGCGCCATGGGGCGACAACAGCAGCGGCTCTTCTCCTACGACTACAGGGCTGCAGCGCCGCAGCCGCCGCCGCCGATAGACCCTTTTCTTCGTCGTCGTCGCGTTTGAGCTGCTGTTGCCACTGACATCTCCACCACTGTGGCCTTCGCCGCCACTAGCTCCAACTTCGTCGCCATCGTCGTCGTCGTCGCTGAGGTGGTTCCCCGCGGCTAACGCTGCCGCCTCGGCGCCCTCTACGTGGTCTACGGTTTCGAGCACGACAGTTGCGCCATCGCGGCAAGCTCTGGAGCGACGCTGTGCATTTGGGTTTATTTGCTGGAGAAAGATTTATCAATAAAAAGAGAGACAATCAAAGGGTTAGTAAAAGTAAGATGAGATAACGCGTGGCAACTGAAACTATGGGAATAAGGCTCGATAAAATCTCAGCAAAGGTCATTCTCGTCTTCCATCTTCTACCTGAGGCCATTGGTTGCCAACGTCCCAGAGCGTTTCTCTTGTCAGCGCAAAGGACCCACCCAGGACAAAGCTCAGAGAATCGGCGGGCTGCCCCGCTCGCCACACCACGTCGCCCGGCATGAATTTCCGCGTCACCAGTTGCCGCGTAAACACAAAGGACTTGGAGTCGGCCCATCGCCGTGCTGGGCGCACGTGTTTGGCTACGAAAGGCCCCAAAGAGTCCGCCCAACGGCTCAATCCGGGCGCGGCTTCCTCGAAAAAGAGCGACAGAGGCACCATGGCAAGCAGGAGGGGTGGGGGTCTATCCACTACAGGCGGCGGCGGTGGAGGCGGCTGTGCTGAGGCACCTTCTCCCTGTGAGCCGTCACCACCTGATGAAATGTGGATTTAGATCATGTAATGCAAGCGAGATAAAACCAATGATAAACATGTGATTAAAGAAAGGGTGGAGAGACGGATTGTGGAAAATGGAATTTTGAGCTGTATATACCAGTCGCAAAAAGTTAAGATGGCAGCCCGAAGCAAGGAAAAATTATACCACGTGTAATTTATGCATTTTTGTCAAGCTTTTCCATTCTTCTTACCTCGATGGTGAGTTGTGCCTGATGCACTAACGACTCCGATGCTTGAGGGTCCTTCGTACGTAGTGGAATTAGCGTAGCTAGCTACGAGCTCACTGTGTGCTGCTTTAGCTGCTTTTTGAATGCGCTTTTCCTCGTCCGCCTTTCAATGAGAAAACGAGAGAGAAAATTGAGGTTATAAGTACATGTGTACAGTGCATATGTGTTTGAAGTGCAAACAAAAGAAGAGTAGAAGTGTGTCTTTGAAACTCCATTCCATGCTCCCCTTTGCTATTGCTCTCACCTCCCAAGGGTAGCACCCATTATGAACGGATTCTGCTCTCGGCTCATCAAAGGCCACCGACGACACGAACCCAAAACTGCGGCCAGAGCCTAAAGTAGGGCCGGGAGCCACCGCACTGTGCGGCGACCTCGTTGCTTGCGGCTTCGAAGGAGATCCTACTGCTTCGCTGGTCGAGCCCGCACTGCCACCACGCTCGCGGCCACAGTTGCCATGCAAGCTTCTCTCTTGGGCTCCTTCAACATCGCCGTCGCCGCTCAAAACACCGCCTATGCTGCTTAAGCTCCCAGCCATGAGGGTGTTCGCTCCGCCGTCACTGCTGAAGGAGCTCCCAACGCCGTCCAGGCTCAGGTGCAGCGGCACCAGCTGCTCGTTGACTTGCGTGGAAATGGATTGCTTGGGCTCTACTGATGATTGCAGCGAGCAGTCTACGCAAGCCGTGCCGTCGAGCACCACGAACACGTGCGCTGGCAAACTCCCCTTGTCGTAAACTGCTTTCCCACGCTTCTTGATGCGGCGCATGGAGAGCGCGCGCGCCATCGCGATCAAGTTCCGCCTCGGCACTCCGTGAAGCGGTAAATCAGTGAATTCAAGCAGCCAAGTACAGATCATGAGCACGCTGCTCAGAGGGCGATGTTCGGGCGCTACGCTCAAAGCTTTCCTCACTTGCCTTGCTCGCTCAGCGGCGTCATGCTGGTTCAAGGGTGCAGCTACGCACTTGGCGAAGTCGGGATGGTTGCGAATCCAGGCTGGCAGGGTTGAGACAGCGGCTTCTGGAACTGGCTCGTCGTCATCGGCAGCGTTGGCAGCGTCGTTGGTGCGTGATGGTAGTCTGGTGTCGCGGACCTTGTACGCAAAAGGTTGCTCGCACGATTGCACTCCTGCGAGCGGCATGTGCGGTGGCCCCACCCCCGGCGGTGGCCGCAGCACGAAGCTTCGTTGCAATATTTGGTCAGCACTCACAGGTACTGGCCCCTTCAGTGGCCCGGCGTCGCCATCCTCGCCAATTTCTTTGATACGTTTCGGCTTCGCAGCAGCTGTTTCGCGGGCTTCCCTCTCGGCGTGTTCTTTCTCTAGTCGAGCCTTGCGCTCCTTGGCGCGCGCTTCGTGCTCCGCGCGCCGCTGTTCACGGTCTTTCCGTCGGTTAGCCTTGCGCTCGGCTAACAGATCGTTACTTTCGTTATCTGGGGCCTCGACTCGATCACCGAGTGAATTGTACGGCAGTGCCTGCGCAGGAGGCTCACCGACATGGCCAAAAACTGAAACGTCCTCCATTTGTCTTTTCTAGCGTACCGTATGCGGAGCCTCAAAAATGATATGTTGTACTATTGAAGAGAATAAGAGCTGCTCTACAGACTCCTATCATATCATAGCGCATTGCACGCACGAACTATCTCCATTTTCGTGTTTTTTTCGTGAAGGCGTTGTTTGTTGGCTGTGCAAGAAAAAGAAGGAAAGGAAAAGTAAACGACGCAACTCTTCACGGCATGCTCATCACATACTATATACTATACATGCTCACACTTCATGCAGCTATACCAAAACGTGCTAGCACGTGATTCGCATGAGACTCAAAGCCAACATAATCAAAGCAGAATCAAGAAGGAATTACTGAAAGAGTGCTACAAATCGAAAAGTCTAGCCAGGCCTTCTGACTCATGAAAGCACACTCGTGCGTTATTGAGTTTTGCTCGATAACACTATGGTAAAGACATAATAAGTTAAATTGATACTTACGACATACTATATTTACTGAGTGTTGCATAGTAATAGAATAAGCTCGTCGCTTCCATGGTCCTTTCCCCGATCGGATCTCCCGCAGACGCAGCGAGTTTTGATTTGCCTGATATCATCCTCGAAGACCAGTTGATAAGAGAACGAGATGTAAGCCCTGTCTATGAGATCGTTTGAGCGCGTGTTGCTTGCTGATGCTACTTGTTGCACTCAATTTAGTCTATAGCGGGGTAAAAACAAAGACTACGACGAATATGTATGTTTACCATTGTGATTGTATCTTGATTTGATTGCAGGATGCTTTGTGTGAAGCCCGTTCGCTGGAAAACGAGTTTGAAGAGACTCGGGCCGAACTTCGTCGACAGATAGCTGAGGCAGAAGCACGATATTTTTCGGCTAGATCCGAATTCAGCGACGTAAAGAAGCAGTCGTTATATCAAAACAATGCAGACAAGGCAGCAATTATAGCGTTGACCCTGAGTATAGGAGTGGGCACAATTACTGTTGTGGTTGTATTACTCTTCGCTGCGTTCTTTACAGCAGATTATGAACATGGACCTGGGAGTCACGTCGCCTTAATTGCACCATTAACACTTCTCGCCTCAGCAGCGCTTTTGTCCTTCGTAAGAGTTCGGTGGGCAGAATCGATTGGGCAGTATGCAAATCAGTCTGCAAGATCCCTACTTGACGATCGAGGTCATTGCCGTGGTTCGCAGCAGCCAGGTCCTGTTGCATATGCCAAAAGCATTGGTTTCATGACTGCAAGTGCCCTTTATATCGTTTATCGTGACCTGTGGCTCGGCGTGTGGTGCGGACTTTGGATGTGTAGCATTTTATCGCCGCCGAATACCGATGGCTCACTCAAGAATGAGAAAAACGGTGAGAAGAATGACCGTTCCGATGTGTATCTTGCTGAAGAGGATGAAGTCTCAACTGGTAGACCTTCTGGTGTTTTTGCCGGTGCTCTTAATATCATAATCGTGGCATCTTTCGGGCTCGGACTTCGTGACTGTGCATTCTGGACCACAGCAGCTCTTGTCATGCTAGTTCCTGTGCCTTCTAAAAGGGCATTTCGTGACGAGGTCTACGTGCTTACATGTCGAAGTACGAAGTCGATAATTTCAAATTGACACTTGGTATTTCTATACCGCTATACGCCATGTGTATTTCATGTCATTTTTAATGCATGTCGATGAATTTCTACCCACCAGTTTTCTAGTCTAGTCTAGTTAATACTCCCCAAAAATACAAAGAAACACCACTGTGGCAAATAGCAACAGAAAAATGTAACCCTCAGAACAAGTCTGACTGGGCTGAGTGTCCTTTTGCGTAATGCAATTGTAATCATTTACACTCGAGGTGTCCTTCAGCCATCAGGCATCAGGAGGTTTCGATCAATACTTTCCATATCTAGATATCGACACGAATTTGTTATTTCCTCTATAAGGTCCTTTGTTCTTTGGCTTTTGGTGTTGACTCAACCCTTTCTCTTTGGACATCGGACTTGGACCCATTGGCGTTGAGCCGTCAAGTATAGTATAGCTTGATCTCCTTGTTGCTTGTTGTTGGTGTTGGCAGAGGCACATGCATAAGCATAAGGCACCACGACCCACGACGGTACCACGCACCAGGCACCACGCACCACTGGAACACGGGGCGACGAGGTATCGCTGTTAGTATTATTAATCAATAATAATAAATATTCATTATCACTAAATCAAACACCAGCATGATTCTATCTAATACGCAACTGGAAATCCTTAATGCTTAATGACTAAATTCCTCAATATTAATATTTATCGTCTCAACCACAAGGGATTAAGAATTATGAATTTATGACTCGCCATTCAAGTCCAAAGCCACAGGCAATAAAAGGTTCCTCTCGCAAGCGAGAGCGATTTGCCTTGTCGTTAGCGTTTTTTGCTACTGCCGTTTTGTTTCTTACCACCACTGGCACCGCCTGCTAAGCCTGGCTCTTGCGCGTAAAACTGTTGTGCGGCCGAGGTGAGCGCTGACGTTGACGCTGCCATGCGCTGCCGGGAGTTTGCGAGCTCCGCGCGCAGTCGCTGCAGTTCCAAGCCTTGCTCGAAATTGTTTACCAAGCTCTCAATGTCTTCGGCTGCTTCGTTGCTACCGCCCAGAGCGCCTGGCTCCTCTCGCCCACCGAAGTCGCCAGCGCCGAAATTGCCACCGCCACCACCCCCGGATCCGGGCCGTCTCCGTCCGGCGCCTCCGCCGCTGACACTGCTGCTGCTGCTACTTTTGACATCTGGATTGCTTGCACCGCCTGATTTGCGGCGCAGGTCGGTACCAACTTTGCTCTTTCTCGCAGCTGATGGTTTCTCATTCTTTTTCAAAGAGCCGTACGCTGACAAGGACGCGGTCATCTTGCCTTGGGCACTCTCTTTCCCACCTCCGCCGCTGCCGCTGCTACGACTAACACGCGAAGCAGCTTCTGGCGGCGCGCTCGCAGCTGAAGGAGCCGTTGCATCTCGGCGGCGAGCTTGTCGCAGCGCCTGCACGGGATTGCCTTGACGAGGCGGGCTGCCATCTGCAAGCGCTCGCTGCGATCCTGAGGACGCATACTGGCCGACGCCGCCACTTATTGAGTCCCTGTACCCGTCATCTAGGTCGCGGCCGCCGTCGAGACTTTGCGTGTAGGCCATGGCCTGTTCGAGCAGCTGAAAATCGAAATCCTTGCCCGACTTGCTACCTTTAGTTGTACCACTGCTTTTGCCGTTCTTCGGCCGCGGGGCTGGCGGAGGTGCTGCGCGCTTTAAGTCATCCGTCTGGCGCTTTAGGGACTCAACTGTTGGGCCGCTACTCCCTTTACGCACAATGGCTTTGAGATTAGGCGGCGGCGCCATCAAAAAAGAGTCCACTTGGTTATAATAAGACCCCGGCATTTTGGCCGGTAATGAGTTCTCCTCCGTCTCACACTCATCAGCAAGGGTGCTATATTCTTGTGCGGAATGCTCTAAGCCTTCGTCGTAGTCTTTGCCATAGTCCTCGTAGTCACCACCTTCCTCGTTCTCAGCACCATATGTGTCCGTCTCCCCATAGTAATCATGTGCTGAGGCTTCGTGCTGACGACGCATTGCGCGGCTAGGACTTGAAATGGGGCTCGCTGTCGGGATGGGTGGCAACGTTGGAGTTGACTCACGCGTGCCGGATTGAGGTGGTGAGAGGGGCGCACCATTAAAGGTGAAGCCAAGTGACATGGCTTCCCTGAGAGCAACTTCGTTTCAAGATGTGCCGGCAGTTACTACAGAGAACTGCTACACCGAACTGTTGCTGCGAGCTTTGCATCATGTTTTTATGTTTTTACGTTTCTTATGCTCGCAATTCTTGGTTTTGGTTTCTTTTAGAGCAAAGAGTTTCCGAGGAGATATGCCCTGCGCACGAGGCCATGAAAGCCAAGTGTGCTGGTCGCATCTCCTCATCTGCGGGGTGGGTGGGATGGTCAAGAAAAAAATACAGTACTTCGCACTCTGGTGCGCTAAGTCAGCTCCGGGGGATTGCCCGGTTGCGCTAGCCAACTTCCGCTTTCTGCAGAGTCTCGGTTCGGCTAGTGCGTCTTTCGATCTGAATCCGTAACAGCGGATGATCCGCCAGTTAGAACTCGGGTCAGTTTCGAAGACACAGCTAGCTCTGTTCTCTCTTGCGGCTAAATTTTCCGCCGCCGGTGTCCTTCTAGCAGCGCCGCTTCAGTAGGCGCTCCTCTTCATTTTC
>Ga0307979_1000445_pt1 | contig 27899 bp, 26 predicted proteins | sample OrgLakmetage1058_FD_201833 | JGI IMG/M metagenome (GOLD analysis project Ga0307979, IMG submission 201833) | Saline water microbial communities from Organic Lake, Antarctica - #1058 | ecosystem: Environmental > Aquatic > Non-marine Saline and Alkaline > Saline | place: Antarctica: Organic Lake...
GCTTTGTTTGCGCAACGCACGCGCATTCCCACTTCTGCCCGCAGCATTGGCTTCTGTGCCATTTGGGTTTGTATTAGTTCGAGTTCGAGTTCGAGTACTTGAAAACTTAAGCACCATAAGAAGCCGGCATACACCGAGGAACATTTTCCTAGCTTTTCTCTTCAGCTGGCAATAGGTGGATCTCGAATGCCACTGGTTTCGCTCCAAGCTTTCCTCTTGCGACGTGCTTGTGCTCATCACCCAAAATCATGATGTACTAAACTGGTTTGAATTGGCAGTGAGAATTGGCCATGCGGCGAGCTGTCTCGAGAGCGCTGGCTTGCTGGGGCGAGAAGGGAGAACACAGCTTCGCCAATTAACCAAGGACAGCCGAGCACGCCTGCTGAATCGCCGTAGTGGCAGCCCGCAACTGCTTCTCGTCCAGCGTCGAGCGCACGGCCAGCCTCAGCGTAGGCGGCGGCAGAGACGACGACGACGACCCCTGAAGCGCCGCTGCGTTGCCGTGCTGGGCTGCGAGGGCGTGGTAGCCGGTGACTTCGCCTTTCATGCGCTTCGTAGAGGTGAGCGCCACGTGGCCCACGTTCACGCACTGCTCGCACACCGCAGCCAGGGCTTCGGCCAAAGCGGCCCACTGAGCGTCGGCACTCAAGACTGCACCGCTGGGCAGGGAGGCAGTCTTGGTGGCGCGGGCAATTACTTTGGCGGCCACGTCCGGTTTCAAGGCCGCGTGCACGACGGGGGAGGCCGCGTGGCTCACCACTTGCAAGTACTTGTCGCACTGCACCGAGACCCCGCGGACCAGGGCTTCGCTGTTGCGCCGGAGGTTCACCAGCAGCTTGGGCTCGGCCTGAAGCACCTTGAGAGCCGCGCCGGCCACCGCAGAGACAAAGGGCGGCGCAGAGGCGCTGAAGCAGTAGCCGGCCCCCGACAGGCGTTGGTGGTCCACCACTTCGAGGTTGCCGAGGCACAGGCCGCCCACCTGGTCGGAATGAGAGGCAGTTTAGCAGAGAGGGCATGCTGGAAGTCACATCCAATCATGATAAACTATGAAATTAAGAGCACACCAGAAAAGACGCACACCAGAAATTCTCGACATATTCACTGCCGTAAGCCCTTTAGCTACTGTTTTCGTGCACGCACGCGCACTCCGCATGTACTTACCGAGGCCAGGCAGCCTTCAAGGGTGACCACCAGCACATCCACGTCAGTGACCGCCACGTCGCAGTGTTCGGTGAGGCCCCTCCCTGTATTTCCCACGGTCCCGAAGGACTGGGTTTCGTCCAGGATGAGGCGGTACCCGAACTGCTTCTTGAGGGCAATTACCCCCTCGAGGGGGCACATCGACCCGTCACTCTGGAACAGCGCCTCGGTCACTATGAAGCGGCGCTTGGGGGAAAGAACAAACAACAAAATGTCACATGAAAATACAGGAAAAGAATGGTGACGTCAAGGATTGAACAGACAAGAATGAACCAAGCTCAAGTCGACAAATTACGCTGATCGATTGCAAGGAGCATGTAAAAGTCGCGTATGAGGAGTTGTGAAGCGTCACAATCTCGTGAGAAAAAAAAAAAACATTTTCAATATTGTCTTCGTCCCACCTGTTGGGTGACGTCACGCCCCAGGCGAGCCACATCCTTGGCGATCTTCTTGAGCACCAGCTCCAGGTCGGCGAGGTCGTTGTGCTTGTAGTATTTCACTTTGCTCCGGCTCAAATCCACGCCCACCTAGCAGTCAACGCCACCACCATAAAACACACCAAGAGAATGACGATGATGAAAGGCGCTTACACTTGACGGAAAAGACAAGTCTAGTCTGGGCTGGCGATAGATAAACAGTATTCCGAAGACCACGGGCCATGATTTCCTTCATGCTCACGAATCAAAACCATCATACGCGCGTGCGAGGTCCCTCGCACGAACGCTAGACCGCAAAATGTTCACCCACTCATTTCATACAAACAATCTAAAAAAACACCAACCACCGTAGTGCACACATGTACCCATCTAAACGCACCCACCTTGAGAGCTTCTTTCACGCCCGCGTCCACCACCACCAGGTCGCCTTTCTTCGCGAACGCAGGAATCGTCGAGGCTAAGCACGACGCAGTGTCGCTGTAGGCAATGGCGGCTTCGCATCCCATGAAGGTCGCCACCTCCGACTCGATGTTGAGGTGCGGCATCACCGTCCCGTAAAACCCACGGGGCCCGCAGCTCCCGCACCCGTAAACGTCTAAGGTGTCCTGGGCCGCGGCCTTCAGCTCCGGCCGGCCTGCCAAGCCCAGAAAATCGTGGGTCAACAGGTTGAGCGCTTTGTTGCTTGGCTTGTTGGCTTTGTTGTGGCCGTTGGCGCCGGAGAGCACCAACTCGTTGGACCCTGCAAAAGAGTCAATCACAAGGCCGCGTTTCAAGAGCTTGTTGTCCGACTCCGACAGAGCAGGCACCAGGGGCGCAGGCTTCCAGTCACGCACTAAGTCGTTTACGTCTTGCTCCGTCAGCTCGGACAACTTTTTGGGTTTCTTTCGAAACACCAAGTAAATGATGAACACCAGCAGCATCGTTTCTAGAGCCAATCACACAATGAAAACTAGATAAGTCTATGCCGTGCTGTGTTGCTGCAAATGCAATGGCGCGCTTCTAGAAAGCACTGGTGTAGCTGTTAAAATTCGAACGAAAGGCACGCAACCAACAACAACAGCAGCATCATTTCCACGCTACGTACCGACAACAACATGCCAAGGATCTTCCTTGAGAAGAGTAGCCCACCAAACAGCGTACGCAGCGGGAGCGAGTCTAAGAGCTGACGCCGCGTCGCGCTCTCCCACCGCCTAGTTTTATGAAGCAGGCACATTCGCGTGAAACCAAAACAGCTTTAAAATCTCGCAAGTTTCGACGTCGTCTCAAATCGCACCAAAGATACTGCTACTTCGCTCGGGAAAATTACCTTCCATAATTGATCGGTAGGGCTCGGTGGCGAAGGTGGCGGCGCCGCTGGCTGCTTCTGGCCACTCTTCCTCCCTAGGCCCATTTTGTGCTGACTACTGCAGCCCTATGCACCGTTTCTAAAAAATTCTTAACAGAGTTGGTGGCGGCGGCGGTGATGATGATGACGGTGAAAAACATCTATTGCTCTAATATAGTATAGTAGTACAACAAGACACGTACGTATCCAAAACACGCACGGCTCAGAAGTTCTTCAGGTTTCAGGTTGATGATCTGAGTGAGAGTTAGTTGAGAGCTAAGACTCAGAAGGGTGCCAAGCAAGCTAAGCTAGCCTGAGCATAGAGCTCAAAGCTTGCACGGTATATCTTGTAGACGCAAACTGAATAGCATTAATAGCTTTGTATGGCCAATCCGTTCTTGCATTTCGGCGCGTGCGTGCTGGCTTTAACGAGCGTGGGCGCTCGGCACCTTGGTCAGCCGCTGCTGCCGGCGGGAGTTCCCCTGCGGCCTCCTGCCACCGACCAAAGCGCGGTGCGCCCAAGCGAGAAAATTGCTGCTGGTCTTTCGCTACGCGCTGGTAGCATCTCCGCAGATCCCACGCGTTATCGCCCTCGCGCTCGTGATTTGGCAGTAGCAATGGGCATGGCCACCGTCACCGTGGCTGCTGTTCTTCAGAAGCCGAGCACTCTAGAAGAAGCCAATGCCAATACCTTAGGAGGAGATGGAGAAGAGGCAGCAAAACTTCCAGAAGCTGAGGAAAGCGCAGAAAATGAAGCAGGAACGGCTTCTTCGGAAGCGACGGCAGCAGCACTGACTTCTGCGGCTGATTCGAATCTCTGGCACGCCATGAGCAGCAAGGAAGTGCTAGCAGCGCTAGAGTCGTCGGAAGATGGCGGCCTTTCATCAAACGCAGCGGCTAATCGCTTTGCTCAGTAAGTTCCCTGAGTGGTTGCTTCACAAACACCATTGCATTCATCGCAGGATCATCACTGGAGGTAGCCCCCATTTTCTTACGTGTCTCGCCATTATCTGACTACAAGGCACACGAGTGCTATGCTATTTTACTCGATGCATCCAAAGAAAACAACGACATTACTTGGTTTAATTGTGCAGGTATGGTCCCAATGAGCTCGAGGCTGCGCCGCGGCCGTCGCTGCTCCAGCTGGTGGTAGAGCAGTTTCAAGACCGGCTGGTGCAGATTTTGCTGTGCGTGGCCCTCTTCTCGGCGGTTACTAGTGCTTTTGACCAGGGCGAGCACACCGGCGTTGCCGCCTTCGTGGAGCCCCTGTCTATTTTGGCGATTTTGGCGCTGAACGCAGGGGTGGGGGTGTGGCAGGGGCGGTCGGCCGAGGGCGCTCTCGATGCGCTGCAGAAGCTGCAACCTTCCGTGGCGTGCTGCCTGCGGGACGGCCAGTGGCAAGCAGAATTGCCTTCGAGGGAATTGGTGCCGGGAGACGTGGTTCGCTTGCGAGTTGGCGACAAGGTGGGTAAATTACTTATTGTGAGAAGGAGCGCGGAGCGCCTCGAGCAAGGGGAAAATTGGAAATGAGAAAGACGAGACTGAATGCTTTACTTTTTTGGCATGCGTTCTTCGATCAATTTATGCCTTCAGTTATCAATTTTGAATACGTTGATTCATTAAGGCCCTCTGATTTATGCCCCCGATTCTTCACACTTCGCGCATGTGCGTGGTCTTCTCATGTTTTTCACAGGTGCCAGCCGACTGCCGCGTCTTGAAGCTGGCGTCCTCCACTCTGAGCCTGGACGAGGGCAGCTTGACCGGCGAGTCGGTCACCACCTCCAAGTCCACCAATACTGTGGACGCCAACGCCCCCATACAGGGGAAAAGCAACATGGTGTTCAGCGGGTCCATGGTCACGGCCGGCACTGCGATGGGAGTGGTTGTTGCGACGGGCATGTCGACGGAAATGGGCGTCATTTCGAAAGGGGTTGCCACGGCCAGGCTGGACGAAGAAAAGACCCCTTTAGGCCAAAAGCTCGACGAATTTGGCAATCAGGTATGAGAGGGTGGGCAGTGTCTCGTGTTTCTTTGAATTGTATTTGAGTAGTGCTTGTGGTGGAGTTGTTGACAATTCTTTCTTGAAAGAACCACTGTGCCTCACGCTTTTCCTGTCCTTGAATTTCGTCGTAACTGTTCACTGTTACGCTGCTTTACACGGTAGTAGCCCCAATCTACAAATATACTTGATTAAATATTCTATAGTTGTCGCCAGTGACAACTTTTATTTTTATCTTCTCTCTTGCTTGGTCTTGCATTGCATTCCTCCTCCTCTTCTCACTCCTCGGCTCTTCCCAGTTGTCGCTGATCATTGGTTGGGTGTGCTTGGGAGTGTGGGCAATCAACTACCCTCGCTTCTCAGCGCCTGCCTTTGGCACCGGAATGCAAGGCCAAATCCGGGGCGCCATCCACTACCTCAAGGTTTGTGAATGATTAACCTACACGTGTGTGGTAGCTCACGTGTGTGGTATTTTGCGTGCGTATATATTGCCCCAGTCACGCATGTAACAAGGAGTAAATATTCCTACACGTGTGTCGTAGCTCACGTGTGTGGTATTTTGCGTGCGTATATATTGCCCCAGTCACGCATGTAACTCCTTCAAGTAATACTATTGTGTTGACTCTTGTTTTTTTGTTTAGGTGGCGGTTGCCCTAGGAGTGGCTGCGATCCCCGAGGGCCTCCCTGCGGTCATCACCCTGTGCTTGTCCCTGGGCACCCGGCGGATGGCGCAGCGCAAAGTGATCGTCCGCAAGCTCCCTTCTGTAGAGACCCTGGGTTGCACCACCGTAGTCTGCACCGACAAAACCGGCACTTTGACCCAGAACCGCATGGCCTGCCTCTCAGTGGTGCATGCGGTCAGCGAAGGCTCGCCTTGTGCTCGCGAAGCAAGGCAGAGGCTTCCCAGCTGCGGTGGCGATGACAGCGTTAAGGACAATGACAGCAGCGGTGTGAGCGTTCTGGATCCGGTGCAAGCTGCAGCTGGCAGCAAAGTAGGGCAGGTGTGTTAAAATGTTCAACTTTTAAGGGAAGTAAGTAACTCGAGCCCTGAAATGCGCAACGACCACACGAATTCATCACTCCGATTTATTCTTTCTTCAAATTGTCTCTCACCTCGCAGGTGGCCATGGGAGCGGCTTTGCTCGTGGAGCACCCTGTCGGGGGGTCAGGCTACTCCCCACTGGGCCGCATTGAGGGGCTCGGCCTCCTGGGCGCGCAATCCAAAGCCCTAGAAGACGTGAAGCTCGTGTGCTCTTTGTGCAACGACGCAGAGCTCTTCTATGCCGACGGCACTTTTCAACGCACTGGAGAACCCACCGAAGCCGCCTGTAAAGCCTTGGCTGAAAAACTGGGCTTGGCGGCGACGAGCGCAGCTACTGCCGCGGCTTCGAAAGATAGCTCAGCTACGGAAGCAGCGTACGAGGCGCTCCTAGACGCGGACGGCACCAACAGTGACCCCTCGCACTATTGCAACCGCGCGAGTGCTGCTGCAGTTGCGGCCTGGACCCGAGTGGCGACCCTCGAGTTCAACCGTGACCGTAAAACCATGTCCGTGCTGGTGTGCCCTGCTGTGGTGGACCGGGAACATGAATATGGTAACAACAACAAGAAGCCCAAGAAGAAAGGAGCCCGCGCGAATCGCTTGTTGGTGAAAGGCGCTCCGGACATGCTGCTGCAGCGCTGCACGCACATGAAGCTGGCTGACGGCAAAGTGGTGAGTTTAACCCCGAGCTTGCGGGCGGGCCTGAGGGCGAAAATCGATGCCATGGCGCAGAGGCCGCTGCGGACCCTCGGGTTTGCCGTCAAGGAACCCAACCAATTGCCCCTTGACCTGGCGACTTACACTGGCAGCGGCAAGGGTGCTACTAATGAGGGTGGTGATGACGACAGCATCGACGGCAGAGACAACGACAGCAGCAGCAGCAGCCAAGAGGCATCTTTGCCAGCCGCGCTGAAGAACCCGTCGCAGTTTGCGACCGTGGAGTCGGGCTTGACCTGGGTGGGGCTCACGGGGATCAAAGACCCTGCGCGCGACGAAGTGCTGGACGCCATCACCGAATGCAAGAAAGCGGGGGTGCGGGTGATGATGATCACGGGAGACTCGAAGCCTACTGCCATGGCCATTGCCAGAGACGTGGGCATCTTTACGGCTGCGCAATACCAGGAACAGCTAGAGCAGCAGCTAGAGCAGCGGCAAGAGTCTGATGCAGGGGCAGCTATTACCGAAGGCAGCTTAGCGTTTACGGGAGCCGAGTTTTTCCAAGGGTTGAGCGAGGAAGAGCAGCTGGAGGTGCTGTCGCGAGGGCAGAATTTGGTGTTTTGCCGGACAGAGCCAATGGACAAGCAAAAGTTGGTGAAAATGTTGAGCTATCTGGGGGAAGTGCCAGCCATGACTGGTGATGGCGTGAACGATGCGCCCGCTCTGCAGCAAGCTGCGATTGGCGTGGCCATGGGGATCAGCGGGACTGAAGTAAGTGCGGGTGTATTTCCATGCTGCCTGGATGTTTCGGGAGGGAGGGAGGGAGGAGTAGTTTGCTTCTCTTTCGAAAAGTGTACTAGCTACGAGAGAAGGTGCGTGAAGAAAGGTAGAGTGAACAGAATAGGTAAAAAGTTGGTATACTGTAGCCATAATTATTACTCATGAAATTTGCATTTCGTTTGTTTAATGCTTAATCATGATTTGTTCGTCGACAGGTGGCGAAAGAAGCCGCGGACATGGTCTTAGCCGATGACAACTTCGCGACCATTGTGGCAGCAGTGGAAGAAGGCCGTTGCATTTACAACAACATGCAGTCGTTCATTTGCTTCCTGATTTCCTGCAACTTCGGCGAAATTGCCACCATTTTCTTTGCCACTCTGCTGGGCTTGCCGGAGGCGCTAACTCCCTTGCAGCTCCTGTGGGTGAACCTCGTCACTGATGGACCGGTGAGAATTGACGAGTGAAAATTGTCGGGGGAAAACATTCATTCATCATACCAATAACTTGAAGGTCTTAGACCAAGGGAGCATACCTTAATTTCATTTTGACTTATTCTAAATGAATGTATTCTTATCAAATTAAGTTCTTTCCTTATTCCTTTTCATCTCGTGGTGTATCTACTTCAGCCTGCCACCGCCCTGGGGTTCAACCCGCCAGACCCGCTAGCGATGCAGCAACCCCCTCGAAGCCGCCACGAGCCGATCCTCTCCACCTGGCTCCTCATTCGCTACGCCATTACTGGTAAGGGTGTACTATTTGTTGTAGATGAGTGATGCTTTGTAATCGTGCACTCATCGCGGTCACGTACTCATAGGCAACTGATAACGGAATTAAAGATAACTTGAGCAATGTATTAGGACGTAGGAACGTTTCTTTTTCTTAACATTCCTTGACTTGTAGTCATATCCCACCGAACATAACAGTGATTATGATACAATAGACTGCGGCGCTTGTATCTTAAGCATCATCTCCTTTTTTTTTTGCTGTCTATTCCGTCGATTTGAATCTACTCTCTCTTTCCGACTGAATTACAGGCCTCTATGTGGGTGGCGCCACCTTGGGGAGCATCTATTGGTGGCTGCACGACCATGGCGTTACTTTCGGCCAAATGCGCAGGCATCACTTGTGCTCCACCGGCAGCGCCTTTGCCAGCTCCCTGCAATTGCACGGCAGCGATTTGCTGGAACTAGGGGTGGACGCTGCGGTGCGCTGGCGTTTAGAGATTGTTGTGCTTTGTGGGGTTGAGAAAGAAACTTTCAACTTCCTACCTATTTTCCGTCTCATTTTGATTTTTGTCTGATCGTCCTGAAGCCTCTTATCCTCTCTTTTCAAAATGTCTTTTTTTCCCTGCTCATGCACCGGTTCTGAGTATCCTTCTTCTTTTTCATTTACTGAATTGCATAGACGGACCCCTGTGCCATTTTCCACGGAGCCGACCCTCGCGGCAAAGTGCAAGCCCTTGCCCTCTCTACCTTGGTGGCCATGGAAATGCTCAAGGCCCTCTCTGCGGTGTCCGTTTCCGCTTCCATGTTCGCCCTGCCTCCTTGGGCCAACCATTATTTGATCGTAGGCGTTTTAGTGCCCTCGCTGCTGCACATGGCAGTGTTTAAGGCACCGGGGATGGCTGCTTTACTGGGAGTAACTCCTCTCAACGCCAAGGAGTGGCAGATGGTGGCCACCCTGGCTCTGCCCGTGCTTTTGTTGGAGGAATTGCTCAAAGCCATTGGCCGTTTCCTCGACGCCCGCAAAGCCCGTAAAATGAGCGCGCACACCTCTCGCTAGATGTGATGGACTTTTTGATGTGATCGGATTTTGGGCGAATAGGAAAAAAAAGCGCACTAGTGCTCAAAATACTGCTGCAGGAGATGGCAAAGGCCATTCGAAAAGGCAAGCACACGTAGAGCCCCCTGATAGAACTAGCTTTAGGCTTTGGTCTTTTAGGCTTCAGCCTTTATTTTTACAACATATAGTTTTTATAAGCAAACGGTGGGTTTGAATTACACGAAGATCTACTGCACGGCCATGTTGAAGTATCATCGTAGAGTTTCTCTCCTTCGCACGCCACCTTCCTATTCTAAGTCGCTTGTTGGGTGAATGGAAACTAATAACTAATCTTGATCGCAATCGAGAGTCAGGTTATTTTCCTGAGGTAGTCACATTAGAGAAGAATTAGTTGTTTGTGGTTTTCTTCTTGGTGATGCTTCAGCTTCAGCGATTGAGCTCATTTTCATCAGCGACGTGCAGCCATAGTACGAGAAGCCAGTGGCACTCTCGCGCTACTTGATATTGATAGTATAGAAAGGAGTCATTTTTGTTTTTACTAGCTTAGTTCAATGAGTGGCTTGACCCTAGTGGCCTTTCAGGTATGACGATTGCTGTTGTTGAATGCTCTGTCGGTGAACTTGTTGGAGGCAGTTCCGCTTGAGAATTGATCCTTGATATGTTAACCTACTTCGCACTCTTTCATTTGCTTGATTTGTCAGGCCGCAGCTCAGTCTGAAGATGCTAAGAAGGTTATCAAAATAGTCCGGCGCGTTGCGGGAGCTCTGCAAAATCACTTTCACGTGCACAAACCGAAGGAAGGCACCGAGCAAGCACAGATTGCCAAGAGCCCTAATGGTCGACGACAAGAAGACGCTATGGAGGAAGTCGAAGACTATGATTTGCTAGCAGCTCCTAACGAGGATAGTGGCGCTACAGGTGGCGAGGAGGGTGCTGAAGAGGCGCAAGCTCAACCTGGATGGACCAATGAAGATTTGCTGCGTGCAGCCGCTGCCGAAGCCAAGGCACACGCTTCTTCGCGAACCTTGGGCCTGAATGGTAGCAACCATGGTGTTTCGTCGGGTGCTGCTATCGCTGCCGAGATGCCTCCCATGGATCTCATGGAGCAGCTCATTGCGTCGAGCCCAGCGCTGCAAGAGCTGCACTCTTTGCTCAGTACCGCTTTAGACGCGAACCCAAAGGAGGGCTTGCTAGCGCCCGTGGTGGAGTTGGTGATTGTGGTGTTGCAGTACTGCAAACGGCGGCGTGCGGAGCATCCCGGAACCTGTGGTCAAGCAGGAGCGCTGCTGTGCCGCCGCTTGTTACGGGAGCACATGTCACGCGTGGTCGACGCGTGTTTGTATGGCAACGGCCCGACCTCGCCTCCGGTTCAGGTGCTAAGAGCTCTCACTCATTGAATCGTTTATTAAGTGTTTTGAAATGAAGGGAATACACAGTGCCATACAATATACAAGTGCTATTAACTCTAGTCTCTTGTTTATTGTATTTTCGACTTCTCATGCTATACTCTGATTCATTTGGATGGTGACAGGGCGTGCTGCGCCTCATCGCTACACTGGCGGGTTGGTCAGTGGCCGTTGCTTTAGACTTGTCTAGGATATTGAAATGGGACCTGTTATTTGCGCTTGCCAACAAAACCACTCAGCCGGGCTCTGGGAAACCCAACTTCAAGAGCAATAACAAAGGCAGCCAAAAAAACAGTGACAAACACTCGACTGCTGCGACTGCAGCAGCAACAGCAGCAACCAGCGAATCCAATGAAGACCCAGCAACAGCACAATCGAAAGCATCGACAACTGCTGCTGCCTCGACATCGTCTTCTACAGGCTCCACACGCAACAACGGTGCTGTAAGTGCGCGGCACTTGTTTGTGTCCATTGTTTGTGCTTTCCTGCGGCACGACAGCCAGCGCACCACGCTTGCGATCTTAGCTCCCCAGGGCAAAGCCCGTGCTCCATCGCAAGGCGCTTCTAGCAACAACAACAAAAAGGGTGGTGGACCCAACAGAAAAGGTGGCAAGTATTCTATACCTTCGTCGCAAGTGGTGATAGGGCGCTACCTGGACCGAGGCTGTGCGCTGGCTTATGCCCTTGGCGCTGCCCCGCTGGCTGAAGATGACTCTCGCACCTTGCTGTCACTCTTGCCCGTGTTAACGGATGTCGCGCGCCGCTGCCTCTTTGCGCATGGCGACAGTAATGGTAGTATTGAGGAAGGAGACAAGGATGCCGAAGGACAAGGAAGCTCGCCACAACCGCAACGGTCTGCGGGAAAGCTTCGTGAATTGGCGGCACTTTGTTTGCTCGACGGCTATGCCCTCAAGCGGCTCCTCGGGCTTCTCACTCGCCCGGAGTTGCCGTTGCGCACCGCCGCTGCCGACTTAGTCGCCTTGCTGCTGCAACCTCCTGACCTCGTACCCCGCCTCCAAAGCACTCGCGGTGCTGGCGGCGGCGCAGCCACCTCAGCTGTGTTGGTAGCTTCGAGTGCGACAGCAGCAGCAGCAGCAGCAGCGAGCGACCCTTTCCTGCGCGCGCATCGCCGTTGCTTGGCGCGCGCTTTGCCCATGGCAGTGGCCGCTCTAGTACAGGGAGGATATCTTCACATGGCCGACAGCTCCGAGCCGCGTGCTCTTTTGCTGAAGCTGCTGCACCGCGACTGCGGGGGCAGCAGTAGTGGTGGTGATGCTAGCCTCGTTACGATTGACCATTCCAACGGCGAAGATGGCGATGACAACAACAGCGATGCCGATGAAGGTGGAGTCGATGAGGACGACGGTGATCACGGGCAAGCTAGTACAAGGAGGCAGTCCGCTGCTGGTGGAGGCACGCTAGTCGCTGTGGCGATGGCGGCGCTGGGCTCTGCTTACGCTCACGCCTGGGATTTGAGCGACGTGTTTAAAGTTGACCTGGCGGGCACTACCACAGTTTGGCTTCAGCTCAATGCTCCACTCCCACCTGTAGCTGCCGTGGCTGCCGCTGCTGTTGCTTCCGGGGCCGCTACTGCTGCTGGTAGTTCTGCTCCTGGTGCTGCCGCCAATGACAGTGGTTTGTTGAATGTGGTCTTGCCACCAGAAACGGGCCGCCGGGAGCTCAGCAGGGCACTGCAGTCACCGAATTCTACTGTGCTCCGGACTGCGCTTATGGTAATTTCCGCCACTCTTGACCGTGCGAGCCGCCTTATCGCTGACTCGAACGCTGCGAACAGTAGGAGCAAGAGCAATAACGACATTACTAGGAGCTTCAGTAGCCGAGTACCACTCGCGTTGAAAGCTCGTTTGCCTGAAGTCCAGGTGCTGGTGGCGCTAAGACCTAAACTAGAAGCAGCAGCACAGGAACCAATTGAGCAGGAGAAAGGAGACCCAGCGCCGGTGGTGGCCACTACTGCACTTACGCTTGAGGGCACTGTTGGCGGCGACAGCGATGAGAACGACAGCGGAGGCGAAGCCTTGTACACGCTGTTGCTGAACACCATGCGGCGCTATGTGGAGGTGCTCGACCAATCAGCATCAATCAATAGCATGGTCATGAGCAGTAGCAGTGGAGGCGGTGGCGGCTTGGGTGGAATTCGTTTCGATGCGCTGAAAGTGCTCGCTGATAATACAAAGCCTATCGCAAGCATGCCAACCTTGGTGAGTTTGCTAAAATGTTTTTGGTGTAGTATTTCTTATTTCAGGATATATTTTCCAACATCCTTTCTCTGGCTACAATCATCGGAGCTAAGTTTGCTTCTCAAAGTCTTAGTCACCCTCCTTTCACCTCTTTCTTCGCTACCAGGTGCGCAATGAGACCTTGGCGTTATTGCTTACTGTCGACCCGCGGCGCCTGCGGTGGCTGCCGTCGCCACCTCAGCTCGACGCTATGCCTCTTGATCTATCCACGTTGCCGCTTGCCAAACTCTTGGCGCATCTTCAGCCCACCCAAGGACATGGCGATGATTACGCGGAGTCAAGGAGCCTAGCTTTTGCGACTGCCACGCGCGTGCTCGAGTCTACTGGCCTTTTTGCTCATCGCGCTGCCACACCCGACCCGTGTGCACGCGCGCTCCAGACTGAGGTACAGCAAGCGTGTGAGAAACATCAACCACTTCGGCACGTGTGACACATGCCTACATTCAATTTTTAAAACCCTTTGTGTCTATTCCGTTTGTTTCACTTTCAATGTATGCCACCACATGCACTTATTTCAACAGATGGCCGCGTGGTTGGACCACAGCAGTCCTGTCCCACTGGTCCACTTGCTGTCGGAGCTGTCTCACTCCGCCACCCTGGTAGTGGCCATTCATTCTCACACCAGTTTCACGGACGACGATACGGTTGATCGCAACGATGCTTCTTTGCTCCATTGCAGCCCCCTCTTGCTAGCGGCACTTCTCACCGTTAGGAATGCATCCTCGTTATCCTCATCAACTGCAAACATGGACACGGATGCCCCGCCTTTTTCTTCTTCTTTTACCTTGCAACCTTCCCTGGCCCGCTTCCTCGGAAGCTGGGCAGCTCACAGTGGTGACAATTGGAGCGAGACGGTGTGCCGCGTCTGTGAATCTACATTGCATGCCTCTACACCTACGCATGCTCTTGGGCTAGCGCGCGTTGCCCTTCGTTTCCTGTCACAACCCAGCAGTGCGAGTAGTAGTACTATCAGTGATGCTGCAAGTGGCAGTCGTAAAAAGAGCCGAAAGAGTATCATGAGCGACCAAAATTTACCTTTAGCGAGAGACCCAGCTGTATTAAGATTTATGGCGAGGCTGCAGCAATTTTTGGGAAACAAGGATGGTTCAACCATGGAAGCAGAGCACGAGAACGTAGAATGCCTCAATGATGCATCCTTGGTTGCATTGCCCCCCTTAGCTTGCCTGTCCGAATTGTGCCACTTCAGTGCAGAGGGTGGTGCTTACCCGATTGCTCACATGGACAGCGCTGGGGTCGGGCATTTGGTTGAGAATTTGCGGGCGATGGAACCACGCCGTTTGCCACATGCTCTTGCTGCATTCCGGAGCCACCTGCACTTCATGCTGTTGAAAATAAGCAATCGCCAACACGGCAATTCAAAAGCGCTAACGTCGCAACAGCCTTTAAAAAAGATAAGGAAATCCATCCTCAAGACGGAAGCAACAGGTGAAGCTGAGGCTTTGGTCCGTGAGGATGTGACTACTTCACCCGAATGGGCTGCCGTTACGGTTTTGTTGGCTTTTGTGCGACGCCTCTTGGTGCTAATTCTGGAACAAGCAACGGATCAGATAAACTTGGTGCGCGAGGCAGCTGCAGTGCTCTTTGATTCAGACCAGACAGACTCATTCTTGGCGCTCTGCGTTGGCGACACTAATGATGCTTCTTCATCAACGTCTTCGCCCCAGTTGCGCGACCTTGTGACTAGCAGGGTTGTCGATCTTGCTTCACTTTTTTATAATGCTTACCAGCAGCATCAGCAAGTGAAAAGTGGAGTGTCTAAAGGTTTTAGCACCTCAGCTGAAGGAACGTATGTAAACTTTGCCACATGGTGCTCTTCACAGGGGCTCTGCCAATTGGCAGCACAACTCCTTCGAACGAGCTCTTCAACGACTTTCGCCCTCTTTTCAGGAGACGAAATCTCTGATGCTTTGCATGCGATGATTGAAGCAGCGCCACTTGATGACGCCATTGCTGCCTTCCACGCGCATTCAAGGGTTGCTGAGATGAATTTGCCGCTCGTGGTAGCGCTCTCCAAACGCGTTGGGCAAGGTCCTGCTGCGCTGGCTTCTCTTTGGCTCCAAGATCCTGTGTCCAGGTCTTCGCTTTGCGCTCCTTTGTTGCATGCCCTCGATCAGTCCCTGGCAGTTGGCAGTGAATCTACTCAAAAGCATAATTTGGACGAGTTGCTTTCGACTTCCTTCTCATCGTCGTCACAACCAGCCTCAAGGCCGTCTACAACTACTACTGTATGGGTAAAAGAAGCCTGGGTGGTTTGCGGGGATGACAAACTAGTGGCAGCGTGTTGGAGTCGCCTCGAAGCTCTCGTTTCACGCCTCATGGGTGGGCAAAAGCAATCGAAGAAAGACCGAAACGGGGCGACTCTTGGTGCTGCGACCACAGACGACGCGTCTTGTTTAGGCGGGCTAGTGCATGCTGTTCGGCAGCACCGTGCGAGCCGCAATGCTGTCGCTGCGCTTATTTCTACTTCTCTATTGAAAGCCTCTCAACGATCGTCTCACTCGAAAGACTCTTTGCACGCTCAAGTCTTGATCTTTGTGGCATTGCCACTTATCCAGCAATTAGTAACTGAAGGCGATGCGCCACTTAATCTCGCCTCCTCGGCACTGCAGTGTGTTCTCCCAATCCTTCTGAGCCCTGAGCTGCCGCCATGGCTCCACAAGAAGCTACTTCTGGCAGCATGGCGAAGCGTACCCAATGATCCTCTTGAGAATAAGAGAGTCCCTGCAACGCCAGCATCATTGGATTCGCTTACCACCTGCTTCACTTGCGTTGAGAACATGGCAAAGGTCGTCGCAGGAAATGCGATGTCTGGAGGTGCCCAAAATGTGCTTCAGCTAGTAGTGTCGTGTGTTGGCGTCGACGACTATGAGGACAGCAGTGAGAAGGACAAAAGTGCTGAGATGGAAGACGATGAAGAGGCAGAGGAGGGAAGTGAGGAGGACGACGAGGAGGATGAGGGCATGCAGTCGCTCACCGACTCTCAATTGCGTGTGCTTCTTGCGATGACACCGTTGCTGTGCACCTCTACACCTGATGCCACCACAGCTCAAAGCCACCTGTTGCCCACCTTGCTGAATGCCGTAGCTCTACGAGAGGATACTGATACAGAGCAGCGCCTCGCCGTTAACTGTCTCCAGCAGCTGCGGAAGTCCCACAAGAAGGAGGCGGCGCAACCATTGTCTGATACTATTCAAGCTTCGGCCGCTCGCGTGTACCAAGCTCTCCTAGACCCGTCATCGCACGCAGCGAGCGTTGGAGAAGAGAAAGCAGCATCTCGCCTCTCGTCGTGTATGCGCCTTTTGGAACTTCTTGCTCCACTTTGCCCCCCGCAAGACACCTCTTTGCTTCAGAACCTGTGCAGGAGCACCCCTTTCCTCGCTCTTTTGTCCAACGAAGTTGCTACAAGCACCGAAAACAGTGCCACTACTTCACCTGCGCGACTCTTGTGTGTCGCCTGCAAAGTGCTCTCTCAAGGCAGCAGTAGCAGCAGCAGTGCATCCGAAGGTCGGATAGAGCGAGAGGACCTCGAAGCAGTGCAGTCTTCAAATTTATTGCAAAAGCTGATGGCGCCTTACGGTGCCTCATGCTCGAAGTCTGACAGCGAACGGTTGGCTACCCTAGCAGCCCTGCGCCGCCATTTGCCTACTTTGCCCCTCGCACCTCATGATCTCGCACCTGGTGGAAGCAGCAGTGTAGCCACCGCAGTGGCAGCGGCACCGGGCAGTGCTAGCAAGAGTGCGAACGAAGCCCCTTTTGAGTGGTTCTTTGACCTCTTCACGGGCGCTAAAATTGCCGCCACCCTAGAGCACTTCCCAACACGGCGAGGCTTTTTCCCAACGTTGACGATGAGTGAAGATGGGGGCAACAAGAGCAGCGATATTGGAGACGTCGAAGACCAAACAGACGAAGATGAAGGATACGAGGAAGATGACGAGGACGAAGATGAAGAGGATCGCTGGGAGGCTCCTTTTGGCGAAGGGGACAGCAACCGCCTCTATGACCCTGCTTTTGTGTTGCCGCTGCTAGTAGCTGCTCTAGCTTACGCCAGGCAACAAGTCTTTGAGTTTCCCACCGCACCACCCTCTCAGGAGGGGGATTCCAACGCCTCCAGCGCCCACCACCGCCAGCGCGCTGCCAACGCGGCACGGCTGTTGCAAGCCTGCGCGGAGTGTGGAGTGCTCTCCATTGCCTTTGCGGCGCTCTCGTCTGCGCGCCTTGCTATGAGGGCAGCAGCGGCGGCGTGCTTGGAGCATGTGGATGTCCTTTTGAACCGTGCTTTCAGCCTCGAAGCCCGAAATCGGAGCACTAGTAGCAGCGGTAGCAGTACCAGCGTCAAGCTGAGTAGTGACGGTAGTAGTGCTGGTAACGGCGCCAGTGCAGACAGCAGCAGCAGCAACAGTGCCATTAGCAGTGGCTCATCGTCAACGTTAAAGCCTGCACTAACAGCCGAAGTGATGCAGGGTGCGAGTCTTTTAGTGCGCTGTCGCCTTCAGTTGGCAGCGGTAGTGCACGCCGCGCAAGGCACCTTGGTGACTGCTTTAGCGGAGGCTCAAGAGCATGATCAAGAGGAAGATGAAGAAGAGCGTGATGCTGTTGATGGTGAAGTCAATATTGACAATGTCGACGATGACAGCAGCACCAGCAGTGATGATGACGACCATAGTGGCGATGAAGAAAGTAACGACGACGACAGCGAAGACGACGAAAATGCAGTGGCTTTAGGCGCAGTAGAGCCACAAGCTAAAAAGTCTAAAGGCCAAACACCAGCCCCAACTTCTTCCATGATAGTGCCACGCTTGCCGCACATGCACGCGCTCTTTCTCGCGAAAGCCTGCTTGTATGCGGGTGCCCTCTCTGCACCGCGGAACAGTGCTTCCACCACCGCTTTCTTCGTGCGCTCGAAGCGGCACAGCGGCTACAGTGGGTCTCTGCCTCCGCCCGGGCTAAGTTTAGCGGTGCCAGTGCTCTCTGCGGTGGCGCAATTGCCGACCGGCCTTCGATATGCGGTTAGTTTGCTTTGAAAATCGACTATCCGAGGCAATTGCCACTTCGTACATGTCGCTCCTCGTTTCATGAATGATAGTCACTTCGTACTGAGCATGGTTAATTCCCGGAATGTAATCATCGATTCGTCTGGACTAACATTATCGATACATTGTTCCGATGTTTTTCTTGCATCTACTCCTTTATCCTGGCGGTGTTTCAGGTGCCCTTGTTTGAAACTCTGTGGTCGGGCACCGGAGTCGCAGACGGAGCATCGCGGGCTCGGCTCTGGGCGTTGGAGTTCTTGAGAGACAGCGCTGTGAGCCGGGCCGACACGGCCTTGTTGGCGCGCGGCCACGTCCTCCCTGTACTGATGTCGTCGTTGACGGCGCGCTCGGCCCTTAACTTCGAACTCCGGCACGCGATTTTAGACCTCCTCGGAAGAGCGGTGCGAAGAAACGAGAGAAACAAATCATGAGCTTTTGTGTATCCTTGTCGACTACTCGAACTAGTAATTACTCCTTTGGATTTATTTGCCGTAAGAATTCCGCTTCTTTGTGCCTCATATGATTTTTCTTCTCTTTTTCCCCGCAATTCAGCTCGAGATTCGAGCGTGTGCGCGCAACTTTGTGGTTGTCTCTGGCGGTTTATCGTGGCTGCGCAGTTTGATTGCGTCGTGCGCAGATGACTTTGCGAGCAGCGGCCCGCTTGCTGACCAAGGCCTGCTGTTGCATTTGCTCGCGCTCTTGAAGGTAACGCTGCGCTTTGCGTCAAGCTATTGGCTGGAGCAAGCCAACACAGAGAACAACGGCGAGATGGACGCATCTTCGTCAGAAGAAGATGTAGAAGAAGAAACTGACAAGCAATCTGATGACGGTAATGAGGCAGAAGAAGAAGCAGATGCTGGAAAACGCAACCGCCTCACTTTGGAGTGGGAATGCAACCAAACGATGCTGTGCCTCACGTCAGCAGCTGTCGCTTGGCTGGGTTCCCACCCTTCAGGAGGGGGCGAGGAAAATGGTGAAGGCGGCATTGGTGGAGGAAGCGCCGAAGTGGCGCTGGCATTGGTGGAGGTGATCACTGCAGCTGCCGCACACGCGCAATTGGGAGCACCACTTGACACTCTGCTAGGGCTCGCTCAAATGCTTCAACCGCTTTCGTCTTCTTCTCGGGCGCCGCCTTCGAACAAGTTCGAGTCTCTCGAAGCGCTTGCTGTTCTCATCGCCTCAACAGTCGCCCACCCCCACTCTTGCCACAGCACGCTGAGTGTGGAAGATGGTACCGATGAGGCTGGACTGGCATGGGCAGTAAACTTTGCAACTGGTAGTGTATGTGGAGGAGAACTTTCGCCACCGCTGCTCGCCGCATGCAGTCAAGGCGCACTTCGCCTCGTCGCTCTCTGCAGCCACCGCGCTCATCGCGCCTTCACTCCTCTTTCAGAGCCTCCGCCACCGCCAACGTGGCTCCTGGCTTTTGCCGCGCGCACAGTGGCTACAAGCAGCGCGACAGCTCCGAGTCGCCTAACTAAGCCACTGATCGCGGCTGCTGTTGCAAGTGCTGCGGTGCTAGCATCCATGGCACACTCCAGCGTCAGCTCAACAAAATTATCAGCGGCTTCGGCTGCTGCCTCAGCATCTTCCTCAATGGTGGCTGTAAACCACGATGATGGCGACGGGATTTCGCCCGCAGTCGCCGCTGTGTCCGCCCGTGTTCGCTTGCCATGCGACGGAGATGCCGATGAAAGCTGGGTGGATCAAGTAGTGGCTTCATTGGCCTTGCAAGGCGCTGATGCTACTTCTGACGCGCTTAGTCATCTCGCAGAGGCCTCCTTTGGGCCTGGAGGCTGGCTTGAATAGGTATTTGGACATATGGCGTTGATTCAGAGCTCTACAACCCACATGATGCTTCCTGTCCGTGCCATAAATGATTAATGCTAAGTATCGATCTAAATTTCCTTGAACTCTACGACTCTGCGTGTGAAAGTCTCAAAAAGTATAATATTGTTATCTATTTATCCGTTATTCCGGTAATCCTAGCGATAATAGAAATAAGGCGCTTGCTTGGGCTGGTTTTAGAAAATAAGGCCCCTGGTGAGCTAGGATTTATTTATTTTTGCTACATGTGGGCTGTATGCGGGATGAATGATGGCACACTGCGCACTGCGATAGGACACACGACACACGGTGCGCACGGTACTGCACTGTTACTGTTACCGGTACACTGTAACTGTACAGACTACAGACTACAGACGAGTCAAGTCAAAATTATTTTGGGTTCGGAAACTGGAAGATATCTTTTTGAGCTTTCGATGGGTGCGAAGCGAAAGAAGGAGAAGGAAGGAAGTCAAAAACGTACCTTGACTTCAACGATCAGTCTTGTGACCTCTGACCGCCTTCAGTGCTAGCTCTTGGCGTCAAAGGAGGTGATTCAGGGACTTCCTTGCTTCATAATGCTGTCTTCGCTATTGAAGGCATCGCGCTTAAGATCCTGTGCTCAAATCACCGCTCTTTTCGCTTTTGCATGACTATATTGAGAAATTCCTTTGATTGACACCCTTCGTACTCGTCCTTGCAGCGCTCCTACATCTTCACTCATCGGTCAACTATGAACGAGAGCGTAGACCTCCTTCCCTTCAGCGGCGGCCCTATCATTGGACGTAAACGGCGAGCTCTTGCAGCGCTGTGCCTGCTGACGCGGTCAGGCGCAGCTTTAGTGCTCGGCGCCACTCTCATTCTGGAGCCCAAGACGGTGTTGGCTGAATTTGGCTACAACCAAGGCAACGCGTCACGGGACTCGGATGTGCTCATCGAGCAATTACTTGGGGTATGTAACTTCACGGAAGGGAAAGCGTTGAAATGCTTGTTCTCTGCAAGCTGGGCGTAGAGAGGATATTGGATTTAAGAGATGGAGGAGGACTAAGTAGGCTCCAGTCCGCTGTCCTTGACTAAAGATCCTGCATTTGTTATCTCACGAAGTGCACTGAATATTAATTTATGAGAACTCAAATCATTTTTTTGCTTCAGGTCTGGATGTGTGCGTGGGCGTTTTTTTCGATCTACACCATTGGCTTTGGGTCAGTGCAAGACAAGAAAGCCTGCTCCGTCACCAACGCAGCGGCCACTCTGGTGTGCGTCTTCGTCGCGTCACAAACCGAGGGCGCCAACGGTTAGACTATTCAAACAATAAGTTGGCCCACACATTGTTTGCCGTGTTTCATGACTAGACGAGGGCCTAATCTTCCCCATTGTGCGCTGAATGTATGATTTTGTGCCCTGAAGCTGTATTGTTCGTGGTCACTGTCTCCAATATCTATCTTTCTTGGAAGATACACACTCCTATCGGCACCATTTCATTCTGTCTTAACTTTGAATTTTGACACTTTTATGGATGCTCTACCTTTTCTGAAGGCAAGCGCGACTTGACGATGCTCTACTTGGAGCTGGCGGCGCTGGTGCTGGTGACCGACGGCCTCAGCTTCCTCCTTTGCGGAGCCGGCCCCAAGCTCGTGCGCGTCAACTCCAACTCGTGGATCCGGCTCAACAGCGACGGTGTGAATCATAGGATAACTTGCTAGGTCCTTTTACACTTTTAGCTCAGTGTTTTACGAAGCATTTGTCCGGGTTGATGGGAGCTTAAGTTACAGTCGCCTCAGCATTTACTTCTCTTCACTTTCAATGCCCCTTTTTAACGGGACTCAGGCATACCCTTCTCGGAAATCCTCACACTCCTTTGCTCCTCATGTGTTTGTGCCTTAGCTATCTCTTTATGTTTTCAGAGGACCAATTCAAGGACACGATGCTCAGCAGTGGGCACAAGGGCGAAGTGACGACCATCAAGCGCATTAATAGCCACACCCAGCTGTTCACGCGCTCGGTGGAAGGGAAATTGGAATGAGGACGCATAGAAGATCCATACCCCCCCACACACACCCCCGAGTACCTGTCTCCAATCCAACACCCTTCGTACATACTTTTGATCCACGTGCGCGCATCTATTCTAACCCGTTTTATAGTGCGGGGTTGGTGTCGGTTGCTGGTTGCTATATATGCCATATAACTATAACTATAAACGGAACTATATTTAACATTTTATGTGAACTTTTAAGTCAGATATCGCTAAACATATACCCGAATTCCGCCCGCTGTATCATACGCCGGCTGGTTTTCCTATTCTCGTTTCCCGGGGGTCTCTTTACTCTTACTTTACCGTACTTTACCTCAAAGGAAGTAGTCCGAATTGCCGTTACCCTTCACCTTGCTCGCTTATTCGATAGTTAATGATTCTTGTAAAACTTTATCTTCACGGTTCTTGACCGAACTCTAATTTTTTTTAAAATCAATCGAGCTCATATCGAATTCAAGGATAACCAAGAGAGCCCACCCTAATAACGCGAGGCAGCCGAGGCAGCCCAATCGTTTTTGAAGAGCCAGCTTATTTGGTGTTGTATTTGCTTTTGCCCGAGTTTTCAAACTGCGGCAAGTCCCAAGCGGGGTGCTTGAAGATGGCTTTGATGAGCTGGGTGCCTCGGAGCGCGGAAGTGAGCGGCAAGTGGCCCATGGGCGCTTTCTCCAGGTCGTAAATGAATTCGTCTTCACCAAACCACCGGCGTTTGCGCTCGAGCTCATCGTCAATCAAGTTCCAGTCAATCTGATTGAGCGCCATAATATTACACAGGCAAAAAAAACACAGATAACAAAATTAAGTATTTTAGCATTAAACAAAAATGTGAACCCTTGGAAATAGGCGCGCTAGGTGTTCTCTCGTTTGCAGCTAACCGCAGGAAATAATTTGCCTTCGCACGTCAGATGCGCTACTCATGATACATGTGAAGGCTCACACGCACACACATGGCGGAAATGATGACCAATAACAAACTAGGATGTAGAAACTACCACTATGAATTACCTTGCGGCAGAAAGCTTCGAAGTCGCCTTTGGCCGACACGTTGAAAGCGCGGCGCTGGACGCTGTAGCCAAATTTGCCCCGGCTGTACTTGAGCCACAGGGACTCCATGGTCGCAAAGTCCGTAACAGGAATGAACTGCACCTCCGAGAAATACACGTACTTGCGCCCACGCGCCTATTGTGGTGTTTGGAATATGAATACGACATAATTCACGGGCACGGAATGAATTACAACTTCGATGCTACGCGCAGAGCTATCGATCACAGAGCCTTCAAATACACTCGATACTCTCTTTCCCCGACGTGCCTCTCACAAGACCATCAACCTACCAGTCAGCCACTCACTTCACTTTCATTACGACGAAAAAATAATATCAGGCTGAATTTGCATACTAAGGCTAGAAATAGGTACAGGCCGCCACATACAGTTGTGTACACGGAAAGTTGGTCTCCTAGCTGTACTTACTCCAGGGCCTGCGATGAAGATGAGCATGTCACGAGTCAGCTGGTCAGCCTCCTTGAAATTTCCCGCGTAAAGTGCGTTGGCTAGAGGCAAGAAGTCCGCGCCCGTTTCGGATTTAAGCTCAGACGCTGACGGTGGGTCCAGCGGCGGCAGAGCATTGTCGGCTTCTTTTACAGCAGCGGCATCGGCTGCAGTTGACGGCTGCGCACTAAGCGCCCTCGCCGGCCTCAACACTGCAGATCAGTTTGCGTAGAATTGAAATAGATGAGAGGCTATCAAAATTCATCGTAAGAATAAGCCGAGAGTCCCTAGGTTATATGACCTCGTCGCCATTTCGCTCGAGCTACTTACCTCGAGACGAGAGCGCAGCTGGTGTGAAACCTTGGCAAGCAACCACCGCAGCAGCTCCTACAATAAAAGTCAACCTGGAATAGCGTTATTATAGAGTTAGCAATGATGTGCATGCACCGCGTTCATGCATGAAGCTGCCTTGCGTACCGAGTCATAGTTATGAGGAAGCGTAGATTTTCTTCTTCAGCTTCGGGAGTCTTCAACCTCGTCGATGAACTCATACGTTTACGTGCTCTTCTGCGCGTTCTTGACCGGTTCATGCGTTCTTGCTCTGCGATGAATGCATTCTTCTGCTGATGCCATTGGTTGTTTGGGTCACGAATTCATGAATCATCTTCAACTATTCTAGTCTAGTCTAGTTAATACTCTCCCAAAAACAAAGAAAGGCAAGTACACAACAGTCACAGAGGCATATTAAGAATGCACTTGAGCTGCATATGCGCTAGCAAATTCGCTCCAGAAGGCCAATGAGGGCTCCAACTGGCGCCTTTCCTCCGAACAAGTCGGCGGGACTGAGTGCTCGTTCGTGTTTCACGTCCCAGGTCCACGAGACAATTCTCTGGGCTATTTTTGCCCCAGCAGGGCATCGTCTCAATGTTTTTCTCAGGCGCCGGGCGCCAGCCGATCTCAGCATCGCCTGTTCCGCAAAGTAAAATGTGGTGGAATCCGCCGGCGCCCCCCAAATAAAACCCACAACCAAGAATTTTTAGATTTATCACTCTGTAAAATTAGTAGTTTAGCGTTATAAATCTGTAACATCTAAATTTATTGTTATCACGCAGCAACAGTAGTTTTTTTATACAGGCCCCGAAGGGCCGGAATAAGAAGGCTAGCACAAAGGAATTCAGCAAGTGTGGGCCTTAAGCACCCCTAATGAGAAAACTCCCACGGCGGCCTTGAGAGCCGCGAAGAGGGGGCGTACACCAACTGCCAATAAACCCTACCAACCGGAATTCACCGGAATTAAAGCCTGAGGGAAGAGGAACGAGGAACCCCAATTCCAAATCCCGACTGCCATCAGGGCCATGAGTGCTGATGGAGTAGAGGCTGCTGGCACCCGCTGCCGGGGAAGCTGCTGCTGCTGTTGCTGTCGCTGCTGCTGCTGCTGTTGAAGACGCTGGCGCCGCCGAAGCTACGTTTACGTTGATTGATGCCCTTGATGGTAGAAGGCGCTTCCGCGCCGCTAGAGTTGTCGCGAGGTGGGTCACAGCCAAAAGTATCGCCGCGGTCGTCACCAGGTGGATCATACCCGACGCCACTTGCGTTGTCGTCCTCACTGCCACTTCGTCCGTATGCCTCACGAAAAGAAACAGCCTGCTGCTTGCTAGCGCCTACAAGAAAGCTTTTGCTGCCGCAGCCGCTTTCGTAGTCGCATTTGCCAGAGACCAGAATGCCATCGGACTTTTGGTCCGAATGAGAAGAGGTAGGCGAGATGCACTCCTTGACATTGGGCATTCTTGACATCGACAGCTACTTTCATAATCGGATTCTTCGTTGGGTTGGCCACGTCGCACGTATGCCCATGAGCCGGGCGCCACGGTAGTTACTGACTGGTTGGGTATCGCATTCTCGACCGACTGGTTGTCCACAGATGACTTGGGGCAGGACGTTGGAGAACGCGCTCAAAAGTAAGGGCATTTCGAAAGATTTCGATGAGTGGATCGCCATTGCCAAGGACAGGTCGAAGTGGAGACAGCTGACTCACTCCATTCCCAAACCTCCTGATGCCTGGCGGCTGAAGGACACCTTGAGAGAAAATGATTACAACTGCATTACGCAAAAGGACACTCAGCCCAGTCAGACTTGTTCTGAAGGTTACAATTTTCTGTTGCTATTTGCCACAGTGGTGTTTCTTTGTATTTCGGGGAGTATTAACTAGACTAGACTAGACTAGACACTGTTGAGAGATTTTGTCATAGTTGTGTCATTCGGTGCGCTCTCCTTTTTTAGTGTTACCGCGTGATAACACTAGTTGCTTAGTGTTACTGCGTGATAACACTAGTTGCTTAGCGTTACCGCGTGATAACACTAGTTGCTTAGCGTTACTACGTTGTAACACCAATAACTTAGTGTTACAACGTTATAGCAACAGTTGCTTAAAAGTTACTTCAGCGCACCTCCAATTGCAGTGCGAGTCGCTCATGGCGGTGATGGTCGTTTATAATGGAAGGCTGCTTGCAGCCGGCACGTCAGTCTAGTCTGATGGGCTGATGGGGCCGTCGTTCATGGCGGTGACGGTCGTTTATAATGGAAGGCTGCTTGCAGCCGGCACGTCAGTCTAGTCTGATGGGCTGATGGGTCCACCTAGGCGAGCGCTTTTGACCCATTTGCGACTTCCGCCCGATAATAGAGGGGCGGTGCCCTGTAGGATCAATTCTCGGAAGGAGTCACAGAAGCATTTAATAAACGCAAAGCCAGTGGTAAAACTAAGTTATTGGTGTTATAACGTGGTAACACTAAGCAATTAGTATTATCACGCGGTAACACTAAAAAACTACTGTTCTTGCGTGATAACAATAAATTTAGATGTTACAGATTGATAACGCTAAACTACTAATTTTACAGAGTGATAAATCTAAAAATTCTTGGTTGTGGGTTTTATTTGGGGGGCGCCGGGAATCAGTGGAATCACCAGATCACTAGATCACTAGGCATAAAAGGATAGATGGTTAAGATGGCTGCAGAAGGGGAAAGCAGTAATAGGCAAGAGGCGAAAAAACAGATTGATCAACGAGCTGATCATTTCACATGATGCTTCAGTGGCAATTTAGAGGCATCGTGGTGTCCGGACTTTTGGTCGAAGCGCTAAGCTACACGCCTCTGGGTAGTTTACCGACTGAGAGTTGTGACGCCCGCACATATGAGTGCCCGTCGCATTACCAATGCATTGTAACAGATCCGGAAGCCAGTGGTTCGCCTAATATAGGAACCTGTTTTTGCGATAACTTTTATGGGTTCGAGGGTGCTGACTGCCGCGGCAGGTCCGCTGCATGGTATTTACTATTTTCGTTGTGCAGCGTGGTCGTGCTCTTCGTGCTGTACGCACTGTATGCCCACTTCAAGCTGATGCGAGAGCTGCAAACTTCAGGGCGACTGAAAGCCAACGTCATCGGCCGTACGCTTCTCTTCAACGGGCTTTCACTCTTGCCAGTGATGGGAATCAATGGCGGCATGTTGATGGTTTTACTCGAAGTAGACCGTAACATGTATTTTCACGAACATGTTAGGGCGATGCTAATTGCCCTGCTGTTCGTGCTCTTCATCGTAGCCTGGCTTTCAGTGAGCCTCTACTGGCTTGAAACGGCGGAGCGCATGACTATCAAGAACAGCCATCACGTGCCAAATGCTGGTTTGAATAGCCATACCCATAACGCTGTCAGTGCGCGAGTGAGTGCACGATATCGAATGTACCGTGCTATTCTCTACGGGGCAAGTTTGACGGCGGGCGCGTCAGTGGTGGTCTTCAGGTTAATGCTGTCCACATTTTTCGTGCTCTTATGCGGAGTAGTATTCAGTCTCGCAGTAGGCTTAACCTATTATATTGCTGGCGGCCGCATTGCCAAGCTTTTAGACGTGACGTCGAGTGGAATGGGAGGGTGGCAAGAGGACTTGGCTAGATACATTCGGTAAATGATTGCACCTAACCCGTGTTCTCAAACACGCCCAACTTTGTTATATCTTCTCAATAGCAATTCGTGGCTTCTCTCTGTGGATGTTGATTCGTAGCTTTTGTTCTCTCACATACACACACACACACTCTCTCTCTCTCTCAGTGTAACGGCGACGGTAATGGCGCGGTATACCACTTTGATGGCGCTCTTCTTTGCGGCCATGGGTTTCACAGTGCCTACCAATTATCTTCTTTACCCTGGCCAGAGGAACTTGCCCGCCGTGTTGTCTGGCCAGATCCCCTTTTTCTTGGTGAGAGAGAAATGAGAACTCCGTGATTACTTTTGCTATCCGTAGTATTTCTTCGATAGAATTCTGCAGCTTTCACCCCACAACACCCCGTAGATAAACTTTTTCTAAATCTCCAAACACCCCTTCGTTTCAATTTGTGCACTAGGCAAACATGTGCGCGCTGGTGATCAATTTGCATTTCGTGGGGTATCTCCGTTTCGACCCCAAACGTAGCCCCTCCCTGTACCACGCCGGCACTTGGGCCGTGCTGTTCTGGCGTTACACCCGCTGTCGGGGGGGTAGCACTGACGGGTTTTCGTTGCCTTCGCATTACCAGACTCATGGAGTGGCACCGGACGCTCCTTCCAGTGGTGGCAACCAAACAGGTATTA
>Ga0307979_1000452_pt1 | contig 27683 bp, 20 predicted proteins | sample OrgLakmetage1058_FD_201833 | JGI IMG/M metagenome (GOLD analysis project Ga0307979, IMG submission 201833) | Saline water microbial communities from Organic Lake, Antarctica - #1058 | ecosystem: Environmental > Aquatic > Non-marine Saline and Alkaline > Saline | place: Antarctica: Organic Lake...
CAATGGGATAAACTCTTTCGTAAAATAAATTACAACACATATCTAATCAAAAATAGCCAACCAAAACATACAAATCAACAGTATCACTATGTATACTAATTTTGAAAATCAGCAAGCCCTAAATTAATATTTTTGGGAACGGTTTCTTTTACTGGTTTTGTCGCTGCAATTTTAGCGTTAATTTTATCTGAGACCTTGGCCTCATGGTCAGCATTAACCTATCTCGCTATTCCAGTCTCTGCCATTTTTATAAATAGATTTTACAAAAAGTGAATAATTTTTCCCTTTGAGATGTGAAGTTCAAAGACATTTGATGTCCATTCCTGAGATAGTTCGTACATCAGAAATATCTGAAAAACACCGTGATTTATAATGAGTTAGATTCAAGACTTTTTTGTTGGCAAAACGGCTTTCTTTCCCTGTCATTTTACCTTTAAAAAGGCATGGAATTTAGTTTCGACGAGTAAAGAAACTCACTTATGTTTTTATCTACTTTCGTTTTTAGCAATTCTTTTAATGAGATGACTATTTTAGTTTTTTAAGATTCATAAAATATAACATCTCTTAATTTATAAAGTTAAATGCCAAAATAGTACGGGGTTTGGTGGATGAATTTTATATTTATAATGATAAAAATCACTTCTAAAATATAATTATATGCTCTGCATACTCAATAAAAGCCTGGATCCCTATTTCAACCAAGCTACGGAAGACTATTTTCTGAAGAATTTTGATGAAAACGTTTTTATGCTTTGGCAAAACGACAATACCATTGTAATAGGTAAACACCAGAACACTTTGGCAGAAATAAATGAAGAGTATGTAAAAGAGAAGGGTGTGAGTGTAGTACGCAGGCTTACGGGTGGCGGCGCAGTCTATCATGACTTGGGCAACCTCAATTATACTTTTATAATGGGTTATGGTGAGGAAGGCGCTAAAGTGGATTTTAAAAAATACAATCAGCCTATCATAGATGTGCTATCCCAGCTTGGTGTGGAAGCTAATTTTTCTGGTCGGAATGATATATTAATCGATGGTCAGAAGTTTTCGGGAAATGCCGAGCATATTTACCATCAAAAACAAAGGGTTTTGCATCATGGTACTTTATTATACGCCTCGGAAATACAAGATATATCGGATGCGCTAAACGTAAATCCTTTAAAGTTTGAGGGTAAAGCGCGTAAGTCGGTAAAAAGTAGAGTTACCAATATTTCCAATCATTTAAAAGAGGACATCGGCGTTGAAAAGTTTGGTGAACGTGTATTGAAGCATATCACACATTTGTATCCCGATGCAATTCCTTATGAAATCAACGCTTTTGATAAAGTGGCTATTCAAAAACTAGCTGACGAAAAGTACAGCCAGTGGCATTGGAACTATGGCTATTCTCCCAATTACGGTTTAAAGAATGGCATAAAAACCCCAGGAGGCTTTGTGGAGGTTCACTTCAATGTGGAAAAAGGAATAATTACCGATTTAGAAATTTTTGGAGATTTCTTTGTTAATAAAAATCTGCAACCACTAATTAAGGGTTTGATAGGAAAGGAGCATGAGAAAGAAAAACTCCTAACTGCTTTGCAGGATTTGAAAAGTTCTGACTATTTTAATGCTATTTCTGAAGAAGAATTGGTGCAAGCCTTTTTCTAATAATACAACCTAAAGTCGAGTAATTTACAGAGATTATAATGCTTTTGAAACATCGACTCCACGACTTCCGCAAGATCATCATTTTCCTGAAACATGCTAAAGAAAACCCTGTCTATAGTAATGGTACTTGAAATTTTGCTAGTGGTAGGTCCATAACCCGAGATAGCTCGTGCGCCAGTAACATCTAAAAAATACTGTGACTCTTCATCAGTGAGATCCAAGACTTTTTGGTTAGCAAAATGTATGACCTTCCCAGTCATTTTACCTTCAAAAAGTTCTGCAATCTCTTCGATGCTATAATAATAGTCATTCAACAGAATGTTGTTCGCCTCCCCTGGTATAACGAGGTAAATAATTTCGTAATCTTTAAAGTTATGATCTTCATACAGCAAGTAACTCAAGCTCTCCTCCAATCCCTCTATGGTATCACAAGCTTTGTAAATACTCGTAATATCTTGTACTAAGGCAATATCCTCTAAGATTTTTACAACTTCAGTAGTATTGGTAGTCTCTATATCTGGAACGGCTTCAAGACAGTAAATAAATTTTTCAATTTCCATAACAGTATATTTTCAATTCGTTTGAAGGCCACTAAACTGTTCATTCTGGCTGTGTTTAACAAGTAACTTATTAAAACATTAAGACTACGGTATTCACTTTTCTGAAATAGATTAAAAAATCAACTACCGAAAGACTATAGTTCCAGTTTCTGAGTCGGAATAACCAAACTCTCCAAGAGGATTTGATTGCATACTATGATCCTATTGTAGCACTAAAATTTTCTTCAAGGCGACAAAGATCTTTTATTATAGGTACTCCAAACCTAAACTTATAAATAAAAAACAATACAAAGTTCTCGATATTTTTTCAATAGATGTTTGTCAAATCTCTCTAAAACACTCGAACTAACGTAGAGTTAAAACCAAATAAAAAAAACAGGTCTATGAAGCTTTTCTTAGTAACGGAGCTTGAAAAAATATAAAGCATTTTGCTGTTTGAATTAGAAAGAATTGAAGGCTTTACTTTTCCTAAAAAATGATTTTAAAGTTGATAGATTGCTTCTTTTTCAAAATAAAAGTTTGTTAAAAATCACTATCAATTTAGAGCAAAAAACAACAGGCTTAAGGTAGATTTAGTTTTCTTATAAAGTTTTATTTTATGTTTTTTTCGCATTTAAAATTTATCAACCAGATTTTCAATAGCTTCTATGCTAAGCCATTCATTATTTACGAAAGCTTCGTAAAGCCTTAGGTTAGATCTCCAACTCCTCATACTCTACCTTATCCAAAATTTCTTCCTTATCCGAATTGACTTTGGGGTGAAAGAGATCGGTGCTGACGGTATGGAGGTTAAGTTGGTCTTCATCAAAGTGAGCCTTTAATAGATTTGCAATCCCTTCTTCCTTTAAGCCATTATCCAACCACTCATTGACTTGCTCAGCATTTAAAATAACGGGTTGCCGATTCTTTTTGTTATGGATTTTAGCAAACAAGGGAGAAGCTTCTTGAGTTAGGATGGTAAAGGTGACTTTATTGTCTATGCGGGTGTATAACCCTGCAAGGGATAGAGAGTCTTCTGACTTAGGCTTAAACACAAATGGATACTTTTTCCCTTTGTGATCGTGAGGCTCAAAAAAGGCAGAAACAGGAACAATACATCGCTTTGTAAAAATGGACTGTCTATATAAAAAGTGCTCAAAAGCTTTCTCCGCTCTTGCATTAAGCCCCCCTCCAAACTTCACCGCTTCTTTGTAATAGGCTTTTAGCTCACTCACTTTTTTATTTTCTGGAGCAATGCCCCAAGTCGCTGTTGCAAGGACACTGGGCTTCTCTTGCGGGATGATAAGGAGTTGAGAATGTGTAAACCCGTTGATATGGTAACGGGACTGGTCGAATAACTCACGCTGACTTTCATCGCTGAGTTTAACCTTATACTGCTTTTCAAGTTGCTCTACTTTTTGGATTTGAGAGGTATGGAAACACATTAATTAATAATTTTAGTTCAAGATATCAAATTTCTACGGTTCCTTTATCGAGTTTTAAATGTTAACGAGATCTAGGTCTTTGCGAAGACAATAACTTTTTTCTCTCTTATGTTATTTCGATTGATATACAAATGTGATTTAAACCTAGCTTAACTTCCTAAAAACAAAGCCCCTAAACACCTTAATATTATCACTAGGTTAACCTTCCAAAACCTACGAGGTTTTTTTATAAATTAAGTATAGTTTTGACAGCAATCACGGCGCTTGTAGTATTATTAGCAAGCTGCCATAATCACAATAAACTAACTAAAATTAAAAGATTAAAAATGAAAAGAAAACTACCCTTGTACTATGTATTAGCCCTTTTTCTTTGTGTCACAGCAAATTATGCACAAACAACTTTAGGGTTTGAAGATTTTGATAACAACTCCTTAAACCTTAGCACTTCTGCCAACGTAGCAGACTACGGAATGGCAGGAGGAGCTGGAGGTGATGTTTTTGGTCGAGTAGATGGCCAAGCTGGCGGCAATGGAATGCCGTTTGATGTAGCAGACGATACCGAAGCAGATGTAAGTGGTGCAAGAACGGGAGATAACTTTCCTGGCGACACCTCTGGTCTTGTAGGACAAAATTCTACTGGTTTTTTTGCCTTAAACGATGCAGATGGTGTGGAGGGCCCACCCAACGACGCCACTTGGACATTTTCTGGTTGGGGTGCTGCAACACTTAGTTCTATAGAAATAGACTTAGCAGCGATTGGTGATTTCGAAGCCAGTTCTAGCGATGGTTTTTTAATTGAAGCCGCTATAGATGGAGGCGCATTTCAGGAAATTTTTAGAGCCGTAACCAACGAGAGCACTTCGAAAACATACCGGGCATTGGATGGAGGTTTTGTGCCAGACTTAAACGATCCCTTAGAATTGTTTACAGATGGCAGTTTAAGTTCCGTAGGCTTTTTGGATAAATCTGATCCAATAACAGGGGCTTTTGATACGTATACTTCTTCCCTATTCAATGGATTATCAGCTGCTTCGGTTAGCATTCGATTAAGCTGGAGCGGTACACCAAGTGGTTCAGAACCTATTGGAATAGACAACATTAGCATCAAAGGAGAAACTAGTACTGTTTTGCCTTTGTTGCTGAGTGAAGTCACCATTACTCCTACTGCTGGTGAATTTATAGAAATTTATAACCCAAACTCAACACCAGTAGACTTAACAGATATATATCTTACCGATGCAACATTTGCAGGAAGTAGCACCTACTATTATAATATTGTTACGGGAACCAACGCTGGCGGCGGAGGCTTCGGAGACTTTTTGGCTCGTTTTCCTACTGGTGCAACCATTGCTGCAGGAGAATACCAGACCATAGCCATTAGCGGTTCTGAAGATTATGATTTAACCTATGGAATTGCTCCAACCTATGAGCTTTTTGAAGATGGTGAAACCGCAGATGGTATCCCAGATATGCTAGAAGGACTTACAGGATCTATAAATAACCAAGGTGGTTTAACCAATAGCGGTGAAGTAGCAATTCTTTTTTACTGGGATGGTGAAAGTGATCTCGTTACCGATCTTGATTATATCCTTTGGGGAGATTCTAATGAAGCGGTAGACAAAACAGGAGTTAGTATAGATGGTCCAGATGCAGATGCCTTAGAGAGTACTTACGCCAACGATACTCCCCTTGCAAATCAAGTAGTAGTGTCGGCCTCTGGACATGGTAATGGAGATTCATACCAAAGACAAGATCTAACGGAGGGCAGCGAAATATCTGGGGCTGGAAACGGCGTGAATGGCGATGATGAAACCTCTGAAGATTTAAATAACACCTGGTGTACTTCACCCTCTACTGCAGGCTTAGTGAACGATTGTGGAGTAGTCGAACCCCTTACAGTGCTCATCAGCGAAGTACAAGGAAATACAGGAACCAGTCCATTAGAAAATACAAATGTAACTGTAAATGCTATTGTAATTGGAGATTACCAAGCGGACAACCAGTTAGCTGGATTCTTTATTCAGGAAGAAGATGCAGATGCTGATGCCGACCCGATGACTTCAGAAGGATTATTTGTGTTTTGCCAGACTTGCCCTGTCGATGTCACTGTTGGAGATCGCGTGGAAGTGTCTGGAAATGTTGTAGAGTCCTTTGGGTCTACCCAAATCGAGGCTATTGGAGATGAAGCTGTGAGCATTATCAGTAATGGGAACACGCTACCTACGCCAGCTACATTAACACTCCCTGCTCCTGCTGGTACAGACACGGAAGCTACCTACGAAAGTGTAGAAAACATGCTCATCACCTACTCAACAGACCTAGTAGTGAGTGATTATTTCCAACTAGCACGCTATGGCCAATTAGTGCTGACCGCAAATAATAGAGCAAAGCAATTCACAGATGCTAATGAACCAAGTGTTACTGGCTATGCGGCTTATATTGAAGAATTAGAATCCTCACGTATTATTTTAGATGATGACAATAATATTCAAAACAGCACTATTAGCGACCCAACCGACGAGTCCTATTTTTGGCCTCGCCCAGGACTCAGCAATACCAACTTAATTCGTGGTGGAGACCAAATAAGCAATCTTAAGGGTATTATGCATTGGTCTTTTGCAGGTCAAAATGGCACAAACGCTTGGAGAATTAGACCCGTTTTAGATACGTTTACTTACGACTTTATAAGTACAAATCCAAGAATAGCTTCACCAGAAGATGTAGGAGGAAGCCTAAAAGTAGCCAGCTTCAATGTCTTAAATTACTTCACTACTTTAAATGAAAGAGGAGCAAATTCAACAGCAGAATTAAATCGCCAGCGCGAGAAAATTGCTGCTGCTATTTGTGGTTTAAATGCAGACATTGTTGGCCTTATAGAAATTGAAAACAATGGCACCACTGCTCTTGACGATTTGTTGAATGGTCTTAATGGCATCAATACCCTATGTGGAACTACTTATGTAGCCGTGGATGCTGGAGTTATAGGCACAGACCAAATTGCTGTAGCCTTTATTTATAATACGGCAACTGTTAGTTTAGAGGGTACACCTGCTATTCTAGATGCTTCTGTTGACCCGCGTTTTAATGATAACAGAAACCGTCCTGCTCTAGCGCAAACCTTTAAACAAATTTCTACAGAAGGTATTCTCACCATAGCAGTAAATCACTTAAAATCGAAAGGTTCTTCGTGTTCTGGAGATCCAGATTTAAATGATGGTGCAGGTAACTGCAACCTTACCAGAGCTGAAGCTGCTGCGGCCCTTGTCGATTGGATAGCGACGGATCCTACTGATAGTGAAGATCCAGATTACTTAATTATAGGGGATTTGAATTCTTATCAAAAGGAAGATCCCATCGATACTATTCTTTTTGGAAGTGATGATATTGAGGGGACTACTGATGACTTTACCGATCTTATTGCAGACTATCAAGGACCAGAGGGTTATGGGTATGTCTTCGATGGACAGTTGGGGAATTTAGATTATGCCTTGTCTACAGAAAGTTTAGCAGATCAAATCACTGGAACTACGGTTTGGCACATCAATGCTGACGAGATAAGTCTTTTTGATTATAATGATGATATCCAAGATCCGTCAGAAGCTTCATTCCAAAGAGAATCTAGTGCGCTTCCTATTTACGAGGCAAATGCTTTTAGAGCCTCAGATCACGATCCCGTGTTGGTAGGTCTAGATTTGGTAAGCTCTACACTAGCTATAGACGACCTATTTATGGATAACGGCATCATTTTGTTCCCAAACCCTGCTGGTGAGGCTGTTACTCTTTTAAACAAAAATAATTCTGCTTTGCGACAAGCTACTATTAAAGATATAAACGGAAAAACCGTGCAAGTCATAAACCTTTCTGACATGGCTTCTCAAAAACAGTTTGATATTTCACAACTAGCTGCTGGAGTTTATATTATCACCATTGAAGGAGAACAAAAAATCGTGATAAAACGGATGATAAAGAAGTAATATAGTTTTTTTACTCTTGAAAAGCCGCTTCCAAATAGGAGCGGCTTTTTTTATGGTTTATTAAATTCGTTTAGCCACGCTATTTTCATACAAATTATAATTTCGCCCTCATTTAAATAATAATACACTTTTGTATGTCCATTTTTTATCATAATGAAGAAATATTACACTTATTGAGCCCGGTTTTTATTACCTCAGCCCTAAAAGGTGCAAAAATTCTAACTTAGTTGAAGATTTTAGAATATCGACACCCTTTAGGGTTGGGGAAAAGCGATATTCGGATTCAATATAAAGTTTAGGTGATATTACGGATATTCATTTATACACTTTAGATAATCGTTATAAGCATACTTTATTCCACTCAACTTATAAGTTTTACGAAGACTAGATTTAAACGAAGAAAAATCGGGTGAAGAACTAAAACAAGAGGCTTTGTTTAATGATAAGCAAGGAGATTTTATAAAGTTTTAGACATGGAACTTTATCTAACAACTGCTCAGAAATAACTGCGAAATTTAAGATTGAAAACTCATTACTAGCTGGCGCTTAATATACTGCTTCGGCAAGAACTGCAGTAAAGACTTTGCAGAAAACAGACTTGCTACTGTGTATGAAGGATAACAGGCCTAAGTTCCTTTATTACTGGTCGCTTTGTTTTTGAGTTTTTGGTAGTTAGATGCAAAGTGATATTTCTTGTTGGACAACTAGACGCAATCCTTGGTTTGGATTCAAAAACGATAATTCTACACAGGTTTAAATTCCTAAGTATCCAGTTATTTTCAAAAAATTACTGTTCCAAGAAAATAAATTTAAATACCTGATTTAAAGCCTTATACACTATTAAAAACACTCTTGCTATCGTATGTTACACAAGCTTTTGATAGTTTGGCATGCTGGTTGAATAGGTATTAGTATCAGTACAAAGAAGTGCTGATATTAATACCTATAATTATGAAAAAGCTATTAACTCTTACACTCATTTTTCTGTTTGGAATTGGTTTTTCGAATGCAGAAAATAACAGCCGCTACCGTAATTATACCAATAACTTTATTTTTAATCAAAATGGAATCGAGTTTGCTGTATTTCCTGATGGTCAATTTGATTTTAACTATTTGCAAGGTAGAAATGGCACCAATCTTAATGTAAACACTGGAAACCTACAAGTGTCATTCAACACTGGTTATAATTACAACCGCTTCGTTCAGTATGATTCTTATGGCGCTGTTATACAAATAGAAGAAACACCTGTTTTCTATGACTCTTATGGCCGTGTTAATCAGATAGGAGACGTTTTTATAAACTACCGTGGTGGTTATATTAACCGTATAGGCAACATGAATGTTTTCTACAGTAGACCTGGTGTCATCGATTATTATAGCGGATACATTAATGTATACAATAGAAACCATGTTTACCAACCATGGCACAATTACTATAGTGTCCCGCTGGTAAATAGATGTATTGTTTACACTACGCCCTACAGATTATCATATTTCCCACTACGCTATGCCTGGTCTTATCACAGAAACTACTGGAATACGCCCTCCTATTATAATGGGTATTATGCGCGATCAAATGTGAGACGAGACTTCTACAGACCTTATGACCGGGTGAATTATAGAAGTTTTGAAAGAGGACAACGCGATGCCCGTGGTAGAGCCGTAGCTGTAAACAGTAGAGTTTCTAGAAACAGACAAGCTATTGCTACCGGAAGAAGTCAAGTGACTAGAAATAATAATAGAAGTTCCGCTGCCACTTACAGAACGAGTGAACGTAACACCACTGTAGCAAGTACAAGATCTTCTTCAAGAAATGGAATAAATAGAGAAGCTGTGAACAATAGAAGTGATAGAAGTATCTCGGCTACTGCTAGAAATACTAGAAGCACATCGAGATCTGCAACACTAAACGCAGGTGATAAGAGAACAAAGCATTCAGCTACAACTAGAGCTAATAGAAACACAAATGCTAAGGTTGGTAACAGAGTGAACCGCACAGAAAGAGCAGTGACTCGTGATAGTAGAATCAATAGCAGAGAAGAGGTTACAAGATCAACTCGCCATACAACTCCAAGGGGAAGCAAGGCGACTAGAAGATCATCAGACAGTAATAACACTGCTGTAAATTCGAAAAGGGCTACGTCGAGAAATACGCAAGCTAGAAGCTCTAGAACGAGCTCCAATAGAAACGCAACTCGTTCCTCTGGCTCAAAAAGAAGTCATAAAAGAGGATAATATTTATAAAATTACTGAAAAGCTGCTCTCAAATAGGAGCGGCTTTTTTTATATCTATAAACGCTATTATTCATAGTGTATGCCCGTTATCATCCCTAAACATTAATTACCAATCGAATACCACTTTGCCCTCCATATAATTATCGTGACTAAAGGGGTGGCGTTATTCTTAAACCAGCAACTGACTTAGGGTTTTCGCTCCCTTTGGGGGGCGAGACAACAAAAATTAAAAATCCTTATATGAGGTTTTGAATCACTAGGACAGAAAACGGATACGCCATTTTTTATGACTTGGTTAAGTCAGAAGGTTTTAAAAAGGAAATAATGAGTTTAATGAAATAAAAAATGATTTACCTTATAAAAAACAATGCTATCTTAGTAATAAATTAGAGTTTTAATCAACGCAGCAAACCATCTGCTATTTAGAATAGTATAACCGACTAAAAAAAATAAAAGCATGAAACGTATAATTACAGCATTTGTTTTTACAGGACTATTGATTTCTTGTAATAGCTCAGACAAAACAGAAACCTCACTACAGGAACCCACTGCAGCGGAAACTGTAACAGAAAGCACATCGAATGGTATCGATAAACAATTAAAGGCTATTGATACCGATGAGGCTTTAATCGCAACAGCATTAATGGCTGCTCCCGAAGAAAGTAGATCGGGATGTAAGGTTATTGGATATAACATGAAAGGTGAATTTGTAACGATGAGGGAAGGCGATAACGAATTTATAGTGCTTGCAGATAATCCTAATCAGGATGGGTTTAGTGCCTCATGTTATCACAAAGACCTCGAACCCTTTATGGCAAGAGGGAGAGCCTTAAGAGCAGAAGGAAAGTCAGCAAAAGAAATCTATGATACCCGGGAAGCAGAGATGAAATCAGGTCAGCTTAATATACCTACTGGATCGACATTGCACGTCTACTCTGGGGCAAACACCCTATATGACTCTGAAACCTCAAAAGTTGAAGGAGCTCAACTCCGCTATGTGGTATATCTGCCTTGGGCTACATCAGAATCTACCGGTTTGCCAAAAGTGCCAACCGCCTCAGACCATCCTTGGCTTATGAATCCCGGGACACATAGAGCACACATTATGATTTCACCTTTAGCAGAAAATCGGGAGTAGCTTTAAGTAGGAATTAAAAGAAATTTTAACTTGATAACTAACAGAAAGACCAAAAGGTTTTTAAACGGCAGAGAAACATAATAAAGGCTTGTTTTAACTATCCTTCAACTCCTGCCAACGGTAAAAGACTTGTTTTCAAGAGCGCAGCTAACGGGTCTTAAAAATTACCGTTGTTCATTAAACTCAAAATTTAGCGATGAATAGAAAGCCCCAAGGATAAAATAGAGAGATGGGCTAATTTAGTTGAAAATAAATAACTCCTATATTAGATAAATAACCTGTACTAAAGATTTGAAAAGGTTTATGTGGGGTGTTATCATTAATTTAAATAAATATGACTAAAACACTATGTATTCTGCTGTTCTCCTTTTTGTTTTTTTCCTCTTTTGGGCAAAATAAAAAAGAGATGTCCTTTAAATTTTCCATCGCACCAGAAATGCAAGACTCCTTTGAAGGCACGGGTAAATTAATGGTTTATATCACATTAAAAAGCAACAGACAGCCCATAAGTTTTTCGGCAAATCAAGATAGCACTTGGGTTTTCGGTCTCAATGTAAAAAATTGGAAAAAAGATGAAGTATTGGAAATAGATTCAAATACCAGTTGGACATCTACTGCAAATTGGACATTAAATAACATTCCGTTTAAGACCTATTACCTTCAAGTTCGCTGGGATGAATCCAAAATAGAAAATCGTGCAGAACATCCGCACAGCATGTTTACTAAAGCATTAAAGTTAACCAACGAAAAATCTCAAGAAATTTCAGCAGAATTTAATGAAGGTGGTGAGAAATCTACCCTGGTTGAACATGATCTAATAAAGAAATTTACGCTAGAAAGTCAAGTGCTCTCTCAATGGTGGGATAAATCCACTAGTATTAATGCTGCTGTGCTCCTTCCATCAGGTTATGCAGATAATCCTAAAAAGAAATATCCTGTTTGCTATAGTATTGGAGGTTATGGTTCGAGATATACGCGAGTTAATCGAATAGTCCAAGATTCAACCATGCAAACCTGGTGGACATCGAAAGATGCTCCACAAATCATAACAGTATTCCTAGATGGTTATGGACAGTTTGGCGACTCTTATCAGCTTAATTCTGAAAACAATGGACCCTATGGCAGCGCATTGATTGAAGAAATTATTCCTGAAATTGACAAAACATATAGAACAGAAGGTACTTCGGAAGCTCGTTTTACCGCTGGTTGTTCAACAGGTGGTTGGGTTTCTTTAGCATTACAGTTATACTATCCTGATGATTTTGGCGGCTGTTTTTCTTATAGTGCAGACCCCGTATCCTTCTACAAAATGCAACTCATCAACATCTATGAGAATAAAAATGCCTTTTATAACGACAATTCAATAGAACGCCCGAGTAAAAGAAATACAATGGGAGAACCTGAGTTTAGCATTAAAAAGGAAGTTCAGACGGAAAATGTTGAAGGATATACCAATTCTTACATCACCTCTCGAAATCAATGGGGAGGGTGGAATGCGGTATATAGTCCAAGAGACAAAAATGGTTTACCCATGCCCCTATTTGATCCCATTACTGGAGCTATTGATCCAACCGTTGCAGAACATTAGAAAAAATACGACCTGCTAAAATATGTACAAGAGAACTGGTCGGAACTAGGTCCAAAAGTTCAAGGGAAAATTCACATCTGGATGGGTGATATGGATAATTATTATTTGAATAATGCTATGCGTGACTTTGACCGTTATTTGAGGTCTACCACCAATCCTAAATCTGATGCAGAAATTTTATTTTCACCGACTTGCGGACATTGCGAAAACTATTCAATAAGAACCTATTTGGAAGCCATTCAAAAACAAATGATAACGAAACCAAAGCAGTATTAAAATGAGCGTTTAGTCAACAAGTTCTCGCCCCTACTCCACTCCACTAACCATAGCCGTGACATTGTGCAAAACATCGAACAACTAACAGAAAACGACAATAAAAGAAAATTTAAGATATGATAGCAAGATTGGAAAATGATATGATAAACGTTTATAACCAGAAAAATGTTTTGATTGGTGGAATCGAAACACAATCGAATTTTAAAAATGCCGAAATCAAAATTGGGGAACATAAATTCCAACTATCTCGCAATAAATGGGAAACCGAAATTTCGGAAAATGATAAAGTTATTTTTCATTTGAAAACAAATTCCTTTTCTGGAAATACAGAGATTTTAGAAACAGGTCATAAAATAAGAGGTGTATCTGGATTAAAATGGGGAACAAAAATGATGGACAAGGAGAATAATACTCTTTTGAAAATAAGGAACGAAAACCAATTTATAAACACCAATAAATACGAAATTGAAATATCAAACGAAGAAGTAACTGATTTAGATATTTTAACAACCTTATATGGACATTTATATGGCTCGAATATGAAACTAAAAGCTGTAAGTATTGGAGCAGTTGCAGTTGGAATACTATCAATTGGAATTGTGAATTAAAAGAATAACGAAATGCCATCAAAGTACCGAGGTAGAAAACAGAACTGTACTTCATTGTTTTTTGAGAGCATTCATCTAGGCTTATATCTTTATCTATACCTTGACATACAAAATATTTGATTTGATTCCTTTACGTATTAACTTTAGGTGGCTTTAAAAGCAACTGCTTTCAATTCTTGTTCAACACGTGATATTCCATATTTTATTGCCATTTGCTTCCAACCTGAAACAGCATTCAATATTTCCTCTTTTATTTCAGCTGCTCTTTTTTCTGATAATCTAAAAAACTCAGATACTTCCATTGCAAGATTTAAATCTAAAGAATTATCCTCATCAGAGATATTCAGTTTTAATCCCGTACCAGTCTCCACTGGGTTAATATCATATGCTGGCGATAATACCCACCCCTCATTAGTTAGCAAAAACCCGTGATTTCGAAGATGGTCATCTGTATTTGTAACACAAATGCTAAAGACGATTCTTCTCCAAAGTTGTTCCAAGTCCTGTTCCACATTGGCCCCATTATTTTGTATAAAATCAACAAGTTCAAGATAACTGGCCCCATCTGAATGGTCCTGGCCATCACTATATCCAAGCATTGTCATAGCGGAGGCAAAATGTAGTCGCTGCCCATCATTCCCTCGGTCAAATCGTTTAGTGAGAAAAGTATAATATTCAGAAGAGAACTTTTGTGCTTTAGATTCTGCCATATTAATTCCTGCTAAAATGGCTAATTCATAAGTTACAATCTCCCATCCTCCACTATCTCCTTGGTCGTTTCGACTTGGAAACTTTGCAATCCACAAGCCTCCATCATTATCTACAATGCTAGCTTTAGGCCTTGCTCCACCCAAAGAAGCTCCAGGAGCTATAAGCATACTTAACCATTTCAAATATTCTGGATCATCAATAACATTATCATCCTCTAACCTTAAGCTTATCTGTTCTAGCTCTCTTAACGAGGCCCATGGTGGAGTTGCCATATTTTTATTATCATTTAAAAATGGACCATCTTCTTCCAATTTAAACCTTAATGCTCCCATTCTGTGACCATCATAAACTCCGAGTAGATAATCGGTTTCAAATAATTTTTCTTCCTCTCTTTCATCAATTCTAGCAAGAGCAGCTTCTCTCCTACGCATTAGAATTCTGCCCCAACGATCTGGAGAGGAATCTAGAAATATTCCAAAATTATCTTGATCCGCGTTTAGATAATGTAGTCCTGAATACAACTGCAAGCTAGGATCTAACAATTGAGCTAGTCCACTTTGCAACCAATCATCAATGTATTCGAAAGAAAAAACCTCTTTCCCTTTTAATCTTTCAGAATGTAACGTCCCCATAAGTGAAGGTTTTTTCATTCCTGACCAATCTGCATATACACTTATAGATTTTTTGCTATTTTGCTTTGCCATTTTTATCTCTTTGTTTCTGTGCTCTCCCGTTTGTACTAATGCTAGCATCTTGTAATTTCCTTCCTAATTCGTCATCCTTAGCAAGTAAGAGAAAGTCTTTTTCTAACCCCAACACTTGTAAAACCAAAAAATACGAACCCATACTAACAGTTGGTTTGCCTTTCTCAATTGCTGACAAAGTTGGCCTGCTCATATTTGCACGTTCAGCTACTTGTTCAGCACTGAGTTTTCTTCTCAAGCGTGCAAGCTTAATATTCTCACCCATTTCATCAAGAAGTCTTCTTGCTTTTGGTAATATCAACATTTTTTTTTTTGTCATAACACAAAATACATTTTACAAATATAGCTTATTTTGTAAATTATAATTTACATTATAAAATATTTTTGACACCATACGTTTCCTACCAACATTTACAATTAATCAGTTAAAAGTGCATAATGATTTTGACGAAAATCCTGTCGGACTTAATTAACACAATTGCATTTTGTAACTTAACTTTAACCTGGCAAAAACCACCTGTTAAAGGTGGTTTTTGCCAGCTGTTTTTTAAGCTCTCTTTATTGTTTCATTTAATCCTAAGGGGTTTCAGACTCCTTAGCAATTAATATAACTAATCCTTATAATTAACCATATAATGGCTCAACAAAGAGCTTTTTATATAGTTTATTTCCGTTATTAAGTGAAAAGTATTTTGATTGTATACTATTTCTTTAATTTAATCAATGATTTATCGTTATTGACTTCTAGGATAGCTTTAACTCTATCTCCTAACTTGAAATTTTCTTGATACCATAACGCTAAATCTTTTCCAAAATTAAGTCTAACTGCACCATAAAAATTAGCTGTCCTATTTATTTTCGCAGTCATTAATTGATTATCAATTTTCAATTCTACAATTTCACCTTCACCACCCATAAATTCACTAATTTTTGTTCCTGGATTCATATATCCAAGATTATAATAAGTTTTTCCAAGAACAATTTGAAATTCATAATTAATAGTCCCATCTAATGAAAGATCTAGATCCTCAATTTCCATTTCCTCTGTTGATGTAATTGCTTTTTTGCCAGCTTTATTCCATTCAGGCGACACATTATAAACTAATGAATCTTCTAATCCTGAAGCTAAATTAAGATTAAATTGACCCCACTTTAATGGTTCAATATCTTTAAAAGACCAAATTGAAATTATTTTTTTATTATTTTTTAATTCATGCATTATCTTTTTATTTACTCTGAAATTTGTTTGTTGATCTTTTCCTGGTTTTGCATAACCAACAAACCTTTTTGATAATGATTGTGTTGTCTTACCGATATATTTTATCAAATCATCAGCTTCTCCCTCTAGAACGAAAGCATATAAAACATTATTTATTATAAAGCTGTTTTCATCGTTTTTAACTAATTCTAATTCATCTACATTATTTAATTTCCAATATCCAACTTTTTTAAAGTCAATATCAAGGATATTCTGTACTGATTGTGTGTTGTCTTCTTTCATTTTTCTAAAATTAAATTGTTAGTACATACCGTATTACCCTGTTAAATCATAAATGCTAGCTAGACCTTGTAATCATCTTCTGTAATCTCCTTTAAATGCTCATAAACAATAACCATAGCTAGGGTATCCAGCTCACAATACCTCAACAGGGCGTTTTTTATTTCATCTCGCTCTTTATCATCCATGTCGGTGTACTGTGTAAGTCCATAAGCCGTTAAGGCTGCACCTCCATTATTGATCTCTTCTATTTCACTTTTCCTTTCAAATTCAGGGTCCCAATCTTTAAAAGGGTGTTCTAGACTTTTATAAGGATCTTCGATAGTATCATCTTCTTTTCGCCTTAACCAAATATGATTATCGCTAAAATTCTTTGAAGTCATATTGATGTCGCTTATCGGCTTCGTGTATTTGCTTTTTATAAGCTCACTAGTCTCAAAAATAGCGGGCAGCACAGCTTTTATAGAATTACTTCCCTTTGTGTATGGATTGTAATAATAATCAACGATAACTTTTCTTAGATCCACTAAAGAGCGAATAGGCGTCCATGGCGATCCTGCATAATTTCTCGGAGGTGTTGTTAAAGTGGTTATGAAATTGATCAATTCCTTCCTATCTGTTTCAGCTGAGTTTTCTAGTTGTTGTTTAATTTGATTGAGCGTTGAGTTTTCATAACTTGAATATTGAAAGACTGTACCTACATTTTGTTCCAAAGCTGTTTTAAGTTCTCTTACAAATTCAAAATTTGGAAATTCGCCTGGTTGAACATTGATGTATTCATTAGCATGTTCAACTTTTCCGTCTTCATGAATGATATGATGAGAAAATTGAAACACCACTTTCTCATAAGGTGATTGTCCTTCATAAAATGGCAAAGCCACCACAGAAGCTTCAAAGTCTATAAAGTTTAAGGGAAACGTCCAACTTTCTATCTCGTCCTTCAATTCGTCTTGATATAATTCTGGTGTATAATCATTATCAAGTGCTTTGTGCTTTTGTATAAGTTGTCTTCGTACCCTAGACATCTTATCATCTTTGTCTTTCACCTCTCCAAATTCTTCATCAGGAATATTTTTCAATTTTAGCTCGCCTGATTCTGTCAATTTATTCAATCGTCTAAAATCCCATATTTGAAAGATATTGGGTTCATTAAAGTCAGGCTCCTCCCAGCTTAGTTGTTTTTTAAAACATTCTTTAAAACCAGATTTTGAATTTGAATTAGCTTCTCCATTTGTTTTAAATTCACAAGATTTACAAGAAGAATAGTCTAAGGGATAATTATAGTATTTATCTTCTTTAAAAGTTTTAGATAAAATTTGAATAGATTCTTCAAAATCAAATTCTTCTATGATTCTGTGTTTGCCAGTTTCAATGCCGCTAGTTTCTCGACTCACATCAACTTTACCGAGTATAGATTCAGAGTCAATATCGGTAAGGGTATGGATTTTCCGCTCTATACCTGTTCGGTTATTATTGTTTTTTGTAATCCGAAATAATTGGTTGAGTCCTTTGATGCTCGTAGTTTTAGATTTATCTGCCAGCATCAGAAAAGGTTTGACATTGTATTGAGGAAAGGCCTTATTGATAACATATTTCTGAAAAGCTACATCAAAAAGGTAAGACTTCCATGACGAACTAAGATTGCCTTTTTTGCCTTCAAATTCATACTCGGCATTAGTAGAGTCAAATGATTTTGCTTTCACTTCAATCAAATTAATTTGATTTCCTTTTTTCTCTAAAATGTCGACTCGAATAAATAAATTTTCAAAACAAAAAGCGGCCTCAAAAATCACGACCTCGTCATTATTTTCTAATAATTCTGTCGTTTGATTTACCTTATCTTCATAATTATAAGTCTCATCGGATTTCTTATCCTCTACAAGAATGCCTTCAGGATAATGCATCCTAGCTAGTTCCTCGACTTGGAAACCACCTGAAGCTAAAGCTTGTAAGAAGGAATCGTCTAATTTTTGATTGGAGTATACTTTTTTCTTGGTATAGTATAATTTGTTAGGACACTCAAGTCCCAGTTTATACCTTGATTTAGTAAGGTAACGCTTCTTAAGATTTGACATAGGATGAAATTAAAAGATTGGTTTGGATTAAAGGTTAATTTCTATGAAGTTAATAATTTTCATAATATCTCCAAAACTAATAGCGAGTTATGACAAATCATGTCCTCACCATTTATTTTTTAATCATGACATGATTTGACAGCCCATAATAATATTTTTAAAAATCTAAATAAATATGAATAACTAAAAACTAACGTGTCATGGATGATATTAAAGAAATAGTAGAAGAGGCTACAAAAGAAGCCTACCTATTAGATAAAAGATTTGGACAAAATTCTAAAGTTCAAATTTTTACCAATTTGAGAGGTGAGATAGATTATTTGTGCTTGAAAGATACCGAAGATATGTCCTCTGGATATACCCTCTTACATACAATAGAATCTTGGGGTCTTGAAGAAGACAAAGAACTCTCTGAAATTCTGAAAGAGTTGGGCATAAAATACTAGAGATGATCAAGACACACAAACTTCATTTGTATACTTAATTTACCTTGGTATTTAATAGGTAAAATTCAATTCAAAGCTTTTTAAAATTTTTGCGAATAATTTTTCTAATGCACCCCCAATACTAATGATGAGATAACAAAAGTCAAATCAATCCAATTTATTTTTTATCATGACATAATTTGACAGCCTGAACCCATATGTACGCAGAAATATTAAGGACATATAAAACAGCAGTAAAAAAATGCTTTATAAAATTCTATTGTCTTATGTACACATTTTCAGGAATGAATCTCAAAAAAACAAAGCCGGAACGTTATGTCTACCACGTAACTTATGAATGTTGCAGAACATCAATTTCAAAAAAAATAAGAGTTTGAGGAAATTAGCCAAACCTCAGTGAGGCCATCTTTGTTCATAATAGGCCTATTCCACATATAGATTGCTTTCCCCATGTTTTAGATTCTTGGGATTGGACTGATAGAAATAATTACAATCTAGAAGTACAATCTAACTATAATTATTTAAATATCAAAATATTACAAAGGGTTATGAGGTTTGGGAAATAGATACCCATAAAATCAATGATATGGTCTGGTATATAGATCTGTGGGCTACAGAAGATTTTTTAGGAGGAATTGACTATCCCTTCTATGTCGTCACAGATGGCTGGATACTATCACCTGTTTTGAATAAAGTTGGGCTGTTGTTTGGAATTGGGATTTTGTAAAATCCTAATTCCTTTTTTTATGGTTTTTCAGTATTAAAATACATTCGTTTTAAAGTCTAATAATTATTAAATTGCAGGGTAACAAAACCATGCTTTATGCCATCCTTAAGTTATCCTTTTCTAGAACGCCTTGCCTACATCAGAAATTTTGGACTAAATAAATACAAAACCAAAGAAGAATTTATAGAATTCCTCCATTCCAAAGAAATTGATATTTCCCAAAGAACACTCAATCGTGATTTTGATAATTTAAAAATATTTGGCTTTAGCGTAGTGTATGAATCGCAAAGAAAAGGACACATCATAACTGATGAGTATGCCGATGAAAAAAATCTATTAGACCGATATATAGAACTTACAACCTTGAAGAGTTTTAAAGAAAACTATTCCGATTATTATCAAAAATATGTCATCGATCACGAGTCGAAAAGTGAAGGTGTTGACTTAATTACAGAGATTTTTGATGCATTGGATAAAGACCTTACGATAAAGTTTGATTATCAAAAGTTCAATAATGAATTTTCAAATAGGGAAGTTTGTCCTTTACAGATGAAAGTTAGCCAAAACAGGTGGTATATACTTGGCTTGGATATAGATCAAAATGCTTTTAGAGCTTTTGGTCTGGATCGTATTAAAAAACTTAAAATTGGATCTGAATTTAATCCAAAGGAAATTGACAAGTCGGTTTTTGAAGATTTAGAAATTCAAAAGTTCTGTTTGGGGGTTAACAAACCAATTTTTGATGAAAAAAAGAAAGAAGAAATTGTCTTAGAGGTATCCGATTTTCTAATTGAATACTGGAAATCTAAGCCAATACACTTCACTCAGGATGTGACTGGTAGTCATGAAAACGGCTTTAATACTGTCAAATTCATTTTAATTCCTAACCTCGACTTAATTAAACTCATAGTATCCTCTTTAGGTGAGATCAAACTAACAAAACCTAGAACACTTAAAGATTACATCAGTTCAAATTATAGCGATGCCCTTAGATCTGTTTATGAGTAAGGAATCGTATAATGAAGTAAACTTTTTCTTAACCTTTCGGTAATTCAATAGCTATGGCCACTCAATCCTACAATAAACTCAAACGTCTCTTCATCATCATTAGCCATCTTAGGCATAAAAATTCTACAAGAGAAGAGCTCCTCAGACTTTTAGAAACGCACGACATACGCATTGAGTTGGCTACGTTCGAGAGGGATAAAAGAACATTGAAATACGATTTCGGAATTAAATTGATTTACGAGGCCTCAACAAAAACATACCAATTGGATGAAATGGATCACCAGCATGTTGCCCAACTCATCCAGTTCCTTCAATTCAACCAGATCTCGAAAACACTTCAAGAAAGTTTTGAAAACCAAAAAAAGACGCTGGATTATGTTGACTTCGAAAATGAAAATCAACTTCAAGGTATTGAGTTTTTAGATCGACTCCTCATGGCTACTCAGCATCATCAATTCATATATTTTGAACACCAAGGATTTAGCAATCCCCATCCTATTCTTTATGTTGTAAAACCTTATTTGCTCAAGCAATATCAAAGCCGATGGTATGTGATTGGGGAAACACCAATTAACTCAAAAGAACAAATAAGAATTTTCGGAATTGATAGAATGCTTAATCTTAGAGTATCCGAAGATAAATTTAAACCAAACCCTATAAATTTAAAAGACGAATTTTTAGGTCATATTGGAGTGTCTCAATTTGAGAAAGAAAAAGACATAGTTCATCTAAAATTTGATAAGTCTCAAAAACCATATCTAGAGCACTTGCCATTACATTCTAGTCAAAAGTTTATAAGCGAAACCGATAAAACGGTGACTTATGAATACTATCTAGTCGATAATTTTGAATTAAGACAACATATCCTCAAATATGGAAGTCTTGTAAAAGTCCTTGAGCCGCTATCACTTGCCAACCAAATCAAAAAAGAATTAAAAATTGCTTATGAAGCTTATTGAATGGTAAGTCATCATTTGATAGAGCTTGTTCTGTTCTTTGTGTCAAACCAAAACACAATGAACTACAATTCCTTTTTTAAAATTAAATCTCTTTGTGAAGAGCTTCATCACTACTTCGAAGATCTCGACCCTAGTAAAGTTGATCACGAATTTTTTTCAAAAGAAATTCGCCTGGGTATGAATTCCTGCGACACAGCAGAGGACGCTTTGGCTTTACTCATTAAGAAGATAAAAGAACAATTCGATCATAATTTAGTAGACTCCAGAACTGCTGTAAACCAAGCCATACAGAGGATAACAACCCCAACCCATCATTTTGAAACAGGAACGTTTACGGTAGGGAGTTTTACTTGGGAATTTAATGAGGGACAAGTATTTTTACTCAGTACAAATGCTAATCTATCTACAGAACTCTATCAGCACATTATGTTTGATCTGGCCGTTAACCAAAAGCTACCTTTACTTTGTTTTGTTGAAAAAACCAAGCACGATTTTATGTACGATAATTTAGTTGAAGGCATAAAAATCAATAACCCAAAGGAGGTTTTAAATTACAATGCAAGCTTAACACAACTCAAGATGAGCCGATGCCACGTGGAGTTTAGTTTGAATATGGATCAGTCTTCATTTCTTTATCAGTTGAGTTATTTAATAAACAAACACCAACCTAAAGTTATATATATCGATGATAATTCACTGATAACACTTTCAACAGATTCAGCTGTAAATTCAAAAGATAGGCTTCGGCGTTTAGGCGAGCTACTTTTAAGTTTAGCTAACGAATACAATGTTATATTTTTTCTGAAGTGGGAACATGAATTTTCAAAAATCAAGAGTTTACCTCAAGATCTTGGAAATATTCTCAACTATACTCAACAAGCTCTTCATTTTAATACTACAGAAACTGATAGCTACAGCAGCATGAAGTTTTTTAATCTCTATGATCTTAAGCGCTATCCTCTGGAGCCTAAGGATTGCTTCTATGATAGGGAAAGCCATTTAATTTCAACCACTACTTCCAAAGACTCATAAAATAGAGACCTCCAGATGCTAGACTGATCCTTTAGCATGTGGAGGCCTTTATTTCAGAAGCTACAACAGATTAAGAATTACAATAAAAACTTACTCCCAAACAACCCATACTTATCTAGTGAAGGATCAATTTTAATTATTTTTTCTAAAATTTTCATCATGGTAAAGTGGTACGTCTTAAAATAATTAATAATAGACGGGTTAATGTCTATAAGCTTTAGAACAAAATCTTGATCAGATTTCAATTTCAAAGGCAAATATTCAAAAACCTTAGCCTCTTTTTTTACAGATTCAAAAACTAAATCCATATAATTTGGGTAAGAGGGTTTTATGTAAGAAATAACAGATAGATGTTTTGAAAAGGCGAATTCAAAGATTTCTGAGTTCTCTCTTAAGGTTTTGGGTAAGCATTTAAAAAAATCGACGTCTAGTGAAATTAAATATTTAATAAATACTGTATTCACTTGTAATCGTTTTGAACTCTCTTTATACACAAGATTTGAACTTGCATACTGAGTCGAAAAAAGCATAAATTCAAAACTATCCTTCAATCTAGCGGAAGACTCTTTGAAGTAATTCCAGTCTTTGACAATCATTTCCTTCATATAGACCTCATCATCATTTTTTTGAACATCAAACTCCACCTTATCTTCTAGACCCCCAACAGTATCCATTAGTAGATGTGCTGGATGTCCTGGAGGTAAATATTCATCATCATAACCAGTATAAATAACCTCTTTGAAATCATCTTCGCTTACCCCTTGAAATTTTTCTTTTAAGGCCTTTTGAACTGGGTGAGTGTCCTTTTTTCTAGGTTTTGATTTATATAGAGTTTCGGTGGCTAAAGTGTATTGACGATTTATATCATAAGTCATACATATTCCATTATCTGTTTCTATTCTTAAAAATCCATTTTCCAATAATTCAATCGTTGAACCCTCTTCCGCTTCAAATACTATATCCCCATCCTTGTCAATAATAGACCAAGTGCCATAACCTGGGGCATCTTCTTCCATAAAACCAAAGAAATTATATTCTTTTGCATAATCCACTGAAGGTGTATCTTCTTCCATAAGTCGAAAGGGGACAAGGTGTTCTCTTGAATAGTATGGAAAAGAGTTTCGAGGCTCATATTTATCCATGTGTTTATGCCTCTTATAAATTGGAACATGCGTTGGCATGGAAATCAAATTCTCATTTACAAAAAAAGAGGTTTCATAAGCGTCATATTCTGGTTTAAGCTTTAAGACTTTTGCAAAGCCATCTATAAATGGACCAGCATATCCAAACGAAGAAAACCTGAAGTTATCCATGCTCCAATTCCTATATTCCCAATATCCATTTCTACAAATTGCAAATAACCCTTCTGAGGCCACTTTAATTTTTAAGCAATCATTTGGAAAATGTTGCTCATAGGTTTTAAAACTATAAGCAATGTCATCCATTATAAAAAACCAATCATATCCTTTTATATCGTAAGTTTTGATTTCTAAGTCTTCAAAAACAGTTCTCTTTGAAAAATCTTCTGTATCAAAATGTTTTAATACAGCTTGAGTTTCTCCTTCAATGACATATAATCCACTTTCATAGATAAATAGTCTTTGATTAACGGTCTCTAAAAATAGTCCTGTCTTACTATAAAGATCAAAAATATTCGCACCAAAGCGTTTAAAGACGACTAGTTCCTTATTAACATCTACAACACTTTCGTAAAGGGGAGGCAGAAGAATTCCTAATTCTTCATGCTTTAGATTTACATAATACTTACAGGGTATGTTTAAACTTTCAAACAGCTTATCAATCGATTTTTCATCAAAATCTACTAGTGATAATAAAAAAAAGGACTTGACACTTTGTTTATAGAAACTGGAGAGTTCTTCATCTTCCAAATGTTGAATATCATTTAATATAGAGAGCTTGTCTTTCTTAGATAAGGGAAATACTTCTACTTCATAAATGTTGGCTGGACTTGACCAAGATCTATTATTGTGTATGTCAGGACTTAGTGTATAGGGAATATGTTCTACGGAATTTAAAAACTTCTTTTCACCAATGATAAGATGAGGGATAGCTTCAATAGGAAAATTGAACTTTTTATGAATATCTATAAAAAAGTCCACTATCCCATCTGCTAAATAAGGCCTCGCCAATATGCCATCCATAAAGGTTCTCAAGTCCAAATCTGGACTATATTCATTTATTTCTTCCTTGTATTTAAGCAAGGTGTGGTAGGTGTAATCCAATGATTTAAAATAATGAAGATGATGAAATAAAGACAAATTTAAATTTGGAATACTACTTCTGAAATTCCAGTGAAACTTAGCTATGTCGAGATACTCTTCTAAATCTTTAATTTTTGCTCGATTATGAACAGCCCAAGTGATCACATTGGACCTAGGTGCTAGTTTGTGCAAATAAATCTTTTCCATATTTGTAAATCTGGGCTTGTAATTGGGAATCGAACTGTTATAAGCTTTAAGATTCTCCCAATTATCGATCAATAAGTCCTGACCAATTTCTATAAGCTGGATGTAACTAGATAAAGTATACAGATCCATCGGAAGAGATGCCAGGAGCTGTGTCTCGATATTCCATAAAAGGTATAAGTCTATCTTTGAAGGTTCATAATAGGTTTTATAAATAGCGTATTTCATAAATATCAGTTTAGTTAATTTGAAATCGATTAGTTTATCTTCAGTAGTCTATAAAATGAGAAAAAAATATAAGCTTTAGTCTCCAACAAGATTGGCTATAAAGAACTTGTGCTGGCTATTGTAAAGTTGATCGAAAATTGCTCTAGTCTTATAAACTGGAAGAGGAGAATCTATTTCTACTTCACTGAAAACAAGTTTTAAAAGAGAACTATTATCTTGAAATTTCTTCAATCCTTTTTGATGAATTTGATAATCATTTTTAAAAATCACCTGAGCAGCAACTATTCCATTGTTTTCTGTAAGCCCATAAATGTCGACGTTGGTAATCTCCTTTCTGGATACTTTTGTAAGGTATTGTAGCCTATACCGCTTTGGAGCAAATTCAGTTCTTAGCCATTCCATACACATTAGCTTGATGGAGTAGCTACTCAAATTATCATAGGTTACAGACACCTCCTTTCCAACGTATTTCGAGATGATGTAATCTTTTTTTACATCCACTTTATTCAACATAGGTCTAGATCGTGTCAGGCGATCTAAAATAATGTGTTTCGTCTTAAAAAATTCTTTGGCATTTGTTAGTTGAAGAATCTTATAAATAGGGTTTTCGGGGTCAGAAACTATCCTAGACCCTTTGGGCATAAGACCGATTTTTACATCTGCGTAACCTCGGTATGAAGCAATAATTAGGGTGTCCTTTTGTCTTAAAGAAGCATTAAGGTGATCCCATAATTTTACAAACTTCAATTTGTTATTGCGATAAACCTCGTCCGCTTTAGCCTCAGGATTATCTTCTACATCCCTAAAGTCGTCGTGTACTAAAAGCGCTGCTTGGTCATTTTCGAAAAGCTCTTCCAAGAAGCCTACTCTCATAAACTCATTTTTGATATGGAATACGTTATAATCGAACATGGGTTTATCGAAATATAGAACTTCTACAAGGTCTATAGCCAACTTAAGTGTTCTCGATTTTCTAAACTCAGAATCGAAATTGATTCTATCCATTTTATCTTTGGGATAGTGTTTATTTATAAAATAAGAAATCCCTTTTGAGTAGTTTTTAATCTCTTCATGATCTAAGCTTCTCACCTCATTTTCACCTAAATCTGGCAGGACTATGTTGGAAAAAAAACCAAATAAATACATATAATCCCACTGTAGAGACTCATCTCTTTCCTTATATAATTTTTCAAGTGAGTCATCTTCACCATATTCATCAGAATGAGTTTTCATCAGGTAGTTTACTTCTCGATCCCCAGTATCGAAATCCATATTCAATACCTTAGATATTCTTTTGTACTCCTCCTCTTTCCCGTGGTATTTATAACCTATATAGCTTAAGACAAAGCTAGCTGCATTATAGTTTTTTAGAATAAACTCTTTCAACAGTTCTGTAAGGAGCTTGGTGATTTCTTGATCGGAAGCTCCATCCAAAGCTGAGATTGTTTGCCAATCATAGCTTCTTTTAGTGACCAAATAAGAGATATATCCCTTTAGTGTATGAGCAGCATTATCTTTTATGTGCTGGTAACCAGGCAATCTATAGCTGTGCTGGTGATGCTTTAGGATTTGGTATAAATCGATGCCTTCATTTACTAATCTAGCCAGTGTATCAACCTTTTCTTCTATCCCCGTACTATTGAACTCATGAGAACCGTCATCAAGATAAGTTCTAAGAGGATAGCTTAGGTTAAGTTGTTTCGATAAGGGTTTAGTTCTTGAAAATCTCATAATTTATCTTTTTTAAAATTTCACTTCTCGTATACTCCCGTAAAGTAACAGCGCATCCCGTGATGATCGCAGTCCCTTTCGTCCACTTCTACTTTCTTATTTTTGATTTGTATATCTATAAAGATTCTTACTTCAAAATTCATAATAAAAATGTCTTATCTAGCAGTTTGCCCCTAACTTAATTTGGAATAGTTGAGCTGTTTTATGATCTTCAACTGAGCTACAATTCAAGTTATTATATGTTGTTTTTTAATTTAAGGTGCCTATTTCTTTTAAAGTCACTTTTCTTTTTTTCATTGCCAAAAAAAGAAACCAAAAAGGCTAGGCTTACAAAAAAATTATAAGAAAATACTACGGAATCCCCCACCACAGATGAAAAACAACTCATCACGTCCCGAAACGTCGGGAACGTAACTCAAACAGATTTTCATCTCTTGGCCTAACCTGCTTCCTTGATTTTCAATATTTTTTTTGATAGGCCAACCAAAAAATAAACTAAATTAAATTGGAGGAAATTCTTCAACTTTTAACATCCATAAAAACTATTTATTTTATTCCTGCATCTCATAATTTATCTTTTTTAAAATTTCACTTCTCGTATACTCCCGTAAAGTAACAGCGCATCCCGTGATGATCGCAGTCCCTTTCGTCCACTTCTACTTTCTTATTTTTGATTTGTATATCTATA
>Ga0307979_1000456_pt1 | contig 27578 bp, 28 predicted proteins | sample OrgLakmetage1058_FD_201833 | JGI IMG/M metagenome (GOLD analysis project Ga0307979, IMG submission 201833) | Saline water microbial communities from Organic Lake, Antarctica - #1058 | ecosystem: Environmental > Aquatic > Non-marine Saline and Alkaline > Saline | place: Antarctica: Organic Lake...
TCTCCCTCCTGAATCATTCCGCACTTGCTTTGTTTGCGCAACGCACGCGCATTCCCACTTCTGCCCGCAGCATTGGCTTCTGTGCCATTTGGGTTTGTATTAGTTCGAGTTCGAGTTGACGAGAACGCTACCCGTACCAATGTAGTACAGGAATACAACAAGAACTCAAGAACTTCATCGCGAACTGTTTGAACTGTACGGGACTACGGGACGGGCCAAATACAGGGATGTAACACAGTAGTAAAGTGCATGCAGTATTTTGAGACAGGCCCCGAGGGGCCGGAATTAGGAGGCTCACAGAGAGAGTTAAAAAGCAAAGCAGAAAATACTAAAGCGAAGAAGTTCTTAGACATAAGAATGCCCCGTGCCCCGAGCCCGAGCCAGCGGAGTGCGCAACACCCACAAATTCCTCGCTTTTTGCAAATTTTCCGAGGAATTTGGCCAATGCACCTCTCCCTCCTGAATCATTCCGCAATTGCTTTGTTTGTGCAACGCGCCCGCAGCATTGGCTTCTGTGCCATTTGGGTTTGTATTAGTTCGAGTTCGAGTTCGCCCCGAGGGATAGGGTTGGAAGGGCCAAAGCGAGGAACGCAACGAAATCTGGAAAAGATGCGTGGCCTATTGAGGGCGGTAGTGTCTCCTTCCGAGAACTGATTGTACAGGATTCATGGGGGTAAAGATGATCATTGTATTATGCAAAAGGGCGCTAATTCCGGCCCTTCGGGGCCTGTCTCAAAAGGACACTCAGCCCAATCAGACTTGTTCTGGAGAATTCATCAATACGCAGTATTTTTTGCTATTTGTGAATGGTTCTGTGCGATTGGGGAGTATATTCTAATCTAATCTAACCCGAATGGCCATGGCAGTTTCAATTTCGATCTAGAGCGAGAGAGTAGAAGTAAAAGGTGGCCGTAAAGCCATAGCCGTAGCCGCATGTGTGAATGTGAGTAAGATTGAGAGAAAAGTGTGAGCGCAAGACTACGAGACCTGCCCGGGATCACACATCGCAGCCCCTAACACCGAATGGAACCCCCTTTTTTTCTTGAACTACTGCACCGCGAAGTCATAGGCCACAGAGCCGGTTGTATTCTAGCCAGGGAAACATGATATTGCGCAGACGCAGACGACAAAGAAAGGACGCCCACACCCCACACCCAAACCCGACCCAGTCAAACTCGTTCTGAAGGTCTCGCGGTCATTACGCAGCTTTTTTTTGTTTATTCACTGATGATGTTCCTTTGGAGTTGAGGCATACAATTATTACTTCCCTGCATAAAATTATTGCTTCTCTAATCGCCCCCTCTAGCCCTTCACTGCTCTCTCTGCTCTACTCTCCGCTCAGCCACGAGAAATTGGATAAGCTGACGATCGGGATTTTCTTTATGCATCATCTTAATGCTCTACAAGGATAGCCGATTGCAGATACCACTTAAAGGAATTGAAACCTGCTCTTGTATTTTGCATTTGCTCAGCACGGCCATGTACATTTCTAGAGCTCTTGGTGTTCGTCATAGGCACCCACACTGCTGGCGTCGGCGTGGCGAATTTTGGACAAATGCGATATGACACCGCCTACTACACCATTGCTAATGAGAGCTGACCTTCCACTGAGTCTCCCATTCCAACCGCTGCCGCCGCCGCTGCTGCTGCCAAATTCAGGCTTACTTGAATCTCTGCCACCGTCTTTATTATTGTGGTCACCATGGTCGTTTAAAAGCAACGCATCTGCACCTATCGGCGGTAAATCGTTTCGGGCATTCAACCAGTTCTGGAAAGGTGCGAGAAGCACGGGTCGTTTGTGGTTGGCGCAACGAGGGGCCACCCACGTGGCTACCAAAGTTGCTGCTTCGGATGGCCGAAAAGGCTTGAAAATCACGTCTTGAAATAGGTTGAGCACTTCATCTCCTACAGCCGTGTTTTCTGCAGGCAGCACGCTCGCTGTTCTCCCTAGAGCTTCAAAAGAAACGCTGCTGCCACTATTACTGCCGCGGCGGCCGGTGCTATTACCACTGCCACTGCCACTGCCACTGCCACTGCTACTGCTACTGGTGCTGGTGCTAGTACCGCTGCTGCCGCTACCGGGATTGCTACTATTTAAGCTGCCCACTGAGTTTGAATGCATGGTCTGTACCGGGGGTGAGGCTGGAGTTGAATTCGAACATAGCAGGGAGTAGTCATCGCGCGATGAAGCTAGCACCAAGGAGGCTGCACAGCCTTCGACACCTGCGACCGCTTGTGCTGCGCTTACAGCTCGGGCGGAGTTGCCGCCGGTGCTCAGCACTACTAGGATGCACTCTCCTGCATATTCCTTGCCAGCAGCTGCATCATCGGCTGCAAGAGAGGCTGCACTATGGTCTGAAGTAGTGCTGCTGCTGCTGCCGCTGTTGTCAGTTGTTGTTGCCGCGCGCGCTGTTGCAGCTGCTCTAGCGCCAGCTACGGAACTAACCATAAGTTTCTCCAACGCCACTGGGTCAGCACTCACTTCTGAAACTCTCACTTCGTATCTCAGCCGGCGCCCTCGTCGAATTTGATGGTTGATTCCGCTACTATCGAACGCATTGCCAGCACCACTGCTGCTATCGGCTGAAACACGAGTGCTGCCGCGATCATCTGAAATCGGCCGGTACTGCCAGGTACTAGAAGTAGGGGTTGAGATAGAGGTAAAGATAGAATTGGTGCTAAAGCTCGAGTTCGCGCCCGCAGACTTCGTGAAAGATGCCGAATTGGCACTGCGGACAGATGGTGAACTGAGGCCAAAGTGGCACAAAGCGTCTCGTAAATGCCGGGCAAAGAGTTTTCGTTGCACCGGTGAGTCATCGGCCACTACAACACAAAGCTTCCTACTATCTGTGGGAATTGCTGGCGACCTCGCGCCTCCTCCTTTGGCTTGCAAACTAAGTGACGCTTCTACGCCTACATCTGCTGCTGCTGAGGCATGTGGTGCTCCGATAGATGCCGATGAATCTGAAGGCTTTTCTGCTGCACTATTGGAGTGTACCCGCTGCCGTTTGCGCCGAGTCTCCCTCGGCACATTGCTGGTTGACTCTTCGAGGTGAGGCGCCCGGGTAGACGGAGCGTCGAATGAACCCAATGACGTCACACCGAGTTCGCTTGGGTCAACGCGGGCGCTGGTTCTGATGTTGCCGATACTGCTGCTGCTTGATACGCTTGAATTTTCAAGTTTGTCACCCTCTGTCTCTTCATGCCAAATTTCGTCCTCTTCTTCATCAGTGTTGATGCGGCTCAGCAACTGCGCTGGCACTCGGTAGCCTTGCCTACCCATTGAGTGAAACAAGCCTCGCACGCCGCCTCGGCTGCAAAGTTCCTTGAAAGCAGTAGCTCCAACGCGTCCTCGTAAAGTGGTGATAGGCGTTTGCCTTCTCAGTGGCCCTAACGCTACGGGCAGTATCCACCGTGCTAGAAGCGGCGCCAAAGCATCAAGCGTAAGAGGCTTCAGGAGCGCGCCATCGAATAAGTTCAAAGCAGCTTCGGGCTCGCGCGCGTCTAAGTGCGATGGTCGAGGCTGCTGTTGATGCTGCTGCTGTTGCTGCTGTTCCTGCTCTTTTTCGCCATGAACTAATCCTGTGCTGTTGCCGCTATTGCTACCGAGACTACGCTTCCTTCGGGGGCCGTTGACAATGTCGATGTTGTCGATGCTACCAGCGCTGTTTGGATCTGTGAAGGAACCGTCGCTAAGCACGGTCGCATCGCGATTGGCACGCTGAGCACAAGGCCAGTCCGCCACATTGTCGCAGGCTGTAACTGCCACGAGTGGCATTGTAGCACCACGGTATGCCTTGAGTCGGCAATATTGGGCCAAATCAACGCCTGTGAGGCCATCTGGGATAAAGATATCCACGAAACCTGAACACATTCGAGAGAAGGAAATATGAAATTTATCTGAATGAATGGACTATACAATCTTATATCAATATATTTCTAATTCAAAACGTACACAGAGAATAGGCCTCGCCGCGATGCGACAACGCCTCGACCTTTCCCAATGCTTCTGCGCTATTTTTGGCAGTATCAACAGCGACAGTTGCCAGGCCATATCTCCGCAGACAATCCACGACAAGGCGCTCGTGCATCTGAAATAGGAATTAAAGTATGTGAAGCTTCAGAACAAGATCAAGTGCAAATTGCTTATCTGAAGTCTTCCTAACACCGAGTGTGACTTCACTTCTGAAATCTAGCCAGACAACTCTGGATAGCTAGGGGCTAAGAACAAATGAACCTTGAGAGCCACTGCCGAATCGTCAACTAAAAGCACGCGGCAATCTGGATCGGCCATGTTTAGCCAGCTTGTCCTGGGAGCAAGATATCAATTCTTGACGATTGCCATTGCCATGATGCCAAAACCTTCGGGATTCGGGATAGATGTCTCGACGTGCCAACGTCGTCGTCGTGCTTCTTGCTTGACGAACCTCTGCCGTCACCAAACCAAAGTAATCCCCTCCTCTGCGGGCGGAAACCCTTCTTTTGACAAGCTCTCTCTCAGAGCACCGGCCGGAATTAGAAGGCTCAAAGGTAGGGTAGAAAAGCAAAGCAGCGCAAAAAAAAAAAAAAAATTAATTAGCCTACCAGGCGCACAAAAAAAAAAAGAAGGAGAATATCTGGAAGATGCACCACCGATATACTACGAACACACTAACTCGTTCTCGTAGGTTTGGCGTTTTACCGAGGGCAAGGGAGTCTCCACCTCTTCTCTTGGTTTTAATTAGTTCGCGTTCATTTATACACTTTCCTTAACCTAGTCCAAATCACCTCAAGTGAGAGGTTCATAAAGCTCTTGTCCTGTCGAGTTCCATTGTGGGGGAGGTTCGACTAACCGTATTAACGAGATTTTTGTTCGGAGGAAAGGCGCCAGTTGGAGCCTTAATTGGCCTTCTGGAGCGAATTCGCTAGCGCATTTGCAGCTCAAGTGCATTCTTTATGTGCCTCTGTGACTGCTGTGTACTTGTTTTTCTTTGTATTTGGGAGAGTATTAACTAGACTAGACTTAGAGAGCGGGCGATACGCCCTTTCCGGACAATCGGCAGAGTGGGCCCTAGTAAACGGGACTTCACGTCACAGTCTGAGATTATTTTGTGTGTTAAATATGGGTAAATCAAGCGCAGCAATTTTTGTGCCATTCGGTGCATAAACCGTGGAGAACGATCCATGTACCGTCTGGACGGCGAGAAATTGCACTGCCGGGACGGGGAACCAGGCAGTGCACTTCAGCGCAAGTCAAGGAGCGGAACAGGCAGGCTTTTTAGCGCAGGATGGCTCAGAAGACGCCGAGGATTCATGTCGCCGAGCGGGAGACGTCCCAGATTTTTGAAGCCGAGCAGAAGAAGTCGGGTATTTCTAGAGCGGAGCCTCGGCTCCGGGTCGCGCTTGCTGCTCTCGAAGAGATGGAGGTGCTAATGGCTCGCGTCACGTCCTTTCCGGACAATCGACAAAAAGCAACGCAGCGCTAACTAAATATAAGAAGCAGGTGCACATGCCCAAGTTGCCATGGAAGTGATTATAGCGGCCCAAAGAGATATGCTATGGAGGTGTGGCCTTTGGTGCTTACGAGAACACTCAGCTTTTTGCTTTTTGCCATTTGTTTATGTTTCCTTGCAATTGGAGAGTATTATCTAATCTAATCTAATCTAATCTAATCTAATCTTATCTAATCCAATCTACAAGAAGATTTATAAAACCGACTCCGAAGACTCCGAAACTCGTCCATCAGAGTTGTGTCTGTAGCATGAATCGTGAAAGTCTTCATAATTCCTTCCATCACAGCATTACTTCAGCAACTTTTTTTCAAAGGCTCATTTTCACGAACCTTGATAGCTACTATTACAATCGGATTCTTCGCTGGGCTGGCCAAGTTGCTCGGATGCCTGTGACTCGGGCGCTGCGGCAGTTCGGCAGTTGCTTACTGCTTGGGTAGCACAGTAGCACACTTTTCGCCGAACGGGTGTCCTGCGATGATATGGGGTCGGGCATCAAAGGAGGCCCTAAGTCATAAGAGGCTTCCGATCAATTCAAGGAATAGTGTGCTAGAGCAGAGGGTGGGTCGGAGTGGAGATCGCGGACGTACTCGAAGCATACGCCTTCTTCCGAGAATTGATCCTGCAGGGTTCATGAGAGCGAAGATGGACATTATAATATTTACAAAAGGACACTGAGCCCAGTACGTCGTCTTGTTCTGGAGGATTTATCGATACGCAGCTCTTTGCTATTTGTTGATGTTTCTTTGCAATTGGGGAGTACGGCATAATCACTTTATCTACTACGTACTTAGTAATTCAATCCTTGGCCTTCATGGAGCTTCGGCACTGAAATGCACCAATTGAGGCCCCGAGGCCTCAGGTATTAGATGAATCAGTAGGAATACCAATGAAAGGGCTTCTGTGAAAGTGGAAGCGTGCTTGTGGAAGTCCAATTGGCAGCTAAAGGAGGGTCTCTTCTGAAATACTTAATGGCCATGGTATACGCAAATCGAGACGGGATTCCCCCTAACCCCGCTCATACGGCCTTGCCACTGTGGCCGGATGATATTTTGATAACGTCGAGGGGGAATCCCGATACTAAGGAGAAAATGGAGCCTGAAATAGGCCCAAATCGCTCAAAATCCGCAATGCAGCCGAGCTGCATTCATCGTGCGAAAAGCGGACACAAGCCACGTTTTTTATATCCAACGGACAAAATTTTTCTTAACTTTACGTCGCAGCCCGGCCGGATACGCCACATGCGGCACATGCGGCCTATCCTTCGCTTAAAAATAAAAATTCATAGTTATGATGCGAAAAGGCCAATCGGCCAAAAAAAAGAAAATATTTCCGCTTTTGCTGAAAGTGAAAGTAACTCCCCTTTAGCTGCCAGTTAGACAGTAGAGAGTAGATGGAAGCCCATAGCTTCTCCGCTAATTCCGCCTTCGGGGCCTTTGTCGAAGTGGAAGTAAAGGAGCATAACGGTCCTAACCCTATTTTCCGACCGGCAGGACTGGCTCTACCCTACGGCTCCTAAATAAGATGGAACAACAAACGCGCACGAAAACATAGGGCATAAAGGTCGCTGGGTCGCTGTTCGCAGAGGAAACGCCCAATTATTAGCCACGTACGTCAATTTTAGGTGCAAGAGCCAGGGGGGGTGTCCTAAAGTGAATCATATGCTCATGAAGAGAATGCCTCTGATGCTACTCGTTATCAAGTGGGTTGGTTAAGGTAGGTAAAGAAGTCGCCACGCTGAATCGATACGACGGATTTGCCTTGACTGGGCACATGGAGCATCTGAAGTGCCAACTCTGAGGCGCATCGGTGCCGCACCTCCTCCGCTGACAGTGCCGCTATGGCAGGCGCAGAGGATGCACCACCATGTAAACTGTCGGAGTTTAGTGTTGAGTAGTTGCTACTAGAGTAAGCAGTCTCCGACCCAAGACCAGAGCAGAGATTAATGCCACACAATGCCAACCGGCGAGCAAAACGGCACCGAAGAGTTGCTCGTGCACCACATGCAGCACATGGCACGAGGTAAGGAGGCCCTTGGCTCGCAACCATTTGATCAGGCGTTCTGCGACGCCACAATGTGAGGCTTGCCACATCAGTGCCCCAACTCGGGAGGGGGCATTCTGCACCTTGTCCAGCGAGTCCATCCTCATTAATGAGCTCGAAATGCTGGCGCAATTCAACTTCAAATTGAGCATTGCCAGTCAGGCCACCCCATTCCCCTATATGTACTACCCATTCACCTCGGTGAGTCCGCAGAGCACCGAGAGCCATGTTGCAACCTGGTGGCGGGTAGCACAGCAAGAGCACGGAATTGACTGAAGAGGTGCCATTGCTGCTGCCGCTGCTGCTGCTGTTGACTTTGTTGCCGCTATCACCACGTTGCTGTGCTGCAAGTGCGGAGGCGAGGGCAGACGGTGCAGCGTCAGCATCGCCAGGCGCAATGCGCATGAAAGCACGGCACATGCCATGGTATTCGTTGAATACAGGGGCCCCATTACTGCGGTTCCTGTGGTGCTTGCCCTTTTTGTGGTTGCTTTGGCCATTGTGATGAGGAACTTGCTTTTCAGAGGCCATGAGGTGACGAGATGGCGCAGGTGGAGACACGTCAAGAGCAAGTACTATAGGAGCCTTAGCAGCTGCTACCTCCGCCGCTAAACGTCTGCGCTTCTTGGAGCTGCCGCTACCTTCAGAACCTGCTGTGCTTGTTTTAGAGGCAAGGTGAGAGATCCTACGCTTGCATGCTTGCGCAATGAGAGCTGCCCAATACCCCGTTCCAGCACCCACTTCTACGAGCGGCAAGCAAGTAAGCTGTTGAGACGGCGATTGAAGTGCGGAGTCGCCTGTCTCGCTGCTACCATTTTGGATCATGTTGTCTGGTACGAGGAGCCGTGCTACTGTATCAAGCGCCCTTTGAGAAGGTGTAGCAAAGGCATAGAGCGCGCACGCAAAATCTCGGCACCCGTCTCGCCATGCTACCAACGCAGGACACAGGGCTGCAGTGGCGTGCACTTCATTGATCGAGGTGCTCGTGTCATTCACCCCCTTGGTAGATGACGAAGAGGGTTTGTGGCTGTGCCATGCAGTGGAGACTGCTTCCGTATTTTGCGAAAGAGCAGCGGAGGATTGGGCGTGTGCCCAGCCAGATGCCCAGAAGTGACGGCAAGTCTCACGCCACCGCGCTTGCCACAGGCGGAGTAAAGGATTAATTGCTGCGCTAGGACTATTTCTCAGCCCCCATTCATGCAAGAGCAGATGCTGTGTTGTCTCATCAAGATCTGCAGGTGCCACTTCAGGAGAAGCTTTGCCCGTGTTCCCGCCATCGCTGCTGTCGCTGCGGCCGTTGCCAAAAAACGCTCGCTGAGCCTCTGCGCCTGCACCTGCTGCATCCCATGCCAGGCCAGTGCACGAAAAGTAGTCCGGCGGATGTGGCACTCCATAGCCAAGAAGTGGCTCGCTAGCATCGCCACCACTCTTGCTGTTCGACCCTGCGCTAAAGTGCTTGTGTTCACCTCCGATATGGCCTTCCACCTCATCATCGGCTGCGAGAGTAGCCCAGTAGTACAGCCGGTAATATGCTGCGTCAGCTGCAGTCACGACCGCAAGCCGATGTGCCAAAATCGCGAACTTGCCTTCTCCCGAGTGAGACTGAAGAATGCTGGAACTTGACAGAGGACCAGCTGCTTGCTGTTCTTGGGCGTGTTTCTTCTTTTTCTTTTTCTTCTGCGAGCTGCTGCTGATAGTGCCGCTGTGTGCGCTTCCAGAGACCTTCGAAGGAATATTAGAGCCGCCACACTCTTCTAACAACGCGGCCATTGCACTAGACAGGATTTCGCACTTCGCTAGCAAAGCATCGCGCATATCAGGCCGGGCTGCAACAGCTGCACAGCGGTGCACGTCTGTGATGGAGTCCACTGCAGCGGGAAGTTCTTGCCGCAGCATGCTTGTCAATGCATGCCTAACGGCACTCGAACCATCAGATAAGTCGTACTCGCCAGCGATGCAACGAATATCGCGTAGTGCGGCGAAAAAGGGTAAGAGAAGCGTGGCGATTGCTGACCCACTGCCACCCGCCGAGGGCACAAGGCGGTGTGTAGCAGATGCACGCTCACAGCGAACACATACAGCTGCGAACTTTTCCCCGTATAGCTTCGGGCCATGAGTATCGGAATTTACCGTATAAGATGGGGCAGTGTAGCCTGTGCACGAGTGGGCAATACCGGGCCCTAAAACCCAAGCATCCGGCCACGTTGAACGTTCACTTAGCCTAGAGTCACTCATGACGGAGGTCCCAGCCGGCTTAGAGACCTGCTTTGAAGCTGATTTTGAGCCTACTTCGCCCACATTGGCCTTGTTATTGCTAGGCACACGTTTTACAGGCTCCATCGAGCCTAACAAAGCCATCATCTCATCGTCGCCAGAGAGCATGATTTTTGATACCCCAGCTTTAACTACACACCATTACAGTGACTGGCTAGCGATTCCCGAACACACACTTTATCTTTATTTGTGGCAAATGACGAGAATGCGCAAAGCTGCCAACTACTATTAGAGAATGGAATCCGTGTTGCGAAATGGCGGCATGGCTCTCGCTGTGTTTACAAAAACACGTCAGCGAAATGGCATAAATACGTCAATATAGTACAAGAAGTCAATAGGTGAATAGGTGTCATGTGGTATACTTCGGACTTTTGTACTGAAGTTCTACGTACGCAATGGCCATGCGGAATTGCAGTTGATGGGTACCTATATAGCGCCTAGGCCCAGTCCGGGCTATGGGCAACGTACGGCGGCTGGGGTTGCTTGCTGGTAAAAGGTATCCAGACTCAGCACTCGGCACAGTAGCACAGGTGCCCGGCACCCGCCCCCTCCTCGGAAAATCTCAAGAAGTTGCTTGAGCATCCTCTAACCTAGTGGTGCTCGAGCTGCTTTCCGCGGGAGTAGTCCCAACGGGCTGATAGGACTCTGGCGTGCCTTGCAAAGCCAGCTCTAACTCCCGGACCACCAGCAAGGGGTCCATCTCAGCCTGGCAGCCCACGCTGCGCACTTCCTTGGGCTCGTCTTCTTCTTTCAGCCGGAGTCGCGGCTGGTAGGCGCACACGTGGCCTTTTTTGGGCAAGCCGCACTTGGAGCACTTGTAGCCACCGCCACGGCTGCCGTCGTCCTGCGCACCACCAGGACCACCACCAACACCACCAGGACCACCACTGGGGCCTCCAGGGCCGCCATAATAGAGCTGATGCATGGGCATGCCCGGCTCTCCTGGGTCCCCACTCCAGTTACGATGGGGCGCATTGCTCCAGCCGGCCCCCGGAGGTAAGCCCTGCGGCAGGTGCGGTAAAAGGCCGAAGCCTTGTGATTGGGCGGCACTCGCCATCAGAGCTGAAGCGCAACGCACAGCGGTTCAAAGTATGAGTGATGGAAGAGGTATTAAAAGGTAAGAGAAAGGGGTGCATGGCCTGAAGAAAATTAGATCAAAGCTGTACATGCTGCGAGGCTATAAACGTGCGACCCAGCTAAAGCAGAGTGGCAAGAAGAAGAACGAGATTAGCAAGCACGGTTCCGCAAGAACAGACCTTCAATGCCTGGTGGCGCCTGCATGCCGGAGAAAGATGCAGGATTGGCAGCTAGTAAAGCTTGCAGCTGTTGCGATGTTACTACATTTAAGTTCTGTGGCTATCGCGAAAATGACGAAGAAACAGAGGCGTCTATTGTGAGAGAGTTAGTGGCATAGCAGACAGCAGGGGAACCAATGCAGCAAAAAGAGTGCGCACGATCGAAGCTTATATCCTCAGTCTCCAGGCAGAAAATGATCAAAAGTTACCGCTGAATGTGGAGCTTGTTTTTTTAATCCAGGCGAAAAGTTCGCCGCTGCGGTTCCATTAATGCTGTAGATGTGAGCAAGAATATTTGACTTGAGTACGATAAAAAGGCCGACTACGTGTTCTCAGTAATTACCAGTACCCAACTCGAATAAGTTTGTCATTCCTCACCTGGCCTCACTCGCTGTTCGTTTCGAATCTTCCATTAAATTATCTTCTGCGTTCCGCTTGCTCATAGTAACCAGAGTCCGTTCTGATGTTATGTCACATTGAGATGGGGTTGGGAAGGATGGACTGTACTCATGCAATGTCAACCGATTCAACCTACAAATCGAGGGACACATGGAGGGCTTCCTACGCTTTCGAAATAAAGATGAATACTTCCTCTGTTCCTCAAAGATAGTTTCGAATGCAAGTACCGTCGTGCTCCTCCTCTCTTCGTTGCCGCCAAAATCAGCTCAAGCCCAGCATGGAGAAGAAGACAAAAAAGTTGTGTGTTGGACGAGGAGTGGTGCTGGACGACGAGGTTCCGATGTAAGTACCTATCCAACCTTTTCTCCCCCTGTAATGTCGTATCTCGGGTTTCGGGTTTCCTCGTCGATTCCTCGACAATGGCTACTGTAGAATTGCTTTGGCATCTGTAACATTCATCAAGATCATAGATACTGTTATAGGTTGTAGAATGAACCAAGGGTTATGAAGTTCATTCTACTTATCCCTTTTCGATCTGCTTCATGTCACTAGCCAGCGCCTTAATCGTCATTGCCCTCCTGGTCGCTTTGTCGCCCATACTTTGGATCCACCAACCGTCAACCACGGAACTTGGAGAAGCATCGAAAGCTGTTAGACTAGTGCTGCCTAGGCAATTGCCTACAACATTTGAACTAGCTTATGATACCACCAAAGGCGTTTTAAGTGCCAGCTTAGGACAACTACAATTTGGTGCGCCAGAAGGCCTCCAAAATCATGCATCTTTGTTTCCTGTTGATGTGAGCGCGCTCGACTTTCGGTTCTTGTCTCACGCGATAATCGACGAAAAGCATAAGCTTCTAGTTTGTGCAGTTCCAAAAGTGGCCTCGTCAGAGTTTAAGAAGCTCTTTTTGCGTTTGAAAGGCGACCCGGACTGGCTCGAGGAGCCATGGTGGAAAATGCGCAACCTAACAACTCTTTACAAGGTAAGTAGTTTCTGGCTGACGACAACAAAGTAAATTGAGCAGAAAGAAATTGGTCTTGATTCTAGTTATCAGTTTATTCTTTCTAGGTGGGTATGCGGCGGTCGATGGAGATCATGACTGACCCAACGTGGACCAAAGGCGTGTTCTTTCGAGACCCTCTGAAGCGACTTTTGTCGTGCTATCTCGACAAATTCACCAACGGGACAGAACGTGCGCACAAGTACAGCGTCAAGGTGAATGTACTGTGCAGGGACTTAATATCCAGTATTATAGATTAGGTCCTCTCAGACGAAATACCGAGAGCAATTTAATTCACGTGATCTTTAATCATAGTTGCAGACGAGGCGATATGGGAAACTACTTCTGGTTTGCTTGTTAGTATGGCATTGCAATTTTGGTTTGATGGTTTGGTGAAATGGTGATTATAATATTACAGGTGTTTGGAGCAAACCACACTCTTACCTTCGACGAGTTTTTAGACAAGGTCGCCAGCGGTGCGGAAGCTTCAGCTGCTGGCCGCGTGCTTGCCATCAAAGTGCCACTCAATGTCCACTGGCGTCCACAAGCTGACATCTGCCAGGTAGTGCAACGCTTTAGATTCAACCTTACAAGTACTAGTATTTGATGAGACCCTTCTTCGCAGAACTCCACTTGCACTAGTAAGCTGCTGAAGTTTCTTGTTCTTAGTTCAATGTATTTTATGTCTTATTAGAAGCGCGTATCATATCCTAACACGCTTAATCTTTCTTTTTGGCCAGTCATTATGTCATGAATGGTTCAAATCGTATCATATCTTAACATGCTTAATTTTTATTTTTTAGAAGTCATAAAGTCATGAATGCTTGAAATCGTGTTGTAGGTGGGCACTCTGTGGCACCTGTACAACGTGCACGGCAACTTTGAGCATTTGCAGGCGCACGCAGAGGTGCTGCTCCGCCGCGCGGGGGTGTGGCCTTCGCATGGGGCGCACGGGTGGCCTGGCGACGGCCGCATGTTCAGTGCCAATGGCGCTCGCCACCGCAGTATATATTCGAGCAAGGCACCGGGCACGGCCTCAGGTGGTAGTGGTGCCAGTGCTCGGACGAGCAAAGCGCGGTTAAGAGAATCGGCGGCTGCCGCTACTGATACTGCTGCTAGCACTGCCCCCACCGGTGCTGCTGCTACTGCTACCAGAAGAGCCGAAGAACAAGACCCTTATGCCGTGTACTCGTCGGCACTATCGACGGATGCTGTGCAAAGCATGGCCATGCAGCAAGCTCGCCAAAGTAATGTTGAGTCGAATTCACCCTCCCTGTTGTCGCCAGCGCGTGCAAAGGCTACGGCGACATTGTTGCGGCGTGTAAAAGTGGCGTACCGTGCTGATTACGCACTGTTCGCTCATCTAGCCGCAGCAAAGGCACATCCGTTTGATGCGTCGCTCTACTTCCCACCCATACCTCACGTAGAATCACAAGCCAAGTCCATTGAGAGCAGCAGTAGCAGCATACAGGTAAATACTGAAATCATTGCCAGCAGCACCGGCAGCACCAGCAGTAGTGATACAAGCAGTAGAAGCAGAAGAAGTATGCACAGCAGTGGTGGCGGTGCTGATGGTGATAGGAGAAACACTGGGCGTCGTCCAAACAGCCAACCAATTGACGACACTGAAGGTGGTTTAAATTTGCTTGCACTACAGGATTTTAGAAAGCCAGTGGGGAAAAGCAGGGGGAGCCACCGCGCTGCTGACCTGAGCGCAGACAAGGAATGGCAAGACGACGCGGAAATGGATGACGACGAAGTAGTTCTTAGAGTTCGAGATCCAGAACCACTTCGAGTTGACGAAGGAGAGAGGAGAAAAGTTGTTCCCCATCTATTTTAAGATGCCATACGACAAATAGAAAGATGGAACTGCTTCTTAGAAATTCATTTCTTGACGTACTGACGTATGTTTGGTCCTTGTCGTTTGGTCTTTGGTCTATCTAAAACAAATAATAGCAAGCGCTTTGCGAATGGCTTTGATCGAACTGCAGAAAGAAGCACTTACATATCTCCAGGCGCCGACATGATTTCAATGGCCTGTGTGGTGTGAGTGCGTTTCTCTGAAAAATGTTACTGTATTCGAAGGAATTTTTGTATTTAGTATACGTAATTGTATATAAAACATGAAGAATTTCATCAAAATCGAAGAATGAATTTCGTATGAGGAATAGTTTATTGATAGAACATAGAAGGAAAAAGCAGGCCGACAACAACAACAGCAGGCCGATTCCCATAGCAAATCGAAATGCACGCGAAGTTCCTATTAACAAGTATAGCACGAAAGGTTTATCTTCCTGAGAATGCTTCCGCGATGGCCAATGCAAAGGCCCCAGCGATGTGGAGATAGCCCGCAGCTGTGGGGTGTGTTTCGTCTCGAAGGCAGAGGCCTGACATGCGTGGCGTTTCGTCGGTGCTGTTAGAGGCGCACAGTTTCACACTTTCTGACAGCGGAACGTACGACACCTGCATCCCGAGCGCTCTGTGATCCGCTACAATTTTTGGGAGCAGCGCATTGTAGCCTTCCACGCAGCCATGTTCCTTTGGGAAATGGATCACCGACGCTATGAAGACTCTTGCCTTTGGCGCCAATTTGTAGAGCTCAGCCAAGAGCTTATCTGCCTCTTCCGCTATTTGAGTTGGCGAATTCCGTGTCAAGGGGCCGTGCCGACCGTGTTTGAATCGAACGGCACAGTCGTTGGTGCCCATGTGCACCGTGATGAGTCCCGGTAGCTTGCCATCTGCAGAAGGATGAGCGAAAGATTTGTTCAAATGGCCTCCGTCTAGCACATTAGCGATCGTTAAGCCTGGGTGGCCCTCGTGATGCAGCCACTGCGGTGATACCCATGAAGCAGGACCGTTGGTTAATGTTCCCATGGTGCTTACATCAAATCCTTGTTGAGTTAGCGCATAAGCTAGGGGCACGCGATACCCTGCAGCGAATGGTGAGCAATGCGCGTAAGTCGAGTCGCGCGGCTTCTCGAGGCTGCCACAGCCTAGTGTTATCGAATCACCCAGCGGAAGCCACAGTAGCGGCTCGAGAGAGGGCTCAAGCCCATGCACTAGGGAAGCAAGAAGCAACAGCCGAGTCACTACGACGATCATTCTGAGAGGGCTCGGAAGTGTATCTACAGCAAGCTTGCTACGCCGACACTATCCTCTATCGGATTGCGGAAACTTTTTCTGTGTCAAGGGATGGGTACGGGTAGTTTAGAGTACTTGGTACAAGTCTTTAGTCTTCGTGTTCGTAGCTCGCTGCTCACTGCTTGCTCGTGGCCCCAGTGATAAGGTGAACCAATGATTCTACTTTAAATTACGAATGCTATGATTAAAATACGCTTGTATGTGCTTGTAGGGCTGCGAGCTAGGAGGTTAGCTAGGAGGAGCTAAAAGTATTGTGTCGAGCCTACTGTAGCTGTACTTCATCTAAAAGCACGATTGCGAGAAACGAAATGAACTGCAGAAATGGTTGTCTTCACGTATGCCGTATACCCGCATACAGTACCGCACTGTACCCAACGAATCAAGAGATCAGATTGATCAACCGTGGCGCTGCGGCATTCGAAGTGTAGCTTACCTATCGGGCTAGAGGGCATGGATCATGAATGAATTGCTTTAAGAGCCACACGCTAGATGGGCAGATCTGTAGTACTACAGGCTGACGTTTAGCAAGTAGTCTAGATCATTCGTTGCGCCAAACAGTATACTCAAACTGAAAGTAGGACTATCCTCCGTACTCGAATCCCAGCAATAACGGACACTGGCTCTAAATCAAACAATGCCCGACGCAGCCTCAGAGCCCGGTGCCCCTAAACCTCCTCCTGATGAGGTAGTTCTAGACTTACGGCAGTGCAAAACTTCTCTCACCGAGGTCTTTGCGGGCTACGCTGATGAACCCACAGCGATTGTCCTCAAGGGCGTAGCTTTAGATGCAGCAGCCTTGGATGCACTCGAAGAGTTCGTGAATGACAACTACGGCGCGCCACCCGACTCCGCCAATGTGTCCGCGACTCCCACGCCGAGGTCTTTGGCCGATGGCGACGAGGTCTCCAACAGCGGCGGCAGTGTAGGGCAGCCGTTGCCTTCTCTAGACTTTCTCGATTTACGCGGTGTTCGCCCGAAGGTTTGTGCGCTACGAAGCAGTGACTTGACTGCACCGAAACATTCGATGACATTACCTTTATTACGAAGTTCTTTGGTCGTACAATCCTATGATTAATATTCTTTATTAAAATCTATTCATTAGGACCGAGCCGTTGATACTGAGCCGTTGCTAGCTCTGGTGCGGCGTTTTGCCTGCGGGGGTTTGATCAACCGCCTTGGAATCGGCCCCTCCATCGTCAGCCTCGCCCTCTTGCGCGCTGGCATGAGCCCTCTGCTGGACTTGTCCGCTGATTGGGCGGCCGCTGAAGCTGCTCAAATTTTGGACGACCCTTCGAGCGAGGATGATTCTAGTAGCGCATGCGCAGCAGCTGCAGCAGGACTAGGTCCAAGTGTGTTTGGTCCGTGCCCACAACTGGTAAAGGGAGTTGCGCTCACATCTCTATGCTGCGCTCATTACATGTTTACACCTAGTTCAACTTTTATCTCTTTCCTCGTCCCTCTCGCGCCTCCTAGTCATCCAACTGTGCATGTTGTTCTTTTACATTTCCTCGTGCGTTAATACGGTGCATACTTATATAGGTGGCCGACGATGATTTGATGCTCCTCGCTACGGCGCTTCACCCTTTCACTTTCGCGGCCAGCGATGCTTTTGCTGGACGGGTTGGGGTCCCCCTTTTAGTTGCAGTGCGGTTGCGAGGCGGCAGCGGTAGCAGTGGCGAAGGAGCATGGCTGCCCTTAGGGGGGTTGGGTTGCGAAAAAACGGTATCAAAATAGAAGATTTGCTGAAGCACCGCTCAAATTTCACATGGATGCTAGATGTTGCTTTGTTTTATTTCTGAAGTGTTCTCGCTCTCTTGCTCCCCCCCCCCTTGTTCACTGCTTCCTTGCCATTACTGCGATAAACCAGGTGCGCACGCTCTTACGTCAGCGCGTGGGGCTAGTGCAACGGCTGCGCACGGCTGCTCGCCCCGCGAAGCGACGACCTACTCTCAGCGGTGCAAACGACCTGGAGCAAGAACAAAACCACGACGATTATGAAGACGAAGCGATCCTTTTGAAAGCGACAGCAACCCGGCTGCTCGAACAGCTCCACCAATGGTTGCACAGCAGCAAGTTGAGGCTTTTGGACGTGTTTCGGTCCCATGCCAAGCACGCTCGCAGTGATGGTGATCACAAAGGAGGAAGCGAAGATCGTGACAGTGGCGGCGGCGGCCAAGATGACGACGTCTTAGACGAAGACGAAGCAATAGCGCTCTTTGCTGGGGCTCAGAGCGTGATGCAGTTCGAAAACGTGACCGAAGACGACGCGCGCGCTCTGGTGAGCCAGAGAGTGTGTATTTTTTTTACAAAGAGACTCGGATTTTTGACTGCATATGTGCGAGCGGTTTTTATGCGCCCGTGATATGATATTTTTGCTTATGCGCGCCCTAATGAAAACATTCAGGTTGCGTTTTTGGACCGAGATGGTGACCGGCAGCTCGGCTATTTGGAGCTCGAACAAGCGCTGCGCATCGTGAAACGAGGCGAGCCCTTGCCAGACAAAGCACAAGGTGGTGGTGATAATTGCTGCTCTTCTTTTGAAAGCCTGCGAATAATATGGAGGCTAAACACTATTGAGGCTTATAGCTGATATTGGTCTTTTTTTAAAAGATGGAACAATCTATATTAGTGTACGGCTTGGATTGTCTGATTATGTGTGCTTCTTTAGAAACACAAATCCTGTACACCTTCCTACCTTTGACAGTTACACTTTTTTGAATGTACGCTACGTATATAAACACGGAAGGTGGCGACGGTGGCAGTGCGGATGGTCACGGAGCAGCCCCAGTGATTGACGAGGAAACAGCGCATACGCTGCAAGCAAAATTGAAGGCTGCAACTTACGGAAGCGACCCGCTCAAATTCTTCGCCAAATTCGATGCTGACAAGTGCGTGCTTCATTCATATGGCGACTCTGTATTCTATGAAGCGTGCAATATCATATTGGTGTTCCCATGCCCTCTATCTCATTCACACCTTCATCATGTTTACATTTCAAACAAGTCATTTTTATGTCTCTGCTGAATCTCTTTCCGATTGCATATACTCCAGAGCGGGCACCTTAGACGTCGAGGAGTTTCGGCACATGGTTAGAATTGGGCTGAGAATCGCCAAGGATGACGTCTCGGATGTAGATTTGAACAAATTAGTAGCAGCCCTCGACGATGATGGAGGCGGTGAGAAAAAAAGCTCTTTGGGGGGAGGGCTTAAAGGGTTTAGGTCATGTTTTTAGAGGCAGTAAGCGATCTTGATTTTTTTGTTGAGTACGAAAGCTCATGTATGACGTGGAGACAGTGCGCATTCGGATCATCGGAGGAGTCCTCAAACTCACTTGTTCAACTTAACTTTCGTTGTTGATCGAGCTTTTTCCTATTGTTTTATCTGTATTCTTCGTTGCAATGCAGGGACCCTGGACGTGGCGGAGCTCGCTGATTTCGTGGAGCGAGGGGTGGCCACTTTCGGCGACAAGGGTATAGGAGGAGGTGGGGCAGCGGCTGGGAAATGGTCGGGAGGAGTCGTGGTCACAGAGTTTGAGAAGCAAAAAGCCAAAGAACGCAAAGAAGCAGCGCGGAAAAAGCCAGCCATACCGGAAGAGGTGTGTACTTGCTACAGTTATTGTCTTATGGGTCAAAGACTGAAAATCGTGCGAACAAGAGAGACACGCACTCGTGCACTTGTCTTCTGTTCCTTCCATATTCGTGTTCGTGCGACCAGATTACCAAAAACCTTGGTCTATCTTTATTTCTTTAGAAAATAATTATGGATTGAAGTCTATTTGGACCTTTATCTTGATGGTGGTGCCCATTGATCCTTGCTGTTTAGGTGGTGGTCAAGCTGCAGAAACGGTTTCTTGCTGCGAGCTATGGTACCGACTTGGTGACCTTCTTTGGGCGATTCGACAAGGACAAGGGCGGGTCGCTAGATGCCACCGAGTTCAAAAGCTTGGTTCGGCGCACCTTGAAGGTGAGTATGTATATTTTAGATCAAAAGCACATATCTAAGTACAGCAGATAAGTATAATTTCGAAGAAAAAGAAGAAAAAGAAGAAACACACACACACCAGTGAAGCTCTCCTTCACACAGATAATTAGTAGTGTTAGATGTATCGATACCCTTTTTCACTATCTTTTCGTTGGTCTTGAATCCAGATGCCACCCACGGAGCTGTCAGACAAAGATTTGCTGAAGCTAGTGAACTTACTTGACGACGAAGGTGATGGGAACCTGGAGATCGACGAAATCGTTACTTTCGGTGCGTTGAAATCGAAACAAACAATGAAATCGTAGTTGTAGTCTTCTTATCGTTGAAAGAGATGAAATGACCTTCGGTCTGTCGTAGAAGTGCACCAACTTCGATTTTTTTTGCTAATTCTTATTTCACTTTTCTCTCTTTCTCTCTCTGTGCCCTATTTCGTGCTACTCTTCCTCTCCTTGATGTGTGTCGTGCACACAGTGGAACAAGGCTCAGGGGCGTTCAAAAAGCGCAACAAACAAAAGGCCGCAGAAGTTGCTATTGTGGACGAAGCGTCACCTAGAGAGCCCTATGACAGGCAACCCCCACACCCTCCTTTGGTGTGGAACCACCGTCGGCACGGAGGCACAGCCATTACCCTAGCACATGCGCATGCGTCGGTGCAGCACACTCTGAAGAAAGGGGTGCCTGGGTATCGGGTGCAAGTAGGCGGCCACGACAAGGAAACTACTAGCAACAGTAACAACAGTACTAAAGATAGTGGGCAAGATGATAAATCCGGCGAAGATGAAAGCAATGAAGTAGTCGGCGGTGACATCGCTGCCGCTGCTGCCACTGTTGGTGGTCAAGAAGAGACGCCATTATCAACAGCTGATGCTCCTTCACGTGCTATGGCCCAAGTTGCCACTCTTCTGTCGCCTGTGCCGATTCACCATGCAGTAGACTTTGGCAAACTAGCAGCAGGTCGAAAGGTCACAGCTGGAGGCAGTGGGAACGGTAAGAGATCAGGAGGAGGGTGCACGAATGAGTAGGCGTGCATGTCCTGCTTTCGTCCGTTCCCCTATTTTAATTGCTGGTCCTTACTATGCGCTTCTTCGCATTAATGTTATGTCCGAGTCATTTTGTTTGAAGGTGTATTTGCATCTACTTTCTGCGTTCAATTTGTCCCTGGCGGATCTATGTTCAGGCCCTCCGCTGAGCCTCGACGACCTTGCGCTTCTCCGTGCGATGGTTTCGATCCGGAGTGCTTCCCGTTTGAAGCAATTAGAGGAGGACGCAGCTGCAGCAGCGGCTGACATTCCACCTTCTTCGCCTGCTGCCACTGCTGCTGCCAGCGGTGCTGCCACTTCCAGTGATAAAAATGCTTCTCCTCATAGTACAGAATTGACTCAAAAGCAGAGAAACATTGCACTTGTTGCACCTGCCGGCGTGTCTTCAAGCGTGCCTGTCGTTGGCTGGCGGCCTTCGGGCGCCGTTACTCGCCTCGATCTCCTTCGCGCCATTTCCCTGTCCTCCTGCCCGATCGATGGCACTGCATTTGGTTGGACTGCAGCGGCGGCTGCTCTTGGCGCCTTTTTGCTTGATCCGGCTTTGGCTGAACCTGACGGCATGCGTGCAGCAGCGGCCAGCGGTGGAGGGGGAGATTCACAAGTGTTGTCTCTGACAACAGCAGCCTTGTCACCTCCCTTGCTCGGGTGCAGCGCTGCATACGGCGGCGAAACGCCATCTCCTTCATCATCCAACGGCTCCACCAACAATGGAACAATAGCACCAACCCAGTCCTCTGCCTTGAAGTTTGGCGACCTTTTGCTGCTGGACCTGCGAGGCTGTTTCCACCCTCCTCACGGGGGTGTTTCGGCGAGCACTCTGAGCCCATTACCCAAGGCAGCGCTTGACGGTGACAACACTGATGGCAGCAGTAGCAGTGGCAACAATGGTAGTGGGCAGCCTGCCGCAGAAAGCGAAGGTGGAGGTTCCTTTTTGGCACGCCAGCGAGGCGCTGTCTTTGTCGGCCTAAGGTTAGCCTCACTCGCTGTGGCATGCCTAGAGAATGGGCTCGATGACGAGGCAGCAGCGGACGCGCCTGAAAGTGGCGTTGGTGTCGATCACAGCGGCACTGAGAGTGGCAACAATGTTAGAAACAGCGGCAATAACGAGGAAGTAGCTGTCACTGAGAAGACACCTGAGGGCACGGCATTAGCGATAAGCCCATCTGCCCCTGCGGTTCCTGGTTCAGAGAATGTGGCAAACACTGCAGAAAGTGCAGCAACAACAGATAGCGCTGCCTCCACCGCCGAGAACATTGTCAAATGTGCTCCAGAAAGTACGGCTCCTGCCAAGCCTATTGTGCCACTTCCTGAACCGGTGAGAGTTCAAATTTTGTCGCTTGAAGTCTTCTTGTTGTTTTCTGTAGTGTGCTTTCATTGTGTAACTTGACTTCGTATTTTTAAACATGAAGAGTGCGTTGCTTTATCATGAAATTTCTGATGTATTTCAATATTTCAATCGCATGATTGATCAATGGATAAATGTCCTTCCTATGTGTGCAAACGTGACACAACAGGTCTCCATCAGTTTGGTTCCCGTCGACTTTCGCGTCGTTGTCGAATTGCATTTGCCTCGCAGCAACCTCGGCCCTTTAGAAGCGGGCTTATTGGCGGGCCTCTTGTCGCACATATGGAACACTGATAAACAGTATAGTGATGGTGAAGCCTCAGTATCTCGACCCGCATCAGCATCACCTCAATCACACGACGACATCAGCGGCAACAACGGGAGCATGAGTCGGAGCAGCAACAGCGGCGGCATGAGTTTGAAAGTCTTGTGCCTCGCCGGCAACCCTTTAGGACCTGTAGGAACAACCTGCCTGGCGCGCGCGGTCGCAGGCTTGCCTCTTCGATACCCTTTCACGGGCGGGGGCGGCTACAGCGGCGGCGGCGTGTTCAATCCACGAGGCGGATCGGCTGCGATTCCAGGCAACATGCGTGCCGGTAAATTGCTGTTATAGCACTGCTGTATCTGCCGTGTTAGGTCAGCTTGATTTTTGACATCGTGATCTTAATCTCACTCATTCCTCCTCCCGTGTTCTTCCTCACGCTTTTTTCAATGCCATCCTTTTTGTGCTCTTCTGTCATCTTCAACATTTACCCTCTGTGAAGGTGGGCGGCCGATAGATCCGTTGGAAGCAAATGCTCTAATACAGCTGGATGCGAAAGAAGAAGCCCTTCAGGGCATGACTTATGCGTCTCTGTACTGCCCACCATCATTGACTTCACTCGACCTACGAGGATGTGGCTGCGATGGACATACGTTCCGCGAATTAGCAGCGGTATTTGTACAAATTTGCAGCCATCGTTTTTGCCATCTCGTTTGTATGTACATGTGTTTGTGCGCGCGTGACTCGACTGATATCACTTCCTTGGACCTTCATCCGCATTTCATTGGTGGGGTTGACACTCCTTGTACCTTACTACTGCTCTATTAGGTCCTACGGCACAACCACGTCTTGAAGCGCCTCGACGTGCGGCGCAACCACCCAGCGACGGACCGCACCCGAGGCTCCTCTGTGGCGAGTGCGCAAGCAGTCGCAGCACATGTCCTGGCAGACGCTCTCCTGGTAAAATGAGGCCGATATCTTTTTTTTTTTGACTTTCTAAGATGTCTTTTTTGTTTTTTCTGCAGCGGTTGTTCACGTTTGACATTTGTGGGACTCTTCCTCATATTCCCTAAAGCCAATGACGGTTCAGGCCATCAATCCATTTCTTTGAATAAATGAATAGCGTTATTTACAACAATTTTCACTCTTCATCTTTCCCATTCCCTCCCCTCCTAACAGATTCGTCACGAAGAAGCGCTATTTGGCGGTGGCGGTAGTCACCCCTCGTCTGTCGATAGCGCGAAGAGTGTGCCCCTCGCTTGTGCTCCTATCGAATCCCTTGATGGTTTATCCTTGCGTCGTATCATCACAAGGCTACGGAGACCTTATCCGGCCAATCAGGTGTTTGTCTATCTGCGTGTGTGTGCAAGTCTGGGTTCTGCATGCATGTGTGTTAGGTTGAACATTTGATTAAAAAACATTAACATTCTTGCTTTTTTTGTGTGGAGCGTCCCGTGGTTGTTTATTTGCATTCACTTTCTGCTTTAGGTTCAAGCTGCTCTGGCCGAGGCCGAAGAATACCATAAACGAGCAAAGCTCACCACAAAAGTGGCGGCAGATGCCAGTGCCGCTGCGTTAGATTCAGCTCGTGCCACTGCTGCGGATCTTGCTGCCCGAAGCCGTTTAAAAGGAGAAGGAGATGGAGGAGGAGACAAAGGCAAAGATGCGCTTTTTCCACCTGTCAAAGAGGGCACTATCATGCTTGAAGTTGGTAGCACCACCCATGCTTCTTCTTCTCCAATTGCTACGTCGCCGGAGGTGAAAACAGCAGGTACAGTGTTACCAGAGAGCAAAGAAGGAGATGGAGGAGGTGCTGCGACTACGGTGCAGGATGCAAGCAAAAACATTCAACCCAATGAAAAGGAAGAAGCAGAAGACGACGCAAGTGAACTGTTGTGGTTAGAAGAAGGCGGCGTGTTGGATGACAAAGAAGACGCACTTGCTGTGATCGCGAGACTCACTGGTAAGAGTAAGGCACGAGAGAAAGCGAGTCAAAAGAGATGTTCAAATGCACCTTTGTAAGTGGCTGCACTTCTCTGTCACTTTCTAAAATTTGTGTTATTGAAAGATCATCAGTTGGTTGCATATAAAGTTGCATTTATGAAATCCTACTCTTTCATACGCGTGTAAACTCTATGCTTACTTTGTCTCACAATACGCATCCCAATACCATTTCCTAGCTGCCCACCATGCTGAGTGGACTGCAGCTGAAACTTATGAAGTGCAATGTGCCGCCACCGTGCAAGCTGCAGCCAAGCAAGCCAGAGAAAGCGTGGAATCTAGCCATGCGGCGGGAATAGCCGCAAAAAAAGCAGCGGCTGTGGCGGCAGAAGAGGCAAAAGTGGCCTCAGAAGCAGCTGCGCTGCTCAAAAGGCAATACCAGGAAGCATGCGCGGTAGCCACAGCCAAAAAAGAGCCGTTACCGGACAAAGAAAGCTTCATGGCCGCAGCAGCTGCAGCTGCTTCTCCCACCAACAAGAAGAAGCGCAAGAAGAAAGTGAAGAAGAAAGCCAAGACCAGCATAACTGCAGCGAAGCAAGCTCCGCTGCCACTGCCTCCGTGGCCTCCTTTGCCGCAAGATCCGGGTCCTTGTCTGGCGTTGAAATTGGACACGCACGTGATTCCACCGCCAGTGCCACACATACATGTCGCCATCTTTGCCATCATGCTCGCGCTGCGGCACAGGTAAATGTGTGGCAAGAGTTTGTGGCTACTTTTAAGAGCATGTGCGCGTATATCATGTTTCACTAAATTCTATGTCTAAATTTTCAAGTTTGTGCCATTTTGCGCCAAGTTTTGTCCCTTTATCTTCGCCTTCCTCGCCTACTTCTTCTATATTCTCCTAATCTTAATTTCAGGTGCACCATATTAGAGCTAGACGGCATTGCATTTCCTGGCCGCCCGCCTGCTCCACCCCCAAAAGCTTCATCAACATCGTCGTCTGCAACGAGCAGCGAGCAAACGAAGGAAGCATCCTCCTCGTCATCCAATGCATCACAAGCAGCAGCAGCAGCAGCAGCAGAGGCTGAAGCGGAAAGTGATCGCGCTACATCAAGCCTAGAAGCTTCGTCACGAGAAGACGCGCGACTCTTCAAAGAGCGCCTTGGCATGGTGAGCGTGGGCATAGCTTTACACTGTGCACCAAGTGAATCGAGTATGCGCGCATTCGTATACGTGCTGCTGCGATAGTGTTGTTGCAGTGTGTATTCATTTTCAACTCAATCTCTGTTACTCTGAATTTATGTTTTCTACTTCCTATTTTGTACAACATTTTAGATTGGTCGCACCTTTCGTCTCTTGCGGTATGGCGCCTGCGTCGTCGAATTGAGCTTAGTGAATTGTAACTTAGGGCCTGATGGCCTCATGCTTCTCGCGAAAGAATTGCTCCTCGACCGAACGTGCCAAGTAAGCAAAAGATAGAGGCATTCAAAAGGGTGCTTTTGTTTGAAGTCATAGTTTACGGGCCGCTTCTGCTATACTCAGAATTTTTCATTGGTTCTATGCCTGAGAGGTTTTGTTTCCTCGTTTTCGCATTTGATGTTGCCTTGCAATACACCTGCTTTTTTCCGTTGCTCTATTGTCCATCCTTTCTTAAGTCCCTCAACTTGAGTTCCAATGCCCTCTGCGGGGCCGACGGCGGAGCTTTGGACGGGCTCTCGGCGCTCACCGGCATTTACACCCCGCGAGGGGGGAAACCCGCGAATTCCACCCTGTGCCGGCTGAACCTGACCCACAACGACCTGGGCGAAGATGCCGCGCTGCTGATTGGCCGAGGCTTTCTGCAAGAGCCTGCGTGCTGTTTGGCGGAGCTCGACTTGAGGCACAACAAGTTCGGCGGGGCCCGGGGCTACATTCACTTGGCCTACAGCTTGCGCAGCCATCCTGACCCTGGTACTTACAGAATCTGTAGTACAAGTGTTTGTCAATTTCCTAGCTAGAACAAAAGAACTTAATCAGCATATCTCTCTTTGCTAGTGCATTATTCAAATACATCCTTTCCTCCTCTAGCTGATCCTCGTTCGTGTTATGTTTGTGTCATTCCGACCTACGTATGCTGGTGTCTCTTGTTCTATTCTATATTCCCCTTCAATAGGTCGTTTGAAGTTTCTGCGCACCGACCGCGATTTGAGTGAGCTTTGGTTGGAGCTTGGGCTAGAGGAAGACGAGGGCTCTGGTGAAGGAAGTATGGCTATGAACAACGATAACATCTTCAAAGATCAAAGCAGTAGCGAAATTGACGGTGGTGGCGATTTCAAGGCGAATAATGACTCGATGAGCTTGATTGGCGCCAACGATGGCTCGATCGAATACAGATCTGATCCTAGCTCTGGTCTAGCGCGACCTGGCGTGCTCATCGTGGAGGATGACCACGAAAGTAGCGACAATAGAAGTAGTGACAGTAGTGCCAGTAGTAGTCCTTATTCGGTGCTTCGAAGCTCGGCGGGGGATGCCGCGGCCCGCAAGAGAATGATGACGTCAGCATTGGAGCACGCCAAGGCTCTGGCATCTTCACCGGGGGCCGCTGGTAACGTGCACGTTCTGAAACGCATCGAGGTGAATGTTGCTGCGTAATTACTAGTATTTGAAATACGCGCGCCTATTGGTACTTTTTGCAGAGCTTAAGGCTTAGTTCTTTTCATGACAAATACATTCTATCAGTCATCAGTACAGTGTTTTACCCGGTCATTTTATGACGGGCTACTATTTCACGACCATGTATACAAACATCTAATAGGTACGGGCGCAGTTCGTACATGCCCATCGAAGGAAAGTGCTCGCCAGGCAGGCGCAGGACGCGCAACAAGCAGCAGAAGGAGGTGGCGGTGGGGGAGAAGGTCAGGTTGCTCCCACCAGCGGGAATGCCAGTGCTAGCGGCGGTGCTGATACAGTTGCGACTGACAGCGCAAAAGCTGCTGCTACGCCCGAAGCGACCATAGCAACCACAACTGGCGAGCCTTCAACAAACGACATTGATGAAGAGGACGAAGGAAGCGGTGCTAATGAGAAGATTAAATCAGCACCTCCCACTAGCGCTGCTGCGGAAGCCGCTGCAGTGCCACCAACCTCTTCGTCATCCAACGAGAGTTCAACTGAAGGAAGCAACGATGCTGTCGTCGCTTTCCTGCCTGGGCGCGCTGCAGAATTGCAGGCAGCAGTCAACCGCTTTCAGTTTCTCCTCGTTAAGGTTTGCTTGATGTTTATTAGGTCGCACAAACTTTATCACATATGCCAAAATCGAAATTGAAAGTGCGCGTGTGTTGTGTGCACTGTGTTAAGAACGCCCTACACCAATATTTCTTCGTTCGCG
>Ga0307979_1000458_pt1 | contig 27554 bp, 24 predicted proteins | sample OrgLakmetage1058_FD_201833 | JGI IMG/M metagenome (GOLD analysis project Ga0307979, IMG submission 201833) | Saline water microbial communities from Organic Lake, Antarctica - #1058 | ecosystem: Environmental > Aquatic > Non-marine Saline and Alkaline > Saline | place: Antarctica: Organic Lake...
AAGGATTTCGATGAGTGGATCGCCATTGCCAAGGACAGGTCGAAGTGGAGACAGCTGACTCACTCCATTCCCAAACCTCCTGATGCCTGACGGCTGAAGGACACCTTGAGAGAAAATGATTACAATAGCATTACGCAAAAGGACACTCAGCCCAGTCAGACTTGTTCTGAAGGTTACATTTTTCTGTTGCTATTTGCCACAGTGGTGGTTCTTTGTATTTTTGGGGAGTACTAACTAGACTAGATCTATATCAAGAGGCGCACGAACGCACGAATACGATGGCGAACTATGTTACAATTATACTAGTTATAGTTGCAGAATTCTAGAATTCCTAAAATCAAAATACCTTTCTTGAAGTCAGGTTTCATAGCTATGCCGGACGCATGGAGATCAAAGAGAACAATAACTCGCCTCCGTATCCCACACCAATGCCAACTGGCGGCTTAAAGTCGTAGCTCGTAGCTCTGCCTATATTGTAAAGCGACATAGCGACGTGCATAGGCACGCGAATGCACTCCACCTACCTCTCCCCTGAATGAAGACCTCCCACCTACTAGTGGCTGATTTAAGTGAAGTCAGGGGCTCTACGCTGGGCTCTGTCGGTCGGGTCGAGCTGGAACTTGAAAGAACACGTGGTACAGCCAATATGGCCAAAAAGACTTCGAAACGGTGAGTTCGTCGCGGCGGGCTTCGAGTTTTGCGTATTCGGACTCGAACCACGATGGTGTCAATTTCTCCATGTCACAGTAGTTTTGTTTGCAAATTGGCATGTGCAAGACTGGCATGTTGTGGTCGTAGAGGGTAGGGCCTCCACTGTGGTTCGCGTCCAACACGGCGACTCCACCAGCGACAATGATTTCAGTGTCCCGAAAGCACTGCTTGCCCAACCCCACAGGAGACAAGCTGAATTTGCTGTTAGTGAGGTGTTGCACATACTCGTCTGGTGGAGCTTTGGTCCCAATTTGGTCGCTGCACACTCCGCCAGACAATCGCTCGAGTGCCCGAATCCTATCGCCACGAGCCATATGCGTGGTCTGTTATGAAAAAAAAGGCAAAGGTGAAAGCAGTCATCAGACAGAAGCGACGCATCAATTTCGCATGCTTTCATTAAAAGCAACACGATCGACTAAACAGAGAATACAGCGGTACGGAAGGACACTTACCATGCAGCAGCACATCAGGAGACTTTTGCGGTCCCGATTTTGGGCATGATTACCCAGATGGCCCTCGAAATGGGCTGTCATCACTCCAAGTGGAATACCAACCACAGGGCCCGTATCTGCAATGGAGTTTATTGTGTAATAGTGGCCGCCCGTGGGGAAGCTGTCTTTCCTGCCATCCGCTTTCAGACGTGCAAACGGGTAATGAGGTTTCCAGGAGTCCGACTGGTATACGACGCTCACCGGATGAGAGGTGACGTAATCGTTCACGTGGTCTTCGAAGGGGCGGATAGCGTCGCCGTGGGACCATACCACGCCTCCACCACCGTTCTCCTGAACTAAATGCGTTGCATTAAGTAAATCTACCCCACCAGACGACTTCACGTTCCACATGAATAGACTGAACCGCTTCACAGAGTTAACCTGCATAACCACGCTATTCAAATCTGGAATCATGTTCCCCCCCGCTTTCCCATACCCAGCGTGGTAGTTCCAATCTTTTAGCTCAGGATTCTGAAACCAATGCCTGTAAATGTCGCTCAAGCCAAGGTGGTCTTGCCAGTAATGCATGCAGCAGTGAAAGCAGCAGCGAGCAGTACCCAGGGCGGTCTGCCAGGGTACCCGCGCAAGTAAACACTCTCGCGGAGGGCTTTTACTGCAGAGGTCAAATGATGTCCTGACATCGTGGCATGTTCCGGTCTGCTTGATTCCGTCAAGCCCCCGCCATTGAAATTTGTTCTCGTGCTCAAGCCCTAGAGTGTTCACCGATGCTAAACATTGTGACGTATGATCCGGGGAGGCAGCAGCGAGCGCGTTATCAGCGGCGCTGTCTAGCGTCCTCACCGAGTTGAGCTTTAGGAGGAGGATAGTAGCAACGGATACTCGCATGATACTCTTGCTACGAAGATCAGAAACTTTATTGCGCTTAGCGAGCGAGCACCGGGTACGCCTACAGAGCCTAAAAGCTCTTCTGCAACAAGCTGAAGAGCTTCCTGCTTCCCGCGCTCTCTCTGCTCTCTGCTTGTCGAAGTATCCAATTCTTTTTTGGTTCATGTCCACAGATCTGTGAGTTGATTGGTTGAGTTCCATCCCCAAAAAATGCGACCGCGAGTCCGTTGTAAGGGCACGGGGCATAGTCCAATGCTTGCCCTTGCTTTCACGGCTGCTCTGGTTGCTTTAGCCGACGCATCGTCTCAATCCAGCGCCTTCTCATCAGTGCTGCAGCAAGGCGCCTCGGGTGGGATTTCTGCTGTGAACTCTGCTTCCCACGCCGACAAACCATGGAGCCCTTCCCACATTGGACACTCGGATAGCAACGACTTCCGCCAGGAGCACGATCTGCTCGATTCTAGCGAACAAGCTGGAAATCTAGATGGTGACCCTGAGATCAAGGGCCTTTCGGCGCGACCTCCTGCTGACCCTCTGGCAGCACACTTTCGGTCTCGGCTCCGAAGCTTTTTCCAAAAAGCACGTCATGGTCATGCAGACGCAGGAACTACCGAGGTATTAAATCTACCCGCTGCTGCTGCCGCTGGCGTGCACCACTTTGATCTTGGTCTTAGCCGCAGGAATAGCCTTGGCGGTGGATCTACCCGTGCCAGTGGACTTTCTCATTTACCATTGGCTGAGGAAGTAGAAGACGACGAGGCCTTGTTTGCCGCTATGCTCGCTCATGAAGCTCGCGCTCATGCCCTGAAGCCAACAGAGGCGCGAGCTTACGTGGCATGCGGTGCTCAAGCGCACGCGTCATCTGCTAGGCTCGCACTTTCAAATGTGGATCAGACACCTCGCAAGGTACCTAGGCCGTTAGGTGGCCAGAAAAAGACTCACGCTCACGATAACTCGAAGCACGAACATGCGCCCCAGTCAGCGGATACATACCAGCCTCGAATGGCCTATACCTCTCGCAGTGAAGGCGTAGCGTGCTGGCTGGCTCAATTGAACGTCACTGGAGTTGCTGAGCTGCGCAGCTTGCCTCATGTGTTCACGCACGTGAGCCCGGTGCCTGCTGCGGCGAAACTTAGCCCAGGCCTTCTCTTCAGCGAGCCATCATCAACACCCACTCAAGTCAACGGAGACCCCTCAATGGCTGGTGGTGTTGAAATGAATGTGTCGCCGCAGCAGCCGCGCCTTCGATTGTCAGAGCATGTTTTCGGCACACCTCCACAACTACCGCCTAGAAGAGAAGGCCAAACAACCTCTCATCTATCTCCTAGTCTCCGCGGCAGTGCAGGCGAAAGCTCGTCAGCTCCAGCAGACTGGTCGCACCGAGGTGCAGCAGCAGCTGGAGCAGCAGGAATTGCTGAATGGCAGGGTTTTGAGGGACGTGGTTTGCGTGTGCATTTTTCGCCGGATGTCGCCACGTCCTCTCACGCGGCCCGTGAAAAGCTTGCAGCTTCTTGGGTTGATGCTGAGTTCGGTCTCGTACGAGGCAGAAGTAGCAGCAGTATCAGTGGCAGCCGTCACGAGAGCCAGGGCAGCGGCATCACTGACAGCGCTCGCAAAGCATCGGACAACGAGGAAGTGCAACCTCAACACGAGTTCTTTCCCCTGTTGAGCGATGAAAACCGCGACGACGTCGACGGTGTAGCACTTAGTATTGGCGCAAAGAGTGGCAGGAGCAGACTCCCAGCAGCAGCAGCAGCAGCAGCAGCAGGTCTATGGGGCGCAGCTCGAACGGCTGCTCAAGAAGGACTGTGCTCCAGTGTGCTGGCTACCCATTTGAAGCCGCTTCCAGTGGATGGCCCCCTGACGCTGGCGTTTGCGCCTCGATCTCAAGATGTCAAATCCAGCACCAGCAAGGCTCCAGGACCAGTATTGGCAGAAGCCATGCATGAAACATGTGCCTTAGTGGCCCTAGGGTTCCTTGCGTCGCAGCCTTTAGTGGAGCGAATTGAAGTGGCGCCGCGGATGCGAATCCATAAGCACGGTACTTCGGAGGCAGAGAATGTGAACAGTGACGAACGAGCAGAGCTTGAGAATGGACGCTCCCGCAGTGGCAAATCGAAAGAGGGCAGCACTAGGAGTGTGCCCACGTGGCAAAGATCCGTGGACGCAAAGCATGCAGACATTGAGGAGCGCATCGCGGAGTTCATTAGAGCATCGCCGTCGAAAGCTTCAACTGCAGCGGCAGCTACCGGAGTATCCTCGAGGGAGGCAACGACAACAACAGCGCCTCAAGCTGGCCGTCCACGAAAGCTCAACTACTACGCCAAGTCCGCTGTCCAAGCCCCAGGCGACACTGACTCCACTCCATTCACTTCCCTGAACATCACTGGTCGTGGCCAGTACGTCCAGGTTTGTACCATAGCTAGGGACGTTCCTGTCTGTGTAATAAAATGTTCGAAATCGAGTGTACCTCCTTTCTTCTTTCAATTAAAGTGTGTGAGGGTGCGATGACAGTACGAATTTGACTCTAATTATGAAACAAATTTGATAGCACTACGCCAAACTTGGTTCTATCCTATGTATGTTTACTCCGATAACCGACACGGGTTTCGACGATGGATCATGCTGGCTTCGACACGGGTCGACCCTGCTACCTTTATTGGTCCGCCTTCTGCCGTGCCTACGCCAAGCCCCACTCATCATCCCACCAACAGCTCGGAGTTAGGGAGTCGACGCTTAGCTGAGGCCACTGGAGCCCCTTTCACCGCCAACAGTGGTGTCGAAGCGAACCAGCAACGGCGACTTGGCAACGCTGCGTCCACGGCCCTGTCCTGCTCTGATGCCGACCTCACGAACGAAAATACGATGTACGATTGCTTGAATCTAGACTGGCAAGTTGAGCGAAGCGTGTTCGACAGTCCTATCACGGACTACCGGTTTCGAAAAGTGGTTCAATACGTTGGCGTCTACGGCTGGACATACTTTTCTCAAGGTCATTACCTCACCGACGTCGAGTTTGGCTCCGGCACTCACTCCGCAGGTGTAGTGTGCGGTTCCACCGACCCTGGCTCCCTGGATGACGACGAAGTCGTCGAAGTGATTGGGGACACTTATTCCAAGTGTGCCCAGTACATCGACGACTGCGGCTCCTTGTTTTGCCCCACGTGCGATTTGTCTGGCTCCTGCGACTCTACCTGTGGGCTCGCTCCCGATGACACGGAAGACTACTCAGGAATTGCCACTGGCGCTAAAGTGAGGCTCTGAAGCAACTCTGTTAGGAATTTGAAAGTCGATTTTTTGTTGTAGGTATTTGTACTCATTAAAAATGTGTAGAATGTTTTGCTTCAAGTAATTAAATTTGTGCAACCGCACATGAGAAACCCTAGTGTCCTTATTTTGAATCTTGTGCACGACCTTTTTGTTGTTTTCAGATTATGGCGTACGATTTCAGCGACAACAACGGCGATTACGTGGATGTGCCTACGGTGTACGGCACTCGAATGTGGTACCCGGCGTACGACGCTGGCGCTCGAATTCACAACAATGGCTGGGGCAGCACTGATGGTTATTACGACGAAGCCACGCGGGGTGCAGACGAGTAAGTTAATTAGTGTTTTAGTGTTGAATAAAATTTATCCAACGATCAACTCAAATATACGAAGTACACTCTATCGATTCCAAGTGTTGTCTTGACTTTTTGCTTTGTTTGTTGCATCTTGTTGCCCTGGCGTCGCTTCCTCGTCGACTCGTTAGGTATGTGTACGACACGAATGACGCCTTGGTCATTTTCCCAGCTGGAGAAGAAGGCTTCGACGGCGCCATTACGATCAACAACCCTGGCGTAGCCAAAAATTGCTTGACTGTTGGCGGTGCCAGAACTGTGGTAAGCTGAATTTTATTATTAGATTGCGTTTCATAATATGCCTTAAATTTGTAAGGAGTACATAATACGGCGTCCTTCTAGTAGATCCCACTCCTTTTCTCAAGCATACGTGACGTTACACTGACAATTATCTTTCATTTTGGTCACCTTCGAGTGGCAGGACACTGCGACAAGCCCAGACACCGCCACTTCCACTACAAGTCGCGGACCCACCATGGACGGTCGCATCAAACCAGACATCATGGGCCCCGGAGATCCGGTAGGTGAATGAGTGTGTGCTTCTTGCAAGAAACAACCTGACGGGGGTCGGGACATCTCTATCATGTTCTTATTCGAAAATAAAAATCTACGATAATAATCCTTCAATGTTGTCAATATCGGTTCCCATTAGGTGTGGTCCGCGTACAGCAGTGGTTTCTTTGCGTTCGCCACATGTGGAGTCACCCGCGAGCCAGGTTACCCTGCAAGCCGGGCTGCACCCGCACTGGCTGGAGCGGCTGCCTTGCTGAGGGAATTCATCATGGACGGTGGTCCAAATGGGCTGTTTGCAAAACAGTCACCAATAGGTTATGCGGCCTCCAGCTACAGCGCCTCTGAACCTTCGGCTGCTCTTATGAAGGTGCGTGTATTGCCAATGAAAGTATAGTCTCGCCCGATTTTTTTTGTTTTCTCGGTGAAATTATATTTTACCATTCGTCGTTTTCGTATCTGCTGCACCTATTTCTGCGTGCCTTTAACACGATTCACTTCAACCATTCATTGTTCATCCTTTTTTTGATACTTTTCGTTGTTATTCTCAGGCGCTTCTCATTGGATCAACAACTCCGCTTTCGTACGGTTTTGATCCTGAAAACGTCAAGGTGTGCACAAGTAGTATAATTTGAGATGGATATTATGATCAAATGTGGTTCAGGTGTTTACGTTTGATACTTTATTTGACCGGAGAGGACTTTTTGCTCACCTGCTAATACACGCCAAGCGAAGGCAATTAGTTTTGTGTTAACCCCTCTATCTCCGTCTTTCGGCTGCAATCCTGTCTCTGAAGGTGGATTTGGAGGAGTATTACTCGGGCAACGGGTATGTAGCGCCACCCTGTGGCTGCGAAGAAAACGGCGTGAAATTTTGCACCTTCAGTGAGAGCGACACCAGCGGGTACTGTGACTTTTGCGCCGATTACGCCAGCATTGCCAGTTGCGCCCCAACTGCGTCGGGCTTGTCAACCGCAGGTGCTGAAGATTGTGTCCAGCGCTGCTTTTCGTACGAAGTAAATGGCGAGTCGGGCTATAGTTTAGGGGCTGTAGGCGTGGACTTTACTCAGGGATTTGGGCATGTTCGGCTGGCCAATGCCTTTTCAGTCGACGGCCAAAGTTCATTTGAGACGTTCATGTACGAATCCACCTTGCCAGAATACGGGTTATGGAGTCAATCCTTTACGCTTACCGCGCGTACTGTGGGCCTGACTGCCACTCTAGTGTGGACCGACCCGCCCGGCAGTGTGTACTGCGGCTACGGCGCTCAGACTGGGTTCTACAGTGGTGGCTGTTTAGTGCACGATTTAGACCTCAAAGTCTATGTGGGCGGTGTGCGAGTCTACAGCAACTTTGGAAACGCCATCGAAAGCCAGTACAGCGGCCAAGAGGACCATCTGAACAATGTGGAAAAAGTTGCCGTGGAACGATTTGACTTGTCCGTTGGAGATGTGGTGCAGGTGCAAGTGCACTCTTACGGCTTGCCGTACGCCAACTTCCAGAAATTTGCTCTGGTAATCACGGGCGGCCTCACTCCCGACCCTGCGCCCACGCCGTCGCCGACACTCAGCGCTGCCCCTACCTCACTCCCCACAGCCCGGGATTACCGGAGCTGTTCGGAAGCTTGTGCCGATTCGCCCGAGTATTTGGCTGCCTTAGCCACGGGATCGTCCCTGCAAATTTGCCAAACCGACTACAGTTGCACCGTCCAGTGCGGCAATTACACCTACTTCAAAGCAGCGTGCGAGTGTGGCCTCCTGGACGAGTATCTAAAAACTGGCATTTTTGACAAGACCGCGTTCAAAGACGAGTACTGCTGTGGCACCGACGTGTGCAAGAGCTCCATCGCCGACCTCATTGGTCAAAATTACAACTTGCTCGAATACGTGGCGCTGGAAACGACCTGCCAAGAGGTTCGTTTAAAAAAAGGCGTTCTTCACTTTCCATGTATTGAAACAGGAGGTTTCTTCTATTTTGTCAATAACTTCTTGTTTGAGCCTCTCTAATTTCAAAATCAGGTCACTTGCCGACCCAGTCAAGCGCCTACCAGTGTGCCAACACCGTTGCCCTCTTCGGTGCCCACACCAGACCCCACGAGTACACCAACACCACTGCCAACGTTAGTGCCATCTATGGTGCCCACTCCAGCACCTTCCATGCAACCAACGCCCGTGCCCACTCTCGCACCCACTCCGTCGCCATCGCCAGTACCAACGCCGCAACCTACACCAGTGCCTACGCTGTCGCCTTCGCCTGCTCCGTCCCCCGTGCCCTCATTGATGCCCACTCCAGTGCCAACGCTGATGCCGTCGCCTCTGCCAACTACCTCACCTACGGAGTACGATACCGTAGGAGTCGACGTGACCTTAGATGTACAAGCGCGAACGCCTCCTACGGACTATGATCGATTTACTCTAAAATCGGTGCGTGTAATGCTTGTGCTTAAAAGTATATTTCTTGTTTTCCGTCATGGAAAACAAAGTATACTGTATCCTAACGATGGGAATAGACTTGAATGTCTGTACACCTTTCCGTACTTTTCGGATTATCGGAATACGATTCGTTTATGTACGCTTTTTGTCCCACTTTCATTTATTCCTTTAGGTGATCAGTAACGCCACACGAGTGCCCATGTATGACCTTAAAGGGTACCAATTGAGTTGGGCCAATACCTCAGGCCTCAATGGGAACGGCACTTCGATCGGCCGACCCACACCCTTTCGGCGAACTTTACTGGCGGGTTCATACCTGTGGACTGCCTCTGTGGAACTCTCAACGCCCGTCTCCATGCTTCCTGAACGCTTCAACCTCACAAATCGCGAACAGTTTGCAGATTACATCGCCGAGATCTTCGTGTCGCCTACCTTTGTTGCCTTGGTGAGAACATCAAATGTATTGTACTTACTTTTCAAGCTCTTCATTCCGCACGACTAGTTTGTCTGCTTAGCCTTTGCATGTTCTTTGATTTGTGATTGTTTTGTGTTTGTGCAATAATTTCGATGACCCCTTTCATTTCACGCACTTCTTTCTTCCTCTTTTTAAAGGTCTCCGAGGAGCTCGACTCCGCTCGTGCATCTGTCAACGGCACTTCTCTGAGCGTGATCACTGCTACTCGTAGCCCTACCGGCGCCCCCACGCCTGCGCCTTCTCCGCGCCCCTCCCCGCTGCCCACTACACCTCGCCCTACGCCCTCGCCCAGACCTTCGCCACAGCCCAGTGTTTCCATGCAGCCGACGCCCATGCCGACCCTGTCGCAGTTTTCCGAAGAAATGCGCACGGCGATGGCGGCATCTGCGGGGGCCTTAGCCCTAGGCTGTTTCGTGTGCTTCCTGTGCGTAGCCTTTGGCCGTATGCGATTTCACCGGTGGCGGCGCCCTAACAGTAGCAATGATGATGTGGAGATTGACGCAAAGAAAGGGCGTGAGGTGCGCGAGTTTAGTAATTGAACGATTGCAAAATATGAGGGGGGTGGAATGGCAATCATTGAGAATTAGTGAAAGACGAAAAGTGAGACTCTCCGTAGTGTAGCCTAAAACTATATCCTTCTCAACCTTGTTACCCTCTTTGCGCTTTCAATTTTTCTCTCTTGCAACTTTGCCCCGCACAGCACGAGATCAAAACCAGCAACCATGAATTCCTCCACTCCAAGTCCACTCCTTCATCGACCTCCGCGATTCGCGCGCACGCGTACTCGATCGCCAACGAAGCGCGAGCGGCGAGCCGGGCTCAGCAAGATGCCGCCCAAGTCAATCAAGCCATTGCCAATGCGGGCCTCACTCGACGTGCCTTCGCTCAGGTTAGTATTATCTCCTTGAATTGTTGATTTCTTCGCATTTGAGTTTGCGTCACCATGCGAAGCACCTAGTATTTTTGTGGCTTCTTCAGATTGCGTTCATTGGGTTCACGCACATGATCAGTTGTCACTTACGTAAATCTTCCATTCACGTTTAATCCGCTTCCGTCATTTTCCACTTCTCTCGTAGCTCGGCTGCTATTCGGACGCTGAAATTGGCAATTGTCCTGACGGCGACCTGCAGTACATTTTAGGGCTCAAAAAGCCGCAAATCCGGCGCTTTCGTAATGACCTCCCAGCCGATGTCAGGGGCGGAACTACCCTATAATTCGCTGTGCGCAAGTATAAGTTGATAGCGCCTCTCTCGTATTTATTTCGCTTCTGCTGTTTACCTTACAGTGCTTCTAGTTCCACCTTTCATAGAACCATGCCGCTTAAACGCTAGTAAACGGCTAGGGCGTGTTTGTTCTCTAGTTCAAAATTCAGTATTGTATTATGTATATGTTTTCTGGGGCGCTGGAGCTCGTAGCAAACGCCTGGCAAACACCGACTACCCCCCACCAGAAGTGTACCGAAGCCGGAGGTGTGCCTAGTTTCCTTGCATGGAGTAGATTCCTCCTTTCTTTTTCCGAGCGCGCTCTACCTCTACCTCTACGCTCTACCTCGAACTCAACCGCACTTTCTGATAATTATTATATTATTTCGCCATGTAATTCGAGATGCCCACTCTACGTGCTTGGCCACTTTCTAAAAATCGGAAGTTAGGCATCATAAATCAACGTAAAAAAGCAAGCGCCACATGGGCAGCTGTAAGCGGCATCCTGGAAGTTGGAAGCACTTGCCGTTTGACAGCACCAGCTCCCAGCTCCCAGTATTTGACTTCAATCAAGAAGGTCTCAAACAAGTGTATATTACTCCTGAGCGTCCATGGCCTCGGGCCACATTGTATCACTCAGAGTCTCTAATGATGATGTTGCTGAGCGCGGACCTCCTTAGGAAGCACTCCTATAATACTCGCGCGCCAGCTGGCATGCTCATTCATCTTTCTCAATTTCGGCTGCTTGCCAATGACGCCAGGCTTCGAGCATCGTCATTCTAAAGTAAGAAGACAGAGAATTTGTACTTGAATGAAAGCGTCTAAGTCAATTAGTTCGATTGAACAACAGAGCTGCTATTACCTGCTGCGCAAGTCGTGCTGATTCTCTCCTGAGCTCCTGCACCACTGCCAAAAAAGAAAGAGGAGGTGCCGGGAATGGTAAGCGATGCGACGTATGATACCAATAAAGCGCAGCATGAAACTATTCACCGTGAACCAGCGCTCCTGGGTTGACGCCCATCTCACACAACTGCACTAGGATTGATAAAGAATTTCTATCGAGGCCAGTGTTGAGGAGTGTCGAAATTTCGTGCAGCGCTGTCAGTTGTAGAAGACAACCGAATTCGTGTGAGTGGGAGAAATAATCAAAGCCAATAGAATCATAAGCAAGCGTGGTTACGAACCTTCCAGAGACTCTTCTTGAGCCTGAAGAGACATGGTTTTGTTCGCCAGTTCTCGCAGTTGCTCGGCGCCTCGGCCTGTTCTCCTTCACGATTTGAAGATTTTCGAATCATCACAACAGGAAGACATAAACTAGTCGCTAATATAGTACAGAAAAAATTGGCGCCCATCGCATCGCCACCACAATGGAGGTGAGCGCAACTCTGAACCTTGTCTAACTTCCAGGAACGTTGCATTTTGTCTTCGAGCGTTCCCAGTGAACTCGACTGTAAATTATTTACAAACCAATCGGACGCCTGATGCAGGTTGAAGAGCCAGCACCGGTGGATATTGACTCGGCTGAGCCTGGAAACTCAGTGCAAGGTGCCGCGCCTGAACTTTCTGCCACCACGGAGGTAGAATCCGCAGCAGCAATGGATGAAAGTTCAGGTGCTGAATCAGTAGCTACTGCTGTGCCTGGCACGGATAGCGCACGGTCTGCGAAACCCTTGCCTGCTTCCGATTTGGTCGCTGAGCAAAGTGTTGTTGTTGACAACTTCTCTGAGCATACTCCTGCTCCCAACGAAGGTGCCGATCAAAGCGCTGTCAATGTCAATGAGGCTTCGACTGAGGCAAAGCCTCTTGTCTCCGACGCGACGTCCGGACAAGCCCCTCCTTCTGATACCTCCTCCTCAGAGCTCAATCCAGTGTCCTCTGAGACGACGACCACCTCCACGGATGAGCCAGCGTTGCCGGAGGACCTCCTGGCTGTGCTCGAGCTTCAAGCAGAGGTGTTAAAAAGCCAGGTGCATGCGCTTCAGACTGGCCAGCGTGCTCACGCGGCCCTTGTCAAATCCGCCGCGAGTGAAAAGGATAGCAGCAGTAGTAGTTCCCTGAGTGCTGACAGTGGAAATGGCAGCAGCAGCAGCAGCAGCAGCAGCAAGAGTAGCAGCGCCTCAGACCCTCTAGCCTTTGCGCCACTGGTGAACCCTACGCGTGACGAGTCTACGCTTTGCAAGCTCTTGGACGAGCAAGGAGGGCTGGGCAGTCGTGCGGGGGTGGGCGACTTTGTGGATTTGTGTCAACGCACCACCAGCACCGTTCGACGAGCGACTCTCATTGCGGTACGAGTTGCTGGGGATAAGGGACGGGAGACAAGGGTGGGCTTACCTGTGCACTTTTTCATTTCTTCATATACCTCTTTCTTTGATGACACCCTGTTATATCTTTTTTTACCTGGGGTGGGACGGTCTCCTTTTTTCTCGTAATGTTTGTCATGTTCGGAACTGTGTTTGATCTTCTTTCGCTGCCTTTACTAGTCTTCTTCTTTCTCTTTCTATTCTCACAGGTGTTGCAGCGCTCCACCAAAGCCAAAGTGTTGGATGCCTGGGTATTTGCAGGAGGCCTAGCCCCACTTGGGCAGTGGCTCGCGGACTTTGTCGCTGCTTTTGACGACGAGGCTTGCCAGAGCCTGCTGCACCTTTTGGCGACTTTGCCGGGGCTGCACCCGGACCGCATCAAAGAGTCCGGCCTCGGAAAACTAGTGGGGAAGCTGCGCAAAGACTACGGCCCAGGCACGGGAACTGCAGCGGGGAAAGCGGCTACAGCTAGCGGTGACATGGAAGGAGGAGGCAATGGCGAAGCAAGCGAGGAGTCGGCTGCCGCGGCTGCTGCTGCTGCTGCTGTCACGCGAGGCATGGCCACTCGTGTCGCGGTGACCTGGCGCTTGCTGTTGCGCGGCGTCAGCGACAGTGGCGCGAAAGCGCTCGGCGCTCCTCCTGATGCCGCTGCCGCAGCCGCTGCAGCGGGGAAGAGGGGGGTGGTTCCCGGAGCTGCGGGTGGTGGTCCTTCTTCGTCGGACCCACGCGCATCGAAACGGCCTCGCGCTGCCGCTGACGTCATGGGCGACGCCCTCGGAGGAGGTGTTAGTGGTGTTAGTGGGAAGTCGCGCGCCAATATGGCACCGCGCGACCGCGCCGCGGAAATGCGCAAGCTCCGGGAAGAGCGCATCGCGCAGCGCCGGGCCCTCAAGAAAGGCGAAGCTCTGACTCACGTGATGGCCAGCAAGCCCGGTAGTGCTAGCTCCAGTGTTGGTGCTGCGATGGCCGCGCAGTCGCCCTCGTCGTCCTTGTCGTCGCTGCTGCCGGGCCCCAAGAAGTTGAGCGCTGAGCAGCTGGCGGCGCGGCAGGCACATGTAAGCAAAGAGCGGGCCGAGCGCCAGGCCAACCTCCTGGAGCGCTCCCGGGCGGCGGCGGCTGCGGCGGCTTCTTCCAATGGGCCTTCAGCCGCTTCCTCCTCATCCGATGGGTCGACTACGAGGTTGTACGGTGCGCGAGACAGCAGCGCAGTGCCCGATGCCTTCCAGCCCATTTCATCGATGGACCAAGGCTTCGACAACGACGAGTACGAGGCAGGCAGCGCTTTCTACGGGGACCAATCAGATGGCAGCTCTTTCGGCGGCGGCAGCGGTGGCGCCAGTGGTGGCGGTGCAGGCAAGAGCGCAGGCAAGAAGCTACGGTGGTTGGATGAGGAAGGAGGAGAGTTGGAGGCAGTGCGCGAGTTCGTCACCGAAAAAGGAGGCAGCGGCCGTGAAGGCGACCAAGACGAAGGAGTCAGCAGTGGCGGCGGTGGTGGTGGTGGTAGCCTGGCCGAGAAGCGACGAGACGAGGCCAACAAAGAAAAGCAGCAAATGGAAGAGGCCCGGGCGGCGCTGGAAGCAGAAAAGGCCGAGGCGCGTGCGGCGGCGTGGGCTGCTGTAGAGGCCATGGCGAGTGGGTGCTGGCCCAAGCAGCAGCTCAAGAGGAAGGGTGAAGGTGTTAAGACGGAAGGAGACGAAGAGGGCAATGCCGCGGAAGAAGAAGCAGAGGAAGAAGAAGATGTTGGGTACCGCAGCCCGGCAGCGCTGGGCGGTGGGTTAGCGGTCGACCGTGACGACGGAGACGGCTTGGACTCAATGGAGGTAAAATTAATAAGAAAGTAACACAAGCGTGTAGTAGTCCTGTTTCTTCTGTGTTATCTTGTCCGAGTCCAAAGCAGAAGGTGACCTTAGTTTCAAGTATCGTTCCAAACCTCAATCCTCGTAATTTCCCATGTAGTTATCTTATCTCGAACGGTTCCTCCGAATTTGTTTGGCTGTCTCCCCCCTGTACAGGTGGAGGTGCAGGACCACCGCAACGCGCAGCTCCTCGAGCTCTTTCTCTCGCACGATCCCCCCGCTGACCCCATGGCCTTTGCGGCGGACGCCACCGCTGGAGAAGAAGAAGGCGGCACTGGGGTGGCGGTGCTGCCACTGTACAGCGTGGCAGACGTGCAGCGAGTGGTGTGCCCCGAGGTAAGAGCTTGTTTGGTGAACGGGTGAGCCCGTGGATGTGGGAGAAAAAGAGTTGGATCAAAGATGCTTATACATTGTACTTTTGCTCCTTTGTACAGTAGAGTAAGAAAGCTCTCCTGCAAACATTCGATTGCCTCAACTACTTGTTGTTCTATTTTTCTCTTTTAAATCTAGGTGGACCTCGGGGACCCGGATCTGGAACAGCCAGCAGCTACGGTGGCGGCCGCGGCCATAGCGGCGAGGGGCGGCACCGGTCTCAGCAGCGATGTTGTCGCCACAGTGCGCAGCATGTTGAGTGGCTTAGCCGACGACCAAATCGAGGAGCTTCAGGCGTGCTTTCCTTCGAGCGAAGAGGCGTTTGCGCCGCTGTGGATCGCAGAAGAAGACGCCGTCCTAGAGCAGCTGCCAGAAGCTTTCCAACATTTGACGCCGGCTATGGTAAGCGTGTAGATATTTGTGTGTGAGCGTTGGTGCATAGACGTGTGAGTTTTGACGTGGGGTATTTGGAGCAAAATATAACATGTGTCTTGCCTGGGCACCACCAAGTATTTCTATAATTTTCTTGCATCATTCCATCTTTTGATATTGTTGTTGTTGACTCTTCCTAGCATCTGAATGCCTCATTTTCAAATCTAACGAATGCGAACACCACCACCCCACCACCTTTACTCTCAAAGGTGCACCATTTGATTGCGCACCCCGAGCTGGTGGCAGAAATGGTGGGCGAAAACGGCGACATTGACCCCATCAAGCTCGACGCCGTGGTAGCGCGGGTGCAGACTCAGGTCGTTGAACCTTCCTCGCAGCAGCAGCAGCAGCAGCACGGACAACCACCGCACCAACACCAGCAGGGCAGGCAGCAGCATCAGCAATACCAACAGCAACAACGACAATCACCTTTCCCAGGCTACGGTGGCAGTGGAGGTGGCTTGGCCCCACCGCCAGGAATGGCACCGCCGCCCGGTATGGTCCTCCCACCTCCCGGCATGCAGCAACAGCCTGCAGGTGGTGGTCGTCCCATGGGAATGGGCCGTGGCGGAGGTCGCGGTGGTCCCGGGCAGCAGATGATGATGGGAGGCGGTCGAGGAGGAGGCGGTCGCGGCGGCGGCGGTGCTTCGGCACCTAGCGTAGGGATCGCAGCGGTGCGAGTGGAGTTCAAGCGCGGGAGAGTGGAGTTGTTCCGGGTGGACGACCCTGCGCTGGCGGCGAGGTGCGCGTCGTTTCAGGGCCCCTACCACATGTGGGTGGAGTGCTCGCCCGGCGAAGATGTGGGCCTCGTCGTGACACAGGTGGGGAAGTGTGTGCATGTATGGGGGGTGTCTGGATGATTGTCAGTCCAACGCGCCTTCGTCTTGACTTCATGTTTGTCTATGCACGAGTGGAAGGGGGAAGCATTTTACTCGAGCCTGTTCTCAACCATATGCCCGTGTGAGTGTTTCCCAACGATCGTCCAAGAATCTCCCTCTTACTCCTCAACCTCTCCCTTCTATTCTCCCTCTCTCACCTTGTCAGTTGGGCCGGCAACAAGCAGGCGACACTTTTGCGCTTCGGCGCGCGCTGCGAGTGGCAACCGACGCCGACGTGAAGGGTTACAAGCCTAAGGCACAGGCCGAAACACAGGCAGTGGAAACCGCGAGGTCGCTGGTAATGGAACAACAGCTGCCCATGGGCATCGACGACGCCGAGTGGCAGTTCGACAAGAAAAAACTCACTTTGTTCTATTCATCCGACCAGCAGCGGGTGGACTTCCGAGACTTCGTCAAGAGAGTCGGCACGCACTTCAAGGCCTTCGTCTGGATGCAACGCCTCAATTCGGGTATAGGCGGCCGCAGCGCGGATGCTGGCGGGGGCGGCTTCGGGGCGAGTAGTGGTGGTGGTGGCGTGATGATGGGCGGCGGTGGTGGCGGTGGCAAAGGAGGCATTGGGAAGGGTGCTGGAAAAGGCGGTGGGGGCAAAGGAATGATGGGGCCAGGAGGGGGCATGGGAAAGGGGGGAGGGCCGCCAGCAGGGAGCATGGGCCAATACGGGCCTATGTAGACCTCTCGGCACATGGCCTTAACGACCAGAAAAACGAAAAAAAAGAACTTGCTTTTAAGAAGCGGCATCAAGAAATGCATTGGAAGGCCAGGAGTGGCCAGGTGCACGTGAAAAACAACAACGAGAGAGGACAGGGCTACACGGGAAAAAGGAGAAAAAAAAAACGACAAAAAGAACACAGGGAGAGTTTACGAAGGGGGGTCGTTGGTCTGTTGTTCGCTGATAATTTGAATAGATCACGAACAAAATTTGCGCACTTTTTCGAAAACATTCCTAAACCCATCGAGTGGCTAGTAATAGAAGCGCCATGGACGAAGGCGAAGAGGCCTTGGAAGTATGTGTCCTGCCGGGCGTTCAAATCAATTTAGACTCCGCGCCCACTAACTTCCGTCATTTCTTGTTCTTATAGGAGGTCAATCCGTTTTCGTACACGCCGATGACAACTCAGGTGGCACACTTGCACACACTGCTTTTCTGTCCACTGCGCCGATAAACTAGTGCGTCTTGGGTCATTCTCACGATGTCTTCGTCTTTGTGTGTAGTCGCAGCCGCATTCTCAACCGGTGAAGCAACCGGAAGTGCCCAACGTACGGCCGTCGTCCGCTTTTTCGAACCTCGCCGACAAGGTTCGAAGCCACTCATATACCGAGTAGCACAACTTATTCCAGGCACTGATGAAAGTAGGCCACCTTAATGTTTGCCACCTTCCTAAGATTATTTGAATGGTGTAGGTGAATCCCGACGATGACTATCTCGACGGCCTTCTGTCAGCGCAAACGCCACCAAACCCAGTGGCGATATCCGAAGCAGTGGGATTGGTACAAGATGCCCCTGCCTTGCCCATTACAGCGAACCCCACCACTAGCGTGGTTCCTAGCACTGCGGCAACTGCGCTGCCAGGAGAAAGAGAGCACTCAGATGTACCTACAGATTTCACGACTGCTGATGACGTTGAAGCAACGACTCTAGCGACGCCAGCGGCGGAGGGCACAAACACCGAGACGGCTACTTTAGCCACGTCAGCAGACGACAAGGAGAGCGACTCTAGCATTCCAGGTGCTGCAATGGGTATTGTAGCTGAGGAATGCGCGAGTATTGAGGACGCAGCAGGACCTGATTACCGCCCTCTTGTAGCTGAGGGATCTAATGAGCATGAAAACCCTCCAGACAACGGGCCAGTTCTTGCCAGTGATGCCATCCCCGATGGAAACGTTCTGGCTGTAGCTCTTGCCGCCAGCAAGATAGAAGGCCGGGTGACAGCGGCCCACTCGGCTAGCGCTGAATCTGATACTTTGTACAGTGGTGAAGCAGAAGCTTCACCAACTCTAAAAGAGAACAGCGACAATACGAATACTGAAAAACAGGGACAGTTAGGCCTAGCTACTCAATTGGAGCCGTCTGGCACTTCCACTGAACAGGCGTTGTCAGAGTCTCAACCCAAGGATCTTGCATACGGAGCTGCTGGTGGGTGCCCTCCAACTCAGCCTTATTCACCTCAACGAGCGCTGTCGGGGGACTCTCAATCGAAGGAGGATGCACCTGGAGCTGGTGCCGGATGCCCTGAGACGCAACCTTACTCCCCGACTCCTTGTACACCGGCTGTGGCACCAAGACTGCCTTACGTGGAGACAACTGAGGAGAATGAAGAAGTATCAGGCAAAGACAATGAGACCTTGGAGACTGTTCAGAACAGTGGATTAGTCGAAGAAGGCGAAGCGCATGAAGGCGGCGTGCTTGATTCTTTGCCAGAAATCGGGGGAGCTTCTGGAGCGCGTCCGCGCGGTATGGAGTCTGAAGAAATGGAAGCAGGTGACGTCAACGATTTCGAAAGTCGCAAAGGCCACGGTCAGATTAATATAGATGCAGCGCAAGATCTGCCTTCGGATTCACCCAAAGTAACGGCGTCAGAATCGTATGATGGTGCTGTCGCTGCAGCTGCTGCCCCTGCTAATGGCGAAGTTGGAGTTTCAGTGCTGCCTGAAGTCGCTCCGATGGGGGAGGATGTGCTTCATGCAGAGAACGCTGTTTTGCAGCTTCCTGCAACACAAGAGCGTAACGCTTCAGCACAAGGACAGGAGGACCATGACGAGATGGAGGAGTCGACCGACGAAATGGAAGGCGAAAACTATGACGAAGACGACGTCGAATTTGGCACGGGCACTCAAGGCGGAACCGATGTAGAGGATGAAGAAAATGAGCCAACGAGCGCCGGTGAAGCTCTTGATGCTGACAAGAAGGGAAGTCGCAGCGGTGTGCTGGAGGCACCGTCGACGGCAGCGCGCACGCACAGCCCAGCTGCGACGCAAGAACGCATGCCAGAGCGGGTAGAAGAATCGTTTAGTAGTGGATCTGACGATGAGTCTGGAGACGATGGTAACGGCAATGGTAACAGCAACGATGAAGCCGACGATAAGGTCACTGATGACGTCGATAACAAAAGAGGAGAAGAGTTGGTGGGTGGAGCTGGAGTAAAAGAATCTTCGCGCCGCACTGGATCTCTTTTTGTCAAAATGCACTCGGATGAAGACGAGAACGAGGATGAGGATGGTCTTGATGCTGATGAACCAGTGGTGGAACTTCGTGGTGCATCTGGGGGGCGCAATGGGGTTGATCATCAGCCTGGTAGTGAGGGCGCAGGTCAACTCCTTACAGGGGACGAGGAAACCTACATTTCCCAGCATTCTCCGTTGAAGCGCCATGTAGGCCACACCAATCGTGGTAGCAGCCTCGGTGTCAGCAGTGTTGTGGCAGCTGCAGAGCATCCCTGTACTTCACCTGTAGCCCAAGAACGCAACAACTTGGGTGAGCCGTTGCCAACTTCGCCAGACCAGGTGAAATCGCCGTTCCCTGCCACTGCGCCGTACTCGGTCAGTCCCGCAGTCAGGAGTAAATACTTTTCGGGGTCACCCAAAGTGAAGCATCAGCAGGCGATCACGAGCAGCCAAGAGCTCGTAGCAGGGCTTGCCATTAGGGCGGCAGAGGACTTTGACGCGGCGGAGGCTGCTCCAGGCCAAGCGAAATCGACTTTCGCTGCAAGTGGAATGCCATGCGAAGGCAGCGGCAGCAGCAGCAGCAATAGCACTGCCACTGGCCGCAAGAACGACAACAAGAGTGGCGCAGCCCAGAGCGACGGAAGTGCAACCGTGATGTCAACAAACGGTGGTGGCCCTTTGTGGTTGTCGGCGTGCAATTCGGCCGATGCGTCGCCTTATTGCTCTGCTGCAGACCCTGAGAAACCTTCTTCTTCGCATGCTGCCTCGGGAGAAGCTTCAACTGGTGCCCCAGCCACGTATGTCGCAAATGCTAAGAAGCCAGCTTCTGAGGCTGGAGTGTGGATGAGCACAGGCCGGAAGCCTAGCGGCCAAGAAGTTACTGGAAGTGACCGTGTTGGCGACAAGATGAATCATTCGCCGCTAGAGTGGTCGAAAGTACACCCTCTACAACAACAGCACTTGCCAACCAGTGATGCGTCTACAATAGCAGCTGACTCAGCACCAGAGAAGAATCTAGCATTGGATTCAGCGGTGGTTGCCGCGAAAGTGGAAGCTAGCGCTCTAGAGGATGCTCCCGAGCCTGTGTGTGCAGCGAAGGCGATGCCATCAACGGTGAAGCAACCAGCAGCTGTGCTCCCATCGACCACCACGCCTGGTCTAAACACGACAGAATGGGTGCCTCGGCCTCAAAAACCGACAACCCCCGCTGCCACGTTACCTGCTCCTGATGCTGATGCTGCGGCTTCTGCTAAAGCTGATGTTGCAGCTTCTGCGGACTCCATGTCAGATGACGACGAAGATTTTGTGCCGCGGTGCGACGATGGGCTGGAAAACACTCAAGAGGGTGCTCCAGAGCCTGTCATTCGGCACAATGAGTCATCAGAAAAAAAACGCCGTATCAAACGTAATTCTGAAGCCACCTCCATTGTTTCTACTACCAATAGGCCAAGCAACATTGATAACAGCAGCAAAAGTAGCAGCAGTGGAAGAAATCAGAATAGTAGTGAATCGAACAGCTCAATCATGGCAAAAGAAGAGCACGTTTCAAAAAATGCCGGCGGTCTTGACGATGGCCAGGGAGGATTTAGTGTGGCAATGCGTCGAGCGGAAGACCGAAAACGAGCCAAAGTGTCTTCGATTCAGGCCCATGCTCAAGTGACAACAACCACTACTGCCAACGCACCACTACAACCACGACCGCAAGTGCTGCAGCAGGTGGCGCTCACTCCGTTAGCTCCCTTGGCGCATATCACTTCTCCATCTGGTGTTCCTACGGCTCAATCGACAGCATCAACGCCGACCGCTACAATTACTGCTACGAATGATGCCGCTACGGCAGCGTCCTCACTGCACACTGTGTTGTCGTTTTTAGAGCGGCAATGGTCGAAAGGGGCTATGGACCACCAACAGTACTTGCAATTAGTGACGCAAGCTGTTGCAGACGCGCAACCTCAAGGATCAGCGGCTGGTGTACAGTCGTCCACGACATCTACCACTGCGACAGTTCCGCATGTCTCTGAAGGTGCGTCTAGCAGCAATCCAGCAGCAGGGGTGGCTACAATCACGACAAATACAACCTTGGCTGCGCCAGCGAAATCAACGGCTGAATCTCTGGAGGGAGCACAGACTCGCCGGCCCGAAACGATCGATCAAGCTCAAAATGATGCGAGCAGTGACAACGACGATGGATTTCAGGACGATGGAGGCGGTGAGTGGAGTGACGGAGAACGAGATGGTGAAGCAGATCCATTCGCACTGCCCCGTGACTCGGCTGCCGAGCGTTCAGCCATAACAAATACCAGTAGCCCATTCAAGCGCAAAGCAAAGGCAACAGCAGCCGCAGCAAGTCGCGTCGAATCTTCGACAGGTAGCAAACGGATCAGACACCGAGCATCAGTTGAAATAGCAGATGGTGACGAGGAAGAGGATGAAGATTACGAAGTTGAAGCCGTGTTTGATGATTCTTTGAAGCATGTGCACGGCCAATCAAAAGCATCTGCAAAGCCCCGTAAGAGCTTGCCCTTGTCGCTACACGCAGACGCGCACCGTGGAGTGAAGTGGGCTCCGCTTTGGAAGCACCTTTCCACGCAGCTTGGGTGGTTTCATATGCCGGGAGATCTCACACAGTACGTATTCCAATGACAGAGATTAATAAAGTCTATAATAAAGACTACCGCAGAGATAGTTTTCTTTCAACGATTCATACTTCTTACAAATTTTACAGTCATAAGTATCGCCTATAACTGCTAAAAGTGTGTTACTGTCTGTATGCATTGTCGTCACGCGCATACCTGCTCATCTACTATTGTAATCGTTTTGTTACTTGGCAGCAATTATTTCTACGTGCGACCTCGGAGCGGTGCGCCTGCCGCGACTACATATGTCGAGCAAGGTGATGAGCGAAAAGCAGCTGAGAAAGCGCGCAAGGCTCAAGTGCGAAGTGGCAAGTTAGTGCAAGGCCACGGCGACAGCGGTTTAGAAGTCGACTACTTCGTGCACGATCACGCGGTGAGTGAGATATTTTAATGAGGAAGTGGTAAAAGTTCTCACGGTGAGGACTCAACGTACATCAATGGGTGCACTAGCACTTAGATGCGAAGTCGGTATTTATATGCTGAAAGCGAGCCATCCTTTCATTTTAATTCCTACATTTTTCTACACCAGGTCATCCGATGGGCCCTTCGTTATGCTCTTTGGGATCTCGACGAAACTGCGCATGAGCCTTCGAAGCAAGCACCTCCAAGCTCTGCTCAGACAGCAGCAACCCGCCGGCAAAGTACCGGCAAAGACACGAAAGCACAGGAAACAAAGGAAGTAACACCTCGGCAAAGTTTGGCATCTCGATTTGCTGAGGCACGCCAAGTTGGTGACGACCGAGAATCCGATGAGGAAGAAGATGAAGCACCAGCCGACCAGTTTTGGGACCGGGAGTCGCAGAATGTGCCGCTTGGTGAACTTTTAGCCCGTGAAAATCGAAAATCTCCTGCTGCTAAGAGCAACAAGACACCCTCATCGTTGTCGTCGAGTAAAAAGCGTCCTTCAGAGGGAAATAAAAGCTCCGTAGGCTCAGCTCCTCAAGCACAAAAGAAGAAGCCACCCTCAGCGCAAGATTGGTGGAACGCCGCCAAGAAAAAAGGGTGGCAGTATGCAGCTGGATCTGGTCTCGCCGCGTGGGTATACCTTCGTCCAGGCTACACGAAGAAGACGGCTGAGCTCGGGGTGTCCATGTTTAATTCTCTAGAAGACGCGATGGCTTGGGAAAAGGCAAATGCTTCGTCAACGGCAAACTCCACCTCGTCATCGTCATTCTCCCTAGCGGCCAATTTTACGTCGTCACCATCATCCTGTACCAACCCTACAGCGGAAGATGCTGATGCTCTTGCTCATCGCGCTCTTTTGGTCGGCCGCGAGGATTTGGCTGCTCAACTGACGGCGCTTTCCTCGTCCATTGGAAGTCTCGACGGTGCTGATACATCCACTGCAACATGGGCCAGTGCCGTGTCTGCCGTGGCAGCTGCCGAGCGCGAGCAGAAAAGCCTCATGGACGCCTTTGCTCCTCGAACGAGCCGAACCAAGACCACGCCAAATGAAGCCAAAGGTGATTTGAAAGCAGAAGCAAAAGATCAGAAAGAGGTGGGAAGAGACAAGCGCGAAAGGAATGTTTCGTCGCACGCGAGCAATTCATCGAAATCTACAGTACCCGTAGGAAAAAGCGCGCAACAGTCCAAGGCTGCCGGTAAAAAAGTTGCTTCGGCAGAGAAAAACACGCCAGCACGAGACAATCATCGAGGAAATGAGCGTGACAGCGGTGGTACTGGATCTAAGCGCAATCATGCAGCCGTTCGGAAAACAAAACCAGGGAAGGTCGCAAATTCTGCTGCTTCACCAATGAATTTGCAACCAACCAAGCTCGCTGATCAAAAGGAAGACGACATTGAATTTGACGGCGAGCATGATAATGACGACAACGTCAATGACGACTACCATGACAATAGAGATGGTAACAATGATGACAATGAGCCTGAGCCTGAATGGGTGCTGGAGCCTGGCGAAGTTTCGGACTTGTTTCCTGACGTTGGTGCCGACCTGTTGATGCGGCCCGGTCCTTCTTCTGGCCAATCAGCACTAAAAAACGGCAAGCCCTCAGGCGCGCCCCTCACTGGTCGAGTAATTGGCTGGCAACCCTGCAAGAGCTACATGTCCCGCCGGGACGATCTGGGCCGGGACGAATGCGCGGAAGCGGGGGAAGGCAGGTGGTTGGTGCGTTTCGACGCTTGCGACTGGGGTGACGGTCGAGGTGTGGTGGAAAAGAAGCAGCTCTTCGAAGGGAACCATGCCGTCGGCACCATGGCAGCGCATTTCGAAACGGCACAGCCTTTAACCAGCAAGCGCACTGCGCAAAGCTTCATGAAGAGCACCAGTGCTGGGATAAGTGGGAGTAGTAGCAGTAGCAGTGGTGATAGTAGCACTGTAAAAGCAGCACATTCGTCATCATCATCAACAACAGCAGCAGCATCATCGGCAACTTCAACATCATCTTTATTGCCTCCACGAGCCAAAGCAAGTCGACTAAAGCCTCGAGTATCTTCGTCACCTGTGCTGGCGCCCGGGAACTATGCTCCAGAGCAACAAGATGATGCTGGCATGTCTGATGATGATGAAGGGTTCCGTCAGACTGGAGAAGAAGAAACGCAAGAAACACAGCGCCAGCTTTTGGAGTCAACTCAGGCAACGCAGGCAGAGATGCCGCGGCACCTCTTGGACAATTCTACTCAAGCAACTCAAGCTCAGTCCCCTTTAGGACATCGCGCTCAAAAGAGCAGCACCATGTCGTCTCCATTGCCCTCTTCACCCCTTCGCCCGTCGGTACAGCTTCCGATGAGCCCTCCACAAGGGATGGCTTCATCGTCCAAAAGCATTCATGGCGAAGTCAGCCATCAGCCCCCTAGTGTCGAGAAAGGAGGAGGGAGCGGTGGCGACGGTAGTGCGCCCATCGAACAAGTTGTCAATGCTTTGTTTGCTTCTACGCCCGCTCCTCACGGTATTTCTGACGCACCAGCAAATAAAAGTGGTGGTGAGACAGCAGTAGCAGACCCTTCATTGCTAGCTTCCACAATAACCGATGCCCCTTCTGAAGCTCCTATAGCCACTGCTACTGCAGATGTACCATGCCCTCGTGTGAGTCCTCGGAAGCGCCAAGTTGTTGACCATCGAGACCCAGTTGCTGTAGAGGTTTCGCCTAATCCTGGGCAGATGAAGGAGGGCAACTGCGAGAAGAAGCTGAAGGTCTCGCCTTCTACTTCTGCACCCAATGACCTAGAGGCAAGCGAACAAGTGCCTGTCATCACACCAATTATCAAATCGCCACTCTCGTCCGAAGTCGCGTTTGCGCCGAAGTGGAATGACTCTATGCTCGACGGTGACTTTGCATCTGTCTTGTGGCCAGCGCTGCGCCGCATGGGGTGGTTTCAAGCAAGTGAGCTGTACGGCCGCCCACAAGCTAATGTTGCCGCCGCTGCCAAGCATGCGCAAGCACTCAAGGTGGTCGGAACATCACCAGGAGGTGAGGCATCTACTTTGGTGCTGGAAACTCGAAATGCTGCTCGCAGGGACGGTTTCTTCGCGACGGAAATTGAGGTGAATGTCTTTGGATTGGAACACGCAATTCTGACTTCATTCGATACTTAGTTGTTTTTCCTGCATCTGTTGAACAAATCTCACGTTCACAATGTAGTCGTCACTCAATTGTTTCTTTCTTTCACGTGTTCAGGTCCGGCAATTTTGCAAAGAGCACCACATTGACGGATCTATGCGAGTGGGCAAAATCAACGAGCGCCATCGCAAGTCAAGCGGGACTGGAACCTCCTCTTCGTCGTCGTCATCGTCTGGTTCTTCAGCTGACCTCAATGCCGCCCAAGCTTCCCTCTTCAAAGGGCTGACCTTCATGCTGTCCGGTTTTGAGTCTCAAGCAGATCGCAACCAAGCGAGTGCCAAAGCAGCTAGCACCGGAGTTGGCGAAAGACTGAGCCATGGCAACAATGGTAGTAACCAACGGATGTCGGTTGGAACGCCCGGCAAGTCGCGTTGGAGCAGTGGCAGTGGAACTCATAACATGAGCGATGCAGTGGACTTCGAGCCCACGAAAGAGGAACTGCAAGAGAAACTCGTGCGTTGTGGCGCCACGGTAGTTGACCAGGTGCCTCTGCCGCCTCCTGCAGCCTCGCCCTCGTCCTTGGTCTTGAAGGGTAGCTCCAGCAGCAGCACCAGTGGCATCAGCAGTAGTACTGCGAGTTCGGCGAATGAACGAGCGTCAAGTAAAGTTGACGTGCTTCTGTCAGTGGCACGAGGTGGTAAACGTTTGAAGTACTTGCAAGCAGTTGCCATGGATGGCTGCCATTTACTGCATCCACAGTGGGTCGATGACTGCATTCGCGCAGGAACACTGGTGGCGCCGCTAGACCCTTACCATCTCCCGCTAGGTTTTGCGCGCGCGCACGACCGCGCTACCAACCCAAGTGGCCAAGACCGCAGCAAGGGTGCCTGGCTCTTCGCAGACGACGGAGCTATTGTAGAGGCGCCTCGCATGTCTGACATCAATAACACCAGCAACAGCACTGCGAGTAGCGCTACTGGCACTCGCACATCAAGTAGTGATACCGGCCATCGCGGAGGTGCCGGGAAGCGAGCGTCTTCTTCGAGTAGCGACTCGCGGCGCAGCAGCAGTGGTGGGTTCGAAAAAGCGCCATTGCAAGGACTAACGCTTCGCGTCGTGTGCTCCGACAAGACTCTGGCAGCCAACATGAGGTTATTGGTGCTTGCTGCGGGAGCTCACTCCATGGAATGCGTCGCAAAAGCCTCCAAGGCAAGTGCGGTTTTGGTGTCTCCAGCCAAGTCGGCTGCTGCCAGTCGAGCCAGTCAATGGGCAATGGAGGCATCCGCTGCCAAATGCCTTGACGCGCAGATCTGCGATGAACTGTGCACCGAAGAAATGCGTCTGGCCTGCAACCAAGTTCCCGGCACGAAGGTATATACTTTATTTACTTCCATAGATAGCAGGATATGGCGACAGATTGAAAGCATAATTTTGCAACCTTCCACTTGATTTTATGTTAATTCCGTACCTTAAAACTGCTTTTTCCACTTGATGTTGTGCGCACTTTGCTCGCTAAGGTGCTGACCTACGAGTGGCTGATGCAATGCCTCTTGCATCGCCGCCGCGTGGATGATACAGCCTATTTACTGCGCCCCGTATGTGCTTCAAAAGCGGCGGCTGACGATGTCGATGCGGCCTGGGTACAACGCGATAAAGCGGTACGTGTACTCTTCATCCTGCTTGCGAGCTGATTTGAAGTCAACTACTTTAGGAGCTACTAGTAGTGCATACTTGTCTTCAATTATAGTGAATGTATTGTGAAACGATTTTGCGCATCCATCATTTCACCTTCATGAGCTATATTGCATGAATGCGGGTTTTGTTTCCAGGTGCTGAAGGTGAAGGATGGGGTGCGCTATGAGGTTGGAGACAGTGTTCGGTATGAAGCTTCACCTGGAGCTGCTATCGCTGTAGGAAGAATCAAGGCCTTCCCTGTGCGCAATACTGGCAAGACTACTATGTGTAGTGGGGCCACCAAAGAGACTAGTGGTGCTGAAGACGACCACGAGCAGTGCGTGGAGTTGTTTGAAATGCGCAAGCCAGCCAACGGCCACCCGCGCGAGGTGATGGTGAACAGTATCAAGAAAGTGA
>Ga0307979_1000463_pt1 | contig 27519 bp, 35 predicted proteins | sample OrgLakmetage1058_FD_201833 | JGI IMG/M metagenome (GOLD analysis project Ga0307979, IMG submission 201833) | Saline water microbial communities from Organic Lake, Antarctica - #1058 | ecosystem: Environmental > Aquatic > Non-marine Saline and Alkaline > Saline | place: Antarctica: Organic Lake...
TTGGGAGCGGGGGCTGACAAGGAGGCGAAGAACAACGTAAGTGTGAGGGAGATAGGATCACATGAAGGCCACGACACGCGGTCACACCGCAATTGTGGAGCTGTTGTTGGGAGCGGGGGCAAACAAGCAGGCGAAGAACAACGTAAGTGTGAGGGAGATAGGATCACATGCATGCACTTGTGATAAGAGAGGCAATTTGCCAGGACTATGGTGAGGAGAGGACCTTCTTGGAGGCCTCCCTTTCTTCACTCCTCCGATTTTTATTCTCCTTTTTACATGTGCGTCAAGTGCGTGCACGCACGAGTTTTTTTTTTTTCATCGAGTTGAATATTGCCAATTGTTCTCAGGTTTGGAGCTTGATATTTTTTTAATCTCGAGCCAATGAGCCTGTTGTCCCTTGAGAGAGGGCGCTACTCATATTTTTGTTGTTGCTAATGCTGTTGTCTATTTAAAAGTATGTTCTACCAATATTCTTTCCCCAGGGTATATTCTCTAACTTTATCACATTATGTTGGCCGTGTTGCTTTTTCTCGATGTTGGCCTTTGCGTGCGTCTTTTGCTTCTAAACACACATATACAGAAAGGGAAAACGGCCTTGGACATTGCCAAAGAAGGAAACAAGTCGGCAGTGGTGGCCCTTCTAGAAAAATAGAGAAAAAGTTGTGATTTTACCGCACGCTTGGATTCAATTACGTTCCCATTTACGGTATGTCTTTTTTGCTCCTTCTTCCTTCTTTCGTGTTATTTCTTGTCACAAATGCGCTTCGCACGAAATTGAATGTACTTACTAGGAGAGCATGGCCATTGATTGTATTTCGTTTCATAAGTCTCCGCTCCTTTCACTTTTGTGTTTGCAGATGAGACCGAGCGCAGTGAGCAGATGAGCGAAGAAATGCGACCATAAAGGATGGCGAAGGCTTCCGTATGACAAGGCGCATGATAACTGAAAACAAGAGAAAAGAAAAAGGCACCGAGAGAGCGAGCAAGAGAAAAAGAGAGAACAAAGGTGCTGGCTCCTTTGGTCCCTGCGCTTGTGTGATGAAAAATGCTCGAGCTCACATGAAATGTCATTGGCTCTTCTCAGCGAAGAAAGAAAACAAAGAAAAAAACAGCGAACAAAAGAGAGCCGAGGGATTGGAACTTAGCACCAAAATTTTTCAAGGATCCATTTTCTTTGGCCCTGAGACTTATGTTACCACCCAACCCCGATATCTACGAAATCCCAAAACCAAGGTCGTGGGGCAGTGTGGCACTCAGTGCGGGGTTTTGATTCCCGCTAGGAATTCCCCGCGAAGTTCGGGAAGGGCCATTTACACCCCCCCCCCAATCGGACTGGCTTTTCGATTTCAGTTATCCGTTGAAACAAATAGTTATAGCCATAGCAACAAAACCTAGATTAATTTATCGTTTACGTTTATCGCCAACTCGAACTCGAACCAATAGAAACCTATATGGCACAGAAGCCAATGTGTGGGCAGAAGTGTATGCGTTGCGCGCAAATCGAAATCGTAATATTTGTTTAGGTCAGGAAGCATAATGCTTAATAATTCCAAATTTGCCGACATCCCCGTGCTCGAAACGGCGACGACGAAGATGTAGAAACTGATCTTCCCTGTAAGGCCCTGTAAGGGGAAGTTACAGAGGTTGAAGTCACCACTTTTCTATTAAACCATTGCCCAGCACTTCTACTACTTCCACAGAAGAGGCCGCTTATAAGAGATATCGATGGGTACCTTCAGCGTGCTCAATACCATTCAAACGGACATGCAAGTGTTTTTTTCGGATCTGTAGAACATTTAAAGCGAACTGTTCTTTGATGAAGGTGCCAGCCCATTTAATTGGCCTTCTGGAGCAAATTCGCTAGAGCATGTGCATTTGAGTATGCCTCTGTGTCTACTGTTCACTTGTTTTTCTTTATTTTTGGAGAGAATTAAGTAGACTAGGCTATATAAATCCCCCAGTGCGCCCTTATTCTTTTTTAATTGAAAGGTGGTTTGTGGTCCGTCGGTATTCGGCGTAAAATTTTCGATGGGCCCAAATTCAGGGAGAAGACTGCGTTTTACTCAGTCCGTACAATTTCACTCCAGCGGGAAGGGGGGGGCACGAGCACGGGCACGGGCCAAAGGCACAACAAGAAGGACGCGCATTGTGCATCAAAGCGCATAGATCTCTCACACCTACTGCTCCGCAGCGAACTATTGCCACTCGCGATGGCACCTAATATTTTTCTCAATACGGGGTTCGGGGGAGGGGGGGGGGGGGGGTGCAACAGGGACAGGTGCTTTTTTGGGACAGGCCCCGAAGGGCCGGAATTAGAAGGCTAACAGGTAGAGAAGAAAAGCAAAGCAGCGCAAACTAGACCTGTGAAGCTAATCAGGCACACATGCCCGAGTGGTCATGGAAGTGCTGTTAGCGGTCCAAAGTGGCACGCCCCTCCGTGCTCTGAGAGTGCAGCTCAATAGAAGAGTTTCCGCCCGCAGAGGGGAGGACTACAACGAAGTCCCTCAGGCGATCCAGAAGGAGAGCTTCCCACCTACGAGCGACTGCGTGACCCCATTTGCGTACAAGCTTCTGCCTGAACAAGGTTTGGCTTCTAGTCTAGTCTAGTCTAGTCTAGTTAATACTCTCCCAAAAACAATACCCCCGAGCTCGCAACAGTTACGACACCAAAGTCGTTGCTAACGCCTATTAGATGGCACCCTTCCTGTTAATACTAAATCCAGTCCCCCCTCGGGGGGGATCAGAAAAACAAAGAGAGGCAAGTACACAGCAGTCACAGAGGGACATGAAGAATGCACTTGAGCTGCACATGCGCTAGCAAATTCGCTCCAGAAGGCCAACTAAGGCTCCAACTGGCGCCTTTCCTCCGAACAAGTCGGCTTTGGCTTCCGAAAAGCCTATGTTGTAGGATGCCGTGTGTTTGCGAGCCATGGAAGAACCCCCGTATCGGCGAATGACTGGGGCAAGAATACGGCCGCTGTGGCCGTGCTCATTAAGTTCGCTCCCTATTGGGCCTCTCTGATCTTCCTGCGTGCCATGCAGCTCGAAGCTGAGCTTTTTATGCGATCGTGGTGCTCTTCGTTGACAGCTTTTTGCCTTTCGGAAATAATAGAGGCGTTATCGCAGTGTGAAGGGCTTTGAAGGGTCTTAAAGTTCACAAGATCTAGTATGATTTCGTTTGTATCCTTGTTTGAAGAGCCGCTCCGCTTTTTATGAAGTCGTCGCTGGAAGGTGCCCATGGTGTGTCCATTAGTAAGTCCAGTGGCCTTTTAAGAAACCGGCGTTGTGTAAACCCACTTCAATGCTGCTCAGAGCCGTGTTGTGGTTGAGAGATGTGCCTCCGCCAGTGGCGTAATGAGAGTTCAGTAAGTTGTTGGCATGCGAGTTTACTTTCCCTCTGATAACGCCTTTGGTGTTGATATGCTGATTCACAGTCTTGCGTGTTTCCGGAGGAGGTAGCGTCATGTGAACGCTAATTCGTTCTTCCCATTTCCTGGCTTGAGGAGCACGCCCTGCACAGAGAGGTGTTTTTTCAAACCGAAACAAGCACTCTTCTTCTGGATCGCCTGAGGGACTTCGTTGTAGTCCCCTCCTCTGCGGGCGGAATCTCTTCTATTGAGCTGCACTCTCAGAGCACGGAGGGGTGTTTCACTTTGGGCCGCTACCATCATTTCCATGGCCACTTGTGCATGCGCGCCTGGTTAGCTTCTTGGGTTTAGTTTTCGCTGCTTTGCTTTTCTTCCATACCTGTTAGCCTTCTAATTCCGGCCCTTCGGGGCCTGTCTCAAAAAAGCATGTTCGTAACACTTGTTTTATACATGGGAGCTGAAAGAAAGAGCTACATCAAAGCACTACAACACAGCAGCTTCAGGCTTGTTAATTTCTTCTCAAGAGAGCTATCGGGGCCACTTGGTCTCATATACTCCTCGGCAGCTGGGGGGTGTTAATTATTTAAAAACGCATGGAGGAGCGTGCCACTTTGGACCGCTATCATCACTTCCATGGCCACTCGGGCATGTGCGCCTGATTAGCTTCTTAGGTCTAGTTTTGCGCTGCTTTGCTTTTCTTCTCTACCAGTTAGTCTTCTAATTCCGGCCCTTCGGGGCCTGTCTCAAAAACACATAAAAACACCTTTTTTTCCACGTCGTCCCAAACAGTATTACAGACACTGTTTTTTACGGGGGTTGAAATGTTTGTGCCAGCCAGTCAGTCCTGGTTCAAAGAAAGAAGGCGTGAATGAAGGCTCCCACAAAATGGCGCCAACGTCGACGAATGCATGGATTAAACAATCGACGCCATGACAGGCAGAAATTAATGTCAGAACGATACCGAGAGTAATACTACTACTACTACTTCTCTCATTCCAACCCCAACAATTTTATGAGACATTTTATGCCATGACATCTTCTTCAGCAAACTCAAGGGTCTTCTGGCTGATGATACTTGCCACCATCTGCGGCAACCTTACAGCCAACCTAGCGGTGTCTACAGCCCACAAAAGCGAAGTAGGCTCTGATTTCGAAGGTTTAGTTCTCTTGAAGCGATATGCGCTAGCGGCTGAAGAGTGCCGTGCATGCGACGAGGTTCGACTTGGCACTCTACCACAGGACATGCCTACGTCGCGGCCGCTGCCAGGGAGGCTGCCCGAAGCACTGGATGAACCCGTCGAATGGGTCTTGCGGACCAACGGAAGTGCTATTGTGTTTGATTTCGAAGGCCCAAGCCTGGGAATCGGGAACTGTTTGTTTGGTTTCTTGCAAGCGTTTCATTGGGCTGTTGTTGGCGGAATGCCTTTGTTTATCTTAAGCCACCCTACGGGAACAGCCAATGCCCTTTGCACTGTATTTGACTGTGGTTTTCCAGTGGTGAGCTCGAAGTTTGTTGCGAAGTATGGGCTTCACCGATTTATGCCATCGCCGAAGGAAAGAGAGTACCGGACGCTGCGGTCACATCCAAACAAGCCCTTCAAAGTAGTCTCTTTTCGATCGCACATGGGGACGCAACCGTGCTTGAGAGATGCGTTTAGTTTACCCGACAATGCAGCGTGCGCTGCTTCTTCCTTCAAGCGAAAGTCTTTGCTGAATGTAGCAGTTTGCTGGCAGGCAGCTGCGCTCCAGGCTTTGATACCGCGATTGAGCTGGGGAGCTCAGCTCCGGCTGCCAGGTTTAATCAAATCACATCTGCATGGCGACGTGTCACGCATTTTATCTCTAGCGAAAGCAGAAGACCATAGCCCTCAAAGCAAATATACAATGCCTGCAGTAGCATCTAGGACTGCCATGCCTGCGCTGCATGTGCGTACTTTGAATCCTAAAGTTGAGACGTATGCGGAGATCAAGGGCAGCACAGCGGCGAACGTATTTCAAAAGAACCTTGAGCTTCTAGTTGCGAAAAGTGACTTCTGTACTTTCCTTGATAAAAATCAGACTAGCAGCGGCAACGGTATTGGTGGCAAAGGCAGTGGCATGACGCAGGGCAGTCGAGACGTCTTTGTTGCTTCAGATTCGCTTGCACTCAAAGAATTATTAGCTTCACGATGGGAGCCTTTAGGTTGGCGATTGCACTTCTTCACCACCACAGGTGCTAGGCTCACGACGGTACCGCGACCCACCTATGGATTTTTTCCTGTGGTTGAGGGAGCTGAAGGTGGTGCGTTTCTTGGCGTGAACGGCGCCACAAAATGGTGGTCTAGAGTGGGCGGTGATGATGCGCAGTTTTGTACGCTGATCGAGCTGTGGTTGCTGTCTCGAGCGGCACCTTTAGTGGCCATGACTTTTTTCGACGTACGATTGGCCACTGCTGCGGCCACTAAGAGCCTTCAGCGAGAGGCGTTGCTGAATGGCCATGGTGCAGCAGAAAAGACTGCCGACTCACTGGAAGTAATCGAGACTACCGAAGCCCACGAGCTGCGCGCCCTGTCAACGTTTGCGAAATCAGCAGCTCTTCGGGGAGGGCTTGGCGCTGCTGCAGGGCTGAGCCAATGCCATGGCACTACCTCCGGACTCGCCCCTTTACGAGTGGGCCACCCTGGTCCTGGAGCTTGCTCGTCGGAGTGCCACGGGCTTGAAATTGTCCATAGCCCGTAGCTTGAGTGCTCCACATATGCACACACGGGCATTCGGGGAAATCGCCTCTGGTTTGCTCGCGCATCAGCCTTTTGACAACCGTCTTTTTTAGGGCTAGCCTATTCGCCGATTTCGGTGTTTTCTCATTTTGATAAGTCATCAAGAAAGAAATTGCCACTTCTTAGGAGTCATGGGGCTAAAGGGGCTTAGAAAATCGAATTAGGGGATTTAAATCCGGAACTAATTCAGCAGTAATTAGAAGGCTAGCACAAAGAAATTCCACAAGTGTGTGCATTAAGCACCCCTAAGAACTAAGAGGAATTTCCCACAGCGGCCTTGTTGAGAGCCGCAAAGAGGCGCCGTTGAAGAAATACCAATAGGCCCTTCCAATCGGAATCCGCTGTGAGATCGAAGCCCAGAGGCCTGGGGGTAAAAAGGAATGGGGAAACTCAAATCGGAATCCCGACTGCAATAGGGTGGATCATACGACCATAACCGACGCCACTTGCGTTGTCGCCCTCACTGACACTTCTTCCCTATGCCTCTCGCGAAAGGATACAGCCGATTGCTTTCTTGCTCCGACAATGGACAATGGTGCTGCTGGTGGTGGTGGTGGTGGTGGTGGTGCTGCTACTGCTGCTGTTGCCGCTGTTGCTTTCGTAATCGCATTAGATTGGATTATATTGGATTATACTCCCCAGTTACAAAGAAACAACAACAAATAGCATTAAGCTGTGTTTTGATGAATCCGCCAGAACAAGTCTGACTTGGCTGAGTGTCCTTTTGCGTAATGCAATGTTCATTTACTCTCATGAGCCCTTCAGGAGCAATTCTCGGAAGAAGGCAAATATATCGAGCACGTTGTCCGCAATCTGAACTTGACCGGAAGCCCTTTTACTTTAAAGCCTCCTTTGATGTCTGAACCCACATCATCTCAGGGAATCCATTCAGCCTTGAGAGTGCTATCCAACCAGAAAGCAATTGCCACGGCGCCCGAGTTATAAGCATCCGAGAACGTGGCCAGCCCAACGAAGAATCCGATTGTGATAGTAGCTAGTAAGGTCCATGCAAAAAGAGCGTGGCTGAGCTAATTTGATGACAAAAGGCATGATGACGCGTTTGCCAGAGGCAAAAATGCCACCGAACTTCCGGTCTGAGTGAGAAGAGGAAGTCGAGATACACCCCTTGACAATATTAACAGATTTTGTATTTCAGAATTTAGAAGGAGCTGGAAGTAATCTACTTCCTGCTCTCGCTCTCTACTACACAGTCACTACAAACTTCTCTCTTTATGATTATTTTGAATTTCGCGGTCTGTCTGAGCACATACATCTTCATGGCTCCCCGAAACACTGGCTTTTGGGTCATTTGAGTTATCGTTATTGTTCGCTCGTGCCCGAGTCACGTGTATGCAGGCAGCATTTTCCGGCAGCCGAAAAGAAAAACGTACTATTTTCGAAAGAAAGATGTAAACATAAGATCAACGCAAAGTCGCCGGTGTTTTGGGCGTGGGCTCAAAAAGCCATCGCTACCGACTACCGACTAAGGATTTTTGTCTGTCTGTCTGTCCGTCGCATCAAATGGCCACAGGGGTCGTGTTCTTGCCCCAGTCATTGGCCGATACGGGGGTGCTTCCTCTGATCTCAGCCTCATTTTGGAAATAGTCGCTCGGGAAATGGCTCGCAAACACACGGCTTTTTAAAACATTGGCTTTTCAGAAGCCAAACCTTGTTCAGGAAGAAGCTTGCACGCGAATGGGGTCACGCAATTGCTCGGGGATGGGCGACTCTTCTTCTGGATCGCCTGAGGGACTTCGTTGTAGTCCCCTCCTCTGCGGGCGGAAACTCTTCTTTTGAGCTGCACTCTCAGAGCATGGAGGAGCGTGCCACTTTGGACCGCTACCATCACTTCCATGGCCACTCGGGCATGTGCGCCTGATTAGCTTCACAGGTCTAGTTTGCGCTGCTTTGCTTTGCTTTTCTTCTCTACCTGTTAGTCTTCTAATTCCGGCCCTTCGGGGCCTGTCTCAAAACTCCTCGTGCCGCTGCACTTTTTTACGGTACGAAAATAATTACGATTTTTCATTAGATCCAGAGCCTCCTCTGCCTGCTGCTGCTGGTGGTTTCCTTCTTTTGTTCTGTGCCGGTGTCAATCATCTGATCTGGTGTCCGTCATCCGGTTGGTTTGTTTTTACATCGGTCGCTGCATTACACGAGCTGGTGTCATTCATAGAGCCCAGTTACTCACTCGTTAAGTGAGCCCCGCCCATCACTCTTTTAGCATATATATATCTATTCAAAACAATGGCTTTGCGGCAAGTTATCGGGCAAGCGAACCGTCATCTGTCGGCGGTGCCACGAATGGTAAAGCATCTGTTGCGATGTGGATCTATTTAGCCCTCGTCCTCTGTTATCTTTCTCACTCCGGAATCCAGCCCTTGCCCTTGCCCTTGAATGCTAACCTCGTATTTTATGTAATGAAAAACAGGCGAGCCGATTTCTGGGCACTGACTTGAAGCTCAAGGACTCAGCTAAGGTGCGAGAGCCAATTATTTGCACCACACCTCCGATCGTCTCAAAATTGCTGCTACGGAATAGTTCACTCGGGGACCTTCAGAGCACAAAAGCAATGCGCTAAGAATGGCTTCGACAAATATCTGTGCATTGATTTTCTTTGATAATTGTGATTATCTCTACTATCACTTTCTTTTTCCGTTCCTCTTCATATCCCTACCCTTCTAGCTCTGTCTTTCTAGACCTCTGACTGGTTTGCTTTCTGCGCCTCCCGTTGCCAACTGTTGATTGCAGCCTAAGAACATCAAGACGTTCAAGATTTACCGCTACGACCCGACCTCGGGCAGCGACAAGCCGTACATGGCGTCGTACCCCGTGAACCTGGACGAGTGCGGCCCCATGGTGCTGGACGCCCTCCTCAAGATCAAAAACGAACTCGACACCACTCTGTCCTTTCGCCGCAGGTATGCGAGCGGTAGTTTGGGTGATGACGCCTTAGATTCTAGGACGAATAGACCTACAGTTAGCAATGATTATTTCGATCTGGAGTCCGTGCCTTTCGGTCATCGACTCTTTGTTCGACCCTTGAGACTTGCTTTTATGCTTCTGTTCTTCTCCTGTTGCGTGATATCTCTTTTTCTAGAAATGATTCTCTCGTAGGTATAAGTGCTGCATGATGGCACTACCTCAGCGCCCTATGTTTATCCATTTCGCAATCTTTGCACTCTTCCGCACTCTTCCACGCCCTTCCGCGCTCCCTCCCTTTTCCCCACCTTCTCTAGCTGCCGCGAAGGCATTTGCGGTTCCTGCGCGATGAACATCGACGGCTCCAACACTCTGGCTTGCCTCACGTACATCGACAAGGCCTCGGCCAACCCGGTGAAGCTCTACCCCCTGCCGCACATGTACGTGATCAAGGACTTGGTCCCCGACATGACCAACTTCTCGGACCAGTACGCGAGCATTCAGCCGTGGCTGAAAACCAAGAAGCCCAAGGAAGAAGGCCAGAAGGAGTTCTTGCAGACCCAAGTGGACCGCAAGAAGCTCGACGGGATGTACGAGTGCATCTTGTGCGCGTGCTGCTCCACCAGCTGCCCGTCTTACTGGTGGAACGCCGACTCGTACCTCGGCCCTGCCGTGCTGATGCAGGTGAGAATGACCTTGCCACACTTGTCGTTTTCTTTCCCTTTGCTGATGGATTTTGCACTTTCAACGATCCCGATCAATGCTTTCGCTTCAACTCGCATCTCTTTGACTCAGGGCATTCTCTTTCAATCATCCACAAACCTCTTACACTTCCTTTCTTTTCTTATTTTACAATACCCCCCCCCCCTATCAGGCTTACCGGTGGATCGAGGACTCGCGCGACGAGTTCACGAAAGAGCGGCTGGCGGAGCTGGACGACTCCTTCAAGCTGTACCGCTGCCACACCATCATGAACTGCTCCAAGACCTGCCCAAAACACCTGAACCCCGGCAAGGCCATCGCTCACATCAAGAAGCAGGTCGCCGAGTCGCACTAAATTGATGGTGTGCATGATTAGCAGTCAGCAGTCCAGTGAAAAATGTAATGCACACGGGGAGTTGTTTCTGTCCTCGTCCAAAAGCCAGCGCAGTGGCACGACAAGGGAGCAGAGGGCTGAATTTATGATCCCCGCTGATGCAAAGAAGTATTCGTCTTTTTTGAACTCTACTACTCGATCTAGTTGAATAAGTTGATATTTGTCTTTGAAATCCGATCTCTTGAGTGCGAAATTTCATAGGGAGCTGCGCTTTGGTTTCAAGGTGCTAAATTAGGGTGCTAGTGCTAGATTATACCTATACCTAGACAGTTCTAATGCAGAAATGCGGCCTATTTCAACTTCAACACTTCAACGCGGCGATTTCCCACATTTCGGCGTTCCGCTAATTCCTCATAAGAATACTTGCGCTTTTAACTTTTAACTGCAGTGTATTTTTTTACGTGGCACATGGCACGTCCCGCATCTCAAACATCAGAACAAAAGGCCACTTCATTTGGCACAGAGGCTTTTAGATACCAGTGGCTCCTTGTCGTTCGTGCTGATTCCTGCAAGAAGAAGGCGCACAAAAAATCCTTCCAATCTTCCACGTACGTACCCACCTCGCCTAATGAGCAACTTCTTCTCCAGCTCTACTACTGCAGTACAGCCATATATACAGCTCAACTGCTCCACTTAGTGGCAGCCCACCCACCTCCTCCGCCTCCTCGCCCACCGCTTCCCTTCTTGGCTCTCATGTTATTCGGCGCCATGGCCAGTAAAGGCGCGTCCTTCGCTGCTCGCACCTCAGCTTCGGTGCCATAACCCGTGCGCACCAGCACGTCCCCGCACTCCCTGTGTGTAAGCGTGTAAGCGTATGCACATAAATACATGTGGGTATATTCAACCAATAAAATGATGAAAAGTTCAGGTGAATGCAATTTTGAGCACAGATTTGAAGGGAATAAATCTTCATGTTTTCTGGTGGTAAGCTTTTCGAAAGGAAGCTTGGATTGATTCCAGTGGCGAACGAGAAGAATGTGCCCTCACACCACACGCAAACACACCACAAGACACTACACCCTTACCGGTTTGAAATTTGCAGTTGCCGGGGCGCCATTTCTTCCTTCCAGGCTAGCGCCACTTTGGTAGCGTTGCGCTGGATCCGAAAAGCGTTGTCGCTGGTGGAGGCGTGAGTGGTGGAGTACACCCATTGGTTGATGCGCGGCTCTACGGTGCCCAAGCCCGCCCACCCGTATATACGCCCCAACTCCATCACCGGGTCAATGGCGACGTCTTCGTATCTGCATCAGACGAAGCAAGAAGAAAGAAGTACGAACGATGACGGAAGGAGTTCAAATCTTGTTTAGAACTCTAAGATCTACCTGTATGTTTGACAGACAACCTATCTTTTCCGAAAACTACTGAAGTAGACCTAACAACCACTAAGCACACCACAAAACGCTTCTGCTTGCCAGTCTCCTTTCTTGAATGGATTTGTCGCGCTTACTTGATGCGTAGGTAATGCCTCGAAGGCCCCAGGTCCGACCCCGTGTACGAGAACAGCTTCTTCATGACCCGCTCCAGCGCGTCTAATGTAGTACGGTAAGAACCGCACACTTCCGGTGCGCATTTTTGGACTCCTTTGGCCCGGCAAAATTGCCAGAGCTTCAACCTCGAGAAAATCACGCCTCGAGGGTCCTGATAAAGAGAAAATGGACCAGACCAAATGGAGATGGCGAAGAGGAACATGAGAGGTCAGCGATAACGTCAATGATTTCAAATACGTGTTTCACTGCGACAAGGAAATCCACAGCTATTTCGACATTTACCAATCGAGCGAAAGGGCCGTACATGTACTAGTAATTACACGCAGACTATAGGTATACCCGAATCAAATGCAGGATGCGGACGCCGGAGGTCAGCAGTTCCGCCACGTACTTCTCTTCCATTGACTCGCTGTCGGCCTCCACTACACGCACCTGTACAGTGTGGGGGATGCAAATCAAGGCAACGACTACCACAGCATTTCAACCAAGAAAGGTAAGAAGGGGACAGGAAATTCGCGCTTACCTCTTTCACGGCCCGGATGGAGGCTCTTCGGCAGGCGTTCATGAATTGCAAGTGCCGGTCGCCTCGGTGCGCTTCGCTCGCGAGTCCCTGAGGGCCCGTCTTCACAAACCGCACCTTGAAGAGAGGGCAGAGCAAGGTTTAAGATTAAAGGTAGGCGTGTGGTCGATACCTTGATTGTCGAGATGCTGCGACTAGCCATCAGCGATCGTGTGCCGACAGATTGATCGGATGATTGAAACTACACAAAGTGGACTGATATGCTGCAAACACACACAAAAGTGGAACAAAGCACGCGCCCACCAGAGTTGACTTGTTCATGGCTTTGAAATCGTCGAACAGCATGTCGGTGTCAGACTGCGTAAAGGAACAGTCGAGCAGGCGTGTAACCAACTCCACACACCTGAAGTCCGCATAGCAGCAGCAGCACATGTAGACACGATCATCATCAGCGTGATTACAGAAGTCAAACTCACCAGAAACAAGCCAGAAACTACACGACCATGGGTTCATTAAAATGCCATTTTTCTGTGTTTCTTATGCTTCCACGGCCCTCTAAGTATTGCTGCCACTCTTTTACCGCTTCACGTTGGGGCGACCAGCGAAACGTTGCACGCCAGCTTCACCCTCCAGCGAACGGCAAGGCTCATAGAGGTAGAATGAGTTGCGCGCTTGGTTCAACATCTCGCCCACAAAAGTCGATCCAGACCGCCCGGCTGCCTGTTGAATGCAAAACGAATAGCAAAGCATTAACATGATCCACACACACTATTTTAGCCATTCCTACTGTTCGTTAGTTATTTTTTGAAGAAATGAAAGCTCACCAAGAGCAGCACTTTAGATGCCGTAGGCTCGGCTGACCAGCCACCAGCTGTTGGATTGACCATTGCTTGCAGTAAAACTAGCAAAAGAAGTGGTCTGATCATCTGAAAACCACAACAGCCCGGTAGCGCAGCCATGGTTTATCGATCGTGAGATCGTGAGCTTGTTAGATATAAGTGACCTAATATGGTAGACGGAAGAGATGAGGATGGAGTCAAAAATGACATGCGTGCTCGAATTAGGTCCCGAAATATTCATCCAATCGCACTTGAGCATCTCGAACAGCGCTGTGCCGACGCCAAAAATGTGAGCCCCCATGCCCCACAAGTGCGCTTGCTGCGAACCGTTGGACTGAACCAGTCTCGAACGGGCCGGATTCGGAGTTTCCTGCTCGTCTTCTAGCGAGAGTTTTGCGTGTTGTTGTATGAGGGTTTATGATTTATCTGCAGGTGTTTGAGGGCAAGATCATTTGTTGCGATCACAATTGCCGTGGCTGCAGCTTATGCAATTGTAACACACTCGAAGAGCTCGTTGATCTGATGCGCTTAGTTAGCATTATGCATGGTTATTCTGGTTAGAGTGCCACTATGTGCTGTAGGAATTATGTTGATCTATCCGTCTGGTTTTTGCTTCAATCATCTTTTACACCTTTCTCATTTGTCACTTGCATGTGCGCGTGTGTTTTTCGACGGGCGCGTGTTTGTCCTTCCCCCGCAGTTCTCAATCGTTTCAGCAACCATGAGCAAGATCAAGTGTGTGTGCGATGCAGTAGCGGATGTGGGAGCTGAAGACGACTCCCTTGTCTCGTGCTCGGAGGCTACCATTGCGGAGGGCGGATTCGTGGCAGGAGACACCGTGCTCATCAAGGGTAAGAAGGGCAAGGACTCCTTGGCCATCTTGATCGCTGACGACGCCTGCGAGGCGGAGAAAGTGCGCATGTCGGCCACCTGCCGCCGCAACCTCGGCCTGGCCCTGGGGGACGTTTGCTTCATCTCGGCCCCGTCGGCCGAAGTTCAATTCGCCACCACCGTAAAAGTGCTCCCTTATGACGACTCCGTGAAAGGTGAGAGGTTAGAAAAAGATAAAGAAGATGTTTAGTACGCGGATGATTTTGATTTGTAAATGTCTACTGCGCTTACACCTACCCTATGCATGGCACATGTAGTCTATTCACTCGTATTCTTGAGTAGCATGCGTACCCGGATCTTTCGAAGAGCCACCTGATAGCTCGTTGGAATTTCGATGGTTGCGAGCGCTTAGATTCTTCCGTATTTCTGCAATTGCAGCATTCATAACTCTGTCCTCATCACGGTCCATTTCGTTTCTTGTCTCTACTCTGGGGACTCTTTGTCTCCATCACCACCTCCAATCCTTCTACCACCACCACCACTCCACAGGCATCACGGGCAACATTTACGACGTGTTCGTGAAGCCCTACTTCATGGACGCGTACCGCCCGGTCAAGCGGGGGGACCGGTTCATGAGCCGCCGGGCCATGAAGTCAGTGGAGTTCAAGATCGTCGAAGTGGAGCCAGGCCCTTATGCAATTGTGGGGCCCGACACCTTAGTCGACTGCAAGGGAGATCCGATCAAGCGCCGGGATGAGTCCAAACTGAGTGACGTCGGCTACGATGACGTGGGCGGCGTGAGCAAGCAGGTAACGCAATGAGAGGGTGAAACGAAACGAGAAGGGAAGGCAAATGATCTCACTCTCACTCTCTCTCTCTGTTTGAGCACACTAAGACTTGTTTTTAGCTTCCCGTCTCATTTTTGGCGTGTTGTTTTCAACTTCATATGTATCTTCATCTCGGCTGCCTAAAGATTTGGCATGATTCATTCTCCTAACCATCTCCATACACACGTGCATATCAATGCATCCATTTTATCAGCTCGGCACCATTCGGGAGATGGTGGAGATGCCGCTGCGGCACACCAACTTGTTCACCAATTTGGGTGTCCCCATGCCCCGGGGCGTGCTCATCTATGGCCCGGCGGGATGCGGCAAAACCTTGCTCGCGCGCGCGGTGGCCAACGAGACCGGCGCTTACATGGTATGGAGAATACGAGGGGAGGTCGTACACGGCTCCTGATGGTGATGCATGTTATTTTTGCTACTAGATTAGAGTGCGCGCCTTTTTCTTCGCTTTTATGACTGCTGACTTGCGTGCACTCTACAAGCGTTACTTTTGCCTTCCTCTTCCTATCTTACCTTTTCCCTTTCCCATATCATGCATTCTTTCCACAACAACAACAACAATTTCGCAGGTGCTGATCAACGGTCCCGAGATCATGGGCCTGGACAAGAAGGAAGAGGCCGTGGTGGCGAAATTCGAGGAGGCTCAAGACAACGCTCCCGCCATCATTCTCATCGACGAGATCGACTCCCTCGCGCCGCGGCGTGAGGGGAACACGTCAGAAGGTGTCAAACGGATGGTCTCGTGCTTGTTGCTGCAGATTGACGCCCTGAGCAAGACCACCTTACCCGTGATTGTGATTGGCGCTACCTCGGTCCCCTCGGCCATCGACGGCGCGCTCCGCCGGTTCGGGCGTTTCGATCGCGAGATCGACCTGGGCGTGCCGGACGACGAAGGTCGCCTCGAGATCCTGAAAGTGCACACTCGCCACATGAAGCTTTCCGGTGACGTGGACCTGCTGCACATCGCCAAGTCGACGCACGGGTACGTAGGGGCCGACATATCGCAGCTGACCATGGAGGCGGCGCTGCAGTGCATCCGGGACTCCATGGGGGCTCTGGATTTGGAGGCGGATGAGCTCGACTCCGCGGTGCTCGACAGCATGTGCGTCACCAACGAGCATTTGGCGCATGCCTTGAAGGAAACCAACCCGAGCTCGATGCGTGAAATGGTGGTGCAAGTGCCGGAGACCTCCTGGGCGTCCATCGGTGGCTTGGAGGACGTGAAAATGGAACTCCAAGAATTGGTGCAATACCCCGTGGAACATCCGGAGAAGTTCGAGGCGTTTGGGATGCAACCGAGCCGCGGCGTGCTGTTCTACGGCCCTCCTGGCTGTGGCAAGACTTTGATGGCGAAAGCGGTGGCCAACGAGTGCCAAGCCAACTTCATCTCGGTGAAAGGCCCCGAGCTGCTCAATGCGTACTTTGGCGAGTCCGAAGCCAACGTCCGGATGGTGTTCGACCGGGCACGCTCGGCGGCGCCCTGTGTGCTGTTCTTCGATGAGTTGGACTCGATTGCCGTCGCGCGCGGCAGCGGCAACAGCTCCAACGGTGGGCATATGTAGAGTACTACATGTGTGTGTGAGAGGGAAAGAGGGGGGGGGGCTAGGGAGAGTGGGAGTAGTAGAAGTGTGCCCACCCTGATATTTTGCAATTGTGCTTTCTTGGTGATCAATGCTGCATTTCTCTCATTCACACCCAACTTCTCATGCGATATCCATTCCTATTCTCCAACCACCAACGCAGGTGCCATGGACCGCGTGATCAACCAGCTCTTGACGGAGATCGACGGCGTGGGGTCCAAGAAGAACGTGTTTGTGGTGGGGGCGACTAACCGGCCTGACATCATCGATGCAGCTCTCATGCGCCCCGGGCGCCTTGATCAACTCATGTAAGCATGACGAATGCACTGTGAATGCATAAGCTGACCTCTAAAGTGCCTTTCATGTGTCCTTCATCCGAATGAGGCAACGACTCCTTAATGAACCGATTCATACGACAAGAGCGATGTGCACTGCCAAAATCATCGTAATCGAATGTGCCGTCACCAGAACTCATCCTTTTCTTACATGTCCTCAGGTACATTCCGATGCCGGACTACGGCTCCCGATTGGCGATTCTCAAGGCCACCTTCCGCAAGGCCAAGCTTTCGCCGGACATCAGCCTCGAGTACTTGGCCGAATGCCTCGAGGGCTACACCGGCGCGGACTTGAGCGAAATTTGCCAGCACGCCGCCAAGGTCGCCATCAAGCAAAACATCGAAGAGGAGATCAAGAAAATCAAGGGCTTGTTCAAGGGCGAGCCAGTGGAAATCATCGACGTGCACCACTTGGAGTACAGGTAAATAGATTATTAAGTAAAAAGATGGGTGGGTGGAATTGTTGTGGGCCTGTCGTTTCTTACCCATCTCCATACACTTCATTTTCATTTTACTCCTTCAAATACCTTCTTTCGCATGGTTCTCATGCACACATGCACTTTTCTCACCTCCACATTTCTTCATCCTTTTCCTCTCATTCCATCACTCTTTCTCCTCTCCCCCCTCTTCTCAGCGTGCGCACGAGCCGGAAATCGGTTTCCGAAGAGGATTTGGCCGAATACGCGAGCTTCGCGTACAAGATGAAGCGCATGGCTGAGGAGGTGACCGAAACCGGGAGCTCGATGTCCAAGTTTTCCTTCGCCAACAACCCCAACAAAAAGTGAGGGAAGAAACCAAAGAAAAGCGACGGCAGAACAACGACGCGACGAAAAGCAGCAGAACGCGTGAAGCCAAAGGGGCAGTCTAAAATGAAGCCCAGTGCTCGTAAGAAGGAATAAAACAAGAGTCCCTTTTGTTGCTGGCTTTTGTGCGCGTGTTTAATGAGAGAAAGCCAGGAAAATTACTTCCATGACACCGCAGTATTGCGCCCTCCTAAAGCGAAAACAACTCTGAAAGCCCCCAGGATATACAACAACACCATATAACATAGAGCTATTTAGCTCAAGCTGCAGGCCGTTGATTATAAGTGCACTTCCCCCCCCCCCCTCTAAACTCTAAATTCATACCCACCTTCTGAACTCGAGTACCGAACTCGAACTACCGAACTCGAACTCGGAACTCGACTGCCGACTGCGAACTCGAACTCGAACTCGGAACTCGAACCAATACAGACCCAAACCCAAATGACACAGAAGCCAATGCTGCGGGCAGAAGTGTACGCGCGTGCGTTGCGCGCAAGTCAAAATCGTAAGGGGGGTAGCGTGTAGAGGGCAGGAAGCATAATACTTCCACCCCCCTCTAAAGTGGAAACTGTTCATGAAATAATTTTGAAACCGGACTTAAGTCGTTTCTGTATATGTTCCTACTACGGGGGCGGTGTAGTGGGGGGATAAGATCAGGAATCATTTTTTATTGTTGTTTGTTTTTGGTATTCGCATTCGATTTTTATTCATTATGTCATTATCAGCCAGACCAAACACCATGTCGCCTAATTCGAGGCAGGGAATTAAAATCTTTTTGATATCCGCAGGTCATTTTCCGGCGCGCCTTTGTTGTTTTCGACTTGACAGTCTCAATACTTGAAGTTCGAAGGGACATCAATTTGAAGGAGGAGTTCGAAAACTCAAAAGTATAAGTGGCCTTAAAGATTCTCAATTACCTCCCGTTAAGGCAACAGGCATTGATGTTCGTCGACTCAACCATTTCAATCTCGACGCTTGCGTCTTGGTAATGCTCGTGCTCGTCGTTGCTGTTGTTGCCATGTTCGCTCTTATTGCTTTCATCAACGTTGTCTCTATATATTTCTCCTCGGTATTCGTCCTCGTCGTCTGAGTCCTCTTCTTCATCATCTTGCAAACGTTGGTGGCGTCCTTTCACTTTCGTGTTTCGATTTTTCGCTTTTGCAAGAATCTGATCGGCATGCCGAGTTACTGTAAGCATGTTCGTGGCCGCTTTCGAAGCCGATGCTGCCACAGAACTTGAGCGGGACGCAAATTCTTCCCTTCCTTGTGCTTCTTCAGCCTCTGCGTCGGCAAATGACGACGAAGACGACGAAGATGCTGCGCTGCTGCCAAAGAACCAGAAGGGAGACGTTGCCTGAAAGAGCGACTCTTTGTCGTCGTCTAGTTCAAATTTGCTCCGTGCACGAATTTTACGCTGCCATGCGAGCAAGTACTTGACAAGCACGGAGAGGACAACCAAGGTGCTTATGAATATCGCCACTGTACCTGCCGCTGCCAAGCCTGTGCTGTTGCTGTCTCCTTCAACCGTTGAAGGCATCAAAGTGGCGTTGGTGGGTGCAGCTGTGGGCTCTGGCGAAGGCAAGAAAGTTGGAGACCGCGTTTGAACCATGGCAGCAATTGATGTAGCATCGACAGCCATGGTTGGATCATTGAGAGCAGCACTGACCGAAGCTTCAAAAGCAGGATCAGAGAGGTCTAAAGCAGTCGCAGTAGCGAATTCGCTTGCGGAAACAGTACCACTGGCTTTGAGGGACTCTGAGAGCTCGAACCTCACTGCCCAAGTTACAGCGCTGAGACGCCGAAGCATCGATGGAGCTGCTGCTTGCGTTGCATGTGGGGCTTCGTGAGATGTTATAGTAGTGGAAGAGTCCACAAGCGCTGTTGTTGCTGAGAAATGCACCAAAGATGTAACATCTACACCGAGCCAACTTGCCACTGTGCTTTTCAAAGCCGCAACCTGTGAAGTTGAGGGTCCTGCCGCTGCTCGTAGGTTGAAATACACTGCTACGCGTACGGTATCGGCAGCCGATGGCGAAGACGATTGCCAAGGCGTTGGTACAAATGAGGGCTCACGGGTCGGTAAACCTGTCGACACGTTTACAGAAGATCAGATTTTGAAGGCTCGTGAACAATGCGGTAAATTTTCTAGTTTTCGGTGCTTAGAGCGTGGTGGAATGAATGTGCAGGGTTCGGATAGTACAATCATGAGGATGGAGGCGGAAAACACTGTAAGGTTTGCAAGAGGCATACCCGAGGGCAAAAGCGTTGGGGGAACAGTGGGCGGTGCCGACGGTGGCGGCTGCGAAGGCAAAGGCGAAGGAGCAGTAGAAGGTGGTGCAGATGTTGGAGGGGGCGGGCCATCTCCCCATTCACAAGACGCGTTCGCCCAGCCAATGTAATTGTCTTGCCAATTGAAGTAAACGTCGTGGCCTCTCATGAAATTCGCACCAATAATTCTATTGCCGTTTGCAAACCACAAACTTGGGTAATAGGTACCGTACCAGTTGTCGAAATATCCGCTGGGTTTCACCAGCACATAAACGCTCCCGCCGCCCTTCTGCTCGAGCACAAAGGTCAAGTCTGGAAGGTCCGTTATATCAGCTCCAGGTTTCATTTGTGTCAGAGACTTCGAAGTGTCATAATCGAAACCAGTATACGCCTTGAACTGCGCTTTGAAATTCGCCTGCAATGCCGTTGGCAAGTAAGTATAAGTGGTTCCGCTGTCGACGATGAATGAGCCTGAAGTACCGTATGAACTGGTAGCGACGCCGATGGTGGCACCATTCACCAAAAGATCTTTCATCGTGACCCCCCAAAACATACCTCCGTATTGTTTTAAGTAAGAATGCTGCATGCCCGTTGCATATTCGTTTCCCGTTTCCCACCGATCTACGGCCGCGCCACCCAGGTTTAGATTTCCGCCGTCATCGCCAACCATCGAGCCGGACAAACACATCGAGAAGGACTTGTGGCTTATGAGCCCAGCAGAGAAGAGCTTGGGTGTGATGGTCTCGGCGGACATGCACATTCCCATTATACCATCTGCCCATTGGGTTACAAACAAACCTCCGATTTGATACATGCAGCCGAATTGGTATGTCATGGAGGAGTCCTCTGCGCCTAAAGTGTTTACGAGAGTGGTCCCCCCGAGGTAGAAATAATCCTGTGCGACGTGCGCGTTCCATCCGTCACCCTCGCTGTAAGACGCCTGCCAGTTTCCACCCGTCGCCACGTACGTAGTCGAGTTCAAGGGCTCGAAAGGACCCGACTCATGATAATCTTTGTAGTTGCCGCAGCTCGTGCAGGGGTTGCAAGGGAACGCTGTGTGAGGCGACCCGGTGTCGAGGATCACGGTCTGTCGCTGCGGCACGGGAGAGCCTACCCATACATACGCAAAATGCGTACCAATGCCCGTCGTTACTGGAACAGAGTCTTCGGTCTCCTCTTCTCCCTCTAATCCGCGAGAGTTCGTGCGGTCGTAAGGGCGCCGCGGGCGTCTTTCTCGAATGGCACGCCATTCTTCGTAGCTCTGTGTCCGCCGTCCGATGCGGTGACGAGCGCCGATCCCAAATGATGACCGCAAATTAGAATCTGCCGCTACGAGTTTATGCCCTAGTTGAGTAAGCGATAACAACATCATCTCTACCGTGAGCGTCATGTGCTATCTCCTTTAGTTCTACCTTATTACTCAAGCACACGCCATCTTTACGGCACCGTGGTGAATCCGGAGCGAAATACATACCATTGCTCTATTATAATACAGGAAGAACTGCAGCGGCGTGCGCGCCGCCACGCCACGATCAACGTAGTTGATTTCAGTGACGTGACAAGGTGTCAGAACACGGTTGATGTCAGTGACAGGAGTTGACCTGTGAAACTACAGTACAGAACATGAATGTTCAACCTATGTTATTAAGCACGTGCTAGCATGTGACAACGTGTCAGAACAAGCACGCAAGGGTTTTTTGTGTCTGTGATGTGACGGAGTGACTGACGGACGGACGGACGGACATTTTTCAGTGAGAGCAGTTTTGAGATGCCGGTACTAAACATCAAACTACGTTGATCTATACGTATCTACAGTATCTGTACAGGGCTGAAGATAGGCATATGGTAAAAAAGGTCGGCGTTTTTTTGGGATTCCCTGAACAAAAAAAGCTCCAAAAACGCTCCCCAACGGACAAATTATACTCCAACGGACAACGAATTCAATCCAAAGAAACCCCGAAATCCCCCCTTTTGGGGACATTTACGATTAAAAATACGGTAAATACGGGAATAAACCGCCGAAAGCGTTTTTTGGAGCGTTTTTTTGCACTTTTTGGAGCTTTTTTACAATTAGCCTAGCTGAAGAGTCGTTCTTGATTATTCTGTCGTCGTGGTCGCGAGGCTCGAGGTTCGAGACCTGATCAGGCCTGAGGATAGACTCATTAGGATAGCCACTCGAGCTCTCGAGGGACCATCGTGGCCTCCTTGAGCTACATAAGCTACCTTCTAAAAAATTGTTTCCAGATTCGCGTAGAGATTTCATCTAGCCATGCCACCTAGTTAGTAGCTAGGTTACGGTGATTTCTGTTTTAGAAATAACAAGATTTGAGTGCGTCGTTAGCTACAAGCTACTAGCACGTTATCTAACTTTTGCATTCTAGCTAGGCCAAAAAGTTCCTAGCGCTTGGTATATTTGGCTATGGGAGACGCGGTTGAAGCTACTAGCAACGACGTACAGGAATATGTCAACTCAGAAGCAGTTACTCCTCCGAACATGGGGACTGGCAATCCGCGCTGGGGCATGGACTGGTATTAGCAGGCCTTGCAGCTGCCTACTGTAGAACATCGATGTTAAAGCTATGTTTCAAAAGTCTCCTCGTAATATTCATAAATTGTATTTATTCTTGGGCAGTTTTAGGCCAACGATTGTGTTGTTTGCATTGTAATGCGGGCTCTTTCTCGATGACAAGCCTTCTATGCTCACTCCTTCTTTGCAACTTTGCCCAGGGCTCATGTAGCATTAGATGCAGTGCGAATTGACAACCCCGAAAAACTCCAAGCATGTTTTGACGCTTGTCACAACGACGAAATTTTAACGCCAGTCTCTGTGGGGCTAGTGGGTTATGGCTTGCGGTTCCATCATATATACAACGCGCCGAGGCCTCTGCGAATGGGCATGGCGGTAGGAGAAACTCTGCTGGACATGGCGCATCGCACCAAGAAGTCGCCCGAATTGAGAGCCATGCTTCGGTCTTTGGGCTGCCGGGCAGTCGTGGCAGTTGATGCTGAAGCGGCGGAAGTCGACGAGTTGAAACGCAAAGCACGGAAAGAGGAACTCGAAGCCGAAGGCCGCGTGTAACGAATATATCAAGTGCCAGAGGCTTTGGATATGCGATTAGATGCCTAGTGCTGTCTGTGGTCTCCTGATTGAATTCAAATAGCTCTTCGGTTGCATCAGTAGTTGTCAAAGTCAATGCTTTCTAGGGCCAATTTGGCTTGTATTTGCTATTTGTATACGGTAAGCCGAATAACTAACTAACCAATAACCAGGAACATCTCTTTGTAAAATTCGCCCTTTAGGGTTGGTACAGTGACGGCAGGTGCGAATAATTTTTCGTTTCGTTGTAGCGACTGGTATGTATGCATTATGCATCAACGAGCATAAGCATAAAGGTGGGCCCATTCGTGTCGAGTAGGCAAAATTCTAAGTTCCACATTATAAACTGGTGATCGGTGATCAAATATGGCCTATCACTATCATTCAGGGGGAAATAAATGTTTTTTCTCTAATACGCAAGGACCCATCTCGACTCTACAAAACGAGTATCAGGTGTCTCGACATGCAATTTAAAACAAAGTTTCAAGCCCCTGTGACGCGCCAAAAGTGGCGTCCTGGAAAATTACTCGCAAGACAGCAACCACTACAAGCGCAATCGATGCATCCAAGTACCTGAAAGAACAAGAAGACAAAAAAGGGAGTATTGCCCAATGAGGTGCGTTAAATGATGGATATTGATTTTAGGTAAGAAGCTTCCGACGCAAGCGCCTGCACTTTGCACAGCACACACACAAAGACATTTTGTCAAGTACTCAACAAAGTGCTCAGGGGCAAATAAAACGTAAACGCACCACATGAGCTGTTGCCCGCGCGCAACTGCTGCTACTTTGTACGTTAGCAGAGGGAACACCTACACAAAGAGACAAACAAAAGAACCTTAATTGGACGTAATCGGAAGGTTAAGTCGTGAGACTTGGATGCCACATTACGTCCAGTACTACTGTAGTACTAGGTTAGTGCTACTAGTACAGTAGTACCAGAGCGACAGCAACTTCGGCCTGATTGCTAGAGGTGGAAAGGAATGCTAAACCATCGCTCGCCGCTACTGCTTCTGGTGCATTCCCCATCAGCAACAGCGAAACGGCGCAGATTGATGCTAGCACTTCATGAGAAGAGGTACCTGTTTCAATAGAAGCATAAAAAAGTGAAAGGGTCATTTTCTTGCTCTCGTTACACTCTACAATTGCCTTAGATTTCTGTCTAGATACAGACACAAACTCTATCGGTTCCTCTGTATCCTCTCTTGGCGTTAGAAATGAACCTACCGGTGTCATTACCATCTTCGTCGTCGTGTTCAAAGCTACCAGAGTTCGCTGTAACCTGTGCTCCACTGCTGTTTTGTTTTTGAGCAGCACCTTCTCGGTCTCCTTGTTCTTCTTCAAGGCGCTGAATGGCCGCCACTACTGCAGGTTTGCGCAACAACTGAGCCCTAGAATACAAGAAAGCATAAATACGAAAACGGTCGTAACTAGGAAGTCATAGCACTGAGCGCTGCATCGTTAAATAAAATGAAGACGGACGCTCCATTCTCATTTGGCAATTTTACCCTCTTCTCGAATGTAAGACTCTCATGGGGCGTACCGGTCCTCTTCTGATTGCGCCTCCCATTGAGCTGCTTCGTCGACGAAACTGTTGATCTGCCATATCAGCGCAATTTTTATACTTGTAAGCTTGTAACCGTTAGAGACACGCGAAGAGGTACTTCTAATTTCGATAAGTTGGCCTAGCAGTAGTGTCATTTTTACCCCCCCCCATTGAGAATACCTGGGCTGCGTTGCGAGCCTCAATAGCTTCGATTAGCCAAAGCTCATTCTGCAACTCTTCGAGTTCAGAGCTAGGGTTGGTTTTTGAGGTGCTTTCGTCGTTGCCACTACTGCTGCTGCGAAGGATGCTGGCACCATATGCGCTTTTCAAATGCTTTGATTCATAGGCACGAGGTCGACGAAGAAGGGCTCTATGATGGAACTGGAAGCAGTTGCTGTGTGCAACGAAGTAACTAGATATAATTAAAGCTGTAATTGATAAAGCGGTGGTCATGTTGAAAATCACTTACAAATTGCGCCTACTTAAGAGCTTGGTGCTGGAGCTTCGAGTAACTACTATACTGCAGCCAAAAAGGGACTTAGCCCGGTAGAAACTATAGTCTGGCTGCGCTGCTATTGAACTAAAAGCTGTCAAAGTCAACTAGAAGCTAGATATAGCTACTATAGAAGCTGCGGGCTTCGGGCCAAGCAGCTAAGCTGCAAATGATTGAGCAGACGATTACAGTTACTGTAGCTACGTACTTACAGCACTACAGAAGTAGTAGACATCTTCTTTGACGACTGAACGGCTGAACGGTTAAAGAGATGCGGCAATATCCGTATATGAGTGACATTTATACGGAATACAAGTTTAGTTGTACTTGTGAAAATGTCGAAGCCGCTCTTAGCAACCGTGCTATTGCTAGCTGGCGAACGCACAAGAGCTTATGCTCCTCGATTTCAGAAATCGTCTTGGATCTTGAAGAATGGTCTTAGACGGGATCCGTACAAAGTAGCAAGCGTCTGCATCACCTCGGCCACTAGGAGGAAAGCAAGTACGCAGGATGAAGAGGAACAATTGGCCGAGTCAGACCCGCTCGTTGAGGTTCGCAGCGCCGGCGAAGGCAAAGGCTTCGGTGCATTTGCTAAAGCCAATATAGCGGCAGGAGTTGAGCTGGGCACTTACCAAGGAGAGCACCTCACTTATGCTCAACTTGAAAAACGGTACTTAATATCATCATTCTAGATTGACAGCTCACAGGATTACTTTTTGCTAACCTAGTAGACGTCTCTTCACTCTGTCGTTTCGATTAAAGCTTTAGTAGCAATACTGCATTGATTACATGTGCATCTACCCTCTTAGGTACCCGAATTTAGAGCCAGACTATGTTCTCCGGCTGAGCTCGAATCCTGCCAACAGCAGTGAACGCAACGTTGAGAACGATGAAGAAGAACTTTATGTGGATGCAATCGCCTCCAAGCATTGGTCGCGCTTCCTAAACCATGGCCAATATCCAAACGTAGTGTACACATTTCGGCCCAGTATTAGCTGCTGCTGCAGCAGCAGTCACGGTAGTAGTAGTGGCAGCAGCATCAGCAGTAGCAGCAGTAGCAGCAGTGGCAACAGTACTCCTTTAGAAGCAGTGTTTCATACAACGTGTGCGGTAGCAGCCGGCGAAGAATTGGTCTTCGACTACGGAGTCGAGTATTGGGATGGCCGCAGCTCTGGTACACGAATTACGCGCCTGAGTCATTCCGAGTAATTGCTACAGTTTGGTTTGTCTAGTGCTAGTCTTGTTTAGCTTATTTTCATTGTTCTCTATGTGCATGGAACCCTTTCATAGTCCTTTTACAGCCTCTTTCACGCATCTAGAGGTTAAACAGGTTAGCGCTGGTTCAGATTTCGTGATTTGTTTGCTCAAAACTTGGATCTTTGTGTTATTTAAACCGTCAGGTGGACCCGCACCCTCCACCGACGCTCGTCCGTATTCAGCTTTGGGCCTTTTGGCAGCCCGTCAAGATCCCAGTGCTGCCTATTTAGGCACCCCTGTGAGCTCTGCTGCATTGAAAGATGTGATACGAGCGACCGGGTACTCGAGTACAATCTGAGAGGGGGATACAGCAGTTACGATCACGGTTGCACTGCCACAGCAGAAACAAACCAGAAATGCAGATTTCCGTGTTCCATTCTGCTTATAGCCCTACTATCTCAGCAGATTCTTTTATTTGCAATGACTCATCCCCTGTACTGACGAATACTACTCGTTAGCCTTCAGATGCTGCTTTTATTTGGCACCTTCATTCTATCTCTCTTTTTCTCACTCTACCTCTCTCTCTGTCTGTTCACAGAAGTGGAGCAACGCTATCTGATCAGCGCGCAGCGCTCGGGCGTGCTTTGACGTATTTTGGTGTCGACATGGAAGCGATACCTCTGCATGACGCACCAGATATTCTAGCAGGTGAAGTTGCAGGGCTAAATGTAGCCTTTGAAAACGCTTCGTTGGACGAATTAGCAGCAGCTGTAAGAAGTGCCATCGCCAACGCCGATGCTAGCGCCGCTGCTGACGATGGCGATGAGTCGTTGAGCGAGTCCTTGCTGTGGGATGGCAAGGGATGTGGCCATGGAGAAGACGGCGATGAAGACGACGACGACGATTTTGATTGGTCGGCGTGGGAAGAAGAAAAGAGGGCAATTGAAGAATTATACGGCAGTGCTGCTGACTTAGAGTAGCGTTATACCTTAAAACTAGAACTGGCACCGATCAACATCGCCAGTTTTGACTCTACACAGTAAGGAGCCATTGTTGGATTATTTTTTGGCAGGTAACTTCACAACAAGGAAGATACCGGTAGGGCCTTCTGAAAGAGACGAGAGCTCAACAAAAGACATCAGAAATCAGAAATACAAGTTCAGGTGCCCGCGCGATGCGCGGCTTCGGAGCAATGTGTTTGCTGCGGAGAAGTAGGCGCGTGTTCTTAGCACCTCAGAGCGCGGCCTTGAGATGCCCGTGGGTGAGTGCCCTTCTTGTGCCCGTGGTGCGTGTCCCTTCTTGTGCCCGTGGTCCGCCTTGTGTTTTTGTTTACTGCACATGTACAGCAAATCTGTACTGCTATACAGTTGAAGGTACATAAAAAACGACGACCACGAACCACCAAATTCCATCCTTTATATTAAATGCAATTTGGTGGTTCGTGGTTCGTGGTTCGTGGTCGTCGTTTTTTATGTACCTACAGTACTACGTACTACAGTACAGAAACTTTTTGAAAATTCTTTCCGACGATTTCGCT
>Ga0307979_1000464_pt1 | contig 27475 bp, 29 predicted proteins | sample OrgLakmetage1058_FD_201833 | JGI IMG/M metagenome (GOLD analysis project Ga0307979, IMG submission 201833) | Saline water microbial communities from Organic Lake, Antarctica - #1058 | ecosystem: Environmental > Aquatic > Non-marine Saline and Alkaline > Saline | place: Antarctica: Organic Lake...
CAGCGCGGGGCCACCCCTGTCCAGCCAGGATGCGTCCCGCAGGTCAGACCTCGGCAGCAGCAACGGCCGCGGTCATGGTGAGGGCGCTGCCGACGACGACGACACCGCTGGAGCGGACCTCGTGGGAACGAACGATCAACGGCCTGCCTCTCAAAATCTTACGGGCCCTTCTGGTGCTGCTGCCGCTACCCCAAAGACCCCTTTTGACCGCAGTCACGCTGCCAGACAGGCCAGCAGTGGTGCATTCCTTAGTCTTCTTGGCGAGACTGCTGGCCGTGGCTCGGAGCCAGGCATGATGCCACTGCATGCATGCTTTTCCCCACCCGCAGATTCCTCCAGCCACGCACTTGTAACGAGGCTCGCGCTGCAGTCGGCTGCACAAGGCGTCAATACAGCTGCCTCAAGACCCATGACCGCACCTGGCGCTAGCGCTAATGCTGCAGGCACTACTGGTGCTACTAGCACCGGGCGTGCTAATAGGAGTGCTAGCGCTGGTGCAGCAGGAATTGGGTCAAGCGCAGAAGCAAGTGCTTTAGCAGCGGTTGAGCCAAGTGTGAAATTGGCGGTGCTGCAGTTGCGCTGCGCAGCACTCGAGCAGCGGCGGTGGGAGCGAGAAATGATTGGTTCAGCGTGGGAGGGCGAAGCGTCCCACAAGCGTGGCAGTGGTGCCAGTGAAGGGCCAGGCCACGCTCCCTGTGGTGGGCCGGAACTCGCGTGGCGAGCAGTAGACTTGCAAATCTTGAGGGCCAACACAAGTAAAAGCCAACGGTCTTCCCTAGGCAGCAGTGGTGGCATCAATAACAATAGCAACAGCAGCCCTAGCAACGGTGGCACTGGGAGTAGTGCTAGTCATGGCCGAAGCGAAGAAAGCGGAGCCCTGTGGGAAGCCTTGTTTCAGCTGCGGATGCGCTCCGTGGCACTGTGCAAGCTTCACTTTGGTCCGGAGCCCTCGCTGCCTCTGGCGCAGGCCACATGCGACTTGGCCAAAGTCTACGGGGCCCAAGGGCTCTGGCCGCAAGTCGAAGCGCACGTCGCGAAAGCTTTGGCACTGCTGCGAGACTCGGACGCCAACGCTGGAATTGTGAACGGCGGCAGCGGCGGCGGCGGCGGTGGAGGTGGAGGTGGTCTCACCCATGGAAGCAGGTCCGCGCCTACGACAACGGCTGGAGATCGCCCCGCGATGGTGCGCGCTGCCCGTGGTTGCTTAGCGGCCTTTGACTGTTTGCGGAAATGTGCGCAAGAGCACCAGGGCCTCGTGCCGTGGGACGCTCTGATCGGCCTAGTGGGCGAAGACGACGGTGTGGCTGCGGCGAATGCAGCTGCACAAGCAGCGGCGGCGAACAAGGCGAATGCTCCTGCAGGAGGAGGAGCACGAGGAGGTGGCAGTGACGATGATGAGAACAATGCGATCATTCCCGTGAAGTTGGCGACCCCATTCGGCGTGCGCGTGAATTTACCCCCACAGGGGAGTGTTGCCCCTTTGCCCAGGTCCGGCCTCGCCCGCTTGGACCCCGGCCAACAGCCAGTAGGTGTTGGTGGTGGGCCAAGTTCTAGTAATGCTAGTGGTGCTGCTGCTGCAGATGGCGGTGCATCTAGTGCAACCAATGATAAAGTTGCGCATTCTGGGCAATCCAGCATGGTCGAGGCAGGGGCAACGTGTGTGCCGTTTGGGGGTCCGCTCACGTCCAGCAGCAGCGGGCGGCCGATGACCTGGGGCGAAGCAGTAGGGTTCTTGCGGCGATCGCACCCAGGCTTTCAGACCATGGTGCAAGCACTGGAAGCAGGCCACCGCATAGACCACGTGGCGTTGCTCCGGTTGACCTTTGCCCGATGCGCGACTAGCTCTATGTCTGCTTCAACCTCGACGAGTGCTAGCGCACCCGCAGCTGCCAACAGCAGCAGCAATCTTCCCGCTCACATGGCCTCCACTAATATGGCAGCTACGACCATGGGCACTACAACCAACATAGCAGCAGCAGCAGCAGGAGGAGGTAGCGATGATGGGTTCAGTTGCGGTGGCTCTGTGTGCTTCCCCCTCGTGCTCGCATCCGAGCTCGAGCGCGCCACCTCAGTGAGGCTTGCACTGGGCACCACGGTGGCTGAAGTCTTGGTGCAAACGCTGAGGGACCGAGCTGCGCAAGTAAGCGTCGTTCCGCTCGGTTTCAACGGCATCGATGACGAAGGAGACAATGGAGAGGTAAGTGTGTTAAAGATGTGTGACACGTGCGCGTATGCTTGCTTATACTGTAGCGCACCGTAGTATGCATGGCGTTGGCAGAAGATTATTCTTCCCAATTCTGTCGAGTGTGCAAGTTTTTGTCTTTGTTTTTAGTCGTCGTCACCTCTTTCGCAATTTGCATACTTCCCCGTGCATTCTTTCACTCACTCTGATATTTCCTAAACACACATCAGGGCGCAGCTGCGGAACTTCAGTCAGTGCCTTGCACTTGGGAAGAATTTGTCGCCGCATATACCGTGTCTCTCGCCCATGACACTGGGCAGAACAGCGAGGAGGCTGGTGCTGCTGCTGAGAGAGGCTTTGGCTTAAGCGGCGGCGGTGGTGGTGGCCTCGGCCACGGTGGGCGATGGTTCCCTCCAGGACAAGCACCCCTTTCCGGGGGTAACAAGCGCAACGACGATGGCGTTGGAGTAGGAGTGGGCGAAGAGGCCTCCTTGGCGAGTGGCGGCAGCGAAGCCAGTGGCGGTGGTGGGCTCCTGCATCGACTGGTGCGAGGCGCTCGAAAAGGCGGCAACGGCACCCGAGCTTACCAGGCCTGGCTTGCGCGGCTAGAAATTGACCTGTTGACGCTTGACGGCCAACGGCTAGCGGCGCAGGGTTCGCTCGAGGCGGCGGAGGCCACTTTGCAGCGGGCGTCGACTCTGTTGACGGAGCAAGGATGGGCTGAGTCGCTCGTCGCGTGCTCGACTTACGTGATTGCTGCTGAAGTACAGGTGCAATTGCATTTGCGGGCGCGGGTGCTGAAGCAGAAGGCGTGCGTGGCCGCGGCGGAGACGTGGTTGGCGAGTGACGACGGCCACGCGGTGTGGCGAGGCGAAGTGAAACGCTTGCTCGCTGAAGATCGGCAGGTGAAACGGGGAGAAGAAGGGAGGGAAGGATTGGACAGGAAAGATAAAAGAAAGAAAGGGGAGAGAATCTGTTCGGGGCGAAAGGGAGAGGTTGAGGGTACAACGGAGGGCTCTACAGGGATTTTGCTTGATTTTGTGCTGGTTGCTTCTTTCGCAATCTCTTCTTACTTCCGCGTCATCACTCATTATTTCGTATTTATTTTTGCTCTGCGTGCCCTTATCGATATGTTTTTTTTAAATTTCGCAACAGGCTGCTATTGAGGCCTCGGAGCGCGGCGAAGAGCGCGTGCGTTTACCTAAACTAGAAGTCGAGTACCGGGCGAGGCAAGCTTTACTGGCCGCTCATGTGCAACGGCTATCTTCGTCGTCTTCGGGTAAAAACAACAACAATGGTGACGACCCAGGCGGGTATTTTGACCGCGCAGAAGAAGGCCTCTTGCGAGTGTGGGAGGTAATGCATAGAAACCTAAACGTGCCTCTTCTCTTTTTTGTAGCATTGTATCGATCAACAATCAAGCACACTTGAAACGGGAAAGAGACAGAGAGCATGAGAAACTACAACTTGAATCGCGCAAGAGGATAATCAACTCATTCTATTCCTTCATCAAGGTGCACGAGGCAATGCTCGGGCGCGAACACCCCGGTACTGCGGCGGCCTGCCTGAGCCTTGGCAACTTGTGCGTGATTCACCGGGATCTGAGGCAGGCCAAGCTGTGGTTCGAGTCTGCAGTGGCCATTTTGGACACGTGCTTTGGCGGGCGATGCGTTCAGGTTCGAATGGTGTCTGTGTGAGTTTACGTATGTATGTATCCAAGTAGGAGAAGATGAAGCACGAAGAAAAGGAAGGGCTTGCGCATTTAGTACATGCCTTTTCGCCTGCTGCTCTTTTTACCTTCAGCCTTTCTCTCCATTCCTTCGTTTCCTTCAAATACATGTCTGCATGTTTACAATTTTGGCAAGTGCGCGCGTGTGCGTGAAAATGTTGGCTGTTTCAGAACTATATCACGACGCATCCCACCCCACATCTCCACAGGTCACCGCCGCAGCCGAAGCTCAATTCGGGCATGTGGAAGTCAAACTCCAGCAATTGCGGCAGGGGGCACCTCGCTTGCACCGCGCAGCCACTTTCTACTTGACCACCGCCCAGGATGCCTTGAAAGTGGAGCGACAAAAGCGGAAAGACGCTCGAGAAACGGTTGTTACTTCCTCGTCTTCTTCGGAGAAAATGTCCTCCGGTGAAGGGGGAGGAGTTGGTGGGGGTGGCAGCAGTGGGCGCGACATGGATGCGTCAAAAGCGATGAGGCGGCGGCTGTGGCATGCGCTGAAAGCACACCACTTGTTCACTGAGCTGGGCGATCTTTGGCTGCAAGAAGCAAAACAGGCGAGCAAGGTATGTTTCATACTATTTGTGGTATTATCCAAGGATTGGTGAAGCAATGGCGTAGACTTCTTTTTATTCAGCCGAAGCTGAATGCCATCGTGTTGGCGTGTCTTTGCGCTCTTTGCGTATCCCCAATTTGTTGATGTGAACGACAGGCTGCCGGTAAAGAAAACGGCAACGACGGCAGCACCAATCACAACGACCACGACAGCACGAGCTGTGCTCTTGAAGCGTGCTCCAGCTACGAGCAAGCCCTCAAGAGCGTCGGGGCCATGCACGAGTCCGGCGGCGAAGCCTCGGCCGATGCTCTGAAGCTGCTGCTCGGTACCTTGAAAAGCTTCGGGCGCGCGCTGGAACAGGTATGGTGTGATAGTGTGGCACATGTGGTGCTTTTTTTGAACATGTGCAAGCTTCAATGCAAAGAACTAGCTTTAGAAGTTGAGGACTATTTAGGGTACCCGTCTCGATTTCAGGTTTCTTCTTCTTCTTCTTGCCGGTATCTAGCTGTGCATCATACTGACACGTGCGCGGTTTTGCTGTGACATTGTCGACAGGCGGGGCAGTGGCGGCGTGCAGCTGACGCGTTCGGGCAATTGCGCACCCTGTCCAGCCGTTTGTTGGGCAACAACCACAAGAGCACGGTGGCAGCCACCTCGAGAGCGAAAGCAGCTGCGGCGCGCGCAGCAACGACGCCTCTGGTGCAAGCCGCGGCATCTTCTGCTTCTGCTCGCTTTGGAACAACGCAAGAAGGCGGGCTCCTGGGAGGTGGCACTCAAATGGGCGTCAGCTTGGGCGCCGGCACTGGCACCAGACAGACCTCTCCGCTCAAAAAAGCCAGCAGCCCAGCCAAGTCACTTACGGGGGAAGAGTCCTGGTTGAATTAAATTTTTAAAAAAGGGGCACTTGATACTTGATAAGCGAAGAGGATTGCCATGTCAAGCGGATTAACGAACTTTCTTAAATCGTAGATCTCATTTTTATTAGAGCTACGTGTAGAGAGAACTAGTCACAGATATTCCTGAGTTGCCTTATCGTTTTGAATGAGAAAGAAAGAAAGCGGAAAGACTCGAGGCAGACAACGGACAACTGGCCATTTCTGACCTAATATAGTACTGTCATTCTTTTCCCGGCGTGACATCTTTTCTATTAAATGAAATTTCGTTCGTGGTTCGTGGTGGTGGTGGTGGTCGTCGTTTTTTATGTACCTACCTACAGTAGTACTGTAGTACAGATTTGTTGTACATGTATGTGCAGATGTGCAGTAAACAAAACACCAGGCGGACCACGGGCACAAGAAGGGATACGCACCACGGGCAATACAAGGGCACTCACCCACGGGTATTTCAAGGCCGTGCACTGAGGTGCTAAGAACACGCACCTACGCCTCCGCAGCAAAGACATTGCTCCGAATCCGCGCATCGCGCGGGCACCTGAACTTGTCATGTTGATGACAACAAACACGACGTTACATACGTACATGCGCATGTCAATCTTCTTTGAAGTCTAGCTAGCTCCGCGTACTGAAGCCTACAGGACAGCTCCATAACGATGGCACGTGGCCTAGTGGCTAAGGCCTCGTTAGCCTTTTTAGCGAGATCATCTGCTTTCATAGCTCCTCCTGTTGCATTTACCGCTGCTCGGCCATCGCTTGTAAATATGCGCACGAGAAGTGCGCCAGCCCTCGTTGAGCCGCCGAATGCTTCTACAGGCAGATCGATCCTGGAGAGTGCAGTTGACGAGTCAGGCCAGCGCTGGGAATCACCACTAGAGTCCACAATGGTTGCTGAGAATCTTTCATTTGCGGATAAAATGGAGGTTTGTACTCTGCCATTGCGCTCCTTTCTTGTTCCTCTCCTGCGGGACAATCGCATAGGTTGAAGACGTATCATACCATGAATGCACCAGCTGATTAGATTCGAAAAGCCAAAGTCTTCTTAAAGTTGACATGTACATACGATAAAAAGTTTCATAAAACATTTTATGTCCGTTCACTTGGCATATGCCGTACTCACGTATGTTGTATTCTAGGTCATTGATGCGTATTTCGAAGCGAGGCCGTTAGAGGTTGCGGGGCGCCTTGCTACGGTAGCAGCTGCAGGAGCTCGCGTTGCTGCCGCTTGGATCTGGGAAGAGAAATTTAGGCCTGGGTCTGAAGCACGAGGCGACGTTCTTCGGCGCGAGGTATCTCTAGAAATAAAGCAAGGGAATGAGAGTGGGATGGGCGGATAGAAGGTTTTCCTATCTTTACTAGTTCAACAGCTCTGCGGTTTTCTGAATGGCTATCTTACGTCAATTCGCCGCCATATCTAATCATTGAGAAGAGACTTACATTGAAATCAATGCATGTGTGGCCAGGTCTCTAGCCTCGGAGTGGTGTTTGTGAAAGTTGCGCAAACGCTGGCGACTCGTGAAGATCTCGTAGGAGCTGAGGCAGCCGCAGCACTCGGTGTCCTTCAGGTAGTACACTAGCTTGTTATCTAGCTAGCTCCTCAGCCACTTAGGAGTGCAGCGCTGACAGAAGTTAATGCTATCCCAACTTTCAACAAGAATCTCTGTGCGCTCTCTATATATATGTCCTTTTGGCGTCGTTTCCATAACAGGACGGGAACAAGCCTTTTTCCGACGCTGTTGCCATGGCCATGATTCGCGAAGATTTGAACTGGCCGGGCGTACTAGCGCCAGAGCAAGCTAGTCCTTCAGCTAGCGGCAGTAATCTTCTAGCGCAGCCCACTAGTGCTAACGATGACACTATAAGCACCACTGGCAGTGATGGCAGCAGCGCAGATGGAGCATCACCGTCGACACTGTTTGCTCACTTGTCCGAATCACCGTTGGCCGCGGCCTCTCTGGCGCAGGTTTATCAGGCGACTACGCACGAGGGCGCCACAGTTGCTGTGAAGGTATGTAACTGACGGGCAGCGCACCAAAAACAAATTTGGCTTGAAGGGGTGCAGGATAAAAGCTGACTTCATACAGTTCCATCTACGCCATATCTCCTGCTCACAACATTTAACCCTAGTCAATTTCGTGTCGCAAGTGCCGCATAATTATTTTTTTTCGTTCCTTGTTCGTCATACAAATACATACAATATTAGGTGCGCCGCCCAGGGGTAGTGGACCAAATTGCGCGCGACGTGCACACTCTTCGTATTATGTTAGAGCTGCTGCGGCAGTATTGGGGCAGCACCACTGACATTCCAGCGATTTCTAATGAGGTGAGTCGGGCTGCCTATCACGCGAGCGGTTGAAATTTGGAAGATTTGTATGGTAGACTGATAATATCAAAAGTCTAACAAGGTATTCTCGAACGTTATCTCTTCTCTTGTTGCATGTTGTCCCCCCTCCCCCCCCCCCGCCCTTCCAAAACAAGGTGGCCTCAGGGCTCTTTTCAGAGGTGGACCTGCGGCGCGAAGCCAAAAATTTGAAACTTTTTGCGGAAGCACACGCCCATTTGCCTTACGTGACGGTAAGCAAAATACACAAAAATGATGTAGATAATGTGGTGCAACTATGCATAGACGAGGCAGAAGAGGAGAGTAAGTAGAAAGTTATGGCGGAAGTTTTGGTGGGACAGTGCTCTTGTCAAGCATCCGAGCTGTTCCACCTAAAGTCACTCCTTTCACTTCTCGTCCAATGTCTGCTTTCTCTTGGTCAATTCCTTGCTCTGTCATCCCCAATCCACCCCTTTCTCATTTTTCCATTTGCCTTCCTTCCTATTCTCCATCCACGCAGGTGCCCCGCTCTGCGCCCCTCCTCTCCGCTCGGCGCGTCTTGACGATGGAGTGGGTCGACGGCGAAAAGCTGCCGAATTTGCCGCTGGAAGACCAGAAGCTCATGGTGGCCGCGGGGCTCGACGCGTGCTTTGCGCAATTGCTAGGGACTGGGGTGAGTCGGATATGTCACATGATGATGTGATTGTACTAGCAAACAACGGAAAGATGATTTATGCAAACAACACTTTCTGGTTTCTTTTTCGTGTCTCCGAACCCTTTGTGAGGAATGGACACGTTCTTTGACTCATCTTTCCCTCCTTGCTCCTCCTTCTTCCTTTTTTTTGGTTTCTTTAATGCTCGAATATGGTATAGGTGGTCCACGCGGACCCCCACTACGGCAACATGCTCTGGACAAAAGACGGCCGCTTAGCCCTCCTCGACTTCGGGCTGGTACAAGCACGAGTAAAGTAGTACAGTCGTAAAAGGAGTGGTAGGCAGTTATGGAGGCGTTTAAAGGTTTACTTCGTAGCCTCTGCGTGCCTTCGTTTTGCTTTCATTCTATCAAAGTGCTCACGTGCAATTCGCTCATGTTTGCTCCCATCATTGTTGTTCACCGTGGTATGTCCCCTCCCTTTTTACGCCATCCAATCAACAAGGTCACGTCCACGACGGCGCCTCAGCGCGACGCCATGGCGCGGGCAATTCTGTGCTTGTTGGCGGAGGATTGGGATGGTTTGATCGACGCCTACCGGCTCATTGGCATCGTGCCAGACCAACCCTGTAGATGGGTGAGAATGTCACATTTTAGTACTGTATGTGTGAGGAAAATGAAAAAATGAAGCACAATACGTAATTTACTTCGCCAACGTACTCTCTGTAATTATTTTTTCTCGTTCCCTCTGCTTCGTTCTTTCCTTGTTACATCCACCATCTCCACCTCCTCTCTCTCTTCCTACCTACATGTAAGGTGAACCCCAAGACGGGCCAACCCACCAGCGGCTTAGGGCCGGGGGCTTGGGCCAAGTGCCCCGAAGACGAATTCCGACAAGAATTCCGCAGCGCCATGACCAAGCGCGGAGAGGTATGCAAAGGGTGTACTTTTCTTCTCTTTGAAGTTTTAGCGTCAGTTGTACTATGTTTTCCATTTCGAATTATACCTCACTTCCCCGTTTTCCTGTCCCTCGATTTCTCTTAATCCCTACTTCTTCTTTCTCTCTCTCCGTATTTCGGCTTTTCCTTTTCCTTGGAAAAGGGCCGCCGCAGCGCGCGCAGTTTTTCGGAGCTCACCGCCGATTTGTCGGTCCTAGCGCTCGATTACAAGTTTGTCTTGCCAGCTTGGATGGTCTTCATTGTCCGCGCAGTCATTACTTTAGACGGATTTGCACTGAAAGGCAGCAGCGGAAGCAGTGAGAACCAGCAGGAAAACGCAGCGTCGGTAGAAGCACTCGAGACAGCAGTAGCTCTCGCCTCGTCTTCCTCTTCTTCTCCCCAAGAGGAGCTAGTGAATGCAAATGCTCCGTCCTCGTCTGGAGGCAAAACCAAAATGGAAGCATCAACGAACGCCGTAGAAGCGGCTTATCCGCATGCGGCACGGCGGGTAAGAATTTGAGGGTGGATGCCCTCTACCTCTAGCCCCCCCCTCCCTCCTTTAGCGTTTGGTTTCTCGTTACAGCCGTGCTCGCTTCTTTGTCATTTTTATATTTAGACATTTTATCAAGTGTTGTTCATGTATTTCTATCAATTAATTATCTCTATCTCTCGAATATGCGTGTATAGGTGCTCGCGCCCACAACTCCCGCAGGCGTCACCGCCCTCTCCGCTGCTTTCGTGGATGAATCCACCGGCGATTTGAAGTGGGATCGGCTGTCTGCTCTGCTCAGTGACCCAACGAAGAGCACAACTCAAGAAGAAGCTGAAGAGGTTACAGCCTCATCTTCGTCGCCAGGAGAAGGAGATTCGTCTGCGTTTGTGAAGCCTTTGACGGGTCTGCTGTTGGAACCTCAGGATGGTAAAGCGCTGCGGCGCCTGGTGCACTCTCAGCTGAAGACCAAGGTAATGGGCGTGTGAGCGTTTATGTGGGTTGGGTGCTAGCAAGTGGGCGACACTTACTTCTCACTCTGGGTGTGTCTTGATACGCTTGGGCAGATGTATTTCTTTGCTCCTATCATTTTGCTTGATGTCTCATTTTGGTTGTGCATGTGTTCGTACATATACGCGCGCGTGGGCGACCTCTGATCATTTCAATTAATTTCGCCTTTTTATAGCACTTCTTTCGTTTGCATTCTTTCGATTCCACTTTCTTACAGGCGCTCATCAACCGTGCGTTCTCAATGGTCGCCGCTGAACTCAATCCTTTCAAACCCGTGTCTCCAACTGCCCGCACTGCCGTGACCACTGCAACAAGCAAGCTCAAGGAAACCCTTCGGGAAGGCTCTTCTTCCTCTTGTCTTGATGGTCGCTCTGCTGATTCAGATATTCCAGCTACCGCTACCATAACTGCTACTGCTGCTCCAGCCGCCCTGGACGAGATCCCGGCGGGCCGCGCGGCGGCAGATTGGCCGGGAGGCACCGCGCTGTTCGGGGCCTATCCCTCCCCCAAGGGGAGGTCTCCTACGCAAAGGGCGCGCAACTGGCAGCGGGTGGTGGCCACCGTTGGGGGCAGCCATTTGCGGCGCGCACTGGTACCCTGGAGCTCGGCGAACCTGCACGGTAGCAGCAGCAGCAGAACTAGTAGCACTTCTGCCGAAGCAACGACCACTGCAACGATTCCCATCACGAGCAAGAGGTTAGTCACAAGAGCTCCACGCAACGGCAGCGGTGGATCGGTGTTTCTCACTTGCCGAGCTGCGCTGTTAGCAGCTGCCATAGCAACACTCGCGTTGCGGGTAGGGTTAGACGCCCTTTGGTTGCACACTTGCAGCACAGTGGCGCGCGCTATGCGAGGTCTTTTACCATGGAAGCGTTCAGATGAAGAAAAAGGTTTACAGCCAGCTACTGCTTAATTTGTATAGCAAGTAATCTTTCAAAACACGCAGAAGTTGTTATTGCGCATTAAGAAGGGCATTAAATTAAATACACGAGGGTTCTGGAAAATTTTATCCATCTACTACAGAAGGAAGGTTGTCTTATTACTCATTACTTTTTATCTAATTTATTCGTGTATGGAACGTGAGCCTAGATTTCTACATATAAGAATATGGAAATAAATCTTATTTAGAAACAAGTTCCACTGAGAGCCACTTATATATATTCATCTCGGGATTTGGACTAAGGCGAATTGCAAATCGAAGGAAGGCCATAAAGCATATACGGTGAATTATGGCTATAACTAGGCTCGAACTGCCAGCGCCAGCTCGGTGTTTCGTGTTTCGATTAAGTATGGGTATGGGCAAATGCAAATCGGGCAGAAGGCCCCGCCGTTATCCCTTATATATGAGGTCTATCACATGGAGGACCCGCGAGCCGCGATAGCCGCTGAAGTATAATCGGCGCAAGTTTCTTGCGTAACTCCATCATACACGATGTCGTATGCCCAAGCAAGTGTAGGAGCATCGTAACGGGCACGGCAGTTGAAGTTGCTGTAGTCTGCTGCCTCGAGTGTTTCACAGCGCATAAGCGCCCAGCAGCAAGGTTCGTGGGATGGCTCATAGCTGAATATGAGGGACTCCGGTGGGCTGTGCAGCAAATACCAGATAGCTGACAGGAAAAGGAATGCACAGAGAAGCGTTCCTGAACCAGGAATGATGACGTTTCTTTCAGCCCACGTCACCTCCAGATTTTCAAGGACGACGACTCCAGCGAGGAGACCGACAATTATCCCTCCAATGTGAGCTGAATAGCTTGTGGACGAACTCCTTGAGTACACATATGCTACACCGTCGGCAGCCAAGATTGCCGATATGATTAAAAGGCGAGTCCACCTACGAGTAGAGTAGATAGCAATGCGTTCATCACTTGCAAGGGGAAATTAATAGAGTATCAAATCAAATCAACAACGCAAATAAATCATGCACGCCAATTACTTGTTCAAGACGCCCTTGTTGTCCGCGTCTCCGTTCATGATAACCTCTGCCAGATGCATGCCGAATATGCAGTACACGCCACCTGAGCAGCCTACCACTGCTCCGTGCGCCCCATCAACAACAGCAAAAGCGAGGGCGCCGCCGATAACACCAAGCTGGTAAATGAAGCCAAAACGTATTGATCCATGCACCATGTTTAAAGGCAGGCCGAAGATGAGCTGCATCACCATGTTGAAGCCAATGTGTTGGATGCCCGCGTGAACCAACTGGTAACTCACCAGTCGCCAAACCTCACTACGGAGATCGCTGCATAAAGGGAAGGGGCCAACAGCTTTCATCCAGAGTTCTTCGGGGCCTGCAATTGGAGAAGTCGCATCGGCAACACCGCTGCTTTCGGTGAAGACATAATACAAAAATATGATAATTTGGAGAAAACTAATGCCCAACAAGAAAAATGGTGGCTCGCTTTTGAAGTTGTCATCCAAGTCCACGCTAATGAACGTCGGATTCACATTGACGAGCACGACATCCGTAGCTAAAGCCCCTTGTGGGAGCATCTTCAATAAAATCAAATCGCCCGTAGGCTCTTCGTCACAGTAATACGGACCATCTTTGTATACCAGCTGATATAAGCCTCCATCTTGAGTGCCTTCAAACGATATGACCCTGGCCCGCACGAACATACCTTCCTGGAATACTGAACATGGCATATCAAGTCGGCTTTTTGTCGCCATATTGCTTGTCCCCTCAATCTGTCGCTGAGACACGATTACATCGAAAGACAGATCAAAGGCCACCTCAACGATGGTTCCATCATGCCATCGCGCAGGGGGGCAATTCGAATCGTGGTGCGGTCGGTACAGGTGATGAGTGAATTTCATGATCCGAGACAAAGGAGTGCTTGACTTGCCCTTGAGATTTCCATGGGTACTTTTGTGATGCCTGTGATGAAGCCTCATGAGTTCGAAGCCTCTTACTGCATAATCCCGATCGTTCGGGGTATTTGCACTCAACTCAACAAAAGCAAAATTTGTCTCAAGATCTGATGGCAACACCGAGGATGCTTTCGCTCGCTTACTAGCCTGAATTCGGGGCGCTGTAACATCGCGAAAGACGAGTGTGAACCAGCAAGATTCTGAGTCTCGAGGTTCATTGATACGGGCCCGGGCTGCGCGTCTGAAAGAGTCAGTGTTTTCAAGCGTATCCACTTTTACGAGGTCTTCGAAACGATAGGATATGTTTTTCGAGCCAGCTTGCCACTGAAGCGCACTGTTATCAGTGCTTAGAAGCAAAGCACAGTGCTGCTTTTTGCTACCTCTACCAAACAATTCAAAGTGCATGCCAGTCTTAAGTTTCCTAATAAACAAACATGTCTCTGGATAGTCGTCGTGTGGTTCTTCACCAGGAGCGTACTTTATCGATGAGCTTTTGCGAGTAATGACATCATGTATATTCCCAGCCATATTTGTCATAGCCTCACCCACGGTGCCAGCTGCTTCCTCGACAGCATGTGCAGCCGCATCAACTGTTTCACCTACAGCTTTGACATATTCCTCTGCTTCCCGTTGAATAAAGTTCACGCCTGAATGAAATCCTTCGTCGAGTTTATTTAAAAAAGATTCGTGGTGGCCTCCAACACCCCGATCATTGATGGTTCTTGCAATAATAGGATCATATTGCTGAAATAGACCGCGTGGGCCATCAACTGGGTCACTAGGTCGCAAGCTGTGCACTTTTATAGGCGGCAGCTGTCCAAGAAAAGCTGCGTTTGCCTTGGTGACAACAGTTTTACTCTTGAACTTAGCTCTTGGATTAGTGTCATGAGTGCTGATTATCCCGGCCATCAGAGGAACCAATCTCCTCGAGTGCCAACTAGATAGAAGACTTCGAAGTATTTACTTAGAATTTAACAATAAAAAGTCCTAAGCCCTGCATCATTTTCAAATGGGGTTGAATTCTGGAGCTGCCTACAGTACAGTATGCTCACTTAACTTGCTTGCTTGGTCCGATTCCAATCAATCACACTTAATGATAATCTATCTGGCAGTAATAGCAGCAATAGTTGCATCACAATCCCACTAGTATTCCAGTGTCGGTTCCCTTCTTGGCTGCTCCTCTTTCATCTTTTCTTCCAATGCTTCATGCGTTGTTGTTGCATTCTTGCTCGGCCGTTGCTTCTCGTGTTCTCGTGCTCCGTTTCGGAAGGATGTGATAAATACAGGGGAGGAGATAAACTCATATATATGGACTCTTCGAAGAAGCCTGCTGGAAGATGCTTTGGACATGTACTTATGTGCCATCGAAGGTTGTTTGTTTCACATTTCTAACGGTGCTAGGATAAGTCAACAGGTGGCAAGCAGAAAAGTCAAAGGAACATGGCATTGTATGCGAGTGCTCCAGGTCCGCGGGTGCCTCTTTATCGGACGGGGAGCTATCAGACCAACGTTCCGGCTAATGCTAGCCTCTTTGAGAGCGCATCGCAAGGCAACAAGTCAGGTGCCGAGGCGGCACTCAAGCAGGGTGCCAAGGCCTTGGGCTATTTTGAGGGAAGCACAGCAGCCCACTCAGCGTGCGAAGCAAATGCGCCTGGTCTTGTTGAATTATTGATGGCATCTTACGTTGCTGATGTAAAGGCTGCAGGAGGAGATGATGACGAGGCTACGGCCGTGTCCGACTTTTTGAACGCGCGCACCGACGCGAATCAAACGACTCTTCTTGCTGCTGCATCTGGCGCTGGCGCGAAGGTAGTCATCCTGTTTTCACACGAAATCGATAGCATTCACCACAATTATGCATAGCGAGAGGCACAGGTAAACGGGCTAATAATATTCTTTGATTGTACTACAGGAGGTGATGGCACTCCTCTTGGCGAAAGGTGCGACTGCCACGGACGCGAACAGTTTTGGCAGCACTTGTTTGCACATGGCTGCTCGAGCCCCGCAGCAAGCTTCCGCATGCGTGGCACTCTTGCTAGCGCACGGTGCCGGAGAGTCAGTGCAAGTCGCGAACAACCGCGGCAGCTCACCCTTGCACTTCGCTGCGTTTGCCAAGCCCGAATCCGAAGCCGTCGCCACGGTACTCCTTTGCGCACGCGCACATGTATCTCTGTATCTTGAGAGAATAGAGAGTCTCGATTTTTTAAAGCCTTCCTTTCGTTTCAAACCATCCTAATCTCATATATTAATCACACCGTAATGGTGCCACACTCCCTGTCCTTTCTTGATTCATTCATTTTCGATTTATTTTCGCAGGTGAAAGCACTCGCGGCAGTAGGGGCCGATCCCAACGCTGCCGACCTCGAAGGCTCCACCCCGCTCTTTGCCGCGGCCAACCTCAAGTCGGCATCCCTTGTGACGGCGCTTTTGGAGGCCGGCGCTGACCCTCGGCGCGCTGACTTCAACGGCCGCACTCCGGTGAGTAATCTATGGATACCATGCTATGCTTTCACACATTTTTTGATATCGAAGGCCAGAAAGTGGAAGCGCTGGGTCTCAAGACGACACTTAACAGATCAGAGCACGTATAGCTCCATCATGCCATCATAACGCTTTTTCCATCATTAAGTCCTGATTATTACTACTAAGCTCCATCTTTCACTTGTGCTTCACCTATTCCTATCCTCATGTGTTCTCGTTTAAGGTTGATTTGGCCGAGACTTTGGTTGGAACGAGCCCAAGCAAACAGGACTCGGAAATTCTTGCTCTCCTGCGGGGCGCTGGCAACGAAAGCAAAGTCTTTAAGGTGCCCGTATCATAGCGAACGTTAGCTCTAAGTATGATTCTATTTATCTATATTTTGCTGTAGCGACGCCGCAAATCTGGTCCTATTTTTGATTTATTCTATCGGTAGACGTATGGCTGAAATGGGCCTTCTGGAAGCCTGATCCAATTGTAGATAGAATATAGCTGTTATCTATTATTCCGGGAGGACCGAAGTAGGCCTAAGCCTGCTTCTGCGCTTCCCTGTCACCTGTCTCTGCCTCGAATAAAATTATTACTGGTTTGATAAGGAAAACAATAATATTTGGTTTTGGAAGATACCATCTACTACCTTGAGGTGTCCGGGTCATAGCCATAGTCATCATAGTCCATGGCATTTACATTTTATTCTACTCCTTACTCCCTACTCCTACTCCTACTCCCCTACTCCCCATCCCCAGACCCCCAAGGTATTTGTACATTTTCAGTCGAGTATGATAAACGCAATTAAACGGCTCAGCAGTCACCTCCCGGGTGTTTGGTGGCGAATTTCCTTTTCTAGAATAGTGAATAGCTCGTAGATCTGATGTCTAGTGGTTGCTGCTACTGGTAGTTTTTTATAAAGAAGCGCGACAGCGCGGCGTTTGGTTCTGCATTGGCCATAGGCAACAGGCTGCTGGACATCCCTCTATATCCCAGGAAGCTAGCCAGATACATCCATAGATAGATCACAAACCTAGACCTACAATCTAAGCACCAAGTACCTAAGTACCATAGTACCATAGACTTGAGACTACTACTTGATGGAAAAGTGATAAACTGTCCACTACCCTGTATCCAGCTCTTGCACTGTACTGTATAGATGTGTAGATCCTCCCTGTACGTGAATACGGCAGTTGAAACTAAACGCAAAAATGGACTTTCCGGGGAATACCTACGATGGTTTCACGGCCAGAGGAGGGCGGGGACAGGTAGTGCACCAACTTCTGCCCATCTAATGATAGTTTTTACGGCATGTTCCTATGAGTCGAGTCATTACATTAATGCTTCATCGCTGCTAGTCACCCTTCTTCTTCCATCAGCGTCCACCAGGCGGTGGCTCCAACATTTCGTTCGGCGGCCCTGTGCGCGAGGGCGAGTACCATGTTGACGAAAAGCAGTCCTCGAACCCGTAAGTCACATCAAATTAAATCTAGTTTTGATTGTCAGCGTTTCTTGCGCCATCAACTTCGCCCTGTGAAAAAAAAGAAGAGCAATGCTCTTGACGCGGTCTCGCACTCCACTGGTTAAGAGGTTTTCTTATAAATCTACGACCCATAACACACACTCGCACAGGTACGCCGCGACGTTTTCGGGAAAAGAAAACGACCTCGCTCAGGGCACAGGTCGAGTTGGTTACGTGCCGCCGCCCATGAGTCGCCGTGACCCTGGTTATGGCGCGCCACCTCCACAACAATTGCCGCAGCATCTGCAACAGCAACAGCAACAGCAGCCAATTTACCCAGGTGGAGGTGGTGCGATGCCGTCTTCCCGGCATGGAAACTCTCCACAGCAGCAGCAGCAGCAGCAGCAGTTCTCCCTGCCGAGCTTTCGCGACCCGCCCAACAACAACTTTCAGTTGCACGCGCCGTCGCAGCCGAGCCAGCGCGGTGGAGTGCCCATGGTCGGTGGCTTCAACGGTGGAATTGGAGGCGGTGGTGGCGGTGGAGGTGTAGGTAGTAGCGAACACCAAGCCGTAGGTGCTGGCGCCAAGCCTTCTCTGTTTCTGGCGACGGGGCGGCCCGGAGCTACCGCAGGTGGCGGTTCGTCCGGTGCTGTAACCCGCCGCGACGAGGCAAGTGAGCTTGTTTTCGTTTCCAGCCTTTCGTCACTTCAATACACCACTTCTCACTCATGGGTTTGTGCATGTGTCGTAGCTGGTGCATTTTTGTGTCTTATGTCGATGATTTCAACTGCAACAGGTGTGGGAGCAAAAGCGCCAAAAGTTCCTGGCCAAGCAGCGCGAGCGACAGAGTTCTAGTAGCAGCAGTAGTGCTCCTCCGCCGCAGCAGCAGTATCAACAGCCGCCGCAGCAGCAACAGCAATACCAGCAGCAGCCGCCTCCACAACAGCAACAGCAGTATCAACAGCCGCCGCCGCAGCAACAACCATACCAACAGCAGCAGCCGCCGCCAAGCACATATGAGCCGCCTCCGAGCTTTCGGCCCGAAGCCATACCGTCGTTTGGGCAGCCACCCCCTTCCGGTGGAGGAAACTTCTCCCACAGTGCGCTGGCGGCCGCGTCGGGCCCCCCATCTCCGCTGGCTCAACTCGTCTCCGGGGGCCGCGGCAACTACGGCGGCAGTGGCGGCGGCGGCAGCGGCAACGGTGGTGGTGGCGTTGGAGGCATCTTCAACGACAACAGCAGCGGCAGCAGCAGCAGCAACGGTGGCACGTACATTGGGGGGAGCCCTCCGAGGCGGAGCGGCCGCAACGGGAGCGACAACGGGCCTTATGGCAATGGCGCTTTCGACGGAAATGGCCCACCTAGTAACAACATGAATTACAGCAATGGGCCAGTGGTGCCTCCGCTAGGCTTAGGCAACGTGAGTGGGGGCATGGCAAACTTAAACCTGGGTGTTGGCGGTGCTGGCAACAACAACAACAACAACAGTGGCCTTGGCTTGCCGTCTCCTGCGGCTGGAGCTCGCCCCAGCAGCGGCCGCCGCTCTGCCAACACGGGCCAGGCCATTGCTTACAGCGGCGGCGGTGCTGGTGGCGGTGGGGGTCACAGTCAGATGTTCGGTGCTCCGCCTATCAATAGCCATCGCGGCGGTGGCGGTGCTGCTGTGGGCGGCCCGGGTCAAATGTTCGGCGCGGCACCGCCTGGCAACGGCTATCCTGGTGGTGGTGTCGGCGGTGGTCCCGGTCAAATGTTCGGGGCACCCTCGATGAACAGCCACCGAGGTGGTGGTGGTCCTGGTCAGATCTTTGGTGCCCCACCTGTCAGCAGTCGCCCAGGAGGCGGCGCAGCGCCCATGCCGTCAGGCCGAAGGGGCCTCACCTCAGGGGGCGGCGCGAGCCAAATCTCGTTCGGCTAAATGCCAAATGCGCGAACTAAGTTCAGCTGGATCAGAAGAACGATTGCTAGGCGAAACAGGTCCCTCCCAAGTGGCTATTGTGTAATTGTATCACTTCAGGATTTCCTTGGAAATGGGGAATGCGGATACTAGATTACTAGTTAGTAGTTACTAGCGCTAAAGTGCCGCAGCGTCGCAGCCATGAAATATGAAATGGCACCTGGATGCGGATTGCGGATTGCTGGATTCTAAATTACTTGTAATAAGTAATTGCACTAACATAAACTACTACTATTACTTCTATATTTACACTTGCGCATGCGCAAAAGGGAATTCGATCCTCTCGTTCTCGTTCTCTACCTCTAGCAGTTTATCAAAAACAAAAAAGACAAAAGACCGAGAAAAAGAATAAGGAATGGCGATATCGCCAATGAAGTTCATAAAAACCGATGCAGTCGCCGGGTGCTTGAGTGAAGGTTCCCAATTTTCTAGAAATCACCACCACCCGCTTGCCATAGCATTCTGACCATGGGTGCTGGAATCAGGGCCGATGTAAAAAGCAAGCAAATCGTCTGCCACTTCATAGCAACACGGATCCGCCGCGAGGCTAGCTGCGTCCCGCGCCGCCCATGGCCCCTACGGACAAGCAATGTTAACGCCATGCACGCGAAGCCACGAACGAAGAAGAAAAGAAGAAGAAGAAGGTTAAAAAATAAAAAATATAGAGTCGTCGGGCAGTGCCCGCTCGAAAATGGTATGCACGAAGTTTCATCCGGCAATGAAGCCTATTCGTGGCATGATGGTGGTAATGAGTAATGATGATAGCAAATGTGTGTGCTGCTGCACAGTAGGAGTCCATACCTGCCCTCCGTGCGCGAAATGCGCGCGGCAGCGGTCGCGCAGTGCTTCTCGCCTCGATTCCGTAACCCCCGCCAACTGGCGCGCGAGCTGCACCGATGCCTTTTCCACGGCTGCATCGCCCCGCATCCCGCAATGCTCCGTGAGCACGGTGAAAGTGGCGGGGAACCACGCGCGGCAAGCTGCGCCGCATACCTGAAAGAAATAAACACACACGCCAGAGGTTTACCAAGGAATGAAGAGAAAATTGGAGGGTAGAAGTTTGAGACAATTCATGTGTACAAAGAAATTATCAACACCATTATGAATAGCAACGATGGAATAATATTAATGCAACATCTAGAAATGGGATCATAATTCGCGCAAATTGACCTGTCCATCGCTGTGATTGCTAGTTGGGCTTTTGCCTGAGATCTCGAATAAATCTTCAATGTGTGCTTGCGCAGCACGAGTGCCCTCCACCGAAAGCTCAACTAGTAATCCGTTCAGCCGAAAGGGCCTGACAACAAAGGATCGCGTTTAAGCTGCTTCAAACGCTTGAATGGCATGAAAAGCTCTGAGACGTAGCAGTAATTGAGGATGCTAGTCTGTACGAAGATAATTCTACTCTTGCATCGTTTTCCATTTGAGGAAATGATTACTTTTCGGGGCTGGCGATTTCGAGGCGATGAACCACTTCATCCGTCACAAAAGGGACAGGCCAGAAGTGCTCTGGACAGACTTCTTTTAGTGTGCCTTGTTCTGCGCCAGTTCCCGTTAGAAAAACAAAGCGGTCACTGAATTGGGCAGCAGTCGAGGGGTTATCAGGTTGGCTCATGGGTTCAGCGCCTAAACACCAAGTTGCGAACAATGCTAGCCTTAAAAACCAACGAAGAGACGGTCTGCGACAGCGGCGCATCCTAAGATTAGATTGGTACATGTTTCTAGATTGAGATGCCTGAGTGATGCTTGGTCAAATGATAGCGTAGGGGCTGATTGCTTGTTGTAATTAGGGAACTTTTTTTATGGCTGCAAATGAACGCATCCAATTGATTTCCTTGCGAGCTCAGATTAATCAGGACAGTGAGCAAAATCCTCGCTAGAATGCACAGTAAGATAGGTGAGCTTAGTAGGACAGAGTAGGATAAATTGTCCTAATGACTAACAACGCTAGCTACTTAGCTAGCTGGCATAGCTACTATGCGTGAGGCGTGAGGCGTCGTTTGAAACCATAATAAGGGAAAAACCTTCGAAACATCATGACATTCCACAGATTCACCAGATTCAGTTCGTCGCAAAGATGTTCCATTTCTTCGGATGTCCGAAATCTGTCGTTCCACATCATCCACCCAAATAATTCACCAGCTTTCTTTCTCTGCAATAAATTTTAACACGTCGACACTATCGACGCACCCTCCGTTGTTCTGAAAAAAAATCCCAGCTTGCGAGGCCGACTCCATCCCAGGCCATGGTGAAAGTATCAACACTTTTGGTTGCTTCATTGGCTGGCGAAGCCTCAAGGGTGGCGCTTGCGTCTTCCCACGCGGATTCGCCTGTCGGGTGGAGCAAGCTGAGCCGCATGGCAGCGCGAGCAGTAGACAAAACCAGCGGTTTGATTCCAGGGCGAAGTGGCGGCAAAACCAAAGATTCTGAAAAGGGTGCTTTGCTGAAGTCCCTTCAAGATCTGGTACGGTGGCTGCTGCTTGATTGTGTGCTTTTCTTGTTTGTGAAAAGACCTACTTCGAAAATGCGTTAAACTGATGAAAAGATCGTTTTAGAAGATTGAGAATACTTGCAACCTTTTCCTCATTTTTTTTTTCGCGCCATCGCCTCACACTAAGCTCTTCATTATTTTTGAAGGCGGTCATGGTGGCCGTCAACCACTTGCGAGCCGCGCTCAAGGGCAGCGGCAGCAGCAGCGAGTTCAAAGAAACCACGACCCACGGTGGCGCTGGTGGCGTGCGGCTCTCCGACGTGCTCGGCTGCGACGAAGCGAAAGGCGAGCTCGAGCAAGTGCTTGATTTCGTGGCCCACCCGGACAAGTTCACCGCCCTGGGCGCCACCATTCCCAAGGGCATTCTCTTGGTGGGGCCACCGGGCTGCGGCAAGACCTTAATCGCCAAAGCAGTGGCCGGCGAAGCAGGCGTGCCGTTCATCTCGCTCTCAGGCAGCGACTTCAAAGGAGAGTACGCCGGCGTGGGCACCGCCAAAGTGAAGCGGTTGTTTGCGGCCGCGCGGAAACATGAAAAGTGCATTATTTTCATCGACGAAATCGACACGCTGGGGCGGAGGCGCAGCGGCGGCGACTCGGCGCTTGCCATGGACTCCGAGTCCACGCTCAACCAGCTCCTCGTGGAGATGGACGGCTTCGACCAGAAGTCCACCTCAAAACCTGCTCGCCGCTCATTCAGCACCTGGCTGGGCAAGAGTGGCAGCAGCGGTAGCGGCAGAGGCAGCGGCGGTAGGGGTGGCAGCGGGATTTTGGTGCTCGCTGGCACGAACCGTCGCGACATGTTGGACCCAGCCCTCCTGCGCGCGGGGCGCTTCGACCGGGTCGTGAACATCGACCCGCCGGACGTGCATGGCCGCGCCCAGCTTTTTGACCGCTACATGCAGACTTTGCCCTTGGCCAAATTTGACGACAACAAGAGCAATGGCGAACACGACGGCACAGGCCAGTGGAGCGCCAGCGGCGACAGCACCACCGGCAGCACAGCAGCAGCCAACGCGACAGAAGCTGCAAACCAGAACCGCGCTCGCTTTGCTACGGCTGTAGCCCAGATGACGCCTGGGTTTACGGGCGCGCAGGCAGCTACGCTTTGCAACGAGGTGAATATATATACATATACGAGGTGAATATTACATTCCTTTGAGGCCCTCGCGTGAGCGGCTGAGCAACTTGGAGATTATTTTTTCTATTTTTTCATGTTTTATCTGCCACATATCCCATTATATTGATATTCTTGTGCAATTGCTTTCATGTGCTTGTTGCATTTAGGCAGCGCTCCGGGCAGCCCTTGACACATCCCATGGCGAAATGAGCCCAACAGCATCCGGAAGTCAACAGCCCCAGGAGGATCTCGCCCCCAATGTGCAAGTGACTCTACAGCACTTCAGTGACGCACTCGACCGAATGGTGATGGATACAAGGCGATATGATAAAATAATTGCGGAGATGTCCTTGTGCAGCCATAGAATTTGCTAGAAATAATCTTCTTCGCTTGTAAACACCACCACAACACCATTCCGGTAGGTGGGCGGCTTAGAGCGGCCGGGGCATTTCGTGCCTCGCCCAGAGTTGCACCGCACTTCCGTCCACGAAGCAGGCCACGTGCTGGTGGCGTGGCACAGCACCCATGCCGCAGCCCCCATCAAAGTTTCGGTGGTGTCGCGGGGCCACACCAATGGGTTCGCGCAAACCCAAGACCTGGAAAAGTCGCACCAGGGCGAAGCGGAGCTCTTGGACCGCCTGGCGGTGCTCTTGGCGGGGCGCGTGGCCGAAGAGCTGGTGCTGGGAGACCCGTCGACAGGGGCTTCCAACGACCTCGAGCGTGCTACTGAACTTGCCTACGAAATGGTGCGTATTGCACGTGTCTATGGATTCGTCTAAAAGATTTGAAAATATTCGCTGAGGCACTACTGCAACGCTTTGAGAGAGCACCCAAAATGAGATCTAGAATAAATGCTCGCTATAAAGTCGCTGTCTCTGAATTCTTCTTCAATTCTCACGATATGTGACAACATTCCAGGTCAGCAAATTGGGCTACTCGAAGAAAGTTGGCCTGCTATCGGTGGGGTTTGACCAGCGGCGCGGAAGCCAGTCGATGCGGGCTCAAGTCTCCGACGCCACCGCTCAGCTGGTGGATTCCGAAGTGCGTGCGCTCATGGGCCGTGCCTACAACACCTGCCGCCGCCTGCTGCAACAACACCAACCCATTCTCGAAGCCTTTGCCAACGCCCTCTTGGCGAAAGAAGTGCTGCTGGCGGACGACATTCAACGCCTGCTCGGGGACAGACCTCTGGCAGCGCAGCAAATCGCAGCACTCTATGACCGTGCCACTGCTACCACAACTACCAACTCATCACCAGAAGAAGGCTCATCAGCGACTACGGGTGGTAGTGCTCTTGTGGCGGCCTCGGCTGCAACGCCGCGCTACAACAAGAACGACAACAAGAAGACGACGATGCATTACCAACGAGGCCGGCCTGCCAGCAGGAGCATCAGGGGAAACAACGCATTCTCAAGTGGCTCGCGCAACATGTCTCCGCAGCCGGAACTGCCAGCTGCAGTGCAAGCTGTGAATGCCGCCCTTTTGATGGAAGAACAGGGGAAAGGTTCGTCTTCGTGCAATCGTGCTTCAATTAATACGCAGCACAGCAGCAGCAGCAGTAGCGCACTTCGCCAGTCATCGCAGTCAGAGTCGATTACAGTGGCAAAATCCGAAACTCCAAGACATGCCTCCTCAACAGCGGTGGTATCATCGCCACTGACCTGGGCAGCGAATTGTGGGCGCGCCCTGCAGCCAATAGTTGAGCGCTTCGGTGGCATGGGCGCGGCCATGGCGGTTGCTGCGGCTTGCCACTATTTGCGGGGCGTCGTGTAAATATCAAAATAAGTCGCTGCACTAATTATGAAGCGACGTGTACATAAAAGAAATCCAAGATCGACATGCGTGCTTCGGGACAAGTGCTGAATTTGTTGTCAAACATGTGGACAACGCCAGCTGCTCGCAGCGAGCAAGCAAACCCACTAGACCAAGCACTCGCGTTGGACGCACGCTCCTCGAAAAAGGAATGTATATATAGACAGCAGGCGCACAGCAGCTGCCAAAATTATCGAAGCTCCCACCTAATCAACAAGTATCGCGATGTACGATACGTGGCACCTAAAAAGTTTGCCATATGGCATAAATGGTAAGCGGAGTATCCGTATAATTTGCAATAATTACCCAGTACCCACTATCTGATAACAAATTTGTACCTAATACTTATACTTGAACGGTACTAAACGGGAAGTATTATATGGGATTACTTCGTTAGGCTGTAGGCCGGATTTTAAGACGGAGGAGCAGTGAAGCAGCGAGCAACAGAAGCAAGGCCTACGGTGCCTGGGCGCCTGGGCGTAAGTGGACCCTGACTTGGATTTCGGCCTAGAGAGCCTAGGTAGGGCCCGGATATCTATATCTATAGCTATAGCATACATACTATCGTAAATATTACGTAAATAGTAAATATAGTATAAGTATAAGTAGTAATAGTATTTGAAGTGCTGGTGCTTATGCGATAAATTTCTGACAAATAGGGTTAATACGCACGCGAGCTTCCGTTCTATGTAACGGCCCTTGCTTGGTATAATATATGATTTATGCCCTTCTTATGCCTTTGCGTCCTTCGTTTCTTTCCCTCGTAAAGTTTGAAAGTAGGCGTTTCGCGCAGTTGCGAGTTCCTTGGCGCCCTGGTCGGAAGTAGCATCGGTCCAAAGGCAGCCCGTGTTCAGCACCACGCTGTCTCCAAACCACTCGCTCCATTTGCTTTCAGCGTCCGCAATGTAGGCCTTTGCGCCGAGGAAACAAGCGTTGGAGAGATGCACGAGAGTGAGGATGCAGACGCGTGTGAGTGCATGTGGATGAATGGGTGATTGTTTGACGAGCTGTATGAGGGGCGAGGGAGCTGGAGGACAACGACACACCCTTGGTTTCCAATATCACAGCATAAATTCGCAGGAAAAAAACACACGCACCGTTGGCGCATCGGAAGTTTTGGAATCCGAGTAGTCCGACGCAGTGCCCAAAAAGCGCTCCATGGGCTCGTCGTACATGAAAAAGTACAGCTTGCCGTCGATCACTTTCCACACGTCCGGGTCCGCTGAGGGCCCTAAGCTCGACGCGCTCCACTGTGCTTCTTCCCCGATGCCCCAGCTGCAAAACCCGCCGTTTTGCGGTAAGTACGACGTCGGAGAGGCCTCGAAGAGTTTTAAATTTCTAAGCAGAACAAGCACATACCATTAGCTAGACTCACGCGAACGAGGAAGGCAAAATAAGTAAAAAACAGTGGCAATGTCCGGAGGTGAAAACTGCGCGCGCATCTAGCGTAGGCGGAGAAGTAAATGCCTGCCCTTTCTCGCTGCCCATAAATAGCATCAACAACTAAAACTTAATAATCAGGAATAATCTTTGGATCTTTTGTAATATCCTCACGTTTGATCCTTGAAGTAAAACGAGTATCCTTCGTAAGTGGTGCTGTAGGAAGAGGAGCCCGCTACCTTGTCACCGGGACCGTCACCCCTCGAGAAATATGACACCTAAATCAATACAAATATAAAAGCATAAAGTAAATTCATGGTGATGGCGAAGTTATTGCAGAGGAATAGAACCTAGTGCGTATAGTTAAATAAATCCTGATCAGACATTCTAGAAAGCTACAGGTCAGTAGTGTAAGGGCGTGCACACAGTCTACTCAAGTGAATGATACCAAATCGACGCCGCCAAGGACAGGACCAAGCGTGCCATCAATGCAGCCTGAATAATCAGTGCTCGTGCTGTCTTTCTGTTGTAGCGCCCCGTTGCTTAAAAGAATCGAACTCGGAGCCTTCTCGTTTGTTGGGGCAGGCGCTGTGCGATGCGCTGCGACCGCTGCGACGGCACTTAAAGCAAGCACCGCGAGCACCGCCTGAGGCCATCGTGAGAGACCAGCTGTCGAAGGTGCCACTTCGCCCTCTGCTAGTGGAACTGCTTCATACTGAGCCTTCATTTATAACTGCGCCCAAAGCCCTCCTGGGCCAAATGTTCACGACTTTCAGCTTTCGGGTTGGTTATTGGATGGCAGAGAGCCGTTGCAAAGACGGTCAGATGGACTTTTTGTCTGTTGTCGGGTGTCGAGTGTCGAGAGCTCGTTTGGTTTGGTCCGTTTCTGGTTGCGGTTGCTCTTCAGTTGCTGAGTGCGACGAAGTATATCACGCCAGCAAGCAGCGAGGTGTGGAACGACGACCTTTATTAAACAGGTGGAGTAGCAGCATGGGCCGCATGAGACAGGTAGGAAAGTGATGCGCCGGGTACGGGGGGAACCGCAGTTAGCAGTTAGGCGCTGAGCCGAGATGAGAATTATCCATTATCCAAGAAGCTGGACCCAGAGTTCCAGAGTTCGCCAAAGCCGAAAGCCGCCACTGCCACTATCTCCATTTGCTTGTCCATTCCCGCCACTTAAGTCATTCTCCCTTAAACTTGAACTTTAAGAATTAAGAAGGGGGGGGGATTTAGATTTAGATCTAGCCCCGACGAATGTTGGTTCTGGTTCTGTACAGTAACAGTAAACAGTAAACTAGTGCACAATGAACATGGACTTAAATCAACTCGAAATATCAATACAGATATATAAGAGCATAACCAAGCCGTGGGGATTCGAGAGGGGTGAATAACACGAGCAAAGCCACTTGATTCATAGCGGGAAGTGCCTACCCTCAGCCTTAGCACTTAGCATAATCCCTCAGGGAAGGGGGTTGGCGTCAAGAATTGACGCCTCGAACGTGATGAAGAGGTGAAAATTGCACGACGGGCAATTCTTGACGCAGCATCCACCGCACGGGCTTGTAGTCGCGTCGCCTTGAAGTGTAACGCGGCACGCCTTTCCGCTAACACGTTTAAATTAACTCCGTACATGAGTCTTTGTCTGTGAGTGGTTG
>Ga0307979_1000465_pt1 | contig 27470 bp, 28 predicted proteins | sample OrgLakmetage1058_FD_201833 | JGI IMG/M metagenome (GOLD analysis project Ga0307979, IMG submission 201833) | Saline water microbial communities from Organic Lake, Antarctica - #1058 | ecosystem: Environmental > Aquatic > Non-marine Saline and Alkaline > Saline | place: Antarctica: Organic Lake...
ACGAGCTTCTTTGCTCGCGCGCCTTCCTCTTTATTGTTCTGCGGAGTGCGCAACACCCACAAATTCCTCGCTTTTTGCAAATTTTTCGAGGAATTTGGCCAATGCCCCTCTCCCTCCTGAATCATCCAGCACTTGCTTTGTTTGCGCAACGCACGCGCATTCCCACTTCTGCCCGCAGCATTGGCTTCTGTGCCATTTGGGTTTGTATTAGTTCGAGTTCGAGTTCGAGTTCGCCCGAGTGGCCATGGAAGTGGTGGTCGCGGTCCAAAGTGGCACGCTTCTCCATCCTCTGAGAGTGCAGCTCAAAAGAAGAGTTTCCGCCCGCAGAGGAGGGGACTACTCAGGCGATCCAGAAGAAGAGTCGCCCATCCCCGGGCAATTTCCCTCTTTTTCTTTTTTATGCCATACTACACAATACACTACAGTACAGTATCTGTAGTGCAATAATTTTTTACCTGTAACCTGCTGGTATCTTTTCTCGCAGCTCGTCAAAGGGAAGAATTAATTAGTCGAAGTAACTAGACATAACACACGCAAAGTACTCAAAGCTGTGAAGGCTGAAGGCGGTCGCACGAACCTTCGAAGATAGCTATCTTTCTCCGTGCCTTTATCGAGGTAAATTCTTGCTACTGCTGTTTAGGGGTTTGTGATTGAGGCGCGCCTCATCAAGAGATATGCATATTTATGATTTTGCTTTCGATCATCGAGCGTGATTTTGTAGGTAATAATTGTGCTTGAAAGCGTTCTATCTTGGTCAAGTTTGAGCTAGCCCGAGCGTTGGCGAAGCAACAGATATTTTGAGCCTTTTTTGTGGTGACTCTATGTTTCGAAACGGAAACCAGCCAGCGACGAACAATGGAGCACCCCCGGCATCCGACTTGTCCGTTGCAAACGTACCCCACCTTCCAGGCTCTTTTTTGCAGGCTCGAATGAGCGAGCAAAAACGACCAACAGTCCACATCTCAGCATCCAATGCTCAAGCACTCGACCCCGAAATCATTCCAGCTCCACCGAAAGCAGATCATGCCGCAACGATATCCAAATTGAAGAAGGGCAAAACAGCCCCTAAAATGAAACCAGAAGAGTACCCTGCGTCTGAGAAGAGCGCAGGTGAGACTTCATCCCATTTTGGAGGTGAAGATGAAGCGGACTTTCGCAAAGAGCTGGAGCGTTTGCAGATTGCGACGATTTATTCGCTGGTTGAAGAGGTTCCTGCAAAGAAAGGAGGCGACTTAAACATGCTCTTCCTTACCAACTCTCAAGCCAATTCGTTTGATTTTACTGATATCGATAAAGTAATGAACGCGATGAATATGGCACCACGCCCCAAGCTAGTCGTCACCATAATGAAATCGTATGTGCACTGCGGTGCTAACCATTACATGGACTCAGTGGTTCCCGAGGACGACATGTTCACGTCTCATTGTTACATTGGCGAAAAAGATAGCGAGTCGTACGAAGAAACCGCGCAGAAGATGGCATTGTTTCTGAAGGATCATGTTTTGCCCATATGCATCAAGACGAATGCTCTGGTACTGCTTCATGACAACTCGTGCGCCTTGAGTGAAGCATTTGGTCACATTTGTCACTCCGAGCGCCAGAAACGCAATGGTGTCTTGCCCTTCACGGTTTTATCGATTGTAGGCGGGCACATGTTAGCAAATCGTGCCGAAAACGATGATGAATCTCTCGCTCGCACCATTCGCCGAGGCTCACGGCGTTGGAAGCAGTACAACAATATGATGATGGACGTACTCTCCAATCCTTTTGCCATCCGTGACTGGCGGGCGGATTTTCCAAATGGTCTAACGCACGCCATCCTCGTGAGCAGCGTTAACGACGAGAAAATGAAAGTCGATTTCTCGGCATACAAAAAATTTAAGTCGGCTCTCGTGGATCGCCTAAGCCGTGACTTGCCTAGCATTGGCATAGTGAGCTACTCCTTTGGAGGCGATTCGTATTCCGTCTTCTCGGATTACGTTGGGCGGAAACTTCCACTCATTCTTATTGATTCCCGGCCCGTTTCAAAAGATGTGAAAGCTAAGTCCCATGCTGCCATATCTGCTGCAGACATGAATTCCTTGGGTTTGCGCAGTGTAAGTGATAACCTCAGCACTACTGATTTGCAGAAACTTTTTCTTGAGCGTGCGAGGGCGCATCTATTCAAAATAGAGGAAGGTCTTGCGACAGCGCAGACGTGGAACTTTTACGAGGCGGCCACATTGAGCTTCCTCCACTCTCAACTCGAAGAATTCGCTATTGCGCGCCTCAAAGCAGAGAGTCAAATATCTTCAGATTTAAATGACAAGAAGTGGCTGTTTATGGCCATAGCTGAGAAGAGGCGTGCCGCCGACGCTGAGGGCTCTGAAGGCACGGAAGAGTCTCCCGAAAATGTGCTGGCTACTCAATTTGTGCACCTCTTCATGGAACTCAATTTGAAGCAAGACGATAATCGGCGGAATTTCCAAATCAAGGTTTACGACGAGTTTCTAGATGCGGCTCGTTTGTGTGAAACCGTCGATGACTTTTCTGAACTTCTCGAAGAGACTACTATGCACTGGGAACAGAGCAATTTCTTTGTTGGGCCTGAATTTGATGACCGTGGCGATGCTCGAGGTGGTTATGGTGCCGATTATTTCTGCAAAGAATACCCAGAGATGTTCATCAAGGCACCTTTGTTCAAAGACGGTCGGCTATTTGGCTACGGCTCCAAAGTCGTTGACAGCGAAGATCGTGAAGAGAACCAAGTGACTCTCGAGCGCTGCAAAGAAGCTGCTGAATCGATCATTCTTCGGCGGCGGGCCGAAGTTCTCGAATGCAAGAAGCCTGTCTTTCCTGTTTTTGATTTCATGTCAGTGCACGAAATTATCACCTCGCCTTTCTCGTTCAGCGGAAATGTCGGTGATACATCCAAGCTCTCGGCGGCGCTGGCTAAGATCGCTCGCATTGACAGACTTCCCACAGACAACTCCTTGGTTGCTCTCAACGCTTTGAAGTTCTCGTGGGATGCTGTTGACATTTGTAATCATGTTGCTAGCAAAATGAAGACAATAACGAAGATATCTTACATCACTATCCTTCTTATTGGATTCGTTATTGGAGGCCTCGCAGTGATCCACCTGAATGATTCAGAACGTCTAAGCAAAGACGACCTTGACACTTCCACGTCCGCGCTGGGGATTATGTGTGGATTTTTGGCTGGTATTACCTCCATTATCAATCCTTGGCAGAAATGGACGCGACTGCGTGGTGCAGCCTTGGCCATCGAATGTGAAGCTTGGCGCTTCCGTACGCGCACAGGAGTGTATTCGGAGAACACCGAAGATGACCCAACTAGTGCAAGCGAGAACTCGCCTGAATTGATACTCCAAGCGCGTGTTGAATCTATCAAGCTCCAAGTCCTTAAGTCAGCCGGTGTTTTGAGCTCGCATTTCATGAGCCTCTTTGAATTTTTCGACGACCCGAAACAGCCGAGCATCTACTGTCATGGCCAGTACAAAGATTGTGGGGTCACTGGAACTTTCGGCAGCAGAATGAGTATTCATGCTAGTGTTAAGGCAAACGCCGAATCGGCTAAAGTTCTGTTCAAAGACGATCTTCGCGATGACTTTTTTTCGCCATGCCATCCCTCGGCTTACCTCAAACATCGAGTCAAGGTTGTAAGCGAATTTTACCAGAAGAGACTTCCAGTGTATTCCCGCATCAAGACCGTCAATTCAACGATATTGCTCATCGGCAACTTTTCCGGTGTGTTACTTGCTCTTCTGGATATTTCCAGCTGGGTGGCTATTTTTACCGCAGCTGTTGGCGTACTCACGGCATGGAACGAATTCCATGGGACAGCTTCGAAGATTACACGCTACTCTGATGTACTGACGCAGATTGATTCGACAATGCTTTGGTGGAGCATGCTGACGCCAGTGGATCAGTCTAACATGTCTATCATCTCAGAGCTCATTGACCGTTGTGAGTCCGCGTTTCGGGATGAGCGCCAAGCATGGGTTAGCATGAATATCGATGCCGACAAAAAGGGCAAGAAAGATAAGAACAGTGAAAACAAAAGCGGAGGTGACAACGACTCTCAGGCTTAAGAAATTGGCAGGTTTTCCTTTACCTTCTTGACTCTCTGGTTTGACAGGGTCAGGGTGCATGATCAGCGGTCAGTCAACACGATAAGGCTGCCGTTTTGTCTAGGCGCTAGAGGTCCTCAGTCCTTAATCGCGATAGGAATGATAGGATTGGACTCTTTACAGCAGGATATGGCACAACTGCTAATGGCATTATAGCAGGAATAACTCGACATGAAAATCACGGGGAAATCAAGTCAGGCCCAGATATCTAAGATAATTCGATTTGGTATTCAGAGCTGATCTCCGACTTGCGAAATAAGTTTGAGTTTAGCGGCCAAAAAAAGGCAGCGGCCTTGGACTAGAAAATCGTAAGAGCAGCATGACTTACATAAGCAAATAACCTAGGTCTTACTTACTTAACCACGTTTACGCCGTAAATTGCGCGTAAATTACGCGGGTAGTAAATTTTACCAATCAGACGTGAATTATGTCACAAAACCCCGCGCATACTGTAGAGACGTCACCGTAGAATCTACCTGGATCATTTTGGTGTAACTCATCAGCACAACCACTCTTCGTGGTAAACTCGTTCGAACGGTGCCCATGCCGGCAATGCGTAGCACTTAACCCTGGGCAGAGACCACGCCCATCACGAAGGATGTGGCAAAAGAAGGGCAAATCGCACACAGGCAGAAGGGCAGTGAGCTAGTGAAGTAAGAAGTAGGGAAGGGAGTTTGAAAGGGCACAGCACCACCACGGAATATCAAGAGCCCGTATTTTAACGATCTTTCCGCGCGTATGGGACACGTAAATTACGCGTAAATTACGCGCGAAGTGAAAAATATGCCCGAGGCGCGTAATTTACGCGTGTACGTAAATCGACCCCTTTCAAATAACCAACAAGATAAGCTTAGAAATATTTCCGGGCGCCTCCAGACACATTAATAATTCCTGCTTTCTACCAAATCCCTACCCTGCCATAATAACAGGTATCTCCTTATGTAACTTAGAGCCCCAGAGGACTAAGTGAAGAGAAGCAAGTGCCTTCTACTCGCTTAAAGGAATTTCTATACCCGGTGGCTTGCGAATTGCAAAACACCAAGCAGCCAGGGTAATCTGAAAGACAAGCGCACTCCATAAATCATGCGAAAAGTTTCTGGAGCGCCAACAGCCTTGCTTCGAGCGCTGCTGCAAACGGCTGCGCTTTCGCTTTCTCGAAGCACGTGACGCACGCTTGAATGTTGTTGGCGTCGACGAAGTAACCCACCGAGTAGCCGCTGGCCGACGGTGGCTCGTAGCCGAAGAACCGAATGGGCTTCTTGCCGCAGTGCGACATGCATAGGCCCAAGTCCTGCATCCGCCCCCACGCGGGGTCCTCCGCCAGGCTGAACGACAAGCCCTCCACTTTGGCAATACCCCGCATCGCCAGGAACGGGCGGTCGAATTCGGCCGCCGACGCCGAGTCCTTGCAGATGCGCGACACGTCACCGCACATGGCCCGAAAGGTGGCCTGCTTGGCGGCCTTCTCTTCCGGCGAACTTTCGGGCATGGCGTCAAAGGCCTTGAGACCATCGGCAATGAGCGGAGACATGTTGCGGGCTACGGTCACGCGGCCATGCTTGAACGCTTTCGCCAGCACCGACTCGTACGGGGCGCCGAGCTTGCCTTCCTTCTCGTAGTACACGAGGGACAGCGCCATTTGCACGAAAGCATCGGGCGAGCACTGCGCTTTCTTGGCTTCGCTGGCCCCAAACGCTTGAAACTCGAGGCACGACACTCCCAATCCTTCGGACAGGGCTTTCGCAGCGGCGATCGCTTGCGTGGCTGCGGTGGCAGAAGCAGGGTCTACGGTGATGGGCAGCGGCTCAAGGGTTAAGGCTTGCAGAGAGGAGGCAGGGTCCGAGGGAGGTTCCGGCGCTTGGTCTGCAGAATGCATAAACTCGTCGGGCCCAAACGCGCCAATGGCCTGGAGACAGAATTATGGATAATAAATTAGGGTACATGCAGTTGAGAGCTTGTCACAAGATAGACACACGAACAGAAATGGTTATGGAAACTATGCCTGCAAAGTCTCGAAAACAACCTTTTTCTGTTACGTTTCAAACAATTCTGTGCTTCCTCGTTCACTCTCGCGTGTGCTCTCTCTTACCGCGACGAACTCCACCATGGTGTGGCCGTCGAGCATGCTGTGCTCCCAGTTGAGCCCGGCAGTGCCGTCCTGGGTCACAATAATCGCCCATTTGTCCAACCACCGGTTCGCGTAAGTGCCTTCAAGACCGTACAACACGTTGCGCTCCATGTCTTCCGAACTGAGGGTCCTCACCTACGAAGAAAGCCAAGAAAAAAAGGCGCAATTAATGCATTAGAAATTTGTGAAAAGGGAAGGACTTTAAGAATTAATTCATAAAAAGTAGTTCGTGATGATACGAGTCACTCAACATGAGATCCAAATTGAAGTACCAAAAACCTTCTCACTGCCTCTTTCCACTCTCTCTCTCTCTCTTTCTAAATGTCACGTACCGAGTCAAGGCAGACCAGGAACAGTGCTTCGTCCACTGTTTTCAGGTTCGCCGCATTCATGGTAGACGCCGACGCCAGCCTCGCCCGCGCCGCTGCCCATTCGGTGCGCCCCCCTGTAGAGATGGCCCCCACGCAGCCGCTGATTGGCTGAGACGCCGCGTCCTGCGCGATCTCGCTGAACCGGGCCTCGAGCGCCGAGGCGCTGGCGAGGATTTTGCCGTCAGAACCGAGCACAGTGACCTGCGCCGTTCAAAAAGAGTCCGAAAATGATAACACGTGCTGCGTAGGTACAAAAAGTGGCGAGCTTTCTTTTAAAGGAAAAAGAGCTTCCGCTGATGTGAACCTCAAGCATCACCGAAAAAAATCTCAACCGTTAAGTTGACTATGCCATCCACTCCTACGCGCGCACAGCACTTAGTACCGCAGTCATACACAGGCTTACCTTGTAAAAGTGGCCCTGGCACAGCACCACGATGTGTTTGGACGTGTCTACGTGGCTGAGCATCGCGTCGGGCCCTTCGCCGTTCCCCACTGGCACGCGCGCCGTCCCGAAAATCCACGGCATCTAGAGGAGCGCATGAAGTAAGTGCATAGCGCACCAGCAGAAGCAGTAGCATTAGCAGCAGCATTATAAAAGGTTTATGAGACAAGCGAACCAAGCGGTACGCACGCCAGGCAAAACAAAAAAATCGCGACAGTTCATTCAATGAATGCCCTGTCCTGTCATCTTTCGTCATAAAACAATGCGTTAAATAGACAAGAGCCATGTGTGCATTGTGGTCACACACCTGGCGCATGCAGAGCGCTTTGCCCCGGGTCTCAAACACCGCCAGAGAGCCGTCCAAAATGCTTTGGTGGAAACCGAGCGCACGCATGCTGAGCGCAGCAGCAGCCTTGGGGCCGGTGGCAAGACCTGGCAGGGGCGCCAGCACGAAGTTCGGGTTCAAGTTGAAGTTGGTGCCCTTGTAGTTGGTATAAATCTCGCGGTACTGCGTTCGTGGGTGTGATATGAGAAGAAAAAGACAACAAAAACGAAGAAATGGAAGGTGGGAAAAGAAGGTCAGCGAATAAAGTAGAAGAGGAGCGACTCAATTTTCACTTTGAAGTGGCAACTTTTTAAGATGCCAGAAACAGGGAAACTTGGAACGAGTAGGAAACTAAGAGCTGGCTGCGTGCGCGAGGACAAATGCTAGACGAGAGAAGATGAAAGAGGTGAGACTGTTACTAGCTGTAGAATTGAACTCACGAAGTGCTCCACGTAGTTGTCTTGCTCGTTGTCGTACTCCTCGAGTAGAGCCTGCAGCTTCGGGCCATCCCCCTTGGTAGGGTCCATGAATGCCGCCACCACTGCGGTGGTGTGGGCTTTCTCTTCTTCGGTGTCGAGCAACGGCAGCACGGTGTCCAAATACTTGGCGCACAGTGATTCCTGGTGATGAGACGATGAACAAGCACGCAAGCCGTAGGTTAGTACTGCAGTGTACGCAACCTCATTAAGGTCGGAAAGGCATACATTTTCTTCAACGTAGAGCTACTTCTAAGGTTTAAGCAGGAGGTATGCAGAGCTCATATTCTTTCCTCCTCACCAGCGGCGCGATGGGCATTTTGGGCAGGGAAGGTTGGCGACTGAGGAAGGGCTTCGCTTTTTCGCCCTCGACAGCATAGACGTCGGATGGCACAGACTGGTGGTTGTTGCTTTGGCTCTTCTGGCGCTTCAGCACCGGCGGTGCAGCATTGTTCGATTCCGCCATCTACAACCAATCGATAGAAAAACAAAGAAAAATGATGACAAAAAGATGAGAATGATACACTATAAAAAAATGAAGGGGTGGGAGCAAAAGCAGCGGCAATCCATAGCCAGCCGCACCCCAAGGGGACGTGAAGGCGGAGGAGGCGGGACAGCAGATTTAGCTTGATCCGCCTCAAGAGCAGCGTCAGCTCGAGCCCTGGCAGCTTCAGCTGCGCTACCGCCAAAGCACTCTAACAAAAAGTTCATAGTGCCTTCCTACGGACGGCTTGATTGCATGCAGCTTTTGGCTATCAAGCAGCGAACGACGTCCGATTTCAGAGCCAGACGGCAGAAGAAAAAAAGCACACCCATACATCACGAAAACCGTGTGAATAGGCTTATACAAAGCTAATTGATGAGGGCGAAAGGCTCGTACCTTGAAATGTGCGTAGGATCGAGGAAATGAAATAATTGAGGAGACGCTCACAAACCGCGATTTTATGCCACGCATCCGCGGCCCCCTCTTGAGGTGGTGACGTATTTCCGAAATTCTTTCCGTAAACGACTTCATCGGAACGTGAAGAAAAAGCCAAATATTGCCGGCCTATCACAATCGTCGGCTTGTTGCTTGTTGGACTGCAGTGACTGCAGTAACAGTTGCCGTCATTTGTATCGAGTAGAAGTGTAGCCTGGTCCTGGCGTGGGCGCTTTTACACAGGCGAGGTCGACCAAGGTGCTAAGAATAATTTCTTGGTATACGCTATGAGGAGCTCTCTGTTGAGCATACCTAAGCACCGTGAGGGCGGCCTTCACGCTCAGGGGGATGAGGAAGGTGAAGTTGACCCTGAAACAGGCCTAGTGAGAAGGAACTCACTATTCAAGGACAAAGGAGCGCAAATTATAGCTGAAAACGAAGATGCAGAGTTTCGAGAGCGCAAATTAGAACTATGGCGTCGCGTGAAGGGGGCTATGAACCGGTGGGCGCAGCTGCGCAAAATGACCAAGTACGGCATGGCCTGGCTAAGCGAAGCGTCCAAGATGAGCAAGCTCGAGCGTGCTGCGTTTCCCGACAAGCATGGCTATTCCTACGAATTTGTCATTATATTTCCAGTGCTAGCCGATGAAGACGCCCCTACGGAGGCCAAGACATTATGGGAATCTCACACAGCACTCCTGCAAAACAAGGGTGACCATACCATCACACAGAACGACATCTTGCGGCAGCTGCAAAATTGTGGCCTTGAAACCGAAACTTTTCCTTCTGTGCAAGGAGACGAAACTTTGTGTTTGATTAGATGCCCGCCTAATGTTTTGGGCGCGTTTTGTGAGCGGCATAAGGTCGAAATGGAACTCGACCCAGTGAAGCTCGAGAAATTAGTTACGGAGGGCTCACCGCCGCATGAAATTCACTCCCAGCCGGTTCCACACGACGAGCTCATTTGTAAATACAAACCGTACGATCACATCTTCGCGCCATACAGTCGTAAAATCCACGAATATTACAAGTGCGGCGTTGGGTTGTCTCATCCATTCGACCGGCTCTTGCGCACGCGCATCATTGCGCGCATGATCCAAAGCGACCTTGAATTCGACAAAACGAAGCAAGGTGGTGCAGGCTTGAAACTCGCGGAATTGAAGAAGCAGGGCACCATCATCAACTACTTTGCGATGCACGATGAGTCGCTCCAGGAAACAGTGTACAAAAACTGGGTCTCTCGTGCAACTTGGCCTTGGGCGTTGCCTTCGAACTTGATTCGTGCTTACTTTGGAGAAAAAATTGCTCTCTTTTTTGTCTTCACCGCACACTACACTACATGGCTTTTACCGCTGGCTCTTGTGGGACTGATTACTCAACTTGAAATCATGCTGGGGGGGTACGATAACGCAGCGATGCTTGCCGTTTTCTGCACGGGTACCTCGGTATGGTCTAGCTTGATGCTTGACGCATGGAAGCGCAAAGAATGGCATCACACCATGACGTGGGGCATGACACGCTTTTTCAACAGCGAATCCCAGCGGCCTGAGTTTAAAGGGATGTCTCGGCCATCACTGCGAGACGGCTTGCCCGAGCTCTATTACCCGGAGTGGACAAGACGCAAGCAACACATTTTTTCGGGCTCGGTTACCACCATTGTCATTGTTATCAATCTTGCCATCCAAGTGTTTATTTTTACCTTCAAAACGATCCTTCTTTCATATAATCTTTCGTTTCGGATGAAGCAAGTGTTGTTGCTTGGATCTTCAATGGCAACATCTGCACAGATTGGCCTCGCGGACGGGGTATATCAGATAGTGGCTATTTCGTTGACTGAGAGAGAAAATCACCGCTTGGATTCACAGTACTACGACAGCCTTATCATCAAGTTTGCGGTGTTCCAGCTTTTCAATAACTATTCCTCTCTCTTTTACGTGGCCTTTGTAAAGCCATACTTCGGGATTGCGTGCGACACTACCATCTCATCTTCGAATCCATGTATGCACGAACTCGGTCTTTTGCTTGGCATTATCTTCCTTTCCGACGTTTTCTCCAACATTGTCTACGAGATTGCTCTCCCGAGACTTCGTTCGCGCGCTCGGGCCGCCAATGAAGGTCTCGGAACTGATGGAATGGCTGTTGATGTTACTACTGGACAAGCATTCATGTCCTCTAAGGCAGAACAAGAGGCTGTTCTTGAAGAGTACGATGTTATCTATGATCTGCTCATGGACTACAAAACGATAAACATTCAATTTGGGTACATGACTTTTTTCGTCGCATCGCTTCCTATATTACCGGTGATAGCATTTTGCGCAAACATTCTCGAAATCCGTGTCGACGGTCATAAGCTCCTTAAAGAATATCGCTGCCCAGCTAATCATGGCGCCATCAACATCGGAATGTGGAAGAGCGTACTGATGGGTTACGGAGTCTTGACAGTAGTCTCCAACGCAGCGCTCATTTGCTTTCAAACAGAATTGCTGGGGTTTATTTTTTCCAGTGATAAGGTCAGCAACGCAACTCGAATCTCGTCGTTTTTCTTTTTCCAGTACGTTATCTTTTTGGGGCAGCTTGCGATGGCGTTGCTCGTGGAAGACGTGCCACGTGAAGTCGCGATTCAGCTCGCGCGTCAGGAGCACTTCAACACTGACGTCATGGATAAGCTAGCTGCTGGTGGGAGTGATGTGCTTGAGCGATTCCGTGAAATGAGCCGGCAGCTGAGCCGTAACAGCGACGGAAGCGGCAACAACTACAACCGCATTTTCGAGCTTTTGAGCATTGACGGTACCTTGATCTCAAGCCATTCCCTGAAGCTTGGCCTCAATTTGATTGGGTTCAAGACAACTGATTTGGACATGAAAATTTTGATGAACCGCATCGACGAAGACAAATCGGGTACACTCGACTTAGATGAGTTCAAGAAATTCGTTCTAGCGACCGTGGACGATGACGTGCGCACCATGTGCCGCCGCATCCGTCACCGCCTCAAGCACCGCTTGGACGAAGTGATTCTGCTCTTTGAAAAGCATGACAAGGACGGCAGCGGGTAATGCATACTCTATCTCCTTCTTCTTTTGCCTGCATAATTTTTGTTAATGAACAATGGCCTCAATATTAATCTGTATACTTTTTTTCGATGTATCAACTACTTTTTTTAATTCATTTTGGATTTATTTTCCCCACAGGTTCATTGATGCGGTGGAGTTACGAACAGTGCTCGACACTGAGTTAGGCATCGACTTAACGCACAAGGAAGCCACCACTTTAATCACTAGATTTGACCTTGACAACACGGGCACCATTTCCGTGGACGAATTCGCACGCTTCCTTCGGGTAACATTGAAAGAGGAAACTCATGCGATATACCTTCATCTATTTTTTTTCTGGTGACATCATATTAATTTTAATCTAAACAGGTATATATCATTCTGATCGCGATTTGTCTTTATGCGTGTTTAATTATTACCCTTCAATTGAATTGTTTTCGAATTCAATGCAATTTAGGGTGAGCTTGCAATCGACGCCCGAGAGCTCTTGCTGAAGCTTCGACAGTCTTTTTCTTTGAGCGAGCAAAACGGCATGTCTGTGGTGAAGCTTTTCACGGCAGTGGACAAACAAAACGTTGGGCTCATTGCGTTCACGGCCGTGCGCGCTATTTTGTCCAAGTACATGGGTACCCTGCTGTCCACTTACGAGCTTCGCATTCTCGAGTCGCAGTATGCCTACGTGATAGACGAAAACCAGTGCAGGTAAAGGATACCCGACAATAATGCAACGCATGTATTTTTGTAAATGATTTGGTAAAATAAAAAACTCATGATCCATGCTAGAGTGTCCTTCATATCGACAAAAATGATTTCTCCCCTGTGTCATCATTATCATTATTATCATCATAATTATTATTCCATGGAACGCATGAGATGAATTATGCATTGTATCTCATTGCCTCTTTTGTCATCAGATACACGGACATGTACTCAGACATCATGACCGCAGAACCGAACACAGATGAGCTAGCTGAACTTGAAGAGCGCACTGCTGCTGACGACGCCAAAGCATTGCAGGTAATAGAATACAGGAGTTGGGAGGAAGAAAATCATAACACCCAACATGCACTCGATTATTTTGTATCCAAGACTTTTTCAAAAATATAAAGTAATTTCATTGGATTCTTCATGACATCATATTAACGCTTTCTGTTTGGCGGTTGCGTTGTTGGCATGGTATCAATTTGAAGATGGCTGCGGAACGAGAGGAAGAGCTTGGCTATCTTGGCTCTCAAAATCAAGCCTCCGGTGGCACCAACGGAAACAAATCGAGCGAAGAAATGAAGAGGCGCTCGGAATTAGACGCATTTTTGGATGAGGACGCCATTGCACGAGGCAGCCGAGGCGGAGCTGGGAAATCGGACCCCGGGTTGCTCCGAGGACTCGATTGGTACATTGGAACTTTAGATTGGCTGTTTCTAAGCACCATGCGATGCGAAAGGTTTACACAAATGAAACACGCGTGTATGTTTTACTTTGCATTATTTTCGTTTTTCATGTCTTTGTTCTTTTGCCTCGCTCCCTCCTTCAGGTACACGCCCAGTAAAATGGCCCATGCTCTTGCGAGGCTGGCTGCGGACTATGCTGCGGTCGGCGACCTTTCCAACGCCGAAGCGCTTTATCAGCACGCGGTGGGTTTTCCTTTTCTTGATTTATTGAAGAGGATACTCCCTTGGATATTGGCGTAATGATTGTCTTGTAGTAGCGACATCCTTATCAGCAACTTGTTGTATTCAATTCCGCTTTAAGTACTGGATCTACTAGAACCATTTCGCTTTTATGCGGAAGCGCGTACCGCACCTCAGCACTTCAATGTTATTCTATCCCTTTTATCCCATTGTCGTTTGCCAAACTGTGTACAATCAATCTTTCCAGGTGGCCTTAGCCCACGCCGCAGAATCCTCCTCGATAGCTGCCTCCAATTTGAGCTTACGCCAAGCCCCCGGCCCAGCCAACCATTTGCCGCCGCCTGCTCCTTCCCTACAACCTTTCGCTGACGCGGCAATGCACTCGCGCTACGGTCACATCAACCACAGTAGCAGCAGTAGTGGTTATGCAGGCGGCAATAGTACCCTGTCTTCTTCGGGCTCTGTCCGTCCAGTGCGCCCAGGTGGTAGTCTCCTGTCGTCCACTGGAGGTGCTTATTTATCTTCTTCTATTGCACCGCCCTTTGACGGGGGTGCTCGTGGAGTCGTTGCATTAGGAGGACTTGGGTATGAACTTTCAGAACTCGACGCGCGCCTCGAGAGTGCGAGAGAAGAGCTGTTGAGGACCATCGCTCGAGACAGCAGCTTGCAAGTGCGCCCTCCACTGGGCCCCTTTACGGAAGCGGAAGCGCAGAAATACGGTGCAGAATCGCTTCCTCTGCCAACTTGGCGCTCCTCCCCCACCACCACCAGAAGTCCCGGCGGGAGTAGCGGGCTGTCGACACTGTTCAAACCAGTGCACGAAGAGAGTGCCTTCTTCGACGTGAACACTGAGGGGCCTAGCCAGGGCCTCAGCAGTCCAGATGACGCTGCGCAGCGCCAGCAGTTCCTGTCGAACATGCTTGAGGAGCCAAACGTGCCGAAGAGCATGCAAGAAGCGAGCGACCTTGGCTTGGTGAGCACTAGCAACGGTAAAAGTGGCAGCAATGGAGAAGCTGAGAATGGCAACAAACCAACTTCACCTACTTCTTCGGGACGTGCTGCTCGCCAATCTGTGCTCAGCCTCGCCGCCAGAAACGATCTGAAAAACGCGCCTCTTCCATCCGTGCCGCGTCGGTCGGTGCTCAGCTTAGCCGCCAGCGGCACCGGTTTAGCCCCTCCTCCTGCCGCCAAAAGGGTACATGTAGTCGAGCCGCCGCCTCGTCGCAACGGTGGTACCACCACCGCCCAGGGCCGTCCCATGAATGCATCCGTGGATCTAGCGCTGTACCCGGATAGCCGGGCCGAGCGTCAAGCACCCGGTGCAGCCACCGCCAGCGTAGACCGCGGGAGCCTGAATTACCACACCCAAGCCCGGTCTCCGAAAGCAGAAGCCGCGGCAGACTTCTTTGCCGCTGCCATTGCCAACAGCAAAGACCCCTACATGTACCAGGCCGCCACCCCGCCGTCACCGTCGTACGAGGAAGAGCCATCTCTCTACGAGGAGGAGTCCCCTCCTCACCGAGGTGACGTCAGCCCAGAAACAGCAAGCAGCAACTACTCGCAGCCGTCGCCGTCACCAGCCTATTACCCCGACGAACCACCTTACGACGAGGCAGTTGATCCGTACATGGGCAGTTACGAGCAAGAGGGCTATTACGAGGACGAGCAGTATGTGGAGGAAGATCAATCGCCTACAGTGAGTGATGCGTCAATGGGCGAGTACGGCAGGAGTTCACCCTATTTGGACAGCCAGCGAGGCAGCAGCCCCTCAGCATCCCCGCGCTTGTCGCCGCAAATGAACTCTGCCTTGCCACCGCTGCGCCCTCCTCCTCCTCCTCCTTCTGAGACCATGCATCCACATCCAGCACCGCCACTGCTATCACGCGCACCGCCACAGCCACGGCCAGCGCAAGCTCCATCTCAGCCTCCTACAGGAGCAGCACCAGTACCAGCACCTCCAGCCGTGCGGCATCCTTCCGTCGTGCCCGGCCCGCCCCCGATCTCGATGGCAGCAGTGGCCATGGCAGCGCTCCAGAAACAGACCAGCGTGCAACCCAAGCCCAAAATGAGCGGCCTGGTCCGAAAGTTGCAGCAAGACGGCAAACTCAAAGGCGCCGTAGAAGCCGCTGAAGCTGCCACTGCCACAGCAATCGCTGCTACCACTGCCACTGCCACCACTGCCAAGGCAGCTAGTAGCACTGAATCCCCTCTCCTACCTCCGCTTCCTCCTCCTCCTCCTCCTCCTCAGCCTGCTGCTGCGCCTGGCACCACCACTGCCGCTGCTTCTAGAGAGGTCAATGCCGCTTTAACGAGTGCTGTAGACCCACCACGCAATGGCCGCAAAGTGGCCTTCAGTGTTTCAAACTCTGCCGCTGGATCCGAACCTTCAAATAATGAGCCTGGTGGGAAACCACCCGCGTTCACACCTGCTTCGCTTCCGTTGTCGTCGTCGTCGTCCATGAGTCAATCCACGGACCCATTCAGTGGCCTGGGGGACTTGCCCACGCGAAGTGGCAATGGCCACGGTGGGTCGCGCTTCGAGTCCCTTGATCGGCCTCCACAAGAAGGCCCTCCGCCTCCTCCTTCTTTGCCTGCTCCTTCACGTGTGTCTCCGCGTCTGGACCCGGCCGGAAGTCCACCTCATTCCCCAAAAGGGGGTGAAATATCACTTTAATTCAGGCCCAATCCCACGTGAAGTGAGCATAGGTACTAACAGGGATGTGTCTACTCGGCCTGATCATTGGGTTGTGCTCCTCCTCTTGGTTTTGATATTTTTGAAGTGGGACATAAGCAACTGCAGCCGAGTATCAAGAAAGGCAGAGGGGTCAATCCAGAGGCGGTAGGCTATAGGTGACTGTGACTGGCCGACTGGCCCATGTGGATCCCACGATACCATGCATTTCGCCCTCCATAGCAGCTTCATTCGGGGAAACCCTCTTTTGATTTTTAATCGCAGTGGTAAACTGCAAGCCATTCCTCCAAACACTACCCAAGTATGCAGCGCCAATTCGCAGTTCGGTATGCGCCGTTATATATTTAAGTTATACGCTACATGCTATATCGTTATATTTCCCATGAATTCTACTTCTGACTTTTGGTGGAATTCGGTGTTGGATGTCCATATAGCATCCAAAAATTGAGATCAAGATCTATAGTCTATAGAGATTCAGAGCGGAATCTCTACACCAACTAGAGCTACAAGTTCCTATAAGACTACAAGAACCCCAGCTACAGCAACATGGTGCGCGCGATGAAGAGCCAAGTGGCGACGGTTCTGTTGTTACTGTTGCAGATGCAAGCAGACACACGCACGCCACTAAGCATTTCATTTAAACCGGCTCGATTTCCAGGGCGCTGCCCATGCCCATGTCCATGCCGTTGTACTTCTCCACCACCGCCTTGGCCGTTTCAATGTCCGCAAACTCCACCGTGCCCGACAAGGTCATTAAGTCGTCCGACTCTTCCGCCTGAATGGTGGGTGAATGATGGTTGGGTTGGTGCAGTGCGAAAAAGAGACGATGAAAAACAGGACGGTAGCAAAAGATATTGAGGACTGAGACGCCTGAATTTGCGAGAAAAAAAACACAAAGGTATTGCTTTGGTTCGACTGAAGGAGCGTAAGAAAAACGTTGCATCGACGTAACGCCAGGCATTTGAGATCTTGCTGCTTTTAGCTTTCCAACATTATTTTTGATTCACCTCGAAGCTGACGATAGGCCCCACGGACTCGAGCGTCATTTTCAGGCCAGCTTCCCCCACGTTGCTCGGGAAACCCGAAAACTGGAGCTTGGGGCTCTTCACCTCCACCACCACCTTGTGTGTGCAGGTGCCCGTCCAATAAGCAGGGGAATATTACACGTCAAAGTGGAAATAAACGGCGCAGCAGTGCAGGGCTTGCTGCGTTTTTGAAACGGCAACTCGTGGCTTGTGTTGTTGATACGAGGTGGGCTGAAAACAAGGCTTGATTGTGTATCCCATCGCTGGGCGGACAGAGAGGAGCGGTTGCAACAACAAATATCAGCCCAATGCCAACCATACCTTTTCGTTGAGAGCCTTATCAATCTCCTCCAAAAGCTTTCCGTAGGTCTTGGCATAGAATTCCATCGCCCTGAGAAAACAACCAAGGTGACAAGATGGAGTAATTTTATCCAGCAAAAGTGCGGCTACCTCTGAGCAATTGAAATGTTTGAAGTCTCCAATCTATTTCATCTTCTACTCCTCCTACTGCCCGAGAGATTCCATGCTTCGAAGCTTACTTCTTTTTGTCCGTGACGTATTCGATGATCACGTTCACTGCGTTCGTGTCCATGTTCTCTGACTTCTCAGCGTACAGCTTCTTGAATGCTGGCTTTTCGTACAGGAGCCTGTAGAAGAAAACGTTACAAAGAAATCAATACGCAGGAGAGCGCAGGTCAAGAGGGTAAAGTAAAGTGAGGGTGTAAACGTGTAACTTGGTCCTTGAAGGCACTCTTTGAGGCTCAATAGGTACCACCACCACGACTGCTGTGAAAAGGCAGCACTACTAGTAGCTAGACAACTGAGAGCCTCAGCAAGGAGCAAGCAGGTTACGAAAAAAAAAAAGTACAACCACGCACTTTTCAAATTCGCTGCCGAATTTAGTCTTCTTTTCTTCCTTCTTGGCGGAGCCTAGAAAGATAAAAGATGGGTAGCATTGCGAGGGTGTGAGAGTACGTACAATGAAGCAACCGTTGACAAAGTCCACTAGAGAAAGCCAGTACCTGGCAGACGGCCAGTCATTCGCAAGCGCATTTCGGTCAGCATAAGTCGCACGTCAAAGTCGCTCATAGTTTCCGGCATGGGAATGCCGTAACCATTCAGCTCCTCCTCAACCTAAGAGAGGTGAGGCCAAGACACATCATACAAGAGGACTTGATGTTCCAGTACTGCGCATGGATTGAGGATGGGCTCGGCCTAGTGATGCTTCATGAGAGAAAATCACCAGTCAGCAATATTAGTCAAGAGAAATACTGCAAGTGTACCCTTTGAAGGTAGCGTTCATCTTGTCTCAAGCTAGAAGTTTGTTCTAGAACTATTTTCGACGTGCCCACCTACCTCGTCAGGGTCAAGGTTTTGAATCAGGGCGAATTCTTCAGCTACAACAGGATCTTTGTAGTCAATCGCATGCATGGTAACACGCGGCAAAGTCCTTGGTGTGTGAGGCATGAACGACTGCACCGACGCCGCCAGCAAGAGGCAGAGAGTCATACGGAAGGCCATGGTGCTTCAACGTGGGAGGTCTGGGATTGGAGATGTTTCGTGTTGGTGCGGCGAAGAGCCCGCTGGGGAGAATCGGATCTGCAAAAAGATTTTTTTTCCCTTCGTGACTTCTTGATTTCCTCCTCACTGGGGTTCATCAAAAATTCCAAGAAAGTTCGGAGAGGACAGCCAGCGAGGCATGAACTATGAAAGCGTCGTGCCAGTCGTGCTGTTCCTCCAAAATCAAGTAAAACAAATACCTCCAAGTTGCTGTCGCTTCATACGGAGACAACATTTCGCGAAATATGTCGGCGTGCAATTCTTTCGACGTGTTACCTTTCGAGTGCGACGATCTCACATTCAGACTGTTTGACGAGTCGGATGCGGCCGCTTTTGCCGCTTATCGCGACAACCCTGAAGTGGCTCGTTACCAGGGCTGGACGCTGCCTTTTACTGAAGATCGTGCCTTATATATGATCCGAGACATGGCTACGCAAGGAGGCGTCGTGAATGGTGCATGGGTGAATGTAGCTGTAACTACAAATAGTCCAGGCGAAGCTCAGATAATTGGTGACATTGCTGTAGGGTTGAATGAAGCAGGAGATGTCGCCGAGGTCGGTTTTACAATCACTCCTGAATTTCAACGCAAAGGATATGCAACTCGTGCTACAAGACATTTCATGAGTGCTCTGCAGCGGCATGGTGTGATCAAATTTAGGGCATCGATTCACCCTGAGAACCTGGCTTCGGTGCGCGTGTTACAAAAGCTAGGGTTCCAACACGTGCGGACCGACAAAGACGCCTATGAAGACCGTTACGGCAATATGGTGGACGATGCCATCTATGAAAGCAGCCCTTGTTTATGATACAGCACTTATGACTTAAGGGCTTCGTCAAAAATCATGAAGCTTCTTATTCCTCGGCTTCTCGGCCTTCGCATAAGGCATAAGACATAAGTAGATATAAATGCAGTTTGGTTAGTAGTTAGCAGTAAGAACTTCGGGGACTCAGACATGTACGACATCATATTCAAATATCCTCAGCTGTGAACTAGACTACAGGTGTAGGCTCACAAATCCCAAATTCATAAAGCCCATTCCCCTATTGCTATTGCCACACTCCCGTATCCCCAATATGATGATTAACTTTTCGGTCTACGTGTATGAGACACCACCACAAGAGAACAGGAAGGAAAGAATGACTGAAATAGGGGTGTTGATACTGATACAAAAGTAGGCATAGATTTCAACGACAGTTTTGCTGTTTCAAAAAAGGCCAGGAAGGAGGAGAAATTCCAGGCCCCACGCCCGAAGCGAACGCCTCGCTCTGAGCGACGCTTTTGCAGCGTTAAGCACCACACTCGTGTACCAGGCCCCCCACCACCCTTCGCCGCCCCCGCGAGCTCCTCGCGCGATCCTCGCTTCCGCGTCTTGGCCCAGCAACTCGGCAGCCTGACGTAGACAACAAATATAAATGAGATAAGAAATAAAACTGAAGCCTGCAAGAAAAGAGGGGCGACAAATTTAAACACATAGAAAAGATAATCAGAACCACTTTAAAATTATTGCAAGATCCCTTCTCAGCAATAGCAATTCAACAAACCTTTTCGTAGTGCCTTTCCGCGCGTGCTTCCGAAACCGGTGCGCCTAGGCCCCGCTCGTACATGTAGCCCAAGCTGTAAGCGCCCTTGGCGACTTTAGCGGTGGCGGCCCTAGAGTACCACCATAGAGCGCCTTCGTAATTGGGGGCAACGGGGGCAGTGCTCGTGCTAACAAGGGCCTTTGTGTTTCCACCACTGCTGCCCCGACTGCTGCCGCTGCTGTCACTGTTCCTATCACTGCTACTAGTGTATTGGTTGCTAGCAGGAGGAGCGCCGTCCACGCCGCAACCGTAAAAATACGCGTCCCCGACGGCCACGAAGGACTCATGGTTGCCCTGGGCCGCGGACCTCTGATGAAAATGCAAACTCCACAGGCGTGAGAGCACGGCGAGGTCGTTGCTGGCACTAGCAGTGCTGCTGCTCATAGTGCTGCTAGAACTAGAAAGACTACTGGCAGTGCGAGTACTCGAATCACTGTCAGCACCGTCAGCATTATCCTGTTGGTACAAGAAGCTCACGCTGCAACCGCTGTTCTTACGAGTGCGCGATGACAGCAAGCCGGGCCCAAATACAGACGAGGCGAGCCCTGACCCAAAGGTAGAAATAGCAGGAGCTGTGTCAGAAAAATCAGCAGCACTCGTGGTTGAGAAAGAAGAAGAGGAATCTTCAAGGAAACTGCTGCTGCTGCTGCTGCTTGTGGTGGCCGTAGGAGGCAGCAAGAGCCCGAGGTCGCGCGCTGCGGTTGGCAGGTGTCTGAATATGGGTACGGAACAGATGAGCAGCGAGAAAGAAATATGAAAGATTTTCAAAATGCGATGTATCTCAAAGCCAACGTTGTAGTAGTGTGCAGGCACATCTATGCACACCTACGAATGCGTACTGTGAGTGCATGTGCTACATGTGCTACATGTGCAGTGTGTATGCCTCACTGATTACCTCTGGTCCAGCAAATACGCCGCATTGGACTGCGCCACTTCGTAGCCCATTTCGCTGGCTTCCGCAAACAGCAAGAAACTGGCTGCCGGGGCACCTCGCAAGAAGGCGTCAAACCCCTCGCGCACGCGTCGCCCCCATTCCCCCCCTTCAGCAGCGGGGGCCAGGAACTTGAGTGTTTCAGGAATATTCCTTGATTTGCTTGGCACACGCCCCAGGTAGTGCCTCGTGCCCATTTCTTAAAGGGGAGCAAAAAGCACGTGTGAAACCGCAAAAGTCAAATGACAACGGAATGAACGTAGAGGAAGGCTTCCATTACGACATGCTTTGATTAGGCAACAGACGGTACATACGAACATGTACAATATCAACACGTGCACATGCACACAAATACCACGATAGAGAAGAATAAGACAAGCATAGACCGTCCACGTGCCCTTCCTTAATTTTTACCGTAAATGGCGTCGAAATGCCCAAACTGGTACGCGGCTTGTTCGTAAAGCTGCACCGCGCGGCCGTGGTCTACAGGGGTGCCCAAGCCATTGGCCAGGCAGTACGCCGCGTTGAAGAGAGAGTCTCCGTCGGTCCCGTAGGAAGACGCTTGCTGGAAGTAGCCAAACGCTTTCGGTAGGTCCTGAAGGAAGCGCAGAGCAGGGGACACATGTGAAAAAAACAAGACAATGAAGAAGACGATTGAGGCCTGGAAAATATAATTCGGCAAGGAAGCTTCAAATGAGAAGTGTTTTGCAATAATAGAGAATCGACTCTTATACGACTCCGCGAGATTTTCATTCCTTTTTTTTTGTAAAGGTATGTGTCACCACCTGTGGCAAATGATGGCCGTTGAAATACGCGAACCCTAAACCATTCAAGGCGGGCACACTCCCCGATGCGGCTGCCCGCTCGTAAAGCTCCACTGCGCGTGTGTGGTTGGCCTATTATTGTACAGGCCGGAGTAGAGCAAAAGAAAAGAAAGCAAGTACAAATGAACGATCGTGCTGGTGTTTCAAAATTCCTAAAAATAATTTTCTCGTTTCCTTCTTTTCCCTTTTGCATCATCGTTCCTTCTATACATCTCTTCTTTCATCTCATCACCTCGCCGCCTTCTCCCTTGAGCCACATCCCTGCGGCTGCCACTCGACTCGCAGTGGATTGGCCCGAGAACGGGTCTTGTTGCGGCGGTTGTTGCTCGGGATTATTTCTATTGGCTAAGGCGGCCGCTGCATCCGCGGCGTCTCCGATCCGAGCGGTTTCATCCCAGAGCCTCCTCGCCCTGGTCTGGTCTCTGCTATAGCCGTGGTGGCCCCAGTACAGGTAATGCGCTAGCTCGGCCATCGACGGTGGGTGTTTGCTTTCTTCGGCCTGGATCTCGAGCAACGCCAACATCTCGTCGTTGCTGCCCCGCTGACCTTCGCCGACCACGGCTTCTTCGCCGTCCCGTAAACGGTTCATTTCGTTGTTGGGCTGGCGGCCCGTTTGGTGAAACAAGTCGTGGCTGCGTTCGGCAGAAGCCGCAAAATAGAAAGCTGCCACTTCCGGGGATAACTCCACTCCTAGCCCGTGCTGTTTGAATAATTCATACAAAAGTCATGTGAAGCACTTTCATAATAAAGTTGTAGAAGCACTTAACAACATATTTTTAAAAAAGCAGTGATGAGACAAGAAATAAAAGAGAAAGCAGAGCAATAAGAGGCAGGAGAAATAGAAAAGCAAAGAGGTGAATTTGATTTGAACCTGATAGCGGTGCGCAAGTGCCAATTGAGCTTCGCTGTCTCCCATCACAGCTGCTGCATGCAATAACCCCAATCCTAACGAGGTGGTAGAAGGTGGAGAAGCTAACTGCAACGGGCTACGATTGCCAACAGCACTCGCCCCACTCTTCTTCGTTACAGTCTTTGCCACATTCTGAAATGCTGCCTTAATTTTACGGTTCTTGTGAAAGCACAGGGAAGCGTCGAAAGCCGCAGCCCCTAATTCAGGCCCGCATTGCGTCACATCCACCAATATATTTCTTGCTACATGCACAGCTCGATCCATTGCTGCATGTCTTGTCATTTCTGCTTGATTATGGTGTTCTTCTGTTTGATTTTCAATTTCCATCTTCGCCAATGCGGATGAGTCCAAAGATGCAGCCTCTGTAGCTGATACGCTATCTGCTGCCGCTGTCTCATCTTCCACATCTACCACAATGCTACTAGTTGAGGTAGTACTGTCTTCAGCAGAAACACTTCCATGCGTAATTTCTCTTCCTTCTTCCTTTTGTCGGCTCAATGTCGAAGAGAAGGAGAAATCTAAAGAAGCAGTCGAAGCATCAGCAGTCGCTGCCATGAGGTTAGCTCGGTCGTCTGCCAACGCCCCCACACCCACTCCACTGAGGGTTAAGAATGCGAATTGACGAGCGCTCGAGGCATCGCCCAGGGAAGCAGCCACCTAGTAGCATGCATTACATGTGCCAAGGCATATTATACACGCACATATGCGAATGCATGAAGAAACCGGGCAAGAGAAAATGTTCCAGCTTCACAATGATAAATGCTCATAGGCAGGGTGCGTAATCCTAGTATTAAGCCAAGCACCTGCGAGTACAGCAGCCCACGCGCAGTACCACTCGCTGACAAGTCCGTGTAACTTCCACCCATAATCCCCAATCGAGACACCAAGTCAGTCGTGGCAGACGATGAAGCACCGCTGCTGCTACTACTGCTGCTGCTAGTGTCACTGGTCATATCACCACCGCCGCGCCCCTTTGGTGGATTGTGGTCACACTGAGTGGCTTTTGCCACTTCTACAGCGGCTGCGGATCCCGCAGGCAGCCTCTCGTCGCCAAACAAGAGAAGGTTGCCCGCCGCTGCAAATGCCTGAAATATCATATTAGAGAAATAAAAAGCACACATGAGGATATGAAAGTCCATAAAATGGATTGCAGAAACAACCAAAGATTGACAGAAGGACAGGGTGAAGAGAGATTACTCAATGTTATGTAATGTGTGCGATCACCTGAGCATGCCCGAGCGCTGCCGCTGCTTCAAAAGCTTCCAGACGAGCGTCTGGCGCTTCGCAACTCGCGAGTAAAGTTAAGCCCGCTTGCCAGTGCACATGTGCAGCGCCTTCACGCGCGACCCGCGACGCTTCGCTCTCTTCGAACACCTCTTCTTCTTCACCATTGAGTTCTTTTTCGTCATTTTCATTATCTTTACCCTCGTACACTTCCAGTTGGTAGTCTCCTTCTACCTCGCTCTCTTTGGATGAAACTGAGCTTTCAGCAGATAATCTCCGATGACCTCTTCCCCCTCCACCATTTGCAGCAGCAGCATATCCACCGCTCTTACTCCCTAACGCAATACCCGAGCGCTGCACGAGACTTTGTGACCCTGTGAAGTGTTTTGACGCCAAGTGGCTGGACAAACTGCTTCCTGATAGAGCTGTGAGTGGCAAGAGGGGATTCACACTACCACCCAGCGTCAAAGCTGCCGCTGCTGCAAGGGACGTTCCCTCTGCTGCACCTGCTGTTGTTGTGGTCGTACTACTGCTGGTGGTCGCAGCAGCAGCAGTTCTTAAAGGAGGTTGAAGCACGTTGCTAGATGCTGCGTGCTCCAGCGCAACCTACAATTAAAGAGCAAATAGAGAATTGAGAATACGATAAATAAATCATGTGATGCCTCAAGGATCCACCTTTGACTTCAAAGGTAAATGCAAAGCAAACATAAGGAAAATTACTTAATTCGCCTTCAGTATTGAATGAACTCCACTTCATAATCATCATTCACCTGCGCCTCTGAAAGCGCCGAATGCCACAGCTTCGGGTGAGCCATCAGCATGCGAGGCCCCGGGCGCTCCGGGTCCCTGCCGACTCGGAAGTCCCCGTCATTGGCCGACACTACAGAGGGGTAGCTGATGTACACGTCGTTGCGACCGTTGACGTGAAATCTGGATGTGAAAAAAAAAGGAATCAAGAGGGCAAAAAAGAAACAACGACTCAGAGGAGGAATGAGCAATTGATAGAGGACATTTTCTCTTTTAAGTGTAAGCATTTGATAGTGCAACAATCACAACATCACATCGTAACACCATAAAGATCCAAACACACAAGATATAATTACATTTATAGACATAACATGACATTCACATGGAAATGTATTTATTAATTATATTACCCATAGGTAAAAGGGTGCCCTTCAGTCGCAGCAGCGGTGCGGTTTTCAAAGGTGAATGCTACGTGGACCCATTCTTGCAACGGCAACGCGCCAATGGAATCAGCACCCAAGTCTGGATTTGCTTCTCCCATCGAGGCGCGCATCGCCACCTTCATCGAGTCCTGGAATCATTACATTAATGTGCGCATCAATACAAGCAAAGAACACGCTCAGGATTGAAGAGAAAGCTTCCACCAAAGTAAGTAGTCAGGATGGAAGAGACGAGAGAGACTCTAAGCCCGTGTGAGTACATGTAGGTGCCCATAGTATCATAACGAGCACCTATCACTCGTACCGGGTGCAGCCACGCGGACGGAGTTCGAGCTAAGTCGCCGCCTTGGCCTGAGCCTTTGAACAGCAGCGTTCGAAAAGCACCTTTAGGGGGGTCAGCTATCCACAGCCAACAGCTGAAGCTCCAGGAGCCCGTGCCCGTACTCGGTAAGCTGGCTGAGGGCAGCACCAAGGGGCGCAGGCCAGTCAACGCAAACACCCCTTTGGGGTCCCAAAATGGCTTGGGATTCAGAGCACCGCCACTTGTGCTTGTACCACTTTTGGTGCTGTCGTGGTGGTCGTTGGGGTTGTTGCTCTTCTTTTGAGTGCGTGAAGTAGTGCTCGGTGGAGTAACAGGCCCTAAGCTGTGCAGCACTACAGGCGCAGCTTCTGTTTCGCTGGTCTCGTCTGCGCACAAACTCACTGCGAAAAGAGTGCTCTCTGCTGCTGGTGATGCTAGGGGTCTACTGGATGCACTGCCTGATGATGAAGCAGTATCTTCAGCAGCAGCATTCGAATCTATGTTTTCCACTGCTCCCGAAACTTTCACTTGAGCTTCGCTCGAGATGGTGTCATGCAGTGTCTGTACACCGCTCCCTGCCCACAACCGCAGCACCAACGGCCGGCCAACTTCGCCGAGCCGCACTGAAAACTGACCGCGCAATGCCCGCTCTCCACCCTCCAGTATACCCTCAGAGGTGCCTGGCGCCCTCGCAATACCTTCTTGACTATCATAAAATGTTTTGCCATCTGGAGGAAGCGCATTAGAATCTGTGGGCGCTGGATCGAGCACCACGCGAGCAAACGCAGTGCCGTCGGCAAAAGCGTCGGCGATTGCCCGCTGGTCCGTCGGGAAGTCCACTAACACCACGAGCTTTGAGGAAGTCTCCCAAAAGGGTGCCGTAAGCAGCCTCGTAGGCATTGGATGAATAGATAAAGCCGCTGATAATGGAATCGCGGATTTTTCGCCTTCACTGCTACTACTTCGGCTAGGCGAGGTTGCTCTGTCGCCTGACGAACTCAGAAAGGTAGGCGTGTTGGTTGGCCCATCGAAATGCACTTCAAGCCGCCGGCGGTCTGGGTCCCACCCTACATTCGTGACAGACACGCTGCAAGATGGTCCACCGATGTCGCAATGAAGCGATGGTGGTTGCGGGGCGTGCCGCTGACGCCAGCGTGCAGCTTCCTGTTGTGGAGTCCACTGAACCCCGAGCGCTTTCGGACCGGGCCATTGGTGCAGCGGTTCGGCATCTAACGCCGATCCAGCGTCATAGAGCCCAACTGACGCGGTCTCGAGATCGACACCTTCAGGCAATGTCCACTGCACCTTAAGGCGGTCGTAGGCACACAAAGAGCCAGTGACACGAACCTCGGAGTCCTTGCGACTAGCAACACCATAGACACCGCCGAAAAAAAGTATCGTGTTGATAGCGATGCTATTCCAGAGCATTATTAGTAGACGATGAATACTTACGAGAATGGTCTGCGAACTCACACTAGACTAGACGTTCATCCTTGCGTGACTAGAGACTCGTTCAAAAAAGCAAAGATAGTCGGACCTTCGTAGCATTGTTCAGAACAGCAAGCTGTTATCGGCTAAATAAGGGAAATCGTTGATTTTTCTCGGTGTCGCCGTGAAAATAATGCACTCTCAGAGCATGAAGGAGCGTGCCACTTTGGACCGCTACCATCACTTCCATGGCCACTCGGGCATGTGCGCCTGATTAGCTTCTTAGGTCTAGTTTGCGCTGCTTTGCTTTTCTTCTCTACCTGTTAGTCTTCTAATTC
>Ga0307979_1000470_pt1 | contig 27395 bp, 28 predicted proteins | sample OrgLakmetage1058_FD_201833 | JGI IMG/M metagenome (GOLD analysis project Ga0307979, IMG submission 201833) | Saline water microbial communities from Organic Lake, Antarctica - #1058 | ecosystem: Environmental > Aquatic > Non-marine Saline and Alkaline > Saline | place: Antarctica: Organic Lake...
GAGAATCATACCGCAACATAAAGTAAGCAAGTCTCGTAAGATCTCATATTGGATAAAAGAGAGAGCAAATGAATCATTGCAACTTTTGTGCCACTCCCAGACTTCTCTCTCTCTCTCTCTCTCTTTATTTCTCTCTTAAGCACCTCTCCCTCTCACGCACTCTACCACTCACCATTTCACAGCATCACTCCAGTTCCGAGTGCAGCCGAGGCCACGCTCGAAACACTGCGCCAGTAACACTTGCCCCCGCTTGTCCCCCGCGACCTGAGCACATATTTTGAAGTGGGGAAATAATATTTCTAAAAAAGGCACGGCAAGAAATAGATATAATTCGAATGGAAGGATTACACATTACATTATCAAAGTACAGATTGCACTTTTATCTATCAGGACATAAACCGCAATGGAAATTGAAAGGTTTTTCTCCTCTCTTTCTCCAGTATATTCCAACGTGAAGCTAGCCCGTTGGTACAAAGATTGGTTTGTGGGTGCGTATTGGAACGAGCTAGGCTAGCGTGCGGGTAACTCCAGCGGTAACACATAGTTATCACTTAATTACTGTATTCTCACCGCAGCTAGGCTCGCCCAATGAAATCCTTGCTTTGCATCGCGCGGCCATTGCCCATCCTCCAGCTGCCCGGGTGCGTCATCAAAGCTTGCAAGGCCATCACCCAGCCCCTCGCCACCGCCACCAGGACCCGTAAAATCGGCGACTCTACTGCTACTGCTGCTGCTGCTACTAGTGCTGCTGCTGCTATCCAGCAACCCATCGAGACCACGACTAGGCACGTCACCACCACCCCTACCAGGGTAGTGTGCTCCACCACCACCGTCGCCGCCGTTTGAGCTGTATTCCCTTCTCCGTGGCGCCAAGCAAACTTCGGCGAGCAGCCTCTGAGCCCACGGCAAGCCCAGTGTAGCTGCTTCTCGCAAGCTTGCTTCCTCGTGCACGCCCAGCCACGGCGCTGGGGTTGAATACTGGGGCGGTGGCGACCGTAAAGGCAGCGGTGGCTGCTGCAAGGATTGGTGTAGAGATCTTGGCAGGGACTGATGTGATGATTGTGATGGCGAGTGAGGAGGCGAGAAGGAGCGCGACGGTGAAGGTAAGCGTGATCGCGATGGTGGCGGCGGTGAGAGTAGTTCAGTCGTTGCTAGAGGAACAGTGGCCTGAAATGACACAGAGCGCGGAGCAGTCGCAAAGTTAGTTTCCACACAAGGAGTGGCCTCAGCCGGTGGATTGCTGCGCATAGCGTTCCGTGCAAAAGTCGACTGAAACTCGAGAGGAGGTGGCTCTTCAGGCGTTTGAGTCGATAAAGCTTCCCGAGGAGACATAGACGAGGCTAAGTTATAGACCGAGTATACTGATGGCTCCAGCGGTGATTCCAGAAGAGCGTACGCATTTCTACGCTGCCATGAAGGTGGTAACGGTTGTGGAGGTCGCAGTGGCATAGTTGATCGGTCGTGGGACGAAGGGTTAAGGCGTAGCCGTTGCATCGTCCACGATTGAGCCGGTGAAGTTGACTTTCTTTCAATGCTAGGATAGCCGTATCGACTCATGGAGTTTATTGGTAAAGCGGAAGTACGTGCTTGGGAGGTGGCAACACCGTGAGGAGTGGCAGACGCATCATAGTAACCGCTTGAGTTAGGTGTCAAGGGCTCCGAAAACGAGGAGGTTGCCGACATAGGTGATAAACCCTGAGTGTTTGTGGGAGTTGAATACCTGGCCATCGATGGGATGGTGTGATTCATGAGCTAGATAGGGGCTGCTTAATTAAAGATTCCCATAGTAGTTGTCACGAAGTGGCATCGAAGATCGAGGCACAACAAAATGATGATGGGTGATGGATATCGTGGAGCGTGGAGATGGCGTTATTTTCGCGCCTCCCCCGAGGGGACTGGTGTTAGTGTGTTAGTAGCTATACAGGGGAAGGGAGCCATTTAGGCGGCATTATAGGAATGCCCTGGCCTGCCCGGCTCGGAAGCCGGGTTCGGGGTTCATAAAGCTACCATACGCAGATTCTTCGTCGTGCGCGCTATGGCGTTGTTTTTGTGCTGACGATGATGACAATATTTTTTTGTGTGTCGTGATTTTGGTATCACTGGAGGGTGCTAGGGTTAGGGTAAGGACTAGGGTTAGGCTAACGATTAGGGTTAAGGCTTGTAACGCTTTTTAAGTGCAGTGGTGGGCTGGTCTCGGCTAACCTTTGTTGCGGAATAACCCAATCGAAAACTAGAGAGATAACGGAGAATACGTGGGAATTTGGCTCACTAGGACTGCTAGTGTATTTTGGGTTATTTCGCAACAACCTTTCGCAGACATTTCGCTCTTGCATGAGAAGTAAGCCTTCAGTGTATAATCTACACAGACGAATGATCGATGATAGACTAAACATGGATTTATCACTCTCGCACATCCTAGAACTATTGATGATTGAGGGCTGAAAGACAACTCGACACACAGATAGACGTATAGAATATGCAGCAGGGAATCCAAGAATTGATGGATAAAGGAGGAGGCTCGGTCGAATCAGCCTCTTGAGCCTTCGATAAGTGTAGGGTTTTAGACTTTAGCGTGTGCGGGATTTTAGACTTTGGCCTTCGATAAGTGTGGGGAGAAACTACATGACTTCGTGATGGAGCTAGAAATATCAGCATCAACACCATGTATCGCCGTGGCCTAAGACACAAGAGGTTATCTTCGCCCTTGATAGAAGAGAGTCTCGCGAAAAAAGAAGAAGAAGAAGAATTTTCTTAATTTAGGTTGTAAGATAACATTCTGCATATTTGTACTTCCATGTATTCGAAGAATGTACAGGACTCGATTATGAATGAATATTAAAATATAAACAAAGTAATGATAAAGATCAATTAGTCAAAACTTAGTGGCGTAATTAAACATGAGTCATCGTCACCTCGCCTTCCATTTTCATTTTATGCTCTCCAATATCTTGACATGAAGGTAATATATAATGAGAATGAGCACCCCTCTATGCAGAGACATTACGCATTACGCCTGCTGAAATAACTCTAGGTGAATAGATTGAAACACAAGATTTGATATATATTGATATATTGTCATCTGGAAAGAAACTCCAAGCATTTCAAAAGCTGGCTTGTCTTGTATTGTCATAATTCTTTGTTGTATTAGTTCGTTTGCAATTTCTGACCACAGATGATTGATGGTGACAACATGTGCGTCAATCTTCCATGGCTGCGAGGAATATGAGCTCTGACTCAAGTGTTGAAGAATCTCGTCTTCCGACGAAAACATTGTGGCGGGGGCTCAGTAAGGATGTTGAGAATGCTGGTAGCACAGCACGTGATCATTTAGCCAACGAAAGGACCTTTTTGGCCTGGTTGCGGACTTCAACTGCCTTCATAGCTTTTGGAATAATCATCATAAAATTCTTTCAAACAAATGGAGGCAGTGTACTTGGCACCGTAGTAATATTTCTTGGTGGCGCATTGATGCCATATGCAGGAAGACGGTATCACGACGTTCAAGTGGCTCTTGAGAAAGGACATTTCATCATCAACACGGGTGGGGCTATCGTTGTCACAGTAATTTCTGTCGCAGTCGCTTTATGTTCATTTGTGGCGGTCATTGCAAGTTTATACTTCTGATCATGATTCTCTTCTTCAATTCAATCAGTGGCTTATGTTTCGCGCACGCGCGCTATTGAACATTGTTGGCACGACTAGAATATTTCGAAGAGGCAGGGGCTGTCGAGATGCAATCACTAAATACCTAATACCTCAATAAAAGGAAATCGGATGTGAATTCAGCCATCAGTTTCGATCTGTCGGTATAGCTCGGAAATGCGAGGAAGCACTTATATACAACCTTTTGATAGATACAAGGAGGCTTCTCACGGAGAAGCCACGATTTGAGGCTATCTTCTTCATGTTTTCTCCAGTAAAAAAACACCGGGCTTACACCTCCATAAGTTTATGATTAAAAAATGGCCATGGCGCGTTGCTAATTGCACAACAAATTTCGTTGAAGATTAAGCTAGGTGTCTTTGGTCTTTGTTCAAATCTGAGTTCACAGTTCAGGGCCACGACTGGCGCACTTAGATTAAAAGTTAGAAGTCAACTTAAGAAGTGCTGAGTCCAGGGCTGTCTCACGATTCCATCATAGGAAGCTCTTGGGTATATAGAAAGTCTTCGTAATACCGTCGAGGGGTTAGGTGTAACATTTCTTCCCTATACATAGGCATCTCCGTTATGCGGCCCGAAAAGCAAAAGCGGGATTAATCCCCAATATACCATAAAGCCGGTGCATTCTTACTTCCCTCGAGTGTTCACTCACAATACATTTAGATCTTGATGTAGAAAACGGTAGAAGTTGGAGCGCTACAATTCGCGCTTCCAAGCAATATTAAGCCCCATCCAACGTCTAGAGCCCCTTATTCGAGTAAAGCTTGGTCACCGCCTGTCCGTTTGCGGGGTCTTTGAGGCCATGAAAACGAGGCTCCAAGCTTGATGTCGACAATTCCAGTGTCTGAGGGAACGCCGCAATGCAGCCCGGAAGAGCAACTACGAGGCAGGCTGTGATTGCACCTAACTCCAGAGGCACCTTCAACCGAGGCGACCCTAAGCCAGGCAAGCGCTGCACAGCGGTCACTACCAGAGGCGGCAACACCAGCAGCGGCAGCGGCAAGAGAAGACCGCGGCTTGCTATCGTCTGCACCAACCCTTGCTGGGCCGCGGCTTGCGAGAGGCCTGCTTCAGAGCCGTCCGCGAAGCACACTGGCACGCCAGTGGTGAGTTCGTTGCGGCGGCTGAAGTAAATGTTGGCCGCGCCTGCCATTCCAACGCTAGCGTAGGGGATTGCCCAGGGCTTGGTGCCCAAATGCCTCACAATTGGTGGGCCCACTTTCACCCAGTGGCTGAGCCCGTAGGCTAGCCCGCACGCAGAGCCTACGGCGAGGCCGTAGTTGGTGGCCAGGTCCGTAGTGCTTACCTCAGCACCGCCGGCGCGGTTTGCGTAATTGATAGCCGAGTTGTAGGTTTGGTTGCTCCACTGAAAGAACATTGCTGCAGGAACGCTCGTGGACATCAGCATACCTGCTACCATAGGCACGTTGATGGGCACAAACCCGGCCATCCTGACGAGCGGGTGAAGAGTGGCGCCTGAGGACGGGTGCACTGCAGCGTTCAAAAGTTTTTTCGCTTCCCACATGTCGTCGTTGGTTGCGCCTGCAGGAGCTTTGCCTTCCACTTTGAATTGGTCAAGTTTTCGTTTTGCTTCTCCAATGTCTGCGTCGCTGTGAAGTTAGCGCAGATTCAAGCACGTTTCACGATTAGAGACAAACGCCAGACCAAACCTTTGTAAATGCAATTCAGGGCACGAACCTTGCTAGGAGCGTCCGAGGGTCAATCATGTCCAAAAAGCCCAAGTACCGGCCGGCATAGGTATTTAGATCATACCGCGTGCCAATGAGTGTGAAGGGAGGCGCCATTGGATTAGCAGTCGCTCAAAATGTTGTGATCTAAGATCTAAGGTGTCATGCCCATCCGAAGGCAGCATGAAATCGAACGGAGTTTCGCAGTGTTCCGCCTGTTGGCCTTCTTCGTCTGCTCGATCTTTCGTTTCCGGTTTTCGGATCCGATCGGCCAGGCCTAAAATCCCGTAAATTTTGGCTTCTTCCTTCTGTCGTCTTATAAGCAGTTCACTGTGCAAAGTCTATCTTCTGTACTTGGGGATATGATTGGATCCATTGCTGTAGCAGCTGCTGAGGACGGTTCAGATGACGATACTGAGGACCCCATGCCAGTCCCTATTGGGCAAAGCCTAGCTCGCGGTTTGCCGGTTTCGCGGCGACCTAGCAAAATTAGGCTCAAGTGCCACTACAATCAGGTGCTTCCACCTACACACTTCAGAATATTTACCACGACGAGATAAATCGAAGAGGAGTAATCCTGTTGTGTAAACGTCTCAGAAACGCGTATTATTAATGCCTACAAATTGCAAAAATCTAGACTTTTAAGCTGAGTAAATTTCTTTTGATACAGGACATCCGGGCCGTGGCCATCTCTGAAAAGACCTCATTCCCTGCCCTACGGCAGAGGCTTCGCGAAGATTATGGGTACCCTCTTTGTTAAAATAGAAAAGAAAAAGATCTGGTTGTTAGCCTTAGATATGTTTCAGTTATGATCAGAGTTGACCCCTATGAACTTTGCTTAATACGTGTTCTTGTGTGTAGAAGTAGTATTGCGCAAATTATAGTAGTTCTAATCTTTCCTACTCTTGATATTCGCCGATTTTGCTTTTCACCACCAGTTTCGAGGTAGCACTGAAGTACCAGGACAGCGACGGAGACTTGATTGTTCTCGACACCCAAAACGACCTCGATGAGCTTTTACAACACGAGGTACTCCCAGGCCTCATCATTGAAATTAATCATGTGTCTGCACCTCGTTGTGATTGCCATATATATATGGTAAATTAGCTGCTCCATAGCTTTTCTAATGATAATCTTTTGATCGTTTCTACTCTATGATGGGGCGCTAGTTAAATGACCGTGGCACAGTGAATGCACGAGTAGTTGTACAACGTCTGAACAGTACCGATGGTGGCAATGTCGACGGCAGTACTTGCCATGACAGCAGTGGTAGCGGCGTCGACAATTGCAGAAGCAGTAGCTCTATCAGCCCTAATTGCCAGCGCTATGGCGGCATGCTTAGTGGTGGTCACGAGATAGGCAACAGCGCTGGTGTGCCGAATTTTAAAGATCAAAGTGGCCATGCACGGCGCATGTCTTTAGGTTCAAGTGGTGGGATCGGGCTCGAGCGTCTCGTGCTTGGCACCAGCGGTGGCGCTCTCAACCACAACGTTGGCGCTCGTGCTGCTGCGGATATTGACCTAAAAGGTGCTCCATCAAACAGCCCTCTTTTGTTGCCAGTTACGAGTATAGATGGAGATCGTAATGCAGACACTAGCAACAACAGCATCGATGGGCTTGGAGCGAGCTATGCGCGTGCATTGAAACCCAGTTTGCAACCGTTGCATGCACGCCCGACAACCGCTAGTAAAACAGAGGCCGATGTATCAGGCTCCTCACAGAAGGGTGCACCTGGCGGCATTGTGCCTGCAAATTCTACACCTGGTATCCGTGCACCCTCGGAAAATTCTTTACGCCCACTTCAGCCTTTTCCTTCAAGTAAATTGGAGGCAACCTCTAGAACCAGCCCTGAGCGAGCTCTTAATGATGAGAGCCAGTCCAGGCCTTCTTCGAAAAGCCATCTCAGCGCAATAGCCACGGCCGGAAATGCTTCCACAGGCACTGCTACAGGGGTTCCTGCTGGAATTCGTTGGCGGCGTGGTGAAGTATTAGGGCAAGGGGCGTTTGGATTGGTGTGCTTGGGTCTGAACGCTGACACAGGCGAGCTCATGGCCGTAAAAGAATTAGCGTATCCTCCTAAAGCCGACCACGATTCCAGCACGAGCGGAACCAGCGGTGAAACGTTTACTGGTAGCGATAGCGACGACCACAAAAGGATAACGAACGCTGGAGGCGAGCGTGGGTGGGCTTCGGCTGTGACGGTGGAACACGAAGTGTGCGTTTTGCGGGAGTTAAACCACCCGAATATTGTACGGTATCTCGGCACACAGCGCAGCAATGGTAGCAATAGCACTGGCACCGTGTGCATATTCATGGAATATGTTCCCGGCGGCAGCATTCGACAGCTCTTAGACCGATTCGGAGCTTTTGATGAACAGGTTCATATCGCTATCCTAGGATAATGTAATTGCCTCGATCTTTCGAGATTTTATGTTCGATTGAGCGGTACTGCGAATTCTTCTTGAGGGTTTAGGAACTGATTCTACGATAAGTCTAGTATTTACAATTATTCATCACATCTTACGCACCCCCTTCAAATTTCTTCCTTTGCCTCCTTACTTGGAATTTCAGGTTGTTCGGGCTTACAGCCGCCAAATCTTGGCTGGCTTGGAGTACTTGCACGCCAATGGAATTGCCCACCGCGATGTCAAAGGTAAAGGAGTGGGTGTTCAATGGATTTGAAATGCTCTTTCTGACCAAATCGTAAATCATGTACCCATAGGTGCTAATGTACTCATTGCCGCGGATGGCATTGCAAAACTCGCCGATTTTGGCGCCGCAAAACGCATCCCAACCCTACAGTCAGCGGGTCTCAGTGAGAACGGAAATGCTGACGTTGTAATCGCTCCGGGAAATGCCAGTGATGTAAATAAAGGTCCTAGCAGCAGCAATGGTGTTGGCACTACTGTTGGCAGCAAGGAAGATCAGAACAACAAAGTGCGTGGCACGCCGCTGTGGATGGCACCGGAAGTGCTGAGAGAGTCAACAGCGGCTTGGGGTTGGCGCCAAGCAGACGTTTGGTCCTTCGCCTGCACAGTGGTAAGTTTAACTGTTAAATTGGAAGTTCATCGTGTAAATGCATTCTTTTTATGTGGATAATCAGTATACCTTTCTGAAAGCATACCATTTTTCACCATCTGCTTCTTGTTTTGAACACTACATTCCGTTGATTATTGATTCAAAGGTGGAAATGGGGTCGGCAAAACCTCCTTGGTACCAATACAGCAACCCACTTGCTGCCATGTATCACATCGCGTGCTGCGAAGACGAAGCTCCTCTGGTGATTTGAAAAATATGATAATTTGATCTACAGATGAGTAATAAGTGATGAAAAGGCATCGATTACTATTCTGTGTTATGATTGATGTTTTCGCTCGAACAGTAATTGATGTCTTCATTGATTTTGCGTTATCAAGCACTCGCTTACGTACGATATGATTACAACACTCTCGCAGGTCCCCGAACCCTTCGGTGAGGTAGCCCGTGACCTCTTGAAGCAGTGCTTCCAGCGCGACCCAAGCATGAGACCTGATGTGTCAGCGCTGCGGCAGCATGCTTTCGTTTTACCGGTTGCAGATGCCTCTGAAAGATATGATATCAGAGATTCTTCGATTAAAAATGCTCCACCAACTGTTGATATTTCCATTACATCCGATGAAGCAATTAGAAACAGTGAGAACACAACCAATGAAGTTGCTAAGGATATACTCCTTGGAAGTGCATCGCTGCTACCACTGCCCGTTGTGCCTATTGGATTGGTTGAGGGGACTGAAAGAGATTTTCTTCCACTTCCAAGCGCAGACCGTTCCCAAAGCAAGCGTGTAAGTGACCAAGGAGATGAGTCCGGAAGTCCCTATGTTAGTTCGAGTTCTGCTGACGTAGGCAATGGTGGCGAAGAGGACGGGTCGCCTCTTGCAGCGTACAGTTACCACCCACCTCATCGCACTTATAATGGCGATGAGCCAATCAGTAGTGGCCAACCGAGGAGCAACGATACTACGAGTAGCAACGAAGGCGGCGGTAATCCTGCATGGCGGCAACATCAACAGGAGCAGCAGCAGCAGCAGCAGTATTCGATCCAGCTTTCTTCAGAGCAAAATTCTTGCCTTCCGAGTGCACCAGATGCAGCAAACCCTCGCTCTGACCAAGATAGTTTGCCTGACTCTAGCAATTTGGCGAAAGATGCACAGGTTTATCCGCCGCCTTCCTACTCGCCCACGTCATTGCGGCCAAGCTCCACAGCACCACCACCTGCACCTCCAGGCTCAGCAGCTGGCGACGCTACGCGCCCAAGATATTCGAACATAAATAGTGTAGATACGGGCTCAAAAGTCATCACCGATTGTAGCAATAGCGTGCATAGCTCTGAAGTCACTAGTAACAAAGGGAAGCTGTGCCGCAATACCAACACTGCAACGGCTTCAACGCTTGCACCTCTTCCTGGATATGCTGCGAGTACCTTACGAAGCCGCGAGCGAAGCGCTAGTTACGCTGACGACGATAGCATTGAGCGTGGTTACAGCGCGAGCCGCCGTAGTAGTAGCAGTAGTGTTAACGGAGCCGGCGACCGCGGCAGTACTAGCAGTACTGACAGCAGTGCACATAATTATCCAAATTCGCTATCTGCCGCAGCAGTAGCGCCACTTCCAGCGCATCTTTCTGGGCAGCCATATCTTCCACAGACGATGCCACTGCAAGCACAGGCACAACCATTCGCGCATGCAACGCCACCCAGGCGTAGTTCAGTGCAACGAACGCGTAGTGATCCTAGAAACAGCAGAGGCAATTCAAGCCACAACAGCCGCAGTAACGACCTGCTGCGTCGTGCTTCGCCTACACCTCTGCAACCTCTACAGTCACCTCTTCTCACTGGATGCAGTCCGCCGCAAACTGATCCCGAGCCTAGCTCACCACTCCACCTGAGTGCTGTGGCACCACTTGAAAACATGCCACGAGATAGTAGCGGAACTTCTGACGATGACTTTATTGTTGGTGGAGTCAGTGCTCTGCATACACGGTCACCCCTATTGCAGCCTTTACATCCAATGGCAGAGCAGCCCAACGCGTCCGACACTGAGCAACAACCATTTGGCGAACGCGAACCTAATCGAGAATGGAGCCGTCCGAAGAATCTCAGCTTTGACAGCAATGGCAGTGATGCTTCTGGATTTATTTTGGCGGAGCCTACGAATGGGCCCCTGTCAGCGAAAATGCCTCTGGAGAGGCGTCTCGATGAACCATTGAAAGACTTTTCGGACGATGCATGGAGTGACAGCGACGAAAGCGATATGGTAGAAGCTGGCGGAGAAGGCGACTCACCAATGCACAGAAGCGCAGGAAGTAGGAGCCGCAGGAATGAAGAAATTCGACGGAGCAGTGAGAGCAGCACCTTTGATAGCGAAGATGCGAGTGAGGTGAGACCTGTATTCTGTAGATTTTTGGTCTCTTAAGTTGAATTTGTGGTATCTTTGTTTGGAAAAAGTACTTAATACTTGTGCACCATAGATTTCTTATTGAAGATTACTGCATTGTTCTTTATCAAGGTGAGAAATGAGGCACCACTGGATAAGACCCTTGTGCGAAATGAGGACGATCAATTTAACGGCAGCAAGGGTGTTGCAACAGTGGACACAGAAAGTATGATGCCACCTTCGCGTGGAGATTTGTCTCCACGGTCTCCTGGAGTTTTAGACAGTGATGCCAGTAGAGGCAATGGTGGATTTCATGATCAATCGTTTGACAATAGGTTGGTTGATAATCGCGGGATCACAGATAGCGGTGGTCACAACATCGATAACTCTCCTTTTGCCGACGGGTGTGACGTCTATGAAGAGGAATACGACGCCGTGGATGTAGACACACACGCTGCTGCTGCCGCTGCTTTAAACAGCCGAAATGGTCTACGAGATGCTGCATTTAGAAGGAACAGCAGACACGGTAGCCATTTGGTGGCTGACAACAGGTACAACTCTCACTTGCCTGTATCAATACCAAACAATGAGAGGCAAAGGCGAAATCACACTCCTGATAGAAGTCACATCAGTGGAGTAGGACATAGTTCACGAAGCAACAACAGAAGCAATGTAGCGCCGATGGACCTGCCTCAGCAGCGGCTACGAGGCAGTGTCAGCGATCGTCCTGATATGGAATTGTCGCCACCACACAATAGTACTCGGCCACAACCGCCACCTGTGATCTTGCCACCATCATCGCCTACGCTCAGTACAGGGGGAAACTCGGGCCCTTCTTCACCCTACCTTGCGATGTCTGGTGCAGCATCTCCGGTTCGCCGGCGTGGCAATAGTGGCCATGGCACGACCTTTTTTGAAGGCACCAGTAGCAGCAATCACAACGGCAGCAACAGTGATAGCAGGTTCACATTTGATGACATTGCTTCTTCTGGCGTTACGTCGACAAATGCTCCTACTTCGTCTGCAACTTCACCTGGATCACCATCCGAAAGACCTCGCCGGTCACTTGGCACTACCCGATTAGCCATGCGTGAAGCTAGAACTGCTGCTGCAGTAGACGGAAACAGCTTCCACCCTCCGTCGTTAGAAGTAGGAGTACCACCATCCCTTGAAGCTTCTACGCCGAATTCGCCCACGAACTTTAGACTTCAAGACGTTGGAAACGGCCAAGGGCGTCGACGCTGCGGTCTACAGAATACACCAAACGAGGCTTTGCCATCTCCAGCTTCGCCTGCTAGGTCATCCACTGGTGAATGGGAAGATTCAAGGGACGGCCGTTGGAACCGCTGGCATCACTACGGCAGAGATGGCAACGAAAGCGATGAACGAGAGGGCGCTCTTGTCGGCGACGCGCAGAATGCTAGCAGGAATACTGCTGTCCTTTCGCATGGTACTTACCCTTTTGATGCAGCAGCCAGAGCAGAAGATGTGGACTACGATGAAGAAGACGCAGCAATATGGAATGAACCTGAAGCGGTGCGACGATATTTCTTGTTGATGTGGAGACGGCTCAGAAAACCTTAGAGTAGATGATCGCATTGATAGTTGCTTTGGATGTGTGTTTGCACATGGGTTCATATTGTGTATTCCATCGCATTTGCGAGCCCGTGCATTCGTGCTGATGTATAACATACAACCGCACTCCGTTGCCTTTCTGTCAGGTTTTGGCGTTACCTGGCGCGCTCAGCGTGACGTGTCTCAGCTTGCTCTTGTACCCACACTCGTCCAGAGCGCCCTCTGTTGGCGTCAGCAACAACCATGGTGATGGCAATGGCGCTGGCAAATGCCTGTTGCTTGCCGCAGCGGATGCCGACGGGATGGTTCGGATGTTTCGGCCCCGGCCCGACGGCTCAAGCCACAACAACAGTAATAATAACCAGTATAGCCGTTGCAGCTGGCGCTGTGTTGCGTCATTACCGCATGAACTGTTACCCAACACTAGCAGCAGTCCAAGCAGCAGTAACAGTAGTAATGGAGGAGATGCGTTGCTTCCGCACCCCCTATCGCCTGCTGCGCGAGTGCGGGAATCTACCGGGGGGAGTTCTGGAAGGCGCCTCGTGGGTACGTGTTGACGAACAGTCACAGCCAATGTCATCTTCCCTTCTTGAGGATAGGCGCACTCACATAATTTCTCTTCAAACTTTGTCATTCACTTGTGTCAATAATGCACCCCTTTATTTTCCCTTGACTTAGCCCGTGTAAAACCATCTTCCTGCAGGTTCAGTAACACCAGAGTCGCCTCCTGAGTTTCGTCGGTCTCGTACGGTACCCCTCGGCCGTTCACCTTCGTCCCATTCGATTGATGGCCATAGCAGCAGTAGCCGCGCAGATCGCAGCCTAGGTGGCAGCAACGGAAGCAGCTCAAATTCAGCAACCTCGGCAGCTACTGCCGCGCGAGGTTATTCCGCAGTGACAGCAATGCAAGTAGCGTCTACGGGAGCCGTGGTAAGTGGGGCAGACGATGGCACTGTGCGAGTGTGGGACCTCTCTAAGGTCTCCACCGGCAGTGGCGGTTGTAATGGTGTTGATGGTGGTGGCGGCAGTACCGGTGGTGGTAATCTTAGTGGCGGCAGTACCGGTGGTGGTATTACTGCAAATAGCAGCAACAGTAGTGCAAGCGAATCTTCTTCTTCGAGGCATGACCACAGTCCAACGGCTGTGTTCCGTGGGCACGTCGGCAAAATCACCAAGATCGTGCTGGAAACGGCGGGGCCTGGGCGCGGGCTGGGAGGTGGGGGTGGGGGCAGCAGCGGTGGCGGTAGCAGCGGGGGGGATTGGACCGGGCGTTTCGTGACGGCAGGCGCAGACCACTCGGTATTGAAAAGAATGTAAATTCTCATTGCGGCGTGGATTGATATGAGTTGCATTGAGAGTTGCTATTTTGGGTGTGCTGTTTTCACGACCTTTCTTGTCTGAGAGTTCCTTCTCCTGCTCGCCCTATTCCCTTTTTTGGCATTCCTACCTACCTTGTCGTATCAGTTTCATACTCCAATACCAAAAAAATTAAACTAAAAGCTTCCCTTTTTTATTTACCTTTGTGGTACAGGTGCGGTTATGGGACGTGCGAGCGCGGCGGCCGATGGTCTTCAAATTTAGTGGACACACTGACACAGTGACGGCACTGCTCCTGGACTCCGACAAAAGCGCGGTAGGTTTACTCGTACATCTAGGTGCACTCATGCACATACCATTTACACGCGCGATACATTAGTAAGTACGTATCTCTTTCTGCACTTCGTCGTGCGCGCTCTCCTGCGTTTACATGCGTATTCAATCGCAAACTGTACCATGCTCTAATCCAGTTTCCTACAGTATTCCCCTTGTCATACGTCATTTCCCTGCTTCATATGTCTTCGATAAATGTCCGACAAACATAGGTCGTGAGTGGCTCCAAAGATTCTTCTCTGCGTGCTTGGGATTTGCGCACAGGTCGTGCTCGGTTAGTGTCTACCCAACATTTCGGCGGCGTGCAATGCTTAGCGCTCGATGCCTCCGCTGACGGGGGGCGAGGTGCTTATTACAGCGGCGCCCGAGATGCTACAGTGCAGGTATGCCCACTGCCCGTTTACCTATTCAGTGCTTTGGCAACTACAACAATGCAATTAGATATCTGTAGCAATAACAGCAGCAGTATTAGTAGCATTTTTACTTCACTTCTCTGCTTTACCCATTCGTATACGTATATATTCTGCATACGGTTGTACTACTATTACTATGGTTGTTGCCTTTTCTCAAAACAGGTGTGGGCGCGGAATGGCCAGTGTTTACGAACTCTGCGCTCGGCTCGGGGCATGGTTCAGGTAAATGTATAGTATCGGTTGCGGTGGTTATTGATGAAGAGGAGGGTACCTGGACTCTGAAATTGCATGACGACTAGGCTTCATTCACGTCGGCACGTGATTTTAAGCTTTTTGTGTGTGATTTATCTTTCGATAAAAGAATGGCTGTGTACTGCTTGCCTTTTCTGAGCAGGCCATCGCGGTGCGAGCTCGCGAGGGCCTTGCTAGTCGCAGCAGTGCATCTTCCTCTTCGTCCTCGTCTGCGAGTCGACCAAGCGGCGGCAAAAGTGCTCCCGAGCTCGAGAGCCGGGTTGCGACTGCGCACAGCGACGGCACCTTGAGGGTTTGGGACCCCCACAGGGGGAGATGCGTCCGCGAACTACGCCCACATGACAGCGCGATGGCGGCTACGGCAACTGCATCCTCCTCATCATTTGACTCCAATGCTGACGAAGGCTTTGGAGAAGGCCTAGGAGGAGGTGGAGGTGGGAATCGGCGCAGCGCATCGAGTTTTACAAGCACGCCTCCGCGCTCATCACCACACAGCAACTACCAGCAGCAGCAACAGTCGCCATCTTCATCACACCGCCACCGCAGTAGCGCTACTGCCGCTGATACACGCGGCAGCAGCAGCAACAGTGGCGGTGGGAGTGGGAACAGTTGGGGCAATGCGCTCGCTGCTACGTGTGTTACCTGGGGACCAGCACCTGGGTCAGCGCTCGTAGGCTATGCAGACGGCGCTGTAAGTGTGATGATGCATAATGTAGCTTAGATGTAATTCTTTTTGGTGCACGAACTTTGAAGACCCCCTGATGTCTCGAGCTGCCCCACCTCCTTATTTTTCCTCTTCTTTTTGCTTTTGATGCTTTCGTTGGGCGCTCTGTCTTTTTTAGGTGCGGGTGTGGAACGCTCGATCAGGGGCGCAAGAGGCAACATGGCCTGGATTACAGGGTATTCCTCCTTCTGGTGGCGTTTCGCGCAGCGGCAATATAGGTGATGGCAGCGTTAGTGGTGCTGTCTCAACCTTAATTTGCGACGCAGAGCGCGCTTTCATAGGCGATCGCCACGGGTGCGTCCGAATCTTTGCGTTAGCCCCACACCTTCGAGGTATCTCCTGAAACTCCCCGTAAGCTGAATTGCCGAGATCGCCAAATGAAGGCGCCAATACCTAGTGCCTACGTTCGGAAATGGGATTGGGATAATTCTGTGACGTATGAGGGGGCTATAGAGCGATCAGACCACCTTCAGCTTCTCGCGAACTAGCTGCAATCGTTTTGACTCCGATTTGATCGGCTTTTATATCGGAGATTCGCCTAAACCGAAAAAAGTACTGCTTCCGAATAGTATTGAATGCGTATTAGGGTAAAAATTCGCGTATTTTATGAGCAAGAAGACAATGCGAATTTGCAACGCTAAACGCTAATTACTTCTGTAGTAGCTCTCTTTTCTTAGGCAGCTTCACAAAAGTGGGTCCTTAGAATCCGATGGTCCTACCCGGGACATCCCTAGACTCGGTCCGCTCGAGGAAGAATTCGTCGGGGCATAGCAATAAAAGTGCTCCACTTTTGAGACCTGATGATCCTACCATGCCAACGGCGTCGTCATCTCCCACGGCCAGCTACACGCACCTCGTTGTCGTTTGCCACGGTGCGATGGGCTGGCCAGCACATGTAGCAAATTTATGTGCCGCTATACGATTGAGCTTAGGGCCAAGTGCTTTGGTGCTCGCACCAGCCTGTTTCAGTGGGTTCCGCACGCTTTCTGGCACGCAGGCGTGTGGTGACCGAGTGTTTGCTGAGATTCAAGCAGCAAAAGCGAAGCACCGCCTCACGCTGACGCACATCAGTCTGTTAGGTACGTTAAGAAGTACCACGTGAAGCCACCTCGTTATTTCTCGATCATGTTGATTTTGCTCAGTTTCTCTAGCTAGCTCTATTTTATCTCTCTTCACTCATGTTCCTAGTGCTGACGTTATTTTTATTTTTTATTTTTTACGGCTATATTTAGGCTACTCTTTCGGAGGCATTTTGTGCCGTTGGCTATGTGGGCGACTCTATGAGCACAACTTTCTTGGTTTGGCGCCTTGCAATTTTGTCACCATTGCCTGCCCACACCTGGGGGTGGTCGAAGACGATGCCGACGATGATGCCGTCGACTTAACTTTGAATGCCATTGCACAAAAGAGAAGTAGGAAGAGCTGGAGTGCAGCTTTGGTGCAGTTTTTCGTGAGCAATGCAGGGGGCGCCACGGGGGAAGAGCTGGGCCAATCACGAAATGACCGCAGGGCGCTGCTCACGTGGATGGCGGATCCAGTGTCGCCTTTCTACCAGGGGCTCAAGGCATTTCAGAGGCGTTCCCTGTACGCAAGCTTGCGCGGCGACCGCACAGTGAGTTTCTATACCGCCTATTTTCCAAGTGATGGCGAGTACAGCGTCAACAGCGAAGTTTGCAATGGCATTGGCGACATTGATAGCGTTCGCGATGACAGCAACAGGAGAGTCAAGAACAGCAGCAGCTGCAGCGATGATAGAAGGGAGAATGACATCGCGTCAACATGTGCATCGTGTCGACCTTCAGGTGCCACGCTCGGTTACGTGAAGCCGTCTGCCTTAGGAGCGCTTCATTACCCACACGTATTTCAATGGCTGCAGCATTTACACATTCAAAGAGCGCAGGTGCCTCAAGATGTAGGAGCTTCAAGTAGCTTAGGCATCAATGAAGATGATGGTAAAAACGTTGGTGGCGAAGACAACGGCACCAGAAAAGAAGAAGGGCAAAGTGACAGTGAGCAACCTGAGGAATGGGAAGCAGCAAGTTCTTTCGATGCTTTGCCACTCTTAGTGTTGGTGAAAATCATGGGGGTTGTGCTTCTCGCTTCACCCTTGTTAGTGCTCTGGCTCGGCGTGGTGCTCCCCACCTTCACAACGTCCCGCTGGTTAATCAAGTGTGCTTTTGGGCCTGCATCGCCCCCTGAGTATCCCATCGGATTAGCTTCGCCTTGCGCACAGAATGCTCCTCATGCCGACGTCTCTGAAGCACCTCTTGAATCAGCGATAGCGTCCCCAGGTCACAACACGAGTAGAGCAGTGCTGAGTGCTGAATCTGCGGATTCAGTGACCTCATCGCCATTGACATCGCTGCAAAAATCACCGCCACAGCCACCTCAGGTGCCGCAGTTACTCAGACCTCACGCAAAGCGAGCTGAGATGGCAAGGCATCTGAATGCTTTGGAGTGGCATAAATATGTGGCAGTGTTCTCGTATGCACACGATGGGTTATCGGCAGTGCACACTCATGCTCCCATTATTTTTCGAGGCGCGAATCATGCCGCAGGTCGAGACGTAGTTCAGCACATCGCTAAAAGCTTAATACCTGCCCCAAGTAGTTCGCAGGCCTCTGACTAAGGCGCGGTTGCCTTTAGTAGTACTCACCTGCTTGTTGTGCAATGGGCTTTTGGGCTTCTATCGGCCATAAAGGAGTTCTAGAAAAGTTCTAACATTTTCGCGATATCCCAATCCAAGTCTTCTTTGGATAGTTCATGGCCCTATTCTCACGGCCTAAATTTCAATTGAATCAAACCGAAGCCCCATGTAAAGCAGATCGCCCCTGTTTCGTACAACCCAAGCACCCATTAGTCATTAGCGGTTAGCGCTAGCGCGAAAACAAACTGTCAGTAGTTATAGTTGTGCTCTGTTTTTGGTTGTAGTAATTTCGCCCTCTGTAATAGGCAATGGACTAATGACTCTCTGAGTTGGCGTCATCTATCTGAATCCCTAGCAGTGGATATCTCCTTTGGGTGCGTTAAATCCAGTCAGCTTCCTCAGCTCCCCCTATTCGTTTCTTGTTCTCTGGCTTCTTTGCTTTCGTTGCTCGCCTCTTTCAAAAGCTCCTTCTGGTGCTCCCACCATTCCTTTGCGCCTGCTGTCAAGGCACTTAAGAGAATTGCTCCTGGGTCGCGTTTCCATACCTTCGATGATGATAGTGGTGCTGCTGGTACTCCTCCTGGGTCGTCTCTATTTCCATTGTCATCTTCGCCTTCTCTCCTGCTCTCCTTCTTGTCATCACTGTCTTCACTATGATTCAACGCATCCTCTCTCTCAGCAGGTGAACTCAATTTTTCTACCGCAAAGTTATCGGGATGTGCCTTAGCCGCCGCTGAAGCCGCGGCAGCTGCAGCAATCAAAGCATTGGTCTGAAAGGAAGAATCGAGTGGTGCTTTCTGGTCTTGGTGGCGCTTTTGTGCCAGCTGGAGCCAAGCCCATAATTCAGACGCAAGTTGAGTTCCAGCAGAGTGGCTGTTGCTAGTTGACGTCGACGGTGCGGCTGCCTCTGAATCTCGAGCAACATGTTTGTCTCCTGGAGTAGCAGAGTGCTTCCCAGTAGACAGATCAACATTAGTACCACCACCGTCGGAAGTGGCAGGCGAAGCAGCCAACGCTTGGGCCATGCGTGCTTTGAATGCTTCCGGAGTATGTGCAGCAGTTGTTGTGGCTGCTGCGGCCGCAGCTGCGGTGGCTGCCATAGTCGCTGGATCAGAGGAAGGTGCATCGGAAGAGGGCTGGTTCATTCCTTGGAAAGGCTGTTTGCTTTCTTGCATGCTACTCGCTGTAGATGTTGGACCTTCGAGTAACGCTTCTAACGGTTTGGGCGTCACTTTCACACTGCTGCAAGCACTGGCACTGGCATTGTTGGCGTTGTTGCTGCAATTGTTGTTGCCGCTACTGATAATATCGGCGCAAGGGTCGCCGTAGAGCTCAGCTACGCTTATCTCCAAGTAACCCTAAGTAGAGAGGGAACAACATTATGATGTGATGCGCGAGTGCGAAAAACACTAGATATAATGATACTGCCCATAGGTTATGCGATGAATAGAGCACTACAACAGAACCATAAGAATAGCAAGATTGATGAAAGTACGCATTTATTGCCCCAAACATAGCATCACATTACCGGTGACACAGCATCTACGAGTGCGGATTGAATCGCGGTTTGAATCCAGGCGCGCAGGCCTGGCACTGCAACCAAGTCTACCCCTGATAGCGGCTGCAAGCGAAAGTCAATGGTGGGCACCTCAGCGAGGGACACGCGCACCTGCATTGTTTTACACCGTGTATTAGTAGTAGTCATGCATCGACCTCAAAAAAAGAAATAAGGAACAAGAAAGACAAGAGATAAATTTGGCTGGAATGGAAGTCACCATCGTTTCGACAAGGAACGCTCTCGCCAAAATGGCACCAGCACGATCGGTAAAGATTATATGAATGCACAAACTCACCGCTTCTAAAAATGGCATGGTCGTTCTAGGCACCAGCTCAACGTCAGCCACTAAACCCACTACGAGTCGATCCACTCGTAATGTAAGCTGAGGGAGCATTGCGTGTTCTAATGTAGACAATTTCAAACTCAGCGCAAATTTGAAGCCTTCAGCTGCCCACCCTGCTTTCAACCGCAGCCGCACCTGTAACGTAATAGTAAGTGCATACAGTAGCACACTCGGTCAATATAAAAGTATATCTAGTCAACATTTGCACCTCGCATTATGCACAATTCATGGCTTACAATATGACACAACTAATTCGAAAAAGTGGTTCAAGGAACATGCAAGTATTAATAAAAGAAACTGGCAAAAGCTTAAGTTCAGTCTCGAGTCACTTGCCGCCCCGCCCCTACTGCTGCTGCTATAGCTGCCACCGTAGTCGACAACGTCAACGCTGCGCAGTCGAGGTGGGTCCTTACCGAGGTCAAACCCCTGAATGGCGACTGAAGCTATCGAGTCCGGCTTGGCTGAGGATTCGGCCAACACCTAGCATTGGCGATATGCATGCAGAAATAAGGCAAAGAATGGAAACGATAAGGGAAGAAATCGTACTAAGTGCTGACTTTAGCCTATGAAGGTATAGTACGCACGATGAAGACTAAGGCACTCCCTTCGAAATTACTTTCTTACCTCCGTGACGTCGTGAATGACCGAAGCAGCAACGTAAGGCCCCACCCCGCCGGCAGTGGTGCACATTGTACCATTGCAACCGTGGCAGACTACCGGAGGTGGCGCATGCTTGGCCTTACGGCGACGTTGGCGACGGCGATCGCTACTGCTCCTGCTTTTGCCACTACGACTGCTGCTATCACTAGTGCTACTGCTGTGATCAACTGCCCCAGGCTCCTCCACTACAATATCGCTTTCATCGTCATCGATGTTGCTGGGAGTTTGTGAAGTCAAAGGTTGGTGCCAAATGGCGGCAAAGATGCTGTTGAGCCATTCCACGCTTTCAGGCTGCCCTCCAAGGCTCCAACCCCCTTTCCCACCTCCTCCCTGTTTAGAACAAACTGGAAATTAAGGAAACAAAAGTAGATTCAAGCAAAGCAAACAAGATGACCCAAACAGGAAATAATGCCTGATTAGCAGTCAAGTTAAGCACGTCAATCAAAAGAATTTGAGTCACACCGCACGCTTGGATACACCATCGTACCTCTAGGCCAGTGTGGTAGCCTCCGCCCCAATCTCCATCCGGAGGTGTCCCCACTGCTTCTACGGCAGCCCTTGAAGCCACGCGTACTCTCGCGGTTTGATCCACCGCAGCCACGTACACCACCGCCCCCGCTATCGCTCCGCGCCGCCGCCACCAACTCCGATGCGGCAACGGCTGGCTTGGATGATTGTCGTCTCCAACCGTTCCTTCTTCTTGGCTTCTCCTGCTCGCATCCGAACTATCCGTATCATTCTGCACGTCACCAACATGGGTACTACCACTGCAATTGCTCCTGTCCTCAGTGTCTCTAGAGCTGCTCGTAGCGCTCGAACTACTGTGCTTTCCACTGCTATTGGTTCCATTGCTGTTGCTGCTACTGCTGTTGCTATTCTTGGTGCTTTTGTTCCTAGCATCAACATTTCGGTCCAGCAGTGCAGAGACTCCTCTAACGAAGAGCCCTGCCGCGCACAAATGAGGCAATAGCGAAGGCACACCACAGGTCGGGGCTGCTAAGCCTGCTGCCGCACCTAACAAGCGTTGGGTGCATGCAGCCATGAGAGCCACGCTGCCGTGCAGCAGTAGCATCAGCACTCCTATTGATTTTGACACCCAGTTTTCCGGCTCCTGATGCTCATCCTCGTTAACAGCGTCAAAAGCAGCACCTGATGGAGATGGAGTAGCCCCAGATGTCGCCTTGTCACCTGGAGTGATCTTTGGCTGGCGGCTCTGAGGTCGGCCTCGGTCGTCCCATCGGCCCCATCTCGTGCCACTGCCACTACTACTGCCCGTGCCAGTGCTAGTGCTGAGGGGCTTTTGGGTTGACTTGTTGGGGAGCACAGGTGGGGCGTTGCTCGTGTCGAGAAAGGTGGACACGGCGTCTAATGGGTTGGAACTCCGGACTGCGTCCTCAAACACCTACACATGTAAAGACAATCCACATCATCAGATAATTCTTGATGCAATTGATAATAATCGTAAGGATACAAATGTAGATATGTGCGTGTATTCTCACCTTCCCCGTCTCCGCCGTGATTTCTTCTGCCACATGCCCGAGCACTGACACAGTATCTCCCAATCCTCTTGCAGCGTGTCCCATCACTCCTAGCATACCCCCTACAACACTGCCTCCTGGAACACCATATCCAGTTGTCCTGCGTGTCCAAGGAAAGATTCGAACAAAGAATTTCGTGTATGAAAGTTAGTCAGGAGCTATTACTTAACATTGTAACTCTATCATCTCATCTCTATTCTGAGTCGCAATCGTGAAAATATCACCTCTCATACTAAGATCTCTCGTATAAAGAGTACAATGCAACTCGAATTACCGTTCGCCCATCGTTTCAACCGCTTTCCCAAAGCCTTTCACTGCTCCACCTACAAGCTTGACGCTTCCACCTGCGGCGCCTGCAGTGGTCTGAGACACAGTTCGCACTGAATCTCCTGCTAGGCCAAACATGCCACCCACCTTGAAATTAAAGAATGCACAGACATCAAAAGCCAACCAGCATAAGTACAAAGTAAGATCGTAGGTGCTTAAGATAACACGTGGAACCTATCAAGCAAGTGATATTCATGAATTTAAGCAGTGACTCAGTGGAGAGCTAGCGTTATTCGCACCATGCTGGCAAAGCCTTGGACAAGCTCGAGCCCTAGTTCGTCAGTATCGTCATAGTCCACTTTGGGTGGAAGCTTCTTGGGGCTACCATTACTGAGCTTCCGTTTACGCTCTGGTCCATTTTCTGTCTGCTCTTTCACGGGACGCACTGGCGTTCCTTTAGAAGAAATTGGCTGGACGTTATCCGCTGGCGTGACTTCAACTAAAAATGCAACGATCCAAGCTAATGCTATTGGGAGTTGAGGGACGGGTCTCCTCCGAACTTGACGTGACACCGATGCCATTTTGAAGTTCTCGGCTTTCTTGATCCTTCATCGAGTATTGATTTTTTGTTCCTTCAACATTCTGTGAAAGGAAACCAACGACTTTCTTTTCCCCCCTGTGGGATGCCCACAACTTCCCCTTTCTACTGTAGTCTTGTCTAATCTTCCCGTTCCCCTTTCCCGACCATGCCCTCATGCCCACCCAACCCGTTTCTCAAGTTAACTCTTCTTCTTTTCCTGGATGCTAATTCGGATTGAAAGTAGTCTAAAAGGAGACGCAGCATAAGTAGAAACAAAAGGCAATGAGAAGCCACTTCCGTTATGACTTATGGCCGCTTCTTATCCACAGCATGGTCAACAATAGGCGCTATTGAAGCAGCACAGTGCGGGGCCTGTAAATTCCATAAAGCACCCACAGATTCACCACTGCTACTGCCGCTGGCTCTATTAAAGCGATGACGTGGCCCGCGCGAAGGCCACGAAGGCGGCTGAGAAGCCTCTAAGCGCAGAGCTACGAATTGAGGTCGAGACCGAAGCGCCCCTCGGTGGTGGTAATGTGCGCGGCTACCCGTCACGGAAGCAGGAGCTGCAGCTGCTTTCATTGCATCTGCGAGGCCATCTCTATTGCTGCTTCCATCTTTGGCCATGCTAGAACTGCCCTCCTCTCTTTCCTCCGCCTTGATCTCCTCCTCTGCACTGCCCTTCTTCTCGTCAGCACTCGCCTCTGAGGCGTCAACGCCACCTTTATCTCCGTCCAAACCCTGTTGCCTCGCTGAAGGTCTGCTATTTAACGCTCCTCGCAGTGCTTTAGCTGCCAATGCCTCGGCCGCTGCTAAATCACGAACCGCAGATCTCTTGCCTTCTCTTCCTCCGTTTGCTTCCGTGGCATCCTGTAGGGTGTCCTCATTCGCAGCTGAGGTCGCACCACTTTTGCCGCCACCTGCGTTAACATCCGCGTCACCTCTTTCACCTTCTTCGCCTTCTTCACGGACTGCAGCCGCTAGCACGAGTGCTGCAGCGTCAGCACCCTGTCCAATGGCGCACCCGTTCGGGAATTCCAGGCAGCTTCCCGAGGGATCCGTCCGGAAAATCCGGCAACGGCTCCCTGACCTTTTTCCTTCATTGCCGTTGCTTGGCGAGGAGCAGCCCATCAGGTCTACGCCAACTACGAGGCATGTCACTCCGCTAGGCCTCGCTCCACCTTTCATGGTGGTGGCATGCTGCAAACTAGCCAACGAGGCGGCCGCATACCGAACCTTAAATCGCATTGCGTAGGCACACGACGCATGAACCCACGTCCAAGTGGAAGGCAGAATGAAGAACGAAACAATACTGTAACGTGCAATACAAGACCAGGATTACGCGAGCCTTTCATGCACATTGATGAAAGATGCGTGGGCGAATGACTTCTATGATCGTGCACTCACCGTCGGAGCTTCGCCGTACGACAAGCGGTATTCTTGGCAAGCCTGACGAGCTCGGTCAACTAAAACCCGACCGTCGGCTCTTAAGCCCGAGACCTGGTTTTACAGAGGACAATCGAAATTCTAAATAAAACAAAGGTTCGAAGAATTGGGAGCTGTTATTCAGCGCAACAAACTTGTGTAAATTGTATCGTGCTTCAAAACGTACCGCTACCCACACATGATCATCCAACTGCAGCAGCTTTTCGCTTGCGGTGCGCATGACCGAGGCCTCTGAATGGATCTGATCTTCATCCCAACTAGGTGAAGTATCGTCGTCCTGTGGATTGCTGTCACCGTTATTCTCGTCTTCATTGTCATTTTCCTCGGCAACGGTAGCGAGAACGACGCTACGCCCTCCAGCGGCGACGACCGCCACGGCAGGCGCGCCTTTGGCAGCTACGGCTTGTGCGTATTCGACTTGAAGGAGGCTACCGTCCGGAGCGAACACCTGTTATATAGCAAGGTACGGCCGAGAGAGAAGTGCGTCGTTTTTGAGGACGGCAGTGAGTTGCGATTCGGACAGGACAGGGACCCTTATAACCCTAGCTAGCAAAACAATTCGTCGAACGATGCCATAAACATGACGCAAAGTCTAAACCCTCCTGGAAAATAAAAAATCATGCTAGTTTTGATGCCAAGCTTGTTGAGAGTGCTTACAGTCACAGCACGGTCGTAGCGTACACGTGGAAATGGAGGCACTATTCCGCCTAGGGCTGGAAGAGCAATGAACCATAAACTTGCCGGCAGATACCGCAAACAACCCATATGGTTTACCGACACCTATTAACACAGGGCCTTCGCTAGAGGAGAGAGATGCAGAGCCTAGCTACAGATGCTCGATTGCAATAAGCTTGTTTATGTCTCCCTATCTCAAGTACTAGTAGTAAGCTATAGTTGCTCTAAACAGCACTACGTTTTAGCCGTCGTAGAATAGCGGGGCGTGTGTGTGATAAGAATTCGATTCTTGCTGATTCATGCATTTCGTGACGAATCTGCAACTTTTCTGAGGTTCAGACGTTCAGGAACCATGCAATAGACGTCATTGAGTTGCATTCGGCATCGCCCCTTTTCGCTACCTTTGGTCGGCCTCTCGCCTTCCTTTCTGCCGTCTAAGATATATCATCGCGTGCGTATAAATACACTTAGAAGTCCGCGTACGGATTCGAACCCTGAAGTCACTTTTGTTCGCAAGAACCTCTGCAAAGAGAAGAGTTCCATTGAGGAAGAGTCTTCGAAGGCAGTCGAATTACCATGCTGAGTTCCGTAGCCCGAACAACGGCAATACGCCGTGCTCGCCTGTCAACTTCTTCCTGTATTACGCGAACTACTAATCCGTTGCCATTTGGGTACTATCGTGGCATCTCTGTCGAAGCCTCAAGAGGGCATGGACCTGTGGCCTTCAGGCCTGGGGTCACAAGACTGCCTCCTTCTTTCGGCCAGAAGGACCACCGCAGCAGTGGCAGCATTACTGCGATAGTGTTACGAAGTAGTAGCTGGCGCAGCAGCGGCTGGCAGCATGGAGGCTCATCATTTGGGCCCGAAGGCATGACAGTGCGCGCGTTTGCGACAATGCCACCAGCACCTGCGCCAGACCAGCAGGATGACGCATCGAAGGGTGGCAAAGACAATGCCGCTGCTAGCGCCAAGAAAGACTCGAACAAGGGCGCTAGTTCACCAGATGTAGGAGGAGGACCAGGAACAGGCGCGCCTGGCGTCCCTAGTGGGTCATTATCGAAATCGCAGCAGCACTCGCCCTCAGCGGAAACCTACCCGAATAATGGGGCAGGAAAAGTAGGAGAAGGACCAACACCAACAGCGGCTCCTGGGAGTTCAGCCAAGGCTGCAGACAACGCTACTGTCGCTGCTTTACGCAACCCCGTCTCGATGGGCCAGCGCGTCACCAACCTGTTGGAAAGCTTGCCCAGCGCCATTGCGAGTGGCACTTCGGCATTTGCAGCGTGGTGCGCCCAGTTTTCCCGCGAGTTGGCGTCGGACCCGCGCCGCAAGACCAAAGAGATTTGGGCGGCCATCAAGCACGAAGCAAACCATTACTGGGTGGGGAGCAAGCTGCTGTGGGCCGACGTGAAAATTGCCACCAAAATTTTGGGAAGGCTGGCCATGGGCCACCGCTTGACACGCCGCGAACACATGCAAATGGTAAGAATTTGAGGGTAGAAGGGGTGTGTGCGAATAATGGCGAAGATAATGGTTCGACTTATATGCTAGTAGTAAAGTTACTGGAAGCAGCTATGGCAGAAATGTGATTGCTATGAAAATGTGCTCACGCAACCTGATTAAGTGCTTTTGCGCTCTTTATCTCTGCCTCTTCCTCTCATTTGATATTTATCTCAGGTGCGAACCACAACAGATTTGCTGCGCTTGGTGCCCATGTCGGTGTTTGTTTTGGTGCCGTTCATGGAGCTCTTGCTGCCAGTGGCGCTCAAGCTCTTTCCCAACATGTTGCCCAGCACCTTTGAGGGGAGCTACCAGAAGGAAGAAGCTATGAAGCGGGAACTCCAGACGCGCCTGGCCATGGCGGGTGAGTAAAAAGGGGGGTTTGTCAGACAGAAAGAAGGATTACAGAGAATGGAACATAGGAATTAACTTAAGCGTAATTATGAGAGGGTTATTTTGTTTGAGTGTGTTTCTTTTTGTAATCTTTAGCTCTCTTCCTTTCGTATTTTTTGTCTCTCTCTCTCTGAGCCACCTGTCTATCCACTTACCCCCCCCGCTCCCTTACCAGGATTCATGAAGGACATGCTGCGCGAAATGGCCAAGGACGTGAAAAGCGCCACGTCCTCGGAAGCGTCCGCTTCGGAAGTGACGTCCTTCATGGCGAAAGCCAAGCGGGGTAGCGTGGCCAACGAGGACATCTTCAAGTTCGCCAAATTGTTCAAGGTGAGCCATTTCCTCTCTTTGCTCTGTCTCTCTTTGTCTTTCTCTCTCTCTCTCTCTCGGTCTACCTCTTTCTTTATCTTTCGCA
>Ga0307979_1000472_pt1 | contig 27345 bp, 21 predicted proteins | sample OrgLakmetage1058_FD_201833 | JGI IMG/M metagenome (GOLD analysis project Ga0307979, IMG submission 201833) | Saline water microbial communities from Organic Lake, Antarctica - #1058 | ecosystem: Environmental > Aquatic > Non-marine Saline and Alkaline > Saline | place: Antarctica: Organic Lake...
AGTAAGGGCATTTCGAAGGATTTCGATGAGTGGATCGCCATTGCCAAGGACAGGTCGAAGTGGAGACAGCTGACTCACTCCATTCCCAAACCTCCTGATGCCTGGCGGCTGAAGGACACCTCGAGAGGAAATTATTACAATTGCATAACGCAAAAGGACACTCAGCCCAGTCAGACTTGTTCTGAAGGTTACATTTTTCTGTTGCTATTTGCCACAGTGGTGTTTCTTTGTATTTTGGGGAGTATTAACTAGACTAGACTAGACAGGTCAATAGACCGCATTCGCGTTCTAGTATCTAGTACCACACGTATGCACTTGACATGCGCTAATATGTACAAGCCCGCAAATCCCTTCTAACGCTTTTCTGACTGCCTCTCGCCTTCATCCACGGCAATCTCAGACTCCACTCGCTCCTTGGCCACTCGGCTGCGAATTTCTTCGAGCCGTTCAGCGGCCTCCTCTTTGATCTTTTCGTCTACTTTCAAGCGCTCAGCCTCTCGGTTGGCTTGCTCAGCAGGTGTGAAGAGCTGGAAGGCAGGCTCAGCCCTTGAACGTGCCCCTGTTGTTGCTGAAGCCTCCACGAGTTCACCAGCGGATGTTGATCCAGGCCCTACTTTCTCAGCGTCACGCGAGTCTTTGAAGACGACCAAGTCGCCGTCAACGAGCCTAGGCGGTCCAGTGCTCAGCTTTGCGTTACTGCGCGGTTGTTGGGCCCACTTCAGAGATGCCAAGTTGGCCAAATCCTGCAGCAAGTACGAGAAAGGCTTCACGACGGCGACGTTACTCGCTGTCGCGACAGTGGCGCTGTCCTCCTTCGCTGGCAATTTAGCTGCGAGCAGAGCTTTGAGATCATTAAAGGTGGTTTCTCGTAAGATGCCAATTTCGTCCACTGGCCCTAACTCCTGCAAAATGGGCTGCCAAAGCCGACACCGAAGCAACATCATCTCAGAAGTAAACGTTTCCTGACCACCAGTTTCTTGGATGCCTACCAACTTGCCGTCTGCAATGGCCTCGCCGAAATTCGTTTCAAAGGTCTGCTCGGGCCCATCTTCGAGGACCTTCAAAAGGCGCACGACGCCCACGGTGCTACTCGCTTTCCTCAGCCGCATGCGGTCCGGAAGAGGCACACCATGGGACTCGCCAAACGCGTCGAAGAGAGCTTGCTTGACCTCAGCGATAGGCTGTCTGGCAGAGATCACGAGCGCACCAAGCGATGTATGCTTGTTGTCATCTTTGCTGAGCGTGAATCGGAATCGGTACTCGCCAGCTTTCATGGGAGCTCCGGGGGACACTTCTAAGCACGCACCGTCCGTGAGACCGTAGCCCGACGAAAGCTCGAGATCAAGGTCCTTCAGCTCTTGACCTGACGATCGCTTTACAGTAAACTCACCCACCGGTAGATCAATTAAAGCTCCAATTTTGTCCTTGAGTACTCGCAAAGGTGACCGCCCATCAACGCGCACCGACTTCCGCAACTCAGCAGCGCGGCTCTTCTCATTCAGCATGGCCACCATGCTTGTTAACGGATTGCTTTCCGATGCTTTGTCACTGGGAATTTTGGGTGCTTCTGCTGAGTTTTGAAGGTCATTGAAGTATACAGTGATGGAGTGCGCGAGCAATTCAAAGTACGACAGTAATCGACTGTTTGACTTCTCGTTGCTTCGAGGTTCGTCGTCAACATGAAGCGTGTCGCCTGTGGTAACGGGTAAATCTTTGAGGTGTAGAGCATCGTCTTGCAAAGCCACTGGAGAGTCATCCCGGAACAGAACCACCTGCGTATTTGCAAGTGCAATTTCAAGTCGGGCAGCAATAGCTTCTCGTAATTGGCCAAGAGTGGCCGATGCTGAGATGGAAAACTGGACAGGATCGTGGAAGGAAAGTTCAGCCCCCAACTCGCCCGATGTACAGCTCGCAACCTGAATTAATTGAAGGGCCAGGCCATCAGCAGCAAACGATTCAAATTGGACGCCCTCAGGCCTTACTTCGAGTAACAATGGGTTAGTGAGAAAACTTTCTGGCAAGTCGTTGTCGCTGCAATCGAGGGGCATAAGGGCTAAGTTTTTGGCTTTGTCGAACACTCGTAGGCGCAGACGCCCGTCAGCCAGGGCAACAGCAACGTCTGGGTTCTTTTCGCGCAAGGCCTCGGCCACCTCAGTAAGCAAGCCAGTTGGCGTAGTGCGCTCTTTGTGGATGCTGAGAGACTTGATAGCAGTAAGCACCGACAATCCAGAAGAGCCCGACGATGCTTCCCAAGGACCATACACAAGCACCTGAGCCCATTTCTGCTTCTCCACCCACTCAGCCTTAGCCACCTCAAAGGCCGAATTTTCTTCGTCGATTTCGCGGCGTATGTCATCCGGGATGACTGCAGGCTCAACAACGGAGACGCTGGCTGAGGATGCACGCCGGTAAACTAATCCATAGCCCGTGCTGTTCGAAACCAGTATGGAGTTGAGCTCATCCTCAGGCACAGCCGTCACCATAGCATCGTTGAATTTGAACCATGACTTGGATGCAGGGTCGCGCACAACACAAAAGTAATGACCTGAGTGCGCTCCCCCAACATGCACCAAGATAGACGTCAACTCATACTTAAGTTCGGCTTCGGGTCTCTCTTTTGAGTCCCCTACGTAAGCCTCCATGTTGAGGACAAGGGGAATCGTGACCTCATCGTTCAGTTTGACACGCTGCCAAGTCGTGTAGTCGAGGGTAAAACGTTTGAGGTGAAGCATCAATACTTCGGGCAGCACAGTCAGAGCAATTCCTTTTCGGTGGTTATGCTTTCCATGGCATGCGCTGCACTCTACGCCTTCAAGAACCTCTTCGCTGCCATGAGCTAAGAGCATCGCTTCCACGGACGTGTGGCCTTTTACCTCTAAGTGAATGTCTTGGTAAACTTCGTTACGACCGCGCTGGCCACCACAATTGCTGCAGCACAAATAGTCGCGAAGTTCGCCCCGATGCGCGCTAGCGATATATGATCCAATAGACTGTGACTCAAGAAAGCTCATCAAGACGGTAAAGCACTCGGTGACGTCCTGCTGTACGAACGCGTCCGCACTTGTCCACCCAAAACTACGAGTGAGAGCGCCCGTTGTTACTGCAGCTCTGGAACTGAGCTGTAACTGGGCAAAAAGTTTTTGAAGCTGTCGCGAGAGGCATCGTTCGGCCTCGCCGTGCAAATCAGGGATGTATTCCCATGAAAGCAGAGCACGCCGGAATGCGGGTATCATGTAGAGGGTTTGAATCAGCGAGTTTAGATAGCACGTACCTGATAAAAACATCTCAAGGTTATCATTCTCATGCATTCAGAATAAATTAATATCACATAAATTCCAGATCTAGCCTGCTCTTTGAAGGACTTACTTCCTTGGTTGATCAAGCCCACAAACCTGTAAGATTAGGGCAGCCCGAAAAGGTGCAGGGAATGCCTCTCAGTTTGATTGCACGAATGCACACTTATTATCAAAGACATTATAAATCCAACTGATTTGAATAGACTCACCCAGTGCTTGATTTTTCCATCCCGCCTTGAAATAGAGTTCCTCCGCTTGACGAGCCCACGCCAGAGCCATCACCACTGCCGACTGCCTCGGTAACCTCTGAGATTTGTTCCACAAACTTTAAACGCGAAGCTAGAGCGGACGACAATGAAGCGAGATGCGCCATTTTAAGGTTCCTTAGTCAGGACGAGTTGGAAGCCACCAACGACGCGTAAGGAGATAGTAATGCCTTTCTTCTACTCAACACTCACTCAACACTCAACACTTACTTCCGAAACCATGATGATTTCATTTTCTTCTTTCAGCTGTAGTGTGTAGTGTGTGCCATGCCGTGTGTTCGATCGAATTGCACGATTATGATATGATCTGAGAATACTTTCAGGCTTTCAGGAAAATCCAGCAGCCACCAGCAGCGCATCATGCTGTCAAGGGTATGTAGATACCCATGATGCTATGCTAGCAGCTAAGTAGCAGTGCCACAGCAGCGTGCAGCAATGTGTGTGGTGTGTGTATGTGTAGCGTAGGCACAACAAAGACACCAAGAAGAACCTGAAGTCTCGAGCCTCAAGCCACGAGGCCTGCGACACTCACGGGGCTACTCAGCTCCTCTACATAGATTTTGGGAGTGCTGATTCACTAGGCAAGCTACTGCATTAGCTCTGGTAGATTTGATATTGCGTTGATGAAAAATAACTAGATTCTGCCCCCTTCTATCCTTAGTGTACTCTACGGAGCATAAAGCTAATACAACCAGTTAGGCCTAACGCATTAAATACATTTCCATACATAAGATTTCAAGCCGTGCGCTATGATCGAATATCCTTCGTCTAGCACTGGCGCTGCCGTCCGAGGCTGCATCGCAGACGCAAACGATGCCATGGCTCCTTGGGCAGGAGAAATGGCGACAAATGCAGCAGCGACCCTCCGCACCATGCCGAATGAAGAGTGGCGAAGTGGGTACCCTGAGCACTGCGTAAGTATTAATTTTTGAATGGTCTCAGGAGCATCAGTGAAGGCTTCCCCGCGGGAACAATAGAACTAAGTTGTTTGATCGGTGGTCACGCCTTTCTGTGCACTTCATACATACACCCTAGGTGCGTCACCATGAACTTCTAGCATCTAGTGGTGCTGCTTGCATCGCGGGCGCTCGGGCGGGCTTGGCATCGCTGTACTCAACCTTTCGATTCAATGGGTTCACTTTACGTGAAGGCTTTAGACAGCCCGCAAAAGGCGAGCCTTTTTCCACGGAAACCGTGCACGGCGAGTCCTTGGCGAGTGCACCAGACGTGACGTTACCGCTGGGTGGCGTGACCCTAGACGGCGACGAAACCATGGCCAAGCTCCGCGCGTGGGCAGCGGCAGGCGTGGTGGAGCCTGACGTCGTTACAGCGGTGGAAGGAGTGCGCGCGCGGGGGTGTGACTTGAAGTCCTCCGATTGGGTGTTTGTGGTGCTGGGCGCGGGCGCGGCCATGGGGCCTCTTGAAACGCTGTTAAGCCTTGGCGCACACGTGCTTGCGGTAAGAACTAGTCATGTATATGGCAAATTGGGCTCGTGTTGCTAATTTCCCTGATTTTCCGGCTATCCTTCTCCTTCTCCTTTCTCATTATGGGACATTCAATTATTGTCTTACCGGTACTTTTTTTTCTCCCCGTCATTTGCTGGCCTTCTCACAAACGCCTCCTTTTCATCGGCAGGTGGACTTGCCCATTGCAGCCGTTTGGGAGCGCCTCGTAGCAACGGCCAAAGCGTCCCGTGGGACCCTTTCGTTTCCGGTGTCCGCCGCAAGCGAAGGCGTCGACGTCTGCGCGCGGGCAGGCTGCAATCTCCTCGAAGATGCCCCCCGTATTCGTGACTGGCTCTTGAACCAGTACCCTGAGAAAAGGCTTTGCATCGGGAGCTACGCTTACCTCGACAGCGCTGATTTTGTGCGCGTGAGCGTTGCTATGGACGCAATCGCAAGTGAGTTTTTCGTCCTCTTTGGTAACGTCTCCTCATTCGCATTTGTCTCATTAGTGTTACTGTAGTTGTCTGTGCTTTGGTGGCCCTTATTTTGGCTGATTTTTTCTAATAGCCTACATGTTCTTTGATCTCAGGTGGAGTGCTCGAGGCGCGGCCCAACAGCGCCCTGGCGTACCTCTGCAGCCCTACCGACGTCTTCGCCATTCCTGCTTCCGCCCGAGCACGCGCGCAATGGAACTACAGCACTGGCTCAAGCTCTTCGCTCGCGCTGGCCCTCGCGCGCTCCGCGATGCCGTCCCTGCGGCCCGGGGCTTTCAGGCCCAACGCTGCGGGTGTAAACCCACGCTTACCTCTCGTGGACAGCCTGGTGTTGCAGCAGGGCCCAAATTACTTCTTTGCGAAGCGCTTGCAGCACTGGCGAGCTTTGGCTGCGCGTGCAAACGGTGGCGTGGTGTCGTCGAACGTGGCTCCTGCTTCCAACACGAGGAGCGTCTTGAAAAACCCACTCTTGGCCGCTGCGTTCGGCGGCGCAGACTTTGTTGACTTGCACATTTTCGAGCCGGACACGTCGAACGTCCTCATGACCTACCTGCTCTTACACGATTTGCATGTGCAGGGTAGTGGCAGTCAAGGCGGCGCAACGTCTCCACGGCCACTCGAAAGTCAGTTATCCTTGCCAGCGGCCGTGCCTTCGCCGCTCAATGATGCTGCCCACCCTTTGATGCTTTTCGCCACGACGGCCGTCCACAACGGGGTTTGGACAAGCGGCTTCCAGTTGCGGTCAGTGGTGGAGGCAGTAGTGCTCAAACAATACGCCAAGAGCGCCGTGCCCCATATCATAGCAGCTGCTGTCGCGTTCCTTGGTGGTATTCATGCAATTGGTGGTGGTCCTGCCCTCAAGGCGCGGCTCTGAAATGAACTCTTATAGCTGAAGATCCGAATAAATCAACTTGCGCATAACTGTTTAGTATTCCCTATGAGGTATGAGGTACGTGAATCAACGCCTATGTTTTCCGAATTTGAATTTGGCCTTAAATCTCAAACTTGAAATGGAGAAGCAAGACACTTCAAGAGTGCAAATTCTTAGACAACGGTGATTTCGATAGTAGCATAGGAGTAAATTCCTCGAGCTGAGTGCCAGCATAAATTCATAAGCAATAAGTAATAAGGGCGCTATTTAAAATTTTACTCGCATTTCCATAAAGCATAAACATTAAGAAACTGGCTGATTCTGATTGATGAATTAATGAGCACCTACGCAACTCTGCGTTGTAGCGATGAAAGCGAGACTAAAATATCTTTTGATAAGGTCTACTCAATTATCATCAGGCTACAACCAAACCCACTTCGTTCCGTCGCAAAAAGTTGGGCGTAATGAAAGGGTCGTGGTAGCCGTACACGAGAGTATCGTCATTTGCAGGCGCCGATTTGGAGCCAGCCAACTCCTCTAGCACTAGCTTTCGCATTTGTTCAACCTTCCTGTCAGTCGGAGGTGGCCCTCTGAATGCTACCACGGCCATGTTGTGCGGTGCAATTTTGCGCAACTTGACATCGCTATCGAGCGGCACTGGAAGGTTCTTCACAGTGTAGTTGGACGCCATCACGAATGATACCTTGACTTCTTTGAGTGAGGCATCAGGTCCGACGTCACCTTTCAATTCCATTCGAACAGGAGCAGTCATCGCCATCTTTTGAGCAGCTTCGCGTCCCCTCACCCTGTTCTTGCCAAATATGTATCCAGCCACTTTCTTGAACCCACCGCTCGTTGCTGCCTTCATTGTTTCAGGCCGCTTGAAAGTGCATTCAGCTACCGTGTAAGCGTCATAGTGGCGAAGCTCTACACCATGACCAAGTCTTTGGATCACTGTAGAGGGAGGCTTTTCGAGTTTGTTGGATAGGTTCCAGGCGTAAAGTCCAAGACCGAAACGCAAGCTTGCGAGAAGGCCAAGGATACCAGGGACCACGCGGGTGAAAATCATGTTGCCTATCATCCTCGCAGGTAGACCGGCTGATGCAAGAATATGTGTGTATTTCTTATTCGGAGAAAAAATCTAAATCGCCTCAAGCGACCTGCTGCAGCAGCGACTCGGTCGATGAGGTCTCCTCGTTCAAAGCCCTATAATCTCAGAGCTAACCATTGAAAGTGTACAGTCAGAACAGAACTCGGGAGCTCATGAAAGCGCGATCTTCCCTCAGTCGCAGACCATTTCGACCAATCATACTAATTACAGTTTCGTGCATAGAAGTGACGAAGACAAGGCGCACTTCTCGAGTTCTGAAGTCGATGATGGAAGCCTCTGGTTGTGCGCGGTGTTACGAGTTACGAGTTACGAGTTACGAGCTAAGTAAGTAGACCTCGACTGCTTGGAGCCCAAGTCTTACTCTGTTTTACCGTCGAGTCGTAGAGGTAAAAGGGGCAGTTAATGAGTCTAATTAGTTACGTACGGAATCAGACCGCCATTTTTGTTTGTTCCGTTGCAATCTTATGCAGTCAACAACTTACTTTCTCTTGAACGATGCTCTAGCGCTCTCAGGCTCACATCAAGCTATATCTTATAGGATGGCATGGCTTGGACTAGCCGGTAAGCGCGCTGTAGTGACAGGAGGCGCAAGTGGCATTGGACGGGCAACTGCCGAAGGACTCCTGCGCGCAGGCGCTCATGTGACGATCGTAGACGTTAACGTCGAAAAGGTGCCTTCTGCTAGACTAAACTATAGCTTGTGAATGGAGAATGCTGTAAACTTTTCCTCTGCTGTTGTCTATCATGCATCATGAGCCATGGGATTTTTGTAAATCACAGGCACTTGCTGAGCTTGCACCCGAAGGTGGTTCTAATCTAGCGGGCCACGTTGTGGATGTGAGCAAGCATGATTCCGTGAGTGCGGCGTGGGATGCGATTGGGCCTGCGCACATCTTGGTGAACAGCGCCGGGATCACGCGCGATGGGTGGCTTGTGAAAATGAACCCGGGCGCACAGTGGGACGATGTGATGGCCGTCAATTTAAAGGGAACTTTTCTGATGACGCAGGGATTCGCCAAGTGAGAAAATGTTTTTCGCTTGCTAGTTTTACAACAACTTCTTCAAATCATTCCTTCCTCAAATGAGTTGCTTTGATATATGCAGGCAATGGGTTGCCTCAGGCCTTGGCAAGGAAGCTGGCGCATCGGTAGTGAACATTGCGTCTATGGTGGGCAAAAACGGTAACCTAGGACAAGCGAACTACGCTGCCTCCAAAGCTGGTGTCATCGGGTTCACGAAAACGGCTGCGAAGGAGCTGGCGCGCGACACAGTGCGCTGCAATGTAGTGCTGCCAGGCTTCATTACCACGCCCATGACCGCAGCCGTTCCCGATAAAGTTTTGGAGCGGATCATTCCAACGGTGCCCATGGCTCGGATGGGGGAGGCTGAGGACATCGCCAATGCTGCCCTCTTCCTGGCGTCTGACCGCAGTTCTTACATGACAGGAGCTGTTGTTGAGGTCTCTGGTGGCTTGAACATGTAAAAGTTGGGTTGCTATTTACTCGGGGCCATGACGTGGCAACGCCTATGGTAGTTGCCGAATCCAATTGTGGGATTTGAGGGGGGGCTTGGTGTTTTGCGTGTTTCTGCATACCACTTGTCTATGTCGAGTTATTGTTTTAGGTGCCTTTCCGTGCTACTCGCATGCCGAGTGGCGTAGGCGTCTCGTCCAGCAGAGCTCAACCGAAAACGAAACACATTCCCAATCAAATGTATGAATTCTCTACTTTCGCGAGCGCGAGATGAAGTTGAACTGGTGCTTAGTCCTTGCTCCTTAAAGATCCAATTAGGAGCGAACATCCGAATTCTGAGATCCAGTTCCAATACGCGATTATATGTCCGCATTTCCACAGAGCGCAATATGAGCATGGGTATACGGACCACATCATTTTTTTAACTAGACTTCTATGGTGTCTTTACTTGTACTTAGTTTTGACTCTACATCAACACGCAACACAGCCCCTGCCCTGGTGCGCGTGCAACACGTGTCAAAAATTGCTCTCTCTTCTTGCTTCTTGATACTTGATCTGCTATTCTGCGATTTTGTACTGTATACCTACTGTATGAATGTGGCACAACGACAGCTAGCCAGAGGCGCAGTAACTGCCGACGATGATGAGGCTAGGCTTGGCATTGCACTTCAAATGTATATTTATGTATGCAGGTGGCATGAAATAAAATTGGCAAGACCTCGTCTCTAGCTAGGACGTTGGAGCTAGGTTTTAAAAAGCACTAGGCCGTGCGCCAGCAGGCGCTCTTTTTATAATGCTTTATGTGAGTCAAGTTCATTTCATTTGGAGTATGCTGTTCTTAGCATGGCACCTCGTGGGTTGCGTTGACCGCCGCCAAGAGTTTGACGTTACCGTTCACGACTCGGGTCCTCTCGGCCTCGAGCTCTCTGAGGTGCTCGTGGTGCGAGGCTTCGTGCGAGGCAAGAATGGGGACCCCCCAGCACTCCAGGTGCACGGCGGCGTTGAAATCAATGATGAGCTCGTAGCTGTCAACGACAAGGTAGGCAGCGTTACAGCGCACCAAAGGAGAATCCTTAGCTTCGCAACCAGGCTATGCTAGCATTCCCGGTAGTGTTCTTAGACTTGGTTTTCTGAGGAGCTGGGCTAATTTGTTGACTTCGTTTTGTGGTATTATCCTTCCTCCATCAGGTCTTGAAAGGGCAAACGTTAGGGGCTGTGGCGCGGTACATTAGCAACGCGCCACCTCCACGAGTGCTTCGATTTGCTCGTAATGTCGCGGAGGTTCTACAACCCGGTGAGATAGCGACTCCTGGTGGAAGCGGTGCTGTGAAAGCTGAGAAAGCGAATGAAGCGAGCAAGAGCTCTGGGGCTGCAACAGCAGCTCGATCCAGTGGTACCCCAAGCCGCACCCGGCGAGTACAACAAGAAATTCACTTGCAGTCGAGCCAAAGCAGCGACTCGGAGGGCATTCTTGAAATACGGGTGAGCGGCAAAGCCGTCGTCGAGGCCCGCATCGTGGCTTCCCTCTTTGGGGGCCCACCGCCGTGCGAGCCTCGCCGCCTTGCTTTCGCGCCCGCGAGCGACTCCACCCTTTGTACTGCATCGCTCGCGAGGGGCACTGCCACAGCAGCAGGCCTCCTCCGAGCTCCCAACAGTGGCGCAACGGCCGCGGCTGCATCTGGATCCATTTTAGTGGCGCACCGGGGCGGCTGTAGCTATGCGACCAAAGCGCTGCATGCTTTAGAAGCAGGCGCCGTGGGGTTGGTTGTGTTGCAGGCCCCAACTGAACCGAAGACTTGGCTGCTTCGCATGCCAGCGGACCCAAGTCTCTTTGCGGATGGCTCAGCTGCGCTTCTGAAGAGCTTGCCTGCGGTGATGGCGCCACATGCTTTAAAAGAAGAGCTTTTATTGTTGGCCCACCGCTACCGCCGGGACCTACAGGGCCGGCTTCTCGCGACCTTGAAGGTTGGGAAAGGCTGCCTTCGCAACGACGCCACTTTCAAACCGTTCAACCACTCTGACCCTTCTGCGCAAGCTTTAGTCGACGAGTTCGATGCCAAGAAGGCAGCCGCTGATGCGGCCCAAGAGATTGAAGCGCTTGACTCTATAGTCGAAAACCAGCTCTTCAAGCCAACCGGCAATGCTTCTTTAGGAGGTGGTTATGATGACGACCAGGATGCACCCGAGGCTGCTTGGCGTGCGATGGAGGCTGCTTTGATGGAAGAGGCCACTTCCGCACAGCGCGCGCGCATCGCGCAAGGCCTGCTGGCAGGGCAACTGTCACTGTCCCACCTGGCGAAGCCTTCGGATTCTCTGCCCCAACAAGCAGCGTTGACGAGGGCAGAAATGGCCGCGCTGGAAGCCGCCAGGCAAGTTCGCTTGCCTCCCGATCGCACGCCACGCGTGCAGCGCGTGCTTGACGTCGAGTTCTTAGCGGGCCACCTCGGAGGCGTGCTGCCTTTGGAGTCGTCTTATGACGTCGGCGGCTCCGCTACACTTGCTTCAGGCAGTGACAGTGGTGACAGCAGCACTGCACCGCCAGGCCAACCGTTAGTAGCCGTGCGCTTTCGTCGTGAGCAGCCAGAAGACCGTATACGGTACCGCCGCTTAGCTGCTGCTGCGGAGGGTGCAGCGAGTCAGGAAGCACTCAATGCATGGTTGCGTGGCGAGGGTTCTTCTCCTCCTATTACTGCCACGAGCAGCGGCGCTGCTCAAACCACCACTACCATCGCCTCCACTTCAGTATCTAGTTCTGATGGTGTAGACCCAGGCGCTACCACGATATCATGGGCGGACGAGGTGCCTGGCAGCGTAAAGTTTTCTCGTTGTGGCGCCTTAGAGCCTCTTCGGATCGAGCCAGGTGCAGCGGTGTCTTTCGGGTGGCCGCCGGCGCCCAACCCCGACCCACCTCCAGGGAGTTCTGTCAACGATGACACGCCGCCTGCGTGCACTTTAGCGGACGCCATTTGGAGTTTGCAGGTCTATCATGGCGCTCGGCTAGTGGTGGTGCACTCGGCAGCGCGTCTTGAGCGCGCCCTCGCGGCGGGCTTTGCGCCCACGAACCTCAACGCGGACACGCCAGAAGCTCAGCCCGAGTCGGTGCTGGAGCCTCTGTTAGCATCCACCATGGTTGACGACGAGGAACCAACGACAAGCAATGACCTGTCATCAACCACCGACGCCGCAGCGTTGTTGTCAATACCGGTCGTGCGCCTCGCGCCGAGGGCTTCGCAGCTTTTCGTGCGTGCCATGAACCAGCACGGCAGCGGCCTCAGAGGTCCCGGCGACGACGATGTCGACGACGACGACGAAGATGAAGACGAAGATGAAGACGACGACGGCGGTATTAGGGAAAGTCAGGGCGGGACTTGGGTGAGCAGAAACAGCAAACAAGGTGGCAAAGTGCGTAGTAGTGCTTTGTGGTTGTCGCTGGCCGCTTCGGCGCACATTGAGCGTTGCTGGGAAGAGCTTCTCCACATTGCGCGAGGTGGAGCCAAATCGTGGCCCATGACAAGAGCAGCGCGGCGCAAAGCCCTCTTGGCGCTGCTGAATGCACACGGACGTGCCGTTGGCAATGTGCAAGTGGAGAATAGTGGTGCTGCGGCGGCGAGCGGTGATGAAAATGAGTTGGAAAGTGGGCAGGACCTGGATCGGGCAGAGCTTTTAGCGGTGTCGTGGCGAAGTGCAAATCCGACGGAGCCGCCAATTGCAGACGCCGCTGCCTCTCTGCCGCAGTCGGCCAGAACTACCCAAGCCGCCCAGCGGCGTCGAAAGAGGTCCTCGCCGCAGGCATTTTCGAACTCAGAACTGTAGCTCTTTTGCTCTTATTGTGGTGCGAGCTGGTGGGCTAAGAACAATACTAGTAACTAAGTATTATTAGTAAGCTGTACCTTGCCCTAATTGCTCCTTGTCTGTTGTCGGCTTGTCGCTTGTCGGTTGTTCATTTACTTATATCCTATATTATATTATGATTTAAACAATTAAGAATTAAGTCCAAGTTCAAGCTTACATATGAACTACATATAAATCAACAGGAATTATTGGATGTGTTCTAGGGCCTGAAGGGAGAGGAAGGGATTCTTATTAGCCGGACAGCCGGCTAGAAGTCTAGATTGGGAAATGAAAATCGAAAATGCGTAAACGTTAGCAGCTAGCGGCTGGTGGGGTTAGTGAAGTGAAGCGGCATAAGAGAATGCACATACCGGCGAAGGACCATGCGGCCCGCCATTTACCAATAGTGAAAGAGATGACTCCACTAGCTTAACGCGAACTGCACCACAGACATAATGAGCCCCTTTGCATTCGAAAATCATACATGTTTGATAAGTTCGAGGGCACCCATCTTCTTTACTCTTTACTGCCCCTCACTCGGCGCTGACTCGCCCTTGCCCTTTCCTTTTCCTTTGCCGCCTTTGCCACCGCTCTTTCCGCCTTTGCCGCCTTCGCTCCCCTTTCCTTTTCCTTTCCCCTTGCCGCTTTTGTTCGAGCTCGTCGCGAGCCGCCCACCACCGCGCCCTGCACCTTTACCACCTCCGGCTGCCCAGGTCTCCGGCTTAAACTCTTCCTCTACCACCTGATCAATCACCTCTTCAGGGATCCGCAAGTATTTCACTGAATTGCCCCGGATGTAGCATTCCGTGAGCTTCCAAAACCGGTCGCCGTCCCTCGAGGTGCAGATAACCTATTGTAAGATTGTAAGCATTCAGGAAACACAGGTAGGGCTGAGAGAGTAAAATATCCACCCACAAAGTGAAGAAGATTCGGTGACTTATCTAAAGGCACTAGCTACTATATAGAACCTCTTTGAGATTTATGTTCATCCATGAGTCGCAGTTAACGAGCCGGCCATTGTATGTGTCGCCGTTTTTCAGCTCGACGAGCATCGGGCTGCCTTGCGCCGTGCGCAGCAGCGTTAACGGCAACTGCAGAAGCATGAAGCAGCCCGACAAAGACAGATCCAAGAAATGTCAGAGCATTCCCCAAAATTGGCAAATAGTGACTAGCAAGAAGTAGTGGCCTAGTAGCATGGATCCCGTTACCGTTTCAGTCAAAATAGTGTGATCCTAGTGGTACAGTAAGACTTTATGTTTGAGCTCTCAAACCAATCCAAATCTAGAAAGCTGTAGAGGTAGAGTCGATACAAATTAAATGCTGAAAAATGCGCTTAGTCTATGTCTATGCATGGCCAGCTGATTTCTCTCTTTACTCTTCGGTGCGCACCATTTTGCGGCTGGCACTTTCGTCACATCACACTCCTTCCTGTGTAAGAGATCGCCCTAATATTTACGTGGGTGTGAAATAAGTCGTGCGTGTCGAGAAAACAAACGAGCTAAAAAAAATCCAGCCAGCGGAGAGACAAGCCAAGAAGAGTGACCCTAAACTCATTACCTCATTAGGTTGTCTGACCTCAGACGTGCAGAGTATCGCGCGTTTCATAAATCTCCCTCGCGATGAGTGCTCCACCACCTCCTCCAAAGCCCGAGTTTGCGGACTGTGACGAAACATCGATCCAGTGCACGTGGACGCCTGATGCTGACTGTTCCTATCGGCTCGAGTACAAAGAGTTCCCGGACGACTGGGCTCAGGCCATGACAATTGACATTGCAAAGGGGAAAGGAGTCGCGGAAGTGAATAGTGTAGAAGGTCTCAACCCGACTAGCACGTACACTTTGAGGTTGATCGCTATTAAGGATGGGGTGGAATCTGCGCCTGGTGAAGTTCTAACAGTGGACACTCAAGGTGGGTGGTAGTACACCGCTCTTGATTAATCTGTTGCGGTAGGGTTTGGGGATAGATTGATGTGGGTTGTGTTAAACATGCGCTTTTGAATCATTGCTGAATTTCTTTGCCTTGCTCGCGGTTCTCTCTCTCTCTCTCTCTCTCTCTGCCAGCTCCTGGGTGCACACCGAAGCCTGATTCAGAGAAGAAGAAGTGTGTTGTCATGTAATGGTAGCTGCGCTGGCAAACGAGTGGAGGAAAGAGCTTTCGCACGAGACCAAGACTTCTGACTCGCAATTTCTTTAGGACACGATACTAGTTGATTTATCCTCAGACAATTTTGAATGTATACTTATTGTATGTCTATAGTTGACCGGCCTCTTGATTCTGCAAGGGTGCGCTCCTGCCACCTGCACCTGCCACTAACACTTCGAGTGTGAGTGTCTAGGAAGTCAACCGTAAACCCTTCTATTTCGCTATCTCGCGAAGGGAATTTGACTTCTTTTAATGTCACTAATACACCTGTACCTTACTTCGCTTGATTGGCCCAATCCATACGAGCGCTGTATACTTTATAGATATAGCATGTAGATGTCGTATAAAGTATAAAGCATAAAAAATTAGAACTACGGTTATAAAGTTTATGAATATAGACGAGCAGCGAATACATTATGAATTATGAACTATAAACGCGATAATGGACCACAGTGAAGTATAAACAGAAGCGAGGCTCACCAACAACAAGAAAGCAGAAGGCAGAAGGCTGAGCACAGAAAGCAGAAGGCAATTCGCGTGAAGCTTTCCAATGTTTTTCCTTCCCACATGGCAAACACATTACACATTACCACATGGAATAAAAGCCAGGGGGCTTGACGAGGGACTTACGAGGAAAAGCCTCAACATCGCGGCTCCAATTGCCCTCTGCTTTTGTGTCGCGGGGTGGTTTGCCTCCCGTGGCGCCAGCTCCGGCGGCTTCCCTACCACCGCCGGGTACCCACGCTGCTACCTCCGGTGACAGCCCCGAAGGGCCAGCTAAACCTGGGGCAGCAAATGGCGAAGCCGAGAGGTCAGTAGCAGGTCTGAACTCGTGCGCTCCGGCGGAAAGGCCAATGGCAGCACGTAGCTGTGTCGCAGCCTGCGATGAGTCAGGTGTCGACGACAGCGCCGCTGAGCCAGTTGCAGTGCTCGAAAAGCAGCAGCTGGCTTGGTTGCTGAGCCCACTAGCGCCATCGCTCGAGACAGGAGCAGCTGCAGGAGCACCAGCAGAGGACTTCAAGAGAAGATCAGCGAGGGAGTAGCCAGTAGCGAGGTGAGGCAAGCCAATCTTCGGATCTTCCAGGATATCAGCATTACGGCCAAATGATTCCGGTGCGAAGCTACCTCCACTGTTGAAAGGGTCCTGCCCAGGAAGAAGGGAACCCAAAATTGGCGGACCAAAGCCGGCTAAGTCTCCTCTTGCAACGTGATTGCCGAGCCCTGATGACTCGTGCAACGGTCCGCTGAAATCAAAGCCCAGCGGAATACCTGCACCCTGACCATCATCGTCCGTGCCGCTGCTGCCGTAACTGCCATAGCTGCTGCGGCTGTCGTGAAGGCGTTCTGACAAGGTAGAGTAGGGCTTGGCTGCATCACGAGCAGGATCAGCACAAGTAATGGTAGCTCGGGTAGTAGCATCAGCGAGCTCCATTTCAGTCAGAGAGGGAAAAGGTGGCGGCAGGGCTGCAGCTGCGACAGCAGTAGGAGGAGAAGTTTCATCCGGCGTGGGTGCAGCGCTGCTGTCAGCTGACGCACTTGTATCTGCAGCAGCAGCACTTCGAGTAGCAAGTGGTTTGGTGTCTGACGCTTCGAGCTCGAGGGCAAGCAGCTGCGCGATGGCGTCAGTGAGCTGCGCCACGTCAGCGTCAGCACAGCAAGCTAGGCCAAACCCTAGCGGCAAGCCATTCATCGATCCCTGTACGGTGCCGTTTCGAGCCATGGCGGCAAGCACTGTTTGAAAAGCTGCGTGCAAGCGAGGGATTGCTTCGGCTGCCACTGCCCCACTGGTTGTCCTGGCCGTGGAGCGACCGCAAGTTGCTGTGATCCACTTCCCTGAGACGAGACCTACAGTGCTATTGCTGCTGTTGCTGTCACGCCGATATGAATAGGTAATAGGCGCAGCGTAGGCAATAGGGTGGGCGGAATTCACGAGGAGCAGGGTCAGAGGTGAGATTATCAAGCAGCCAGTAGCGCGGAGTCTTCGGTCCCAGGCATCGACCTCGAAGTTATCGCACACGCCCCACGCTGCTGAGCAGCTCGCTCTTCTTGAGCTATTTTCTGATGATGTTGTTGTGCTGGGCACTGCACTTCCAGCGCTGCAACTGCTACTGCTCCGGCTGTTGAGGTTTCTTTTATTTACAGGGGTTGGGCTATTGTCCTCGCCGCCGATCGTTGTTGCCGCGGGAAGTTCTACAGTTGAATCGCGTGCTAGAGCAAGGTCGCAGTTGTTGGCCGTTTGCACTAGGAGTCGTGGCGATGGTACCCAAGAACCTTGACTGAGTAGCATACCGCCGCTACCGCTGCTGTTGCCAGTACTGCCAATGCTGCTGCTAGAGCTGCTGCTGCTGCTGCTGCTGCTGCTGCTGCTAGTGGTCCCAGGGAGCGATGTTGGATCCCACGCACGAAGCGACGCTCGAAAGGTGTACGGCACGAGCCCTGATGCAACCGCTGCTTTCACCACGACCATGTTGCGCGCGTGCCTTGACGCAAACGCAAGCTTTGGTGCGTGCACTTTCATGCTGAAGGCAATCGATCTCGCACTGCTGCTGCCCGAGTTGGTGCCGCTGCTGGTGTTGCTGCTGAAACTTCGCGTGCGTGTCCGCTGGCGTGGCGGAGTCACGTCGAGAAGCTCGCTGAGCCCAAATAAACCCATGCCATCGTCGCTGCAGACCTCTTCTTTGTCGTCGTCATCGCTGCAGCTGCCACTATCGCCGCTGCACCTGCCTACTCTGCCCTTCAGTGCACTTTTCTCAGTACCGAAAACTCCGTCTCCTCTCGAGCTCTTGGTGGCGCTAGGCGAAGAATTGCGCTGTTCTGAAGGAGGTTCGGAGGATTGGGATAGAGAGCCGAGCATACAACTGCCACCGCTTCCTTCCACGACAGCACAGGTGAGCCTATCTCTCGCTTCACTCAGTCGACTCAAGCTAGAAGCATCCAGCAGATAACGGTCACAAAATGCTTGTGCCGCTGCTTGATTGCCGCTACTAGAGCCGCTAATGCTCGCACCGCTGCTGCTAATGTTGCTGCCGCTGCTTGTGCATGGTTCGGTGCGGATGACGGCGTGTCGCGGTGTCGTCTCTGCGCTGGGTGATGTTGGCAACCGGAGGTGATGCTGGTAGCCGTTGAATGCGCGCACCAGCAGGTAATGGTCAGAGTCCGCGCCTTGGCCCAACTTTCGCCGCGCAGCCCGCACTGCAACCTCGCCGTCCACGGCCGCTTTCCTGTAGAGCTTTGCCTTGACGACCCGATCGGTTTCAGTGGACGACGGGTGTGCAGCCGCACGAGCTGCAAGCAAGCATTTTGCAGCAGCAGGCGGCAAGAACAGCGACAAGCGAGCTTCCCTTGCGGCCACGATGGTGAGCACGGCATCAAAACAGCCGAGAGCGAGGCTTGCAAGCAGCATTTTTCCGTGCGAACAATGCACTGGTAAATCCAACACACCCCAGCCTATGGCCGTGAGCGGCTCTCTCTTGTGTCGATCCAACATGCCCAGCGCACTCAGCCGCTCTTCCGATGCTTCCACGGCGGCTGCGAGCAACTTGTCGTGCACTGTGCGCTGTCGAAGGCCCACAGATGCACCGGCGGTAGTGGGGTGAGGAGATGGAGGCGTTGCTTTGGGCTCTTGTTGTCCTGGAGTTGCATCTTGCGCGCCCCACAGAGCATGGACAAAGGGCAAAAAGCGAGGCTCTAGTGCACACGCTGCTCCACGGCCAGTAGCCTCTTCGTCCTCTGCCTCTTCTTGTTTCGAACCAGCCTCAGTGTTGGCATTAGTCTTGGCTGCAGCCTCATCAATGAAGGCTTGGCGCGCGGCCGCTGCAAGACACGAGTCGTCGAGTCCCACGCCAGCGTAGCGTTGCCATGCAGGCGGAGCTTGGAGAAGCTTGGCGCGCCGCGCTCGCGTAATGAGCCGAGCGACAATGGCTCCGCTACTACCACTGATGGCACCGCTACCAGTACTCGTACCGCCAGCTGCTGCACTAGTTGTTGTCTCGCCTCCCGTGGCCATCCCGCTCCTTCGGGACACGCAGGCTTCCGAAGCCCAGTCTGAGGTCTGAGCCCAGGTTCCACACGGCAATTTCACGGGTTGCATTGTGCGCCCACAGTCCACAATGAGCCAAGCCCCCCGTAGCGGCAACGCCCAGTCGCAGAAATGGCCGCCACACACCACAAGCCTCTTGCGCGGCATTGCTAGCCCTCCAGGTGAGGTTGACGGTGTTGTAAACGCTTCTGTAGCTGGCGAAGCTGCTGCTGCTGCTTCTGTGGCTGCATTCGTCCTTAGTTGTTGATTCAAAGGGATGGCAGTGCTACCATCGTGAGGGCCACAAGGTTCACCAAAGGCAGCTGCCACGTCATCGGGGCTGCTGCCCTCGTGCACGGCTACACAAGTATGGTAGCCCAACGACTGCACACATGGTTTGAGTTGCGCTGCGAGGTCCCGGGCAGCGGTGGGGGTCTCCGCAAAGACAACCACCAGTTGCCACTGAAAAGCTTCACGAGGAGACGGTGGCCTCCATGCATTCTTCGGTTTGGGTTGCAGCTTCTTGAGGCTGGAAAGCACTAAGTGGGCCATCAAGGCAGGGGCAATAAGCTCATCATGACTTTCGAGTTTGGCCAATAAGCTTGCTTGAAAAGGATTCTCCTCCTCAGCGGTGCTGCCCCCGATATTCTCCTGCGCATGTTTCTCACTGACTACAGGAATTGCCTCTATTCCTTTCGGTGCTGGCGCTCGCTGGCTCCAATCGCTTCCCGAGGGCAAATGTGGCCTTGCTTCTAGCAGTGAAGGCGGCATCTCTGCTTTACTTAGCAAGTCTTCCAGATATAACTCTTTAGCGATATTGTTACTACTGGCCTGTGCAGGCACTTCCACATGTGAGAGCGCAGCCGTGGGTAAATCTAGATAGGATGTCAGAGATGAGGCCATGCTCGAATCGACGACAAAGACGGTCCTCGGACAGCTGTTACTGCTGGCTCCTGAATTTACTCTATCCCCTGCTGCTGTTTGTTGGCGATGAAGGCGCTCCTTGGTGATGGCAAGCACAACGTCGGCGTAAATGGAGCGCCCTGCACTCAAAGCATCCAGGACCCAATAAGTGGCCCTTTCCAAGAAGGCGCAATTGCCACCGTTGCTGTCGTTGTTATTCTCATCACTGCAGCTTAATGATAGTCGCCTCGCAGCGTCTTCAGCAGAGACAAAGAGCAGAGCTGCAGGTGTGCGCGGTGAAACCCCATCTGCAAAATGAGCCCACCCTACTGACTCGCCAACAATTTCACCCCGGAGATAGGCGGCGTGTCGAGCACTGCTTTCTGCCGCCATGCTGCACTCGACGACCACCAATATCAGTGCACCGCAGACCTCTCTGCTGCTGCTGCTGCTGCTGCTATTATCAGCACAGCTGCTACCAACGCCCAATCTGCTGACATCTTTCGGTGCTTGTGCAGCGCCTCGTCGCAATTCATCTCCAAGCAGAAGCAGCGGTATGACCACGCTTTTCCCGCATCCTTGCCGGCCGCTCACCATCACAGCCGCTGGTGCATCTGCTGCCCCGTGCATAGGAGCTGCAGCCAACGCGGACGAGAGATTCTCTTTGATGGCCCAGGCAGGAAGCGACCGAAGCATTTCTTGCCGCAAGCAATCTAACTGCTCTTCCTCGCTTAACGCCGGCACTGGTGGAGCAGCAGGTCTAGCGGTAATTTCGCTGTTTTGTTGATTGGTTTCGAGATTGTTACCTTGATGGTAATCAAGCAAGCGCTTCTCTACGGTGATTTCCCGAGCTTGAGCATAGCCTACCTGCGCTTGTAAGGCCACTAAGGCCGCATCCCCCACGAGGGAAACTCCACCCCACCCGCGGTGTGGCTCCTTCAGCCAAGGTGCAGAAAGCAAGCCTGAAGGTAGTGATGATCCTCGGCTCCTGCTGCTGCCGCTACCGCTGCTGCTGTTGTTGCCTTCGCTACTTATAGCGCCGGTTAAGCTCAGGCCTTGCCTCAAGGCTAAGGGCGGCAGTGGCGGTGATGGTTCCTGAAGCACTCGATTCAGTACCTCGTACGGCTGTGGCGGCAGTGGATTCAGGCAGCGGCCCCACTTAGTCTCCAGCGCCTTGTGAAGCTCGTAGTGTACTCTGGTAGCCTGCGCGGGCTCCTCCAACATCGCGTCGAGCACTGCGACCTGGCCATTCGCTAAGGGCACGCCCAGCGAAGCTGGCCTAGCTCTACTCTCTGCACCAGTGTTCTTGCTCCCACCGCCGCGATGTCTGTCGTGCGAGCTCGTGCCAAGCCCCACGCCATGGGGTGACGGAAAGCGGTACGCGAACGGGGATTCCAGCAGAGGCGGCACAGCGGCTGCAAAGGCAGCATTCCCTACACCGCCCCTTGCAGCTTGCAAAGCGAGAGCATTATTGTTCTGTCCAATCTGCGAATTCCGCAGCTGTCCCTGTCCGGTTTTACTACTGCTTCTGCTGGCGCCATTGCTGCTGCTGGGGTTCCTGCTACTATTGTGATTTCTCCCGTTGCTGCTGCTCCCCTTACTGCCACCGTTGCTACTGCTGCCGTTACTGTGCGCCGCGTTTCCCGTGCGTCTGGTCAAGAGGCCCAGGTGATCCAGTAAGCGGCAAGCTTCCAGAGCTGCCGCGAGCTCCGCGTCCTTCTTGCACGCACCCGCTCCGGTCAATAGCCCGCTTGGGGGTATGCCTGCGCTGCCCCAGGCGCCCGTGCCCCTCTGCTCCTTCGCTTCGGCGGTCAAGCGGTGCACCACGTCACGCGGCAATTGCATACGGCACACCACTGCACCGCCGGAACTGCGCGCTTTTGGGTCGACCTTGAAGTCGGGGATGGCCCAGCGGTTGTTCTGGCAGCAGTTGAAGAACCACTGCTTGGGCGTGTCTGAATACCAAGGGCGCTCAGTGGTGGTGGGAGTGGTGCCGTTGCCACTGTGCACGCTGCCGCTGTGGCTTCTGCTGCTCCTGCTGTCGTTGGCAATGGAATCTCCCCGGCCACGACTGCTGATGCTGCTACTGCTCGAGTTGTCGTTGTTCGCCTCTTGCTTGGCCGTTGTTGAGTTGGTATGGGCATTGCGTCGCAGCATGTGAAGGAGCTCTAAGATGGAACAGCCGTGGAAAGCAGCGCAGGACTCTGCTTGTTTTCGGTCGCTGGCTTCGCCCTTGGCCGTCGCACCGGGACTCCCCATCAAGAGCACGCTCACGTCGTGAGGCAGAGGCACTGTGCACTGGTAGCACTTCTTCTCCTTGCTCCATGCCGTGGCGTAGACTGGGTGCGCCCACCGGTTGTTTTGGTAAGCGTTGAAGAAAAACTGCTTCGGCGCGTCGCTGTACCACAACCCTTCTTGCCGTCGCGTCGTCGGTGTTTGAAGGGCAGCAGAGGCTTGAGCTTGCGCTAATGGTGATAAGTCGCACGCTGCTTCGACTTTTACTTTGCTCTCCGTTGCTGTCACTGGGGTTGCTGTCACTGCTGCTGCTGCTGCTGCTGCTGCTGCTGCTGCTGGGGCTGCTGAGGCTACGTTCGGTGCGAGCAGAGAAGCAGGCGCAAGTGCCGGCGCAACAATAGAAGCAGTCTTGGAAGCAGTGGTAGGTGATGCTGCTACATTGCTGGCGTTGGCGGAATTTGTTAATGGTTGCTGGCAAGTAGGTGACAACAGCCAATCAGGTGCTGAGGGCTGCAAGCTAGGCTTCGGGGCAACCTTAGCAGCAGCACCAACATATGATGTACGCGTAGGCGGGGACGAAATGCCTGCAACAGAGTTTCCTGATTTGTGTAGCTGGCGCCATGACTCCGCTGGTATCTACAGCGCGAAGAACGACGGTGCAGAACAAAGCAAGATGGCATAAGAACATTGACAAGAAGACGCGAATTCTAGCAAGTGTAAAAGCTCACTTGTTCGAGTGCGCCTCTCAGATCGCCCCGGTCGTCGAGGACAGCGCAGGCTCGTAGCACAGCGGCGCTTTCGGCTTCTTTTTTCTTTCGTGCAGTACCCTCGGCAAAGGAGCAATCAGCGTACGGCAGTTCGATTCTGCAAACATGCCTATCCATTTTACTCTGAAAGCTGATGGATTCTTCAAGCCCCCGTTGCAGCCTTGTAAGCCCGAGGGCGAGGTGCTTCTTCGCCTGCCCATCTCGTGCAAACCACGCAGCAGTGGAAGCTATCTTCCGACCTGAATCAAGTGCTATCTCCTCGGAAGAAGGTGGTGTATTCAAGAGATTGTCGACTGGATTTGTAGCTACGGTTGAGGTCTCAAGGCTTCCACTTTCACCACTAGGAGTTAAGCCAGCAGGTGGACCTCTAGCCCATGCAGACATTGATCAATGCTGAACTCTTCTACCCAAGACGAGTCCTTAGTGGAGATCCAAAGTCTCTGACTTCATAAGAGTCCAAGGGGCCCCAAGTCCAACTGAGGTGCTACAAGAGATGGGCATCTACCACATAGAGACGATGTCACGATGTCACGACGTCACGAGTCACGAGTTGTGTTCGAAAACAAAAGTATTGCATTCTGTAATATATTAGTGCAGTTCATCTTCTCCTTCCTCATTCTCAGAACACATTTTTTCGCGCGCGTTTGATTTTGAACATGGCATTCACTGCGAGCCGAGTCAATGGAACTATGCTGCCCCAATTTGAGGGACAGAGGGTTGTGATCTGCGGACAAGTAATGAGCCAAGATGGCCAGAACGCAGAGATTTTATGCTCCGGAAATGCTCAGGTAAAGATTCAGATGAGCCAGGGCTCCATCTACAACAACACCTTCGTGGAAATTACGGGTATCGCGTCGGGCGGCGTTCTGCGTGAGGAACGAGCAGTTGATATGGGCGACAACTTCAACTTAGGGCACTACGATCAAGTGGTGCAGATGGCCAACGGCAAATTCAAGCATCTCTTCTCGTAGATTTCTTGACTTCTTGCATCGATTTTCAAAAAGCTGAGGTGACCACCTGCTGTAGGATAAAGAAGAGTAAATTGTTCATGGACAGTGAAGTACCTGGGTGTACGCTGAGCTACTAGGATTCAATGGGTTAGTAATTTGAAATCGCCACTAGGGCCCAGGCAGAGCTTCCTCTTGGGCATGGCCATGGCGTTTTGTTCTTGTTCTACTCTGTGCTGGTTCTGCCAGATCGCAGTCCGGGGATTGAGACTATTGCTGTGAGCAGCAATGCTTTTATTGTGCATAAACCCGGTGATAAACCGAATAATTACACAGTTCAGCTAGGATGTCGATGTTCTCCTCGATTTTGGCGCTTGATATGTGTGTTTTGTGTTAGCCAACAAACCAAGCGTAAAAGATGAAACCGGGAACTGGGAATATATATGTAGGGGCGGCGACTCCTCTAAGCGCTAGGCACTAGGGCGATGGCACCAGAGGCCTCAGGATAGAAGTGGCTTTACTTCCCAGAGGAGACTTCTAGGAATTTTTCGGAATTCTTCCCCTATTTCTCGTGAATTACACAAGCGGAAGGCCGGGAACAGGAACACTTTTGCCTTTGCTTTTGTTCTGTATGTCTTGTGTAACTTACGTTGCACCAATGAATTCAAGGAATATTAGCGAAGTGACTAACGGCACGCAGATTTAAAGGCGGAATCAATTAGTACTAGCCAATAATACTTATATTGGACTCTTTTGGGGGTAACTTTCCTTGAATTCTTCGCAATACGCTGTGTGGAGTACAATATCGCCGTCCCTATACTGAGTCTTCCTCGCCGTCGTCAACGGCAGCAGGAGGGGCTGCAACTGGAGCTGGTGGTGTTGGAGCTGCGGCTCCTGCCATGCCTGGTGCCGTGCGCGCCACGAGGTCGTTGAGGGCCTTGGACTCGCTCTGGCCGCTGGCCGCTAGCGTTTGCGCGGCGAGGGACGCTGCGTGGCGCGCGCTCGCGTGAGTGCGGGCCAGGTAAGCCACCTGGTCTTTGGTCATGTCGTTCTGAGTGGTGGCCGCCAGCCCTACCAGCTTCACCGCAAAAGCAGCGCAGGGCGCATGGGTCAAGTCTAGGCCGCCAATGGCCACGCACGCGAGCAGGTCGCACGCCAGTTCCCCCACGCGCGCGGATTGCGCGGGGCGTTCATCGGTGGAGGCCTCGGCAGCGAGCTTCTTGAGAGCAGCGAGCTGGTCAAGAACTTGGGACATGATTTGGCCCCGGAGGTCGCGAAGCGCCCCTGTAAAATCGGCGGAGCCACCGTAGAGCGCATCGTTGGACTCCACGCCCTGCCAATAACGAAGAGAGGCCCAACACATAAGCGCACATGTTAACGCACATTCATGCGCACATAAGGAAACGCACGCACAAGCAGACATGAAGAAGCAGCTCGTTGCGGAACGAGGTGTTGCACAAGAAGTTCAATATCTATTGGATGCGAAAGAGTAAAACGAAGAAAGGAACAACAGCAGCAAAAGACCATCGCAGCCTTCTATTCCAGCACGTACCCTAATGGCATACGGCAACGCGCGCTGTTCTTGAGCAGCAAGTACAGGGAGCATGGCGACGTAGACGCTGATTTTCAGGCCCGACGCAGGGTTCCACTCGAAGCGAGGCAGGGCTTTGAGGAGGCCTTGGAGCAGGTAGAAGGGCCCGTGCGTAGGGTGGCCGGGCACCACCACGAGGAAGCCTAAGAAGGCCTTGAGGGAGGTGGCGAGCCGTTTCTCAGAAGGCACACGCTTGTTGCTGACCTGCTTGATTACCCGAAGATAAAGAAAGATTACTTTGAAAAACACGCTCGTTGCTGTTGAAAGGGCTCGGCAAGGGGAATGGTATGGTGAACAAAAGAGACGTTTGGACCTCAAGCAAAGAGAAGATAAGAAGAGGAGATACAAATGGAAGCAGGCAGACTCAATGTTTCCCATACATCAACAGCATTTATTTCTTGAATGCATCAGATAATGCGTTCGGTGCAGCACCTCTTCGGTGATTGGCACGTCGGGCACCAGGGAGATGCACCCTTTCAGGAAAGTGTCCGTTTGCGGCAAGCAGTTGTTGGCCAGGGCGACTTGCGCGCAGAGCAGCGTTAAGTCGAACCGCTTGAGCATGTCGTTAGTGGCCGAGGGGGCAGTGACGTGGCAATACGCCAAGCAAGCCTTCACGAACCCGCTGGTTTTCTTGGAGTGTTTGCCCCTCACCAGCTTGTGCGCTTTCATCGCCAGGCTTGCCACGCAGTGCACCAAGAGCTCCTGCACGGCGTCGAGATTCGAAAACGCAGCTCGGCATTCCACATACCTTGTTTTTTGTGGCACACATGTAGAAGGTGCATGCACACATATACACAAGCGGGTATTAGGAAGTGGACGAGGCAAAGACCAACGGACAATACAAAGGACATCATCATCTTTACGTATTCTGGTACACCTCTAAGACTACACGACTTCAGAAACAACAAACAAACAGCACTCTCTGTTGTTCTCTCTTACAAGTTGAGTTGCTGCTCGAGGTCTTTCTTGCAGTCGATTTTGAGGACAAACGAGCCGACCAGGGACGAAATACGCCGCCGCTCGCCTTCAGAGGCCATGGCGTCAATCGAATCGTGCAGGCTTCGGGCCATGTCGAACAAAGTGTGCAACAAGATAGGGTTAGCCGTTGGGGGTTGGTGCCTGGCGACAGCGTCCATCAGCTCCTTGCAAATTTCGACTTTGCGCGCCGGCTTGAACGCATCCAGCAGTTTGTGCAAATGTTCCGAGGTTAAAATGTCTCCGGTGCTGCCCATCCCATTGCTGCTGCCTCCGTTGCCATTGCCGTTGGTGCTGTTGCCACTGGTGTTGGTCGAATGCGCTAAGAGCGTGGCAACGAAGAGCTCAAGGTCGGGCAACACCGTTTCCAGATGCTTTTGAGCAATCTTCAGCGACTTGGGGTAGTCCGCCGCCGCTCCTGCACCTCCCCCGCTGGCCTGGAGTTGGGCTGCGCTAATATGGCGGCTCAGATCTGCAAGCAGCACCACCACCTCGCTCCCCTTGTAGTGCTTCAAGAGCACTTGCAGCCAGGTAGTGGCACAGGCCACGTAAGTGGGCAATTCGTTGACGCTCGCGCCCGCGACCACGCGCCACACCTCGTTGAGCACCGCCAAGCGCTGGTTTTCGGGCGGGGGGTTGTTGATGAAGTTCTGGCCGAGGGCGTTGAGCAAAGCCACGGTGGTGCCGTGGCTGAAGCCGGTGGCAGGCGTCGCCTGTTTCGCTAAGGCCACCATGGCCCCTGCTTTCGTGGAGAAGAGCGCGCCGTCGAACGCTTGCACCAGCGCGCGCAACACTACGGCAGCTTTGCAGTGGGCGTTGTACTTGTGCAAAATGGCCGTGAAGGTTTCCGGAGGCGCCTCTTTGCCGACGGCCATAGTCAGCCACTCCACAGCTGGCACCTGTGCGAGGTAGGAAGGTAGGGACGGCGGCATGGCAACAGGATGGAACTGAAGCGCACAACGGAAAGGTCGAAAATTAAG